>Ga0114931_10005020_pt1 | contig 16392 bp, 17 predicted proteins | sample 2SBtaG_FD_89579 | JGI IMG/M metagenome (GOLD analysis project Ga0114931, IMG submission 89579) | Deep subsurface microbial communities from Kolumbo volcano to uncover new lineages of life (NeLLi) - 2SBTROV14_V59a metaG | ecosystem: Environmental > Aquatic > Marine > Volcanic | place: Kolumbo...
GCGCATGGAGATATTTATGAGTGAAAAACCATTGCAACGCATTTTGTATGTGGAGGATGAACCGGACATACAAGCGGTAGCTCGGGTATCTTTGGAAAAGATCGGCGGATTTACCCTGCAAATAGCCGATGGTGGGCACTGACGGTGGTCGCCGATATAGTAACGTTACCGGTCCAAGTTTGGATGATTATGCAGTTTGGGAAAAATATGCGGCCGTAAGCGGGTAGCGCGTGTGCATGTGGGTAACATTGAAGGACGGTGGTGATTCAGATTATACATTTTATCAGCGGTCACCTTGACCTGACGATGGCGGAATTTGTCGAACACTATCGATCCCGTATCGACAGGGCGATAGCCTTGGGCGAGGGATTTGTAGTGGGTGACGCACGCGGTGCCGATTCGAAGGCTCAGGATTATTTATTGGGAAAAACTCAACAGGTGCATGTTTACCATATGCATGGCTCACCGAGGTATAACGCCGGTTTTATCACGAAGGGCGGCTATGTCAGCGATCGGGACAGGGACAGGCACATGACGGAGGATTCCCACCAGGATATTGCCTGGGTTCGGCCCGGCAGGGAACAGTCGGGCACGCAACAAAATCTCGATCGCCGGAAAAAAAACCGGCGGTCCGTGTGAAATTCGGTAACGCGATAGCCAGCAGTTTTTTGCGCCGTCAAGGCACGATGGCCGGCGCAGTAAAAAGTCATAACACCCTGTTGTGTTGCAGCTTAAAAATCAAATTTCCCGATTGCGGGGCCGTGTGACCGGCATCCGTACCGTTACCGATGGTACGGCCATGATTTACGACCGGGATGTGTCAGGCCGCCCTTCGCAAGCCGCCTTGTAAGACGGCTATGCGCTCTTCCAACGGCGGGTGGCTCATAAACAAACGGCGCAAGCCGCTGCCAATACCGCCGGCGATACCAAAAGCCGCCATTTGATCCGGTAAACCGGGGTCGCCGCTTTGGTGTTGCAGACGGTATAATGCCGCGATCATTTTTTCGCGGCCGGCCAGTTTGGCGCCGCCCGCGTCGGCCCGAAACTCCCGTTGCCGGCTGAACCACATGACGACAACACTGGCCAACATCCCCAGAACCAGTTCGGCGATAATGGTGGTGATCCAGAACGCCGGGCCATGGCCGCGCTCCACTTTAAAAAACGTGCGATCCACCAGGTGGCCGATTATTCGGGAGAAGAAAATCACAAATGTATTGACCACGCCTTGGATTAGCGTCAGGGTGACCATGTCACCATTGGCCACATGACTGATTTCGTGGCCCAGTACGGCTTCCACTTCATCCGGGCGCATGCCCTGCAGCAGACCGGCACTCACAGCGACCAGGGCAGAATTTCGATTCATACCGGTGGCAAATGCGTTGATTTCCTGGCCTGGGTAAATGGCCACTTCCGGCATGCCGATACCGGCTTGTTTAGCTTGACGGCGTACGGTGTCCAGCAGCCAGCGCTCGGTTTCATTTTGTGGTGTACTGATGATCTCGGCACCGGTCATCATCTTGGCCATCCATTTGGAAATGGCCAGCGAGATAAACGCTCCACCAAAGCCGAAAATGGCGGCAAAAACCAGCAAACCGTTTAAATTCAATCCAACGTTGGAGTCGTCGAGCATTTGGCCGACACCAAGCACCCGCATGCTGATGCTCAGCACCAGGATGATGGCGAGATTGGTGATAATAAAAAGGAGTGTTCGTTTCATGGTGGTCCGTTTTTCTGTCGCCTGGTTGATGCTCATTAAATGGGTGCAGCCGAGTCCGTTTTCAAGCAAACTATTCACCTTGTTCCCGTTTTTCAGGAGGCTCCATGGGAGAGACAATGGCGGTAATGCTTAACGGCGCGGTACAGCTGGAATATCACCGCGACCGGACATTGACCGCAGCGCAATCCCAATATTTGGAAAGCATGGACGCGAGAATGGCGCACGGTATTAATTTGGGTGGTCAAATGATACGCAATCCCGACATAAAGCAAAAAGCCCAGTTTGTTGCCCTGCAATTATACTTTGCACTGAAGGCCGGCCATGCGCAACAAAGCGGGGCGATGTGCAGTTTTTTGGCATTGCGACTACCGAATCTGAAGCAGGTAAAGCTTCAGGAGCATAGCGGCCAGGTATTGGTGGATTTGGTTTTCGACCAAGACTATGAAAACCAGATCCGAGTGGATTTTCATAAGCCCAATTAGCATGGACTGTTTTACGCGACGGCTGGATTGGATCGCGGCGATTACCGCAGTCACGTGATTTTATAGGCGCAATTGGACCACAGAGGTGAGAATGTTGGCAACTGAATTGACATGGGGTGTCACGGTGGGTGTGCTGGTGGGTTTGCCCTCGGCCGGTGATCCTGGACTGTTGGATCTAAGAGATTTGCGCGCGTATCGCGTGGTGGCGAAACACCGCCGTTCCGATTCGGCCGTGGACGTATCGGTGAAAAACGCCATGCGTTGCATCGGTAACCAATCAGGCGGGCAAATAGTGCGTGGACCATTGGGGGGCTCACTGGGTGGAGGAATACGCCGTTGAACGGTGTCCATAAAGTCTGTCCGCTGGGTAAGGGGTTTCTGGCCGTGCGGGCCCGCCCGGTGGCCTCGTACCTGGAAGAAGAATGCCAATCGATGGCCGACAACGGTTTGACGATGGTGGTGTCCCTGTTGGAAGCCGCTGAAGCCCGTCGTTTGGGCTTGCAGGACGAACAACAGTACTGTCAGCAAGCCGGGTTACGCTTTATTTCGCATCCTGTGATCGATCACGGTTTGCCGGTTGGTCAGTCGATGCTTGAGCTGGCAAGCCGGCTGCACGGTGATATTCGGCAGGGCGAGGGTGTGGTGATTCACTGTTTCGCCGGTATTGGCCGAACCGGTATGCTATCCAGTTGCGTATTGATGGCGGCGGGATACAGCGCCGATGACGCTACCCTTATGGTTTCACAGGCCCGGGGCGTGTCGGTACCTAAAACCGAGCGGCAAATGGATTGGATTTATAACCAGGAAGCGTATTTCGCACAGTTTCGTTAACATTCTCTGTAGCGTTGTTGATGCTTTACGGCAGGTGTCGTCGAATCGACTACTTTTTTGGGTATGACGGTTAGAAGCCAGTGGTGCGTGGTTTTTTAACGGGGCATATGGCGGGGCATATGGCGGTTAAACCGCTTCATCCAAAATGACGATATCTTTAACCAGTTCGGGTTTACCCAGATAGAATCCCTGCGCATAGTCCACCCCGATAAGTTCCAATAACTGCATACTGCGTTCGTTTTGCACAAATTCGGCCACGGTTACTTTGTGCAGGGCGTGGGCCACATCGGTCATGGCGCGTACCAATGCGCGATTAACTTCATTTTCCGCGATATCCTGGATAAATCGACCGTCAATTTTAACCGTGTTGACCGGTAAATCCTGCAAGTAGGCGAACGATGACATGCCGACGCCAAAATCGTCCAGGGCGGTAGAGCATCCCAGGTTTTGTATCTGACAAAGAATTTTCTGAGCGGCCTGCATGTTCTCAATGGCAATGGTTTCGGTTACTTCAAAGGTAATCCATGATGGGTCGAGGGAATTGTCATGCAACGTTTGTCTAATGATGTCGACAACAGCATAGTCGGTGATGGTTTGTCCGGATAAATTTAGGTTAAAACGGCACTTTTTGTGTCGCATGTGCAGATCGCCCAGCGCCCGTAAAGCGTGCTGGATAACCCATTTATCGATGTCGGTGGCCAGCCCGTAACGTTCCGCAACCGGTAAAAATCCGCCGGGCAGCAGTACATGACCTTTTTCGTCGAGCAGACGGATCAGGACTTCATAGGAATGCACCCGTCGTGTGCCGATGTCGATAATCGGCTGAAGTGCCAGTAAAAACCGGTTTTCCTGCAGCGCCATTTTGATAGTCCGTGACCAACTCATGTCATTTTCCATGCTTGAAACATTGGTTTGGTTTTGCGTGTTAAACAGGTGCACGCGGTTGCGGCCCTGGCGTTTGGCGACATGACAGGCGAGATCGGCTTTGGACAATGCCGATTCGGAGTCAATGATACTCTGATCGATAAATACCGCACCGATGCTGCAGGTCAAACTTATTTGACGTCCCTGCGGATAGAAATTACGCGAGGCAATGGCCGCGCGTATCCCTTCGGCAACCTGCTGGGCACCGGGCGCATCCTGAGTTCTGAATAAAATGGTGAATTCATCTCCGCCGAATCGTGCCAGTAAAGCATCTGCGGGCACGACTTCCTGCATGTTGGCGACCACATCCTGCAGCAAAGTGTCTCCGGCCGCATGACTTAAGGTATCGTTGATATAGTTAAAGTTGTCTAAATCCACATACAACAGGGCGTGGTTTTGCTGTTGTTGGGTGGCCGCGATGGTGGCCTGCAGGCGTTGTTGAAAATAGGTACGGTTTTTCAGGTGGGTCAAGCCGTCATGTTCGGCGACGTACTGCAAGTGCTTGATAAACGCTCGACGCTCACTGATATCAGCCACCAGGCCAATATACATTTGCCGTCCCTGAAGCGTGAATTCGCTCAATACCACGGCGACCGGTATACATTGGCCGGAGTGCTGTTGTGCCGTCAATTCGACTTCATTGCCAAGATCGTTTGCTTTACTGTCGGCGGATAAGAATCGCCGGGGGAAATCAATAATCAGTGTATCGATGGACCGGCCATGCAAATAGTTCTCGTCGTATCCGAACAAGCGTTGCATGGCCTTGTTGGCGCTTTCAATGACCCCCTGGCTGTCAAGGGTGAAGATACCTTCCGCCGCATAATCCAGGATAGCCTGGAGACGTTGCTGACGTTTATTAACTTCATGCTGCATATGTTCAAACGCACTGAATAAATACCGGGTTTCGGTCGTACTGCCTTCCATGGTGGCGGCAATAACAGTGCCGTTGGCCTGGGCGTTGAGCGCATGGGATACATAACTCAAGGGCTTGCGGATAAACGTGTCAAAGAAAAAGATGCCAAAAATCGTCAACGATATGCCAATGGCCGCAATGGCCCAGAAGAACATGGACAACAGGGACGATGTGGTGGATAGATTTTCCAGATCATTTTCCGCTGACTTATCGATGTTCTCCTCTATAAACTGAATATTGGACCAGATCTTAAGAAATAACGGATTACTGATTTCATTGAGCATGGGTATATCGCGGCGCCAGTTGTTTGAGTTGTACAATTTGGCGGCTTCGGTAAACCCCAGTTTCCAATGTTGAAATTGGATTTGCATTTCATCCAACGAGTGTTGTTGCTGAAAACCAAGCTGGTCGTAGTCTTTGCGAAGACTGGACAGTAAGGAGTTGATATGTGCCGCATAGGTCTCAATGTTGAGACGCTGGGCATCCCGGGGTGTATTTTCGAGGGCCGGAAATATACCAAACCGGGCGGCAATATAAACCCGGAATGCGCCGATCATGCGCACCCAGGTAAATCGAAGATCTTCAAGTTTTACGCGAATCGCGCCCTGTTTTAATTCCTCGGCTTCACTAATGGCCAGTTCCAACTGCAGTATAAAACTGGAATTGGCCGGCAGCATGATGTTTTCCAAGGTGCTGCTGGCCGGAAACAGTAATCGTGGATTATCACGTACCTCCAGTAAACGTTTAATTTCGGCGCTAAGACGGCCAAACAGTAGACCGATATTACGCGCCGCAGCCTGTTCAGCGTGGTTGTGACGTATCCACTGGAATGCCAGCATGGTTTCCAGTGCACCGCTGATAGTGGAGGTGGCGTCGTATATCTCCTTGCCGACGGCGTCAGACGGTGAAATCAAAAATCGTTGCAGTAACAGGTTGAGCTTGGATATCTTGTCGGTGATACGTTGGATATACTGTTTGACATCCCGGTGCTGTTTACTGTTTTCAATACTTTCGAATGCGGTTTTTCCCACCATATACTGGGCGACGGAGGCCATGATCAGCAGATAAACGATAAACGACAGCGCGGTTATCAGAAACCTGCCACGAATACTTCGAAGACTGAAAAAAGCAAACATGTTTTTAATCACGTGGATAAAAGCAGCCTCAAGCATCTTCCACAGGCTTATCCATGTCCGGCGGAATGGTTAGTCGTACCTTAAATATATCGGTTTGCGGACGATTAACGACACCGTTGATATATTGACGCTTATGGCGGCGTGCGCAAAAGGGTGCCCGAATGGTTGATAATTATGGAACTTCGGCTCGGGTAGGCCGGCTAAGCAGCATGCGGCAAAAGCAGGGTGCCGGCGAACGTCAGCGGGGGGGGTGACAGCATCATCGTTTATGGGCTCTATTTCTCATTAGCTGTCAGCGCGCGAATACAAAGGTGACAATGATCGAGCTAATCCGTCTATTATTGTCACACTATCGGATTACTTATGTTAAAAACTGCCGGTGACTTGGCGCCGACTGTTACATTATCCTCCAAAGCCGTCCTCCTTGACAATCACTCAGAGGCGGTCGCGGTGCTTCCTGTGGCATGGTGGAGTATATTCTTGACACGACCGGTATCCCGTTTGATGGTGGCTGATCCGGCAATGGATGCGGATTTATGGAGGTCATCAGTGATAGCCGGTTGAGTAACAATTGAGCAGGTAATTGTCGCAAACCATGCCATTTGCCTTTGAATTGGCATTTTGCCTGGCCTTTTATATACGTTCTTAGACAACAACGCGGCAGTCAGGCCATCGTTTGCATGGGCTTATGGGTTAAAACGGTTGTCCCGCATGCTGTCTTACCCGTGGCGGGTTAGATAGCCAGGTAAAAAATAGTGACGGCTGATCGTCGGGGATGGCAAGACAGTGTTTATGGTCCCAAGCATATTGGCTACAATTCAGGCTATGACAATCTTTAGTGAACGCTCGTGAGGGCATTCGACGTGATCATCATCGGTGCGGGCGCCGCCGGGTTGATGTGCGCCATCCAGGCGGGCCGACGCGCGCGCCGGGTGTTGGTATTGGATCATGCCAACAAGGCCGGTAAGAAAATTCTTATGTCCGGTGGCGGCCGCTGTAATTTTACCAACTACCAAATTGGTGCGGAAAATTATAGTTCCCGCAATCCGCATTTCTGTAAATCCGCACTATCGCGGTTTACGCAATGGGACTTTATTGCCATGGTTGAACAGCACCGCATTGCCTACCATGAACGCGAGCACGGTCAATTGTTCTGCGATCATAGTGCCAAGGATATTCTGGCCATGTTGCTTAGGGAATGCCGTGATGCAGGGGTCGACATTCAGTTGCGGACAATCGTAAGCGATATCGAACGCCATCCCCATGGCGGTTTTACCGTGTCCTGCGTGCAGGCTACCTATCAGTGCCGGTCGCTGGTGGTGGCCAGCGGCGGGCTGTCCATTCCAAAAATGGGAGCCAGTGCTTTCGGCTATAAGCTTGCCGAACAATTCGGTATCACCGTACACGCGCCTTTTGCCGGCCTGGTACCGTTTACCTGGCATGAACAGGATAAGCGAAAGTATGCATGTTTAGCCGGTATTGCCATCATCGCCAAGGTGAGCAACGCACGGCAACAATTTGTTGACCCTATCCTGTTTACCCATCGTGGGCTAAGTGGACCGGCCATGCTGCAGATGTCCTCCTATTGGCGGGCCGGGGAGACCGTGCGGGTTGACTTGCTTGCGCAGGTGGATCTGCAAGCTGAACTCAAAGACGCCAAACAGTTGCCGAACCAAAAACTAAAAAACCTGTTAAACCGCCGGCTGCCCAAGCGGCTGTTGAATGTGTGGTTTTCACGGCACGCGTTAGACAGCCTGACGCACGATTTAAGCGCTAAAACCATGTTCGCCATCTGCGATGGGCTTAAGCAGTGGCAGCCTGCGCCCAACGGAACCGAGGGCTATCGAACCGCGGAAGTCACCGTGGGCGGTGTGGATTGTGACGGCTTATCCTCGCGTACCATGGAAAGTACCGCGGTATCCGGTCTATATTTTATCGGTGAGGTGATGGATGTAACCGGTTGGTTGGGCGGATTCAATTTTCAGTGGGCCTGGTCGTCGGGTTGGTGCGCAGGGCAGTATGTTTAGGCCTGATTTAGACACGGTGACAGGCGGATGCGCGACCAGCCCGGAAATTTCTTGAATTTTCGTGACGAGAGTTTCTCCGGGCTTGGTTGGAAGTGCGCACGGACCGTATTGCGGCGCGGACACTCGCGGCACAATGATGTGCCGTTTACGGGGTGGAGGATGCATATAATACACTACACCAGCATACATACCGGTGATTTATACCGTCTCATCAGGCGACGGTTTATCCTGGCCGCGACCCGCCCGGTAAGCGGAAATGATTCCCAATAGCCAGATAACAAATAACGCGGTGGCGGCGATTTGTTGCATTTGGGCATCCTCCGGCGTCATAAGTTCATTGAGCATAGCCGCCACTTGCGCCGAGTCGACCGGGCCATTGCCGGTTTGAATTTTTTCCAGCACTTGCTGGGCCTTTTGGACGGATTCCGAGATGATGTAATACAAAGGGAAAATCGCCGCGGCGATCAATGCCGCACCGGGTAAAAATTTTTTAAGATAGATATGGCCCAGGCCGGGAAATACAAGAGCCGACAACAGTGCGGCTTTCATGGGTTTGCGCATGATTTTTCCAATGGTAGTGGTGCTGAATAAACCTTTATTATTGCTCACGCCGGTGACCGTTACTGTCCCTAGGATCGCGAACACCTCTCCAGTCGACCCTAAGCTCGCCGATAGTACCGGGCTGCGGGGGTCGAACGTGTAATGACTTTGCAGGGTACATGATGTGAGCATATAGCGGCAAGTCGTCGACTGTCGTGCAGCAGACGTCCGGCGGCCCCGATCCTTGACCGTCAGTGATCTCGCCAAGTGACTGTATATGATTGGGTTATGGTAAAATCCAGGTGTTTCGCCGGTGGATTTTGCGCGTCTTGCAAACGTTGACGGACGTTAGCTGCTTGTTATTGGATCATTGCCAGGCTCAAGGCCGGAAATCCGAATTCACCAAATACACTATGAACAATGATGGCGATCGTCGAGTTCCGCCTTAGCTGAACAGCGGTGGGAAGCATAAAAAAATGGGCGATATAGTTGTTTTGTTGATACGCGGGACGTGCCCGGTACGCTATCAGGTTGCGTTGTTGCAGGCCGATTTGACGAATGGCGGCATGGGATGTATGGGCCTTTTTTTAGTCGGGGAAATTGACCCATGGCTTTGTCTCCCTGTCGCACCCTTGTGGCAAATGGTGTATCCAAGCCACGCCAACCGCAACCATGGACGCCATGCGTGCAAAGCCATGCTATGTCGTTGTCAAGGCGGCGGATCAGGCAAACCGTCCGGCGATTAGGCTTGGGGTAAGCTTTTTATCGCCGATAAAGAATCGACCCAGACCAGTTTGCTCTCACACCATATGTTTACGATGGGTACGTGGGATTCGGTGGTGCTGAGTGTTCCGGTAAACAGCATGCGAACACCCGGATAGCGTGGATTCTCATTAAATAACGGCGTGCCGCAATGTTCGCAAAAGCGTTTTTGTCCGAATTCTGTGCTGTATGTTTTTACAAACGCCTCGCCGGCGGTGATGACCAGGGCTTGGGCGGGTACCACGGCGTAGGTTGAAAAAGATCCGCCATTGTGGCTTCTGCACTGTTGGCAATGGCAGTTGACCACTTTAATAATTTCTGCATTCAGCGTGTAGTGAACCGAGCCGCATCCGCATGCACCGTTTGGCGTGGTCATGGCTGTTCGCCTTTTAAGTCGTTGGTTGTTAGTCGTGTGTGGCGCCGGTAACTAAGCCGGTTGTTTTCACCGTGGTTGTATTTATACGCCGTCTCGCAGTATACCGGATTGGTGCCGTGTATACGCACCTGTATGACAGTGTTTTAAATCATCAAGTGCTAATGACTCTGAGCCATCCAATTCCCCATCAGCCAACCGTATACAGCGCCTGTTATCAACCCCACCGCGTGGGCGGTGTTGGCCATGGGACCAAATACACCGAACCAGGACAATCCAAAAAATACCAGAAGCTGCACGCTGACATAGTGGGGCATTCGAAGTGGACTTTGCGGGAAATGGTGGCCGAAACCCCAAAAAAAAACCCAAAATGCCCATGATAATACCGGATAAACCGCCAAACATGGGGCCTGCGACCAGGTATTGGCAGGTATTGCTGATGACCGCCACGACCAGCACAAACAGCAGCACGGTACGTGCGCCCAGGTTTTCTTCCATCATCAGGCCCAGTTGCCAAAGGCACAACACATTAACTAACAGGTGAAAAAAATCCATATGCAGGAAAACCGGCGTTACCAGTCGCCATAAGCTGGCCGGAAAGAATTTCCGTTGCGCCCGAGCCGAAACGTTCGGAAAAGTACAAAATCAACAGGGGATCTATGTCGCCGGCAAAACCGTAAACAATGGATACCAGGCAGCTGATCAGGCTTAAAGCCAGCGTCACGGGGGGTATATTAAGCATGACATTTCGACTTTTTTTCATTATGATGACCCGGCCTTTGACGACGGATTTTTACGTTTTCACGGGATCGCGCCATGCACAATAAGATTTTTTGGATGGGTGAATGAATAGCCGGGTAATCAAATCATGTTGACACCAGGGTTGGAATTGCGTCCCATGCAGGAACAGGATGTGGATGCCGCCCTCGCTCTGATCCACGAAGTTGACGAGGATGACGGCGAGGAAGCCGCGGAAAGTTATGCCGACCTGGGATTGGAAAACCAGTTTGTCCTCACCCAGGGCAATACCGTCATCGGCGTGACCGGCTGTCGATCTGCCAAAGGGGCCCATCAAACCTATTGGATATCCTGGACTTATATCCATCTGGATCAGCAGGGACAAGGGTTTGGGGGGACAAATGCTGCAGGAATTATTGGCGCTTATGAAGGCGGGAAATATCCGTAAGACCTTTGTGTCAACCAGTGACTATGTGGATGAGCAGGACGGTGCCATATACGCCGCGGCGCAAAAAATGTATGAAACGGCCGGTTTTGTCAGGGAAGTCGAGCATCCAAACTATTATGCCGTTGGGGAAAACCAGATTATTTACGGTTTGGCCTTGCAAGCACTGCAAACCGGGCGTCAGGTGGCTGACGATCCGACCTACGTGTTTTTTAACGGTTTGAACGAGATCGAGGAAACCGACGGGGTTTACGTCATCAACTGGGAAGTTAAGCGCAAACGACTTTTGGGGCGCGCGGAGCAGTTTACCGCAGACGATTTAGCCATCGGTATCGAGCAGGCTGAAAAATGGCATGCGCGGTCCTTGTTTATTTCATTTCCTTCCAACATGATCTCGGTTCTGCAACCACTTGAAACAGCCGGGTTTTTTGAGGAAGGTCGTTTAAAGGATTACTCGAAGACGGTGTTGACGACGTTCACTATCGGTACAACGTGTAGATTGTGTGGATTTATTTTTTTAAAGGAGGCTTTATGCAACTGACGCGATGGATGCTGACCAGTGCATTGATGGCTTTACTGATCGGCTGCGGTGGTGAAACCGTGGAAGTGATCGATTTGAGTAAAGTACTGGATGTGATGGTGAAAACCTTTGATGATATGGACGCGAAAATGGGCAGCGCTTTCCAAGGTAACAAGGAAGACCCGAAAGTACGCGAAAAATACATGGCGGATTTTAGTGCTAAGTACGCCGAGAATTTGAATAACGCGAAACTGATGAGTAAACCGCTCGGTACGCAAGTCAAGCCTGATGGCTCGATTGCCGGCTTTACCGATCCGAATAAAAATAGGCAATATGACAGCGGCGAACCCCAGTTGTTTAGCGTGGAAATCGACATGGAGCGCAATCGCCTGATAGCCACCGATACCCAAAACGGTTACCGTCGTGATCACGGCTTCAGTATGGCGGGCGGTCTGGTTGCAGGCATGCTGATCGGCCATATGTTGTCACGCCAGCGCGGTGCGGGTATCACCGGGTCACGTTTTTCCAACATGAAAATGAATCCGGCAAATTATCACGGCGGCGCCGTCAATCGCGCTAAAGCCAGTGCCAGGGCTCGCTCCGGCTCGGGAAGTTTTTCCCGGGGAAAATAGTTACCACCCGAATTTAGCATCGGCTGCCTGATGCGCCCGATGTCACACCGTGTAGACCATGTCCGGAACAGCCGCTAACGCAAGCACTTTTGAAATTGATGACTACAGCAACCTCAACGGTATTCAACTTGGGGTCATGCTGGTATCCATTATCATCGTGGCGTTGTGCGGTATCACTTATGAATTAATCATCGGTACCGCTTCCACGTATCTTCTCGGCAACAGTGTTTACCAGTTTTCCCTGACCATCGGATTTTTTATGTTTGCCATGGGGTTGGGTTCGTATCTGTCAAGGTTGTTGATGCGGTACTTGCTGGCCTGTTTTGTATGGGTTGAGATCGCCATTTCCGTTATCGGCGGACTGTGCAGTTTAAGCCTGTTTTTGGCCTACTCAATGGTCAATAGTTTTTATATACCGGTCATGTATTTCTTTATTATCACCATCGGTACCCTGGTTGGTGTGGAAATACCCATTCTTACCCGAATTCTCAGTCAAAAGGAAATCATTCGTAAAAGCATTTCCGATGTCTTGTCCCTGGACTATGTGGGCGCACTGATCGGATCGGTTGTGTTTCCCTTGCTGTTGTTGCCCAGTATGGGATTGATACGTTCGTCGTTTGTGATAGCCCTGATCAATATCCTAACCGCTATTGTCAACCTGATATATTTTCGTGATCACCTGATTCGCATTAAGCCATTGGCCGCGGCGGCTATCACCACCCTGGTTTTGTTAATGATCCTGACACTGGCCGGCAGCCGTTTGACCAGTTTTGCCGAGCATCATCTCTACCAGGACCAAGTGGTCGTCAGTAAACAAACGCCGTACCAGAAAATTGTGTTTACCCGCAAGATCGGTACCGGTGAATACCGGATGTACATCGACGGTCATATCCTGTTTGCGCAACGCGATGAACATCGCTATCACGAGGCCCTGGTGCATCCGGTCATGTCGTTGCCGGGCACGGCCGCCGCGATACTGGTCCTCGGCGGCGGCGATGGATTGGCGGTGCGTGAGTTAATGAAATACCCGGGTATCAAGCGCATCGATCTGGTGGATATCGATCCGCAAATCACAGCTTTCGCCGCCGAATTTCCCCCCTTGATTAAAATGAATCATAACAGTCTGAATCTCGATAAAGTTCATGTTATCAACGCGGATGCATTCAGTTTTATCAATCAACCGGGCATGCTATATGACCGGGTGATCATCGATATGCCCGATCCGCATAACGAGGCATTGAATAAACTGTACTCGCGGGAATTCTACCGCATGATCAAGCGCCGGCTGCAACCGCATGGGGCCATCGTGACCCAAAGCTCGTCGCCGTTTTTCGCGCGCCGAACGTTTTGGAGTATTGCCAAAACCTTGCGTGCCGCCGGCTTTAAGGTTTTCAGTTATAAGATTACCGTGCCGTCATTCGGGATTTGGGGCTATCATATCGCCTCCCCCGACCCGGTGCGGTTTGAACAAATGCATATCACGGTGCCCACCCGCTACCTGACCGAAGATGTCTTAGCGGCCGCGTCGGTATTCGGCAAGGATATCTCGCCCATCGAAGTGCCGGTTAATACCCTGCTGGAACCCAAACTGTATCTGTTGTATGTCACCGATTTGCAACAATGAAGTATCAAGCGATTGTCGGAGAGTAATGTGAACACAAAACGATTGATTGCGTGGCGCGCACGGCTGCTGGAAGTCGTCGAAGGCCCGTTCGTGGAAAAATGTATTATCGTGCTGATAGTGATTAATGCCGTAACATTGGGTCTGGAGACGTCAGCGTCGTGGATGCGCGATTATGGCAGTATGATTACGGCGTTGGATGGTTTGATTCTGACGGTGTTCGTGATCGAAATCGCCCTGCGAATGGTTGGACGTGGATGGGCATTTTTCCGAGATCCCTGGAGCGTGTTTGATTTTACCGTGGTCGCCATTGCGTTGTTGCCGTCAGGCGGCGAATTTGCCGTGTTAAGAGCCTTGCGCGTACTTCGAGTGTTACGTCTGCTGAGCATGGTGCCGCAGATGCGGCGGGTGGTATCCGCGTTGCTGTCGGCCATACCCGGCTTGTCTTCCATCATGGTCATGCTGGTGTTGGTATTCTATGTGTTTGCGGTGATGGCAACCAACCTGTTCGCCGCCAGTCATCCGCAATGGTTCGGCAGTATCGGCGAGTCCATGTATACTTTGTTTCAAGTGATGACGCTTGAAAGCTGGTCCATGGGAATCGTGCGGCCGATTATGGAGGTGCATCCGTATGCCTGGATGTTTTTTCTGCCGTTTATCCTGGTGGCCACGTTTACCATGTTGAATCTATTTATAGCCATCATTGTCAATGCCATGCAATCGCAGTCCGAGCAGGAAACGGAAAAGACCGTAGCCGCGGTGGAGCAGGCTACCGAGCACCTGGACCACCATCTGCATGATGAAATAATTCACATCCGTCGGGACATACAGGAAATCAAACAGTGCTTACAGAGTGCAAGCAATTCAACGGAACAAGGACGGTAGCGTCCGGTTCAGCGTTACTGGCATGGCTGCTTTGGCTGGGCTTGGCCATGTTACCCGCGCAGAGCCTGGCATGCCGCTGTGGCTGGCAGGGGTCATTCCTTAGCTTGGCGAACACTGCACCGGTGATTGTGTACGCCGAGGTGCTGGAGTATACGCATGACGACAACGCCATGCAGGTTAGGGTACATGATCCTATAAAAGGAAAATTAACCGCCTCACGCCTGACCGTTTGGGGGGATAACGGTATGATGTGCAGGCCTCCGGTTAGACAATTCCCGGTGGGTAGCCGGTGGTTGTTTATATTAAACGGTGACGGCAGCAAGCCGGCCAAGCTTGGACCGGCGCAGTACGCTATTTCCTTATGCGGCAGTCACTGGCTGGCGGTCCATGCCGGAAAGGTAACAGGTAATATTGAAGGCGATAGCCGCGAGCAGTCTCAAACCATGCCTTTGGATACGGTGCTTCGGCGAATCCGACTTCAATTCGCGCAATAATTGCACAGCCGGGCAAACCACTACTCGGTATCAGCCGCCGCCTTGGTGCCCGGTGTCGAGTGGACCGTTTTGCGCCGATCAGTTATCGAAAGTGAACGAGTTGACAATCACAAACCGTACTGACGACAGTTGGCAGGCTGTCGATTCCCGCACCGGTTGTTCCGGTTCGCAGGCGGGAAAAAGACGATGGATTCGGGTTCAAAAAGTTCCCTTAGTCGGTGTAATTCTTTGACAATCGTCACCTACTATGTATAATTTTAATGTTGTTCGGAAAAGTAGCGGATGCCATTGTCTACATCGAAGGCCCTTCGGTTGCACCTCGTCTCAAGTCAAGCGTATCCTCGGTTTTCCGCCAGCAGTTCGTGTTTTACATTTCTACAGGAATAATTGGGTATGTCAGATATTCTAACCGGCACAGTCAAGTGGTTTAACGAGTCCAAGGGGTTTGGTTTTATTGAACAAGAACAAGGCCCGGATGTGTTTGTTCACTTCAGCGCCATCAGCGGTTCAGGCTTCCGCTCATTAGCTGAGGGCCAGCGCGTACAATTCAGTGTAACTCAAGGCCAGAAAGGCCTGCAGGCTGAAAACGTCGTAGCCATCTAAATTCTCTCCCTTCGGGATCTCGACTGTCAAACGGGGCGCGCAGAATTGCGCGTCCCGCGTCATTTGTGGTTCCATGCGGGTTTTGTTTGTGACACCCCACGATAATCCGGTCCACGCACCGCGCCTTTGTTATCATTGTTCCAGATATATAAACGTCGTGATCCACCCAATGAAAAGCGCCTTCGGTACAGCAAGAATGCTGGGAAATCCTGTAGATCGCATACCCTTGCGTGTTCCAGGTTTAGAGCCGGCTATTTTTCTTTCGCTGATGCTTATTCCCGGCGTGTGTCTACTTTTTACCATTCACAGCTAAAGTAAAATGTGTCTGCACGTATGACAACGTTATTATTTATTATTTAAATACGGCGGAATTGAAATTAAGAAATCACTGATTTCCCGGGATGCCATCGATTTTGTGAAACGGGATATAAGTCTGGAAAGTGAAAAACTAAAACGGTTCGGTATTCGAAATCTGGAGAAAAAAATTTGCGTCCATTTCAAGTCTGGTGAACTCGCAGGCGATACTGTCACATCGCGCGGGAACAGTTGCGAGGCGGGCACGGTTAGTCCGGGCGCTGTTTTTCGATAAGTCGCGCAACAGGAACTGGTTTGTGGGCTGGCATTCGGATAAAACCGTGACGCTTAATAAACAGGGGTGGCGATTATTGGGAAACGGGTTTTGACCGCCTTTTGGCAATCGTTTTGACGACGGGAACTTCGTTAACGATATTGGGTGCCGTCGGTACCCA
>Ga0114931_10005021_pt1 | contig 16391 bp, 15 predicted proteins | sample 2SBtaG_FD_89579 | JGI IMG/M metagenome (GOLD analysis project Ga0114931, IMG submission 89579) | Deep subsurface microbial communities from Kolumbo volcano to uncover new lineages of life (NeLLi) - 2SBTROV14_V59a metaG | ecosystem: Environmental > Aquatic > Marine > Volcanic | place: Kolumbo...
GGAGGGGTTGTACTTCGCGATCGAACATCCCGCGGCCAACAGGCCCGCGCCCAGGCTCACCGCCATCAACCTGCCATGGCCGCGCTTCAATAATGCCATCTCAACACCCCTTCCTCAAACGTCAGCTATCACGTCAATCCCGCCCATGGTGGCAGGTTCCTTCAAGCATGGGAACAACAGACTGAATTTATCGTTAATGGCATGATCCTGAGGCATTGGCGGCAATTAACGATAAGCTCAAGAAGCCAGCCGGTTAAAAAAACACAGCAGCAGGGCGCTCATTTTCCCGTAGGCTTTTTCCGCCTCATCCATGGTTTCCTGATGCGAAAGGGCATGGCCGGACAAACCGGCGGCCAAATTGGTAATCACCGACAGACCCGCCACGCGCATGCCGCAATGGCGCGCCACAAGACATTCAGGAACGGTCGACATCCCCACGGCATCGGCGCCAAACCCCGCGAACATTTTGACCTCGGCCGGGGTTTCAAAACTGGGTCCCGATGATTGCAGATAAACGCCTGATGAGATCTCAACGCCTGCCTGCCGGGCCGCCTCGGACAAATGCGCACGCAAAACCGGATCATAAGCTTCAGACATGTCAAAAAACCGCGGCCCCACCTCATCGTCATTGGGACCGATCAAGGGGTTGTATCCCGTCATGTTGATATGGTCCTCCAAAACCATCAATGTGCCCGGTGGAAAATCAGATCTCAAACTGCCCGCCGCATTAGTGATGAAAAGCGTATCGACGCCCAGTGCGCGTAACGTCCGTATAGGAATGGCCAGTTGCTGTGCGGGGTAGCCCTCATAAAGGTGCATGCGCCCCTGCATGCAGACTAAAGGCTGACGCCCGGCCTTGCCGATCAGCAGGCGGCCCTCATGCCCTTCTACGGTGGACACCGGAAAGCCTGGAACATCTTCATAGGAAATGAGGGTCTCCAGGATGAGATGTTCTCCAAAAGCCCCAAGACCACTGCCCAAAATGAGCGCGGTAGAGGGAAAGCCCCCTCCATGAAGACGGCGGATGGCCTCAACGCTGCGTGCCACGTCCTGACTTATTTTCACGCTCATGGGCGGCGCACATCTGAAAAAATGGCTCTGAGATCTTTTTCACCCGGCTCATCCTGGATATGCAGCCCATTCTCGCAATCCAGCAAATGCTCCATCATGAGCCGCACGGCGTTTCCCTCCTCTCTTCCGGCAATGGCTTCAACAATCTGTTCATGCGGGCCATCACAACAAATATTGCTCGCGGCATTGCCATAAAGGCCAATGATGAGAGAGGTTTGGGCCACCAGGTCGCGCAGGAACTGATGCAGCACATCGTTTCCGGAAATCCGTGCCAAGACGAGATGAAAATCCCCCGACAGGCGGATCCAGATCACCCTCTGATCTTTGGCGGAGGACTCTTTTTCCTTTTCCACGTGCCGGCGCAGAGCATCAAGATCAGTGCTTTTGACCACCTTCACGCAAGCGCGCACCACCGCTTCTTCCACCACGCGCCGCGCTTCAAAAACCTGGTGTGCCTGCTCAACGGTGGGGCTCGCGATAAAAGCACCGCGATGCGGTTTAATGTCCACCACATTTTCATGCGCCAGCCGGGTGAGCGCCCAACGGATCACTGGGCGGCTGACGTTAAAAATTTCGCTTAAAGATTCTTCACCCAGTTTCGTGCCCGGTGTCAGGCGCTGCTCCAAAATGGCATCAAAGATCTGCTGATAGACCCACCCCCCGGCGTCCTGATTGCCCGCTCTGGCGGATTTTTGATGCGTCTGCAATACAAGGTCTGCTCTGTTGCTCATTTTTTACTGCCCGTTCTTTACCAGATACACATGCCCCAAAGGTCTGCCCCCCTGAATCGACGCCGGCTTTGGTCCTTATTTCCATGGAAAATCAGAATCATCTGTAAATTTATGACAATTTTCCCATTTCTTGTTAACAAAAAAGTTGTTGGCAAACAACATTTCCCTATAGACTCCCACGCTCATGGGCGACAGACCGTAAATCTCATGCCCAGGCCTGAATGCATTGGTGCGGTAGTGTGTTCGCTTTATTTCAAACATGGGTTGTAAAACTCCCCATGAATTCAGAATCCGGAGTCAAACGGTGCGCGCGATCATAGCAGTTCTTGATTCTCTTGGCGTCGGCGCAGCGGCGGATGCGGCGCGCTTTGGTGATGAAGGCGCCAATACATTGGGCCACATTCTCAGTGCTTGCGCGGTGGGGGCAGGCGATGAATCCGGCCTGCGGAAAGGCCCCCTGGAGATTCCGAATTTGCTGGCGCTGGGACTGGGAGAGGCCATGCGGGAGGCCACAAAGGAGATCCTGCCATTGGGCAAACCGGAAAGGATTACCGCAAAATACGGCTTTGCGGCCGAGACTTCCTGCGGCAAAGACACACCCAGCGGCCATTGGGAAATGGTGGGCCTGCCGGTCACTTTTCAGTGGCGCACTTTCCCCAAAACAATACCGAGTTTTCCTGAAAGCCTGACGGCGGCGCTGATCGAAAAAGCGCATCTGCCGGGGGTTCTGGGCAATTGCCATGCCTCGGGCACCGCCATCATAGAAAATCTTGGCACAGAACATATGGCCAGCGGCAAACCCATCCTCTACACATCGGGCGATTCGGTCGTGCAAATCGCCGCGCACGAAAAAACTTTCGGGTTGGAGCGGCTTTACGACGTGTGTGCCATCGCCCGGAACATTGTTGATGATTATAATGTCGGCCGAGTCATCGCGCGGCCTTTTATCGGCGCGGGTCCCGGCGATTTCAAGCGCACGCATAACCGCAAGGATCTGTCGACGCCGCCCCACGGCCCTACCCTTCTGGACAGCCTGTATGAAAGTGGCGGTACGGTCATCGCCATCGGTAAAATCGGCGATATTTTCGCCCACCGCGGAATCACAAAAACCCTGAAAGCGCATGGTATTGAAGGTACTTTTGACTGTCTCATGGATCAGGTGAAGCACGCGCCGGACAACTGTTTGATCTTTGCCAATTTTGTCGATTTCGACACCCTTTACGGCCACCGCCGGAACGTACCCGGTTATGCCGCCGCGTTGGAGCTGTTTGACACGTTTCTTCCCGCTTTTCAAAGCAGTCTTCAGGCAGACGATATTGTCATTTTCACGGCAGATCATGGATGCGACCCGACCTGGCCGGGCTCAGATCATACCCGTGAATATATCCCCATTCTGACTTTCGGAGGACAAGTCACGCCCGGCCCGATTGGCAGACGCGCCAGCTTCGCCGACATCGGACAAAGTCTGGCCCAGCATCTAAATTTGCCGCCGATGCGCTTTGGAAAGTCTTTTTTGTCGTCATGACTTCAACAGAGCAAAAACGCGCGCCCGTGCCCCGAACAAAAGTGACCGACATCATGGGACGCCTGTCACCCGGCGGCGGAATGCCAACCGTCCGCAATCCCGGCACGCCCTTTCACGGCGACTGGGTAGATGAAATTCGCATCAACCGCTCTGCTGTGGAGCGCCGCACAGCGTCTCTCATGACGCGCCGGACGGTCAAGAAAGAATGGCAGGCCGCCTGGCTTCTCAAAGCCGTGTCCTGCATTGATCTGACCACCCTGTCGGGAGACGATACGGAAGGGCGCGTACGACGCCTCTGCGCCAAGGCGCGGGCGCCGGTACGCCGCGACCTGCTGCGCGCGCTGGGCGCCGATGCGATTGACCTGACGACCGGGGCGGTCTGTGTTTATCACGCCATGGTGCCCGTTGCCGTTGACGCATTGCACGGCAGCACTGTTCCTGTGGCGGCCGTCTCCACCGGTTTTCCCGCAGGTTTGACGCCTTTTGAAACCCGGCTGGCGGAAATCAGAGCGTCGATTGACGCCGGGGCGGAAGAAATAGAAATCGTCATCAGCCGCCGCCATGTGCTGACCGGCAATTGGCGCGCGCTTTATGAGGAAGTGCGTGCGTTTCGCGATACTTGCGGGCCCATCCACCTCAAAACCATTCTCGCCACCGGGGAACTCGGCTCCATCACCAAAGTCGCGAAGGCTTCTCTCACATGTATGATGGCGGGCGCTGATTTTATTAAAACTTCCACCGGCATGGAATCCGTGAATGCAACCCTGCCGGTCTCTCTCGTGATGGTGCGCATGATCCGCGCTTACCAGGAACGCACCGGGCAACAGGTAGGTTTAAAACCGGCGGGTGGAATCAGCACAGCCAAAACGGCGCTGCACTACCTCATCATGATCAAGGAGGAACTGGGGGAGGACTGGCTTGGGCCCCGCCTTTTTCGCTTTGGTGCGTCGCGCCTGCTGGGCGATATTGAACGGCAACTCGAGCATTTCGTCTCCGGCCGCTATTCAGCGGCACACCGGCACCCCATGGGCTGAAACACATGACAAACGTGGCTGAAATTTATGAGGAAATGACTTACGGGCCTGCGCCCGAGGACGCAAGTTATGTGCGTGACTGGTTGACCCGGCATGGGCAGGGTTTTGGATTTTTTATTGATGGGGAATGGATCAAACCAAAAGACGCCGCCCAAACGCTTGACAGCTTCAATCCGTTCACGGAGGAAAAGCTGGCGACAATCTCAATCGCCGGCGCGGCTGACGTCGACGACGCGGTGAGCGCCGCTGCGGCGGCCTATCCAAAATGGTCGGCCAAGTCTGGACACGAGCGCGCGCGCGTGCTCTATGCCCTGGCGCGGCTCCTCCAGAAGAACAGCCGCTTTTTGGCGGTGCTTGAAACCCTGGATAACGGCAAACCGATCCGCGAGACCCGCGACATCGACGTGCCCCTCGCGGCGCGGCATTTTTATCACCACGCGGGATGGGCGCAAGTTCTGGCGCAAGAATTTCCCGGACATGAACCGCTCGGCGTTGTGGCCCAAGTCATTCCCTGGAATTTTCCGCTGCTCATGCTCGCCTGGAAAGTTGCTCCCGCCATCGCGGCGGGCAATTGCGTGGTCTTGAAGCCCGCCGAATATACCAGCCTTACGGCGCTTTATTTTGCCGAACTGGCGGATGAAGCCGGCGTGCCCCCCGGCGTGATCAACATCATCACCGGCGCGGGGCAAACCGGGGCCTTGCTCACCGAACACGCCGGCGTGGCCAAGGTGGCGTTCACCGGCTCGACGGAAGTGGGCCGCACCATCCGCCAAAAAACGGCCGGGTCAGGCAAAAAACTCACCCTTGAGCTTGGCGGCAAATCACCCTTCATCGTATTTGAAGACGCGGATCTCGACAGCGCCGTGGAGGGCCTTGTGGACGCCATCTGGTTCAATCAGGGCGAGGTGTGCTGCGCCGGCTCGCGTCTGCTGGTGGAAGAAGGGATTGCCGAGCAGTTGATCGCGAAGATCAAGGCGCGGCTTGAGAAGTTCAGATTGGGAGACCCTTTGGACAAAGCCATCGATATGGGCGCCATCGTTGATCCAGTTCAATTGACACGCATCCGCACTCTGGTGCGCCAGAGCGTCGAAGAAGGGGCGGAAAAGTGGCAACCCGCGATCCCCTGCCCCGACACGGGATCGTTTTACCCGCCGACCTTGCTCACCAATGTCGCGCCCGGCAATACCGCAGTCCTGCAAGAAATTTTTGGCCCCGTACTGACGGTCATGAGTTTCCGGACATTGAGCGAGGCCGCCGCGCTGGCCAACAACACAGCTTACGGGCTGGCCGCCTCTGTGTGGTCGGAAAACATCAACCGCGCGCTCGAAATCGCCGGACACATCAAGGCGGGCGTGGTCTGGGTCAATACCACGAACCAGTTTGACGCCGCCTGCGGCTTTGGCGGATACCGTGAATCGGGCTTCGGGCGGGAAGGCGGCCGCGAGGGCATGTTTGAATATCTCAAACTTAAGGATGAGTGGATGACGCAAAACGCTGCGGTCTTGCCCTCTCGTACAAATTCGCCAATACCGACACGCCATATGCAGGGCATTGATCGCACCCATAAAAACTATATCGGCGGCAAACAAAAACGCGCCGATGGCGGCAACACGCTTGTGATCACCGCTCATGACGGAGGCGTTGCCGAACGCGTCGGCAAGGGCAACCGCAAGGACATCCGCGATGCCGTGGAAGCTGCGTTCAAGGCCGCTGTGTGGGGGACCGCTCACGCCCACACCCGCGCGCAAATTCTATATTTCATGGCGGAGAATTTGAGCGTGCGGGCAAAGGAATTTCAAAGCCGCCTCAAAGATCTCACGGGCGTTTCGTCAAGAATGGCGAAAAAAGAAGTGGCCTGCGCCATCTCCCGTCTGTTCAGTGCCGCCGCCTGGGCGGACAAATTTGACGGCCTGGTGCACGCGCCCCCGGTCAGAAATATTTCGCTCGCCATCAATGAACCGCTCGGGGTTTTGGCCATTGTCTGCCCGGACACCCTCCCGCTCTTGTCTTTCATATCCCTACTCGCCCCCGCCATGGCCATGGGAAACAGATGCGTGATTGTGCCATCCCAGCGCTATCCTTTGCCCGCCACGGACTTTTATCAGATTCTCGAAACGTCTGACGTGCCCGCAGGAATCGTCAACATTGTCACCGGAGCCCGCGATGAACTGGCGCCCGTCCTCGCCGGGCACGTGCAAGTTGACGGACTGTGGTTTCACGGAACGGCGCAGGGCAGCCGTGACGTGGAGCGGCTGTCCGCCACGAATCTGAAACGCACATGGGTCAATAACGGCTGGGCGCGTGACTGGTTTAATCCGGCCAAAGGAGAAGGGCGGCAATTCCTGCGCGAAGCCACCCAGGTAAAAAACATCTGGCTGCCATATCAGGATTAAGCGGGGGAATCAGCACTTGAAAATAGAAGTTTTTGGCGTCGTGGCAATTTTACTGATCGCTTTTATGTTTTCGGAAAGAAAGAAATCGATCAATTTCAGGATTGTCGCCAGTGCTTTCGCCCTGCAGGCGGGCATCGCCTTTTTTGTTTTGCGCACCCCTTTGGGCAAACAGGTGCTGACCACGGTTTCCATGGGCGTCCAGGCCATCATGAATCACGCCAATACGGGCATTGAATTTCTGTTCGGCGAACTCAGTGGTCAAAATCTCGGGTTTATATTCGCCATCAAAGTGCTGCCGGTTATCATCTTTGTTTCGTCACTCATGGCGGCGCTCTATTATCTGCGCATCATGCAATATGTCGTGCTGTTTTTTGGGGGTATATTGCAAAAAATAATCGGCACGAGTCGGGTCGAATCGCTCTGCGCGGCGGCCAACATCTTTGTCGGCCCGATTGAAGCACCGCTTGTCGTGCGCCCCTATCTGGACGCGCTCAACCGTCCGCAAATGTTTACCGTGATGGCGGTCGGCCTCTCCTCCGTCGCCGGGGCCATCATGCTGGGATATGCCAGCATCGGCATTCGCCTTGATTATCTTGTCGCGGCGGCCTTTATGTCAGCGCCGGGCGGCCTGCTGATGGCAAAAATGATTATTCCGGAAACTAAAGAGGAACTCGAAAAATCCCGCAGCATGGACGCCCTGGGCGTTACGTCATTCGACTCCCAGCACAGACCTGTCAACGTGATTGAAGCGGCGGCGGACGGCGCCATTTCCGGTGTGATTCTGGCGGCGAATATCGGTGGCATGCTCATCGCCTTTGTCGCTTTAATCTCCCTGCTCAACGGCATATTTTCTTTCTTCGGCGGCCTGGTCGGACACCCGGAATTCACCCTTGATTACATCCTTGGGCTGACTTTCTCACCGCTGATGCTGCTTCTCGGCATTCCCTGGGATGAAGCCATCAGGGCGGGGAATCTGGTGGGGCAAAAAACCATCCTCAATGAGTTTATCGCTTTTGTAAATCTGGCCGCCATCAAGGACACGTTGAGCGAACACACGCAGGCCGTGCTCACTTTTGCGCTGTGTGGTTTTGCCAACCTCAACGCCCTGGCCATTGTTTTTGGCGGCCTTGGCGCCATGATCCCGGTGCGAAAGTCAGAAATTGCCCAGCTCGGCATGAAAGCGGTTCTCGCAGCCGGTCTGTCAAATCTGATGAGCGCCGCTCTGGCAGGCGTGTGGTTGGCGTCATGACCTATGAACAAATATATGACATGAAAGCAAGACCATGAAAGAGCCGCAACATCCTAAAAATATTCCAGGCAACGTTCCGGCAACGCAGCTCAGCCCGTGCGCCACCGCAAAAACAGCTTTTGATCGCATCGCACTGCTTTACGATAAAGATCTGGAAGCGATGAAAAAACGTTTTGACGCGTACGCATCAGGGCACCTCAAACCGGAAAAAAAGGGGCCGGTATACCCCTATCTTTGTGCCGACATTCCGGCCAAGACCGTGTCCGCGCCCATAACCAGCACGTTGGCCTTTGGTAAAATCACCGTCCCCGGACTTTATGGCACGACGCTGACGGCACCGCGTCTGTTTGAAGATTACCTGGTCGAACAGATGGAACTGCTGATTAAAAATTACGACGCAAAATTATATGTCGGGCGCAGTCACATTGAAATTCCCTTGCCTTTTGCCCTTGAAAGGGCAGAAGCCGACTTGTCTAAAGAACAGCGACAGCAATTCCAGCGCTATTTTAAAATGCCAAACCTAGCTGCCACAAATGACCAACTTGTTGACGGGCGCCATGAGGTCAATCCGGAAAGTCCCTCGCCGCTTTCCCTGTTTACTGCCGAACGCATTGATTATTCCCTTCATCGATTGCGTCATTACACGGCAACCGATCCGGCTTACTTTCAGCGCTTTGTGATTTTTACCAATTATCAGCGTTATGTGGATGAATTCCTCGCCTTTGGCAAAAAGGAAATTCAGGCCGATCATTACGAGATGTTTGTGGAGCCCGGCAACAGAATCACCACGAAAACTGAAGACCCCTCCATCGGCGCTCTGACGAAGCTGCCGCAAATGCCGGCCTATCATCTTGTGCGCAAAGGAAAGACCGGCATCACGCTGGTGAATATCGGCATCGGCCCTTCCAACGCCAAAACCGCCACTGATCATATCGCCGTGTTGCGCCCGCACGTCTGGTTGATGGTCGGGCATTGCGGTGGCCTGCGCAGCACGCAGCGCTTGGGCGATTACGTTTTGGCCCATGCCTACTTGCGCGATGACCGCGTTCTGGACCGGGCCTTGCCTGTCGAGATTCCCCTCCCCACCATTGCCGAAGTGCAACTGGCGCTGGCACATGCGGTGACAGAGGTGACGGACCTGAAAGGCACCGTCATCAAAAACCGCTTGCGCACCGGCACCGTCGTAACCACGGATGACCGCAATTGGGAGCTGCGTTATGACGAGTTGGCCTTGCGCTTTGATCAGTCCCGCGCCATCGGCATTGATATGGAATCAGCCACCATTGCCGCCAACGGTTACCGGTTCCGCGTGCCCTACGGCACGTTGCTCTGCGTCTCAGACCGCCCGCTACACGGCGAGATCAAATTGCCGGGCATGGCCAACGCCTTTTACGAAGAAAGCGTCAGTCAGCATTTTCAAATCGGCATCAGGGCCCTGGAACTGCTGCGTGACGAAGCCCTGGCCGGCACGCTGCATTCGCGCAAACTGCGCAGCTTCAATGAACCGGCCTTCAGGTGATTCCGAACAGAAGATGATAACATCCCCGCAGCGCCCCTTTTGTGGAACCGGGGACATGCGTAATTTTTTAGACGAAAGACATGGGCAACAAGTGGACGGCCTGAGAGGAATGACCGGTCTGCTCAACAGACCATCAACTCATAAAAATTATTCCCGGGTGATTGAATATTTAATTTGAAAGAGGAACCACAGCGGTGGTTTCAATTTCTATTTTCGCTTGATCTTCCACCAACGCGCACACCTCCACAGCGGCCATGGCGGGATAATTGGAGCCCATGACATCACGGTATACCGCACCGATTTCTTGCAGGCGGGAGACATATTCTTTTTTACTGGTGAAATACCACGTCATACGCACAACATGTTCGGGCCCGGCATCGGCCACCGCCAGAATTTCCCTGGTGTTCATCAACACCTGTCGGAGCTGATCAACAAAATCATCCGATTCAAAAATATTTTGCGCATTCCATCCCACCTGACCGGCGACAAAAATCATCCGGCCTTCAGCGCTGACGCCGTTCGAATATCCTTTGGGACGTTCCCAACCTTCAGGGAGTAAATATTTCATAAAATATTGCCTTTGTTATTCATCATCAGACCCCAAAAGATAAGGCGTCATAGCGGCCCGCATCTCTTCGGGAAACGGTACTGCAGAATAGTCAGTGAGATTGGCATACACAAGAACCGCTTTGGCCGCCAGGCGTTTTTCCCCTTGACAGATAGCGGAAACAGAAACCGTACAGGATGTCCGTCCGATATCCAGCGCAACAAGAGAGAATTCGAGCACGTCTTCGATCATGCTGGGCCGGAAAAAATCAGCTTCAATGTGAACCGTCGGCGTTGCCACTTTGTCTTCAAGCGCCATTTTGCGCAGGCCCCTGCCGATAGCATCGGCAAACCATCTTTCTACGACACCATCAACCATTTCAAAGTAGCGTGGATAGTAAACGATACCCGCAGGATCGGTATCGGCGAAGCGTACCGGCCAGTCTAATCTGAATACGCTCATGTCTGTTTATAAGGCGCCAACACCTGGCTGGCGATAATCACCTTTTGCACTTCAGAAGCGCCTTCATAAATTCTGAGCGCGCGAATTTCCCGGTAAAGTTCTTCAACCTTGACGCCGGTGACGACGCCAAGACCACCAAAAATCTGAACGGCTTTGTCAATCACATCCTGCGCGGATTCAGTGGCAAAATATTTCGCCATGGCCGCTTCGCGCGTGACGCGGGGGCGCCCGCTGTCTTTTGTCCAGGCAGACCGGTAGACCAGAAGCGCGCTGGCGTCGATGGCCAGCGCCATATCCGCGATCATCCCCTGGATCAATTGCTGATCGGCAAGAACACCGCCGAATATTGCCCGCGTACTGGCGCGCACTGCCGCTTCGTCAAATGCCCGCCGGGCAAGACCCAGAGCCGCCGCTCCAACGGTCGAGCGGAACACATCCAATGTCGCCATAGCGATTTTAAAACCCTGGCCCGCCTCACCCAGCAGATGGGTGAGCGGCACTTTACAGTCATCAAATTTTACGACCGCCAGAGGATGGGGCGCAATGGTTTCGATGCGCTGGGTGGCGTCAAGACCCGGTGTATCGGCGTCAACCACAAGGGCACTGATGCCACGTGCGCCGGATATGGGTTCCGTCCGGACAAATGTCACATAAAAATCGGCAATGCCGCCATTGGAGATAAAAGTTTTCACACCATTGATTTCAAAGTGGTCGCCATGACGCGTGGCCGTGGTGACCAAATGCGCCGCATCCGAACCTGATTCGGGCTCAGTGAGCGCAAAGGCGGCCACCTTCTCTCCCTTGCAAACCGCCGGCAAATAACGTTCTTTGAGCGACTCATCGCCAAACAGGGAAATCGGCCCGGACCCCAGGCCCTGCATGGCAAACACAAAATCCGCCAAGCCTGAATGGCGCGCAAGGGTCTCGCGGATGAGACAAAGTGCGCGAACGTCAAGCGTGTCCATGGCGCCGCCATAAGCGGCCGGGACGGCATAGCGCAAAAAGTCCGTACCCGCCAGTTTGGTCAGAATTTTCGCGCACGTTTTCTCAACATTCCCGTGCGCCGATTCCAGGAACGCCAATTCCTTCGTCGCCCACGCATCCAGCCTATCCGCCAGATCCCTGTGAGGGTCGTCAAAAAAAGGCCAGCTTAGAAAACTTTTATCGCCCATCAATTGCCCTCAAACACAGGTTTCTTCTTATTCACGAATGCCTCATAAGCGCGCTTAAAATCTTCCGTCTGCATACACAAGGCCTGTGCCTGCGCTTCCGATTCGATGGCCGTGTCGAGACTCATGTCCCATTCCATATTGAGTTGGTTTTTTGTCATGGCATTGGCGAAGTTTGGGCCTTCCGCCAAACGCCGCGCCATCGCCTGAGCTGTCTCCAGCAGCTCCGCGCGGGCGCACAATCCGTTGAAAAACCCCCAGTGCTCAGCGTCTTCGCCGCCAAGCACGCGCCCGGTGAACAGCAATTCCGACGCCCGTCCCTGACCGATGAGTCGGGGCAGGATCGCGCACGCCCCCATATCGCACCCCGCCAGCCCGACCCGGTTGAACAGAAACGCCACCTTCGCCTGCGCTGTGCCGTAACGCAGATCAGACGCCATCGCAAGGATGGCCCCGGCCCCGGCGCAAAACCCGTCTATGGCGGCAATGATTGGCTGCGGGCAGCCGCGCATCGCTTTGACAAGATCGCCGGTCATACGCGTAAACGCCAGAAGATCCGGCGCGCTCATCCCCACCAGCGGGCCGATGATGTCATGGACATCGCCGCCCGAGCAGAAATTATCCCCGGCTCCCGTGATCACCAGCGCTTTGACGTCAGGCGCATAGACAAGTTGGCGCAGCAGATCGCGCAGTTCGGCATAGGATTCGAAAGTCAGAGGGTTTTTACGTTCCGGCCGGTTCAGCGTAATGGTGCCCACACCGGCTTCATACGTCCAGAGAAAATGCGTTGCACTATAATCGGCACCCTTCATTTTGGAGAGTCCTTTGTACCCGCCCTCCCCAAAGATATTTTGGTTTTGTGCAGAAGCTCCAACAAGGTGTCGATCTCAGGATCATTCAACAGGCTCATCATCTCATCAACCCATCCTTCATGAGCATGCGCCCATGTGTGGAATTCCTTGCGCCCGTGCGGCGTCAGTTTCACGCATTGCGTTCGCCGGTCTGGCTTTGTGACCTGCCGAACGATGAACCCATCCTGCTCAAGCCGTGTGGCGAGCCCCGTGACATTGCCATTTGAGACCATCAAGCGCTCGGAAATCTGTCCCATGGTCAGGCCCTCGGGCGCGCGATCCAGCGCCGACAAAAAATCAAAACGCGGCAATGTGGTATTAAACTCGGTGCGCAACCGTTCGCGAATCTGCCGCTCCATCATTGTGGTGCAGGTCAGCAATCTCAGCCACAAGCGCAGTGATTGTTTTGAATGGGGCGCACCGTCCCCCAGCTTATCCTGCACGACATCAGACATCATATGCATTACATCACTTCTCCTCCGGCCACCGCGATGGATTGCCCGGTTATGGCAGCGCTTGAAGGCGCACAAAGCCAAGCCACGGCAGCGGCCACTTCGGTCGGCTGAACCAGGCGTTTCTGCGGATTGGCCGCTGTCAGATCATTCAACGCCCGGGCGCGGCTGCGCCCGGTTTTTGTCATAAGGGTTTCGACAGATTGTGCAACTATATCCGTTTCCGTATACCCCGGACAGACGGCATTCACGGTAATATTTTTTTGTGCAAACTCCATCGCCAACGCGCGTGTGAAGCCGATTAGGCCATGTTTTGCCGCGCAATAGGCCGCCACATAAGGATAGCCCTTCAGACCCGCCGTACTGGCAACCGAAACAATCCGGCCCCAGCCCGCCTGCACCATTGGTTCCGTCACCGCTTTGGCGCACAAAAAAGCGCCGGTGAGATTAACCTCCAGCATGGCGCACCAGTGGGCGCTGTCCAGTTTCCGGAACGGCATGGACTGCACGGCGCCCGCACTGTTGACGAGGATTGACACCGGGCCGAAGCCCTCTACGGCGCGGGTAAAAGCGTGCGCCACGGCGGTCTCGTCGGTGACATCCATCGCCGCGGCCCGTGCGATATCCAGATCCCGCGCGGTGGCTTCCAGGCGTGCGGCGTTCCGGCCCATCAGTGTGATGCGCGCGCCGTCCTGCGCCAGCCGTGCGGCGATGGCCGCACCGATCCCCGATCCGCCGCCCGTGATCACGGCGTGACGGCCCTCAAGCGGCGGATGTGCAGTGCTTTCAGTCATACATTCAACGTCAATAACTGACCCTGGCGATCCAGATTGCGTTCCAGTTGCGCCTGACCACTGAGATATTGTGGCGGACATCTGACATCATGGTAATGCTGTTCCGCCGCCGCGCGCAATGTCCAAGTCGGATCAACGAGATGCGGCCGCCCCAGCGCGCACAAATCCGCCCGGCCGGCGGCGATGATGGAATTGACGTGATCCACTTCATAGATATTGCCCACCGCCATGGTTGCCAGATGGCCTTCATTGCGGATTTGATCTGAAAATGGCGTCTGGAACATACGGCCATACACCGGCTCAGCCTCTCGCGATGTCTGACCGGCGGAGACATCGATGAGATCGCAGCCCGCCCGGCTGAAGGCCTGACCGATCAGAACCGCTTCTTCGCCCGTGATGCCATCCGCGCCGCGCCAATCCGTGGCGGAGATGCGCACCGACATAGGTTTATGGGCGGGCCAGACAGTGCGCACGGCCTGAAACACCTCCAGAGGAAAGCGCAGCCGGTTTTCCAGCGGGCCGCCATATTCGTCCGTGCGCCTGTTCGTCAACGGTGTGATGAATGCCGACATCAGATAGCCATGGGCATAGTGCAACTCCAGCATGTCAAAGCCGCACGTCTCTGCACGCCTGGCGGCACTGACAAAATCCGCCCGCACCTTATCCATGTCATCCCGGGTCATGGCGCGGGGAGTTTGATTGGCGGGCGACCAGGGCACAGCCGATGGAGCCATAATTTCCCAATTGCCTGAGTCGAGAGGTTGGTCAGCGCCTTCCCATTCGACGCGGGTCGACCCTTTTGGGCCCGCATGCCCCAATTGCACCGCAAATTTAGCAGCGCTGTGTGAATGCACATAGTCAACCACGCGCTTCCAAGCCTGCGCTTGCTCGTCAGTGTACAAACCGGCGCATCCCGGCGTGATCCGGCCTTCAGCCGAAACATCGGTCATCTCCGTGAACAGCAATCCCGCGCCGCCCATCGCCCGCGCGCCATAATGCACCAGATGAAAGTCGTTGATCACGCCTCCAGTCGCGGAATACATGGACATGGGCGAAACCACCACCCGGTTCACAATTTCCATATCGCGCAGTTTGAGTGGCGTGAACATGGGCGGCATGGGGCCTGCGTCAGCATTGCCCGTGGCCCGGCGGGCCAGCCACGCCTCCACCTGTTCCAGCCACGCCTTGTCGCGCAGGCGCAAGTTTTCATGACTCACCCGCTGGCTGCGCGTCATCAGGGAATAAGCGAACTGAAGAGGTTCAAAATCTGTGTACCGATCAAGATTTTCAAACCAGTTTGTTGAATTGCGTGCAGCACTTTGAACTTTCAGGGCTTCCAGATGCCGTGTATCCTGATAAGCCTCCAGCGCTTCTTCAATATCCCCATACTCTTTGCCCGCCGACAGGGTTTGGGCCAACTCAATGGCATCTTCAAAAGCAAGCTTGGTGCCCGAGCCGATGGAGAAATGCGCCGTGTGCGCTGCATCGCCGAGCAGAACGATATTTTTATGATGCCATTTCTCGCACTCAACTCGGGAAAAATTAAGCCAGGCGGAACCGCGCAAATGTTTGGCGTTGCTTATTAATTCTTGGCCATCAAGATAGGCTGAAAATATTTCCTCGCAGAGCCGGGAACAATCATCCTGACTCATCTCTCCAAAGTCGAATTTTTCCCATGTCTCTTGCGCGCACTCGACAATAAAAGTGGATGTATCCTTGTCGAAGCGGTAGGCGTGCGCCCAAATCCAGCCATGTTCGGTCTGTTCGAAGATGAATGTGAACGCTTCAAATATTTTATGCGTACCGAGCCAAAGAAATTTATTTTTCCTGACATCGACACTGGCCTTGAATTCCTCCGGCCACCTGTTGCGGATCTTGCTGTTGATGCCGTCCGACGCAATCAAAAGATCGGCATCGCAAAACTCGGCCAGATCATTGTCAACCTCAACCTCGTATTCAAACACAAGTTTGATATCGAGTTCTCTGGCACGGTCCTGAAGGATGTTCAATAATTTCTTGCGGCCAATACCGCAAAAGCCGTGGCCGGTCGATGTGGTGGTCTGGCCTTTGATATGCACATCAATATCATCCCAATGGGCGAAACTGTCCAGAATGTCACGTGCGCTTTTTTCATCGTTCTGGCGCAGATTTTCCATGGTCTGATCGGAAAACACCACGCCCCAGCCAAACGTGTCGCCCGGCTGATTGCGCTCATACACGGTGATCTCGTGGGACGGATCGCGCAGCTTCATTGAGATGGCAAAGTAAAGACCCGCGGGCCCTCCACCCAGACAAGCAATTTTCATGGTGTATTCCTCATATTTATAAAGGCCCAATATTATTTTATGATTAAAATATATATTGCGCAAGAGACGCTGGCGGATAAAATGGAAACATGCGACTTTACGCCTCGGCCTGCAAAATGTTGATTTTCCGCCAATTTCCATAGAACGGACCGAAGAGGGACGCCCTTCCATGACAGGCAAAACACGCTGGGGAGTGATCGGGACAGGCGCTATGGCCCAGCGCGGCGCTGCCGCGCTCAGCCGGATGAAAACCGCACAAATGGTGGCCGTCGCCTCGCGCAGTGCGGA
>Ga0114931_10005022_pt1 | contig 16391 bp, 14 predicted proteins | sample 2SBtaG_FD_89579 | JGI IMG/M metagenome (GOLD analysis project Ga0114931, IMG submission 89579) | Deep subsurface microbial communities from Kolumbo volcano to uncover new lineages of life (NeLLi) - 2SBTROV14_V59a metaG | ecosystem: Environmental > Aquatic > Marine > Volcanic | place: Kolumbo...
GTTGCCGGTGATGCCGACCGCGAGGATGGCGCGATCGACGGTCAGATTGGTGGTCTTGCCCTGGCCCAGGTCGATCACCGCGGTGACGTTCTTCTGCGCCTTTTGCAGCGCCGTCACCTTGGCTCCGGTATGGATCTTGATGCCCTGCTTTTCGAAGGCCTTCTGGGCCAGGGCGGAAATCTCAGCGTCCTCGACCGGCAACACCCGGGGCAGCACCTCGACCACCGTCACGTCGACCCCGAGCGCGCGGTAGAAGCTCGCGAACTCGATACCGATCGCGCCCGAGCCGATGACCAGCAGCGAGCGCGGCAATGCCTCGGGCACCATCGCTTCCTTGTAGGTCCAGACCAGCTTGCCGTCGGCGGCGATGCCGGGCAGGTCGCGGGCGCGGGCGCCGGTCGCGAGGATGACATGCGGCGCCTTGAGCGTGGCCACGTCCTTGCCCTCGTGGGTCACCGCGACAGTTCCCGCGCCGGCCAGGCGACCATAGCCGTCGATCACCGTCACCTTGTTCTTTTTCAAGAGGAAAGCGACCCCGTCGGCGAGGCGCTTGGCGACCTTGCGGCTGCGGGCGACGATCTTGCTCAGATCGAAGGATATCTCGCCGGCCGAGAGGCCATAGTCGGCCGCCGTTTCGAGCAGATGATGGACCTCGGCCGTGCGCAACAGCGCCTTGGTCGGGATACAGCCCCAATTAAGGCAGATGCCGCCCAGGTGTTGGGCCTCGACCACGGCCGCCTTCATGCCGAGCTGGGCCGCTCGGATGGCGGCGACGTAGCCGCCGGGACCGCCACCGACGACGATCAGATCGAAGCGAGTTTCGGCCACGCGCGCGCCTCCCTAAAGCAGCATCTTGAGCGGGTCCTCGATCAGGCCCTTGAAGGCGGTCAGGAAGGCCGCCCCGATGGCCCCGTCGACCACCCGGTGATCGGTCGAGAGCGTGCAGGTCATGATCGTCGCCACCGCCAGCGCGCCGTCGCGCACCACCGCGCGTTGCTCACCGGCGCCGACCGCCAGGATGCAGCCCTGGGGCGGATTGATCACGGCGGCGAACTCGCGGATGCCGAACATGCCCAGGTTGGAAACCGTGAAGGTGCCGCCCTGGTATTCCTCGGGCATCAGCTTGCCGGCTCGAGCGCGGGCCGCGAAATCCTTCATCTCGCGCGATATCTCGGCCAGGCCCTTGCCGTCGGCGCCGCGCAACACCGGCGTGATCAGGCCCTCGTCGACCGCCACCGCGACCGCTACGTCGGCGCGCTCGTAAAGGCGGATCGCGGTCTCGGCCCAGGACGCATTCGCCGCCGGAACTTGGCGCAAGGCCAGGGCCACGGCGCGGACGATGAAGTCGTTGACCGAAATCTTGTAGGCGCCGTCACCGTCTTCGGGGCTCTTGGCGTTGAGCGCGGCGCGGGTTTCCAAGAGGCGGTCGATGGCGCAGTCGATGGTCAGATAGAAATGCGGCGCCTCGCGCTTCGATTGGCTGAGCCGCTGGGCGATCACCTTGCGCATGGTGCTGAGCGGCTGCTCGGTGAAGGGCGGCAGAAGCGCGTCGGCCGGCATCGGCGCCTGGGCCACGGGGGCCGCCGGCGCGGTCGCCGCCACGACCGGCGTGGCCGGTGCCGCAACGAGCGCGGCCTCGATATCGCGCTTGACGATCCGCCCGTGGGGGCCGGAGCCCTGGAGGGACGCGAGATCGAGCCCCGCCTGCTCGGCCATGCGCCGGGCCAACGGGCTGGCGATCACCCGCCCGCCCTCGCCCGCCGCCGGCGTGGCGGCGGGTTTCACGGGTTCGGGTTTTTCTGGCGCGGGCGTCTCGGGCGCGGGCGACAGCGCGGCGGCGACGGGCTTGGTCTCGGCCGGCATCGCATCCAACGCCGAGGCATCCTCGTCGTCCTCGAGCAGGAGCGCGATCGGGGTGTTCACGGCCACGCCCTCGCTGCCCTCGGCGACCAGGATCTTGCCCAGGCGGCCCTCGTCGGTGGCCTCGACCTCCATGGTCGCCTTGTCGGTCTCGATCTCGGCGATGACGTCGCCGGCGACGACCGCGTCGCCCTCCTTCTTGCACCATTTGGCGAGGTTACCCTCGGTCATGGTCGGCGACAGGGCCGGCATCAGGATCGGGATCGGCATCGGCGGCTAGCTCCTCGGATCGACCGCGATTTCAGTCGCGGTAACAGACCGCCTTGGCGGCGGCGGCGATGGCTTCGGCCTGGGGCAGCGCCAGGCGCTCCAGGTTGGCGGCGTAGGGCAGCGGCGCGTCGGCGCCGGTGACGCGGGCGATCGGCGCGTCGAGGTGATCGAAGGCCCGCTCCATCATCGCCGCCGCGATCTAGGCACCGATGCCGGCGAAGGGCCAGCCTTCCTCGACCGTGACCATGCGGTTGGTCTTGGCGAGCGAGGCGATGAGCGTCTCGACGTCGAGTGGGCGGATGCTGCGCAGATCGATCACCTCGGCCTCGATGCCCTCCTCGGCGGCGAGGGTCTCGGCCGCCTCCAACGCGCGGCCGACGGCGATCGAGAAGGCCACCAGGGTGACGTCGCCGCCGGCGCGGGCGATCCGGGCGCGCCCGAGGGGAACGGTGAAGTCGGGATCGCGCGGCACCTCGCCGACCTGGCCGTAGAGAATTTCGTTTTCCAGGAAGATGACCGGGTTGGAATCGCGGATCGCGGCCTTCAACAGCCCCTTGGCGTCGCCGGCCGAGAATGGCGCCACCACCTTGAGACCGGGGACGTGGCCGTACCAGCTCGCGTAGCATTGCGAATGCTGGGCGGCGACCCGGGCGGCGGCGCCGTTGGGGCCGCGAAAGACGATCGGACAGTGGATCTGGCCGCCCGACATGTAATGGGTCTTGGCCGCCGAGTTGATGATGTGGTCGATCGCCTGCATGGCGAAGTTGAAGGTCATGAACTCGACGATCGGCCGCAGGCCGGCGAAGGCGGCGCCGACGCCGAGCCCGGTGAAGCCGGCCTCGGTGATCGGCGTGTCGACCACCCGGCGGTCCCCGAACTCGTCGAGCAGGCCCTGGCTGACCTTGTAGGCGCCCTGGTACTGCGCCACTTCCTCGCCCATCAGGAATACGCTCTCGTCGCGGCGCATCTCCTCGGCCATGGCGTCGCGCAGGGCCTCGCGCACGGTCCGCGTGGTGGCGTCGGCATAGAACGCCTCCTCCGCGCCGGCGGCGACCGGAGCCGGCGGCGCTTCCACGGTCGGCGCGGAAACGGGCGCGATGGGCGCGGGCTCGACGAGTGCGGGCGGCACGGGCGGCGCGGCGGCGGGCGCCGGCGCGGCATCGAGCGCAGAAGCATCCTCGCCGTCGTCGAGCAGGAGCGCGATGGGCGTGTTCACGGCCACCCCCTCGGTGCCCTCGGCGATCAGGATCTTGCCCAGGCGACCCTCGTCGGTGGCCTCGACCTCCATGGTCGCCTTGTCGGTTTCGATCTCGGCGATGACGTCGCCGGCGGCCACGTCGTCGCCCTCCTTCTTGAGCCATTTGGCGAGGTTGCCCTCGGTCATGGTCGGCGACAGGGCGGGCATGAGAATGGGTGTCGGCATCTGGTTATCCCGATTGTTCCCGCCGGCCCTCAGGCCTCGACGAGGATGTCGGTGAAAAGCTCGTCCGGGTCCGGCTCGGGGCTGTTCTGGGCGAATTCGGCCGCCCCGGCGATCACCGCCTTGACCTCGCGATCGATCTCCTTGAAGACGCCGTCGTCGTAAGCGCCGTCGGCGCCGAGACGCTTGCGAAGCCGGTCGATGGGGTCCTTTTCGCTGCGCACCTTCTGGACCTCGTCGCGACTGCGGTATTTGGCCGGATCGGACATCGAATGGCCGCGGTAGCGATAGGTCTGCATTTCCAGCATCATCGGCCCCTTGCCGGCGCGGCAGTGGGCGACGGCCCGGACGCCGGCCTCGCGCACGGCGACCACGTCCATGCCGTCGACCGAGGCGCCGGGAATACCGAACGCCTCGCCCCGGCGATAGAACTCGGCCCCGGCCTTGGCCCGGTCGATCTTGGTGCCCATGGCGTATTGATTGTTTTCGATCACCAGCACCACCGGCAGCTTCCAGAGCGCGGCCATGTTGATGGCTTCGTAGACTTGGCCCTGGTTGCCCGCGCCCTCGCCGAAATAGGTCAGGCAAACCTTGTCGCTGTCGCGATACTTGAGGGCGAAGGCGATACCCACCCCGATCGGCACCTGGGCGCCGACGATGCCATGGCCGCCATAGAATCCCTTCTCGACCGAGAACATGTGCATCGAGCCACCCTTGCCCTTGGAATAGCCGTCGCGGCGGCCGGTGAGTTCGGCCATCACCCCCTTGGGATCCATGCCGCTGGCCAGCATGTGGCCATGATCGCGGTAGCTGGTGATGACCGCGTCGCCGGGACCGATGGCGTTGCTCATGCCGACCACCACCGCCTCCTGACCGATATAGAGATGGCAGAAACCGCCGATCAGGCCCATGCCGTACATTTGCCCGGCCTTCTCCTCGAAGCGCCGGATCAGAAGCATTTCGCGGTAATAGCTCAGGAGGTCATCGGGCGTCGGTCCGGCGGCCTTCGCCGCCTTGGTCGACGTCGCCCGCGACTTGCGCCTTGGCGTCGCCATGGTCTCTCCCTCGTTGTTGCGCGATCCCCCGGGCTCCCGGGCCGACCATGAATTGCCGACCTCGGAGGCCGCCCTCGAAGAAGTAGGTGCGATCATCGCCCCTGGCAAGTCGGCGCTATGGCCGGGCGCCCTTGTTCCGGTCGAACATCACGACATCGTCGGGATCGGCCAGATTGAGCACCACCCGGGCACGCTCGTCGAGCATGTCGAGATCGAGCCCATCGGGCCGGAGCAAGGCGACGCGATGGCCGAGACGGTTTTCCTCGGCCTGGCTCACGGCGAGCGCCGCCGAGCGCTCCTCGATCCGCTGACCGAGCTTGAGCCAGGTCAGCAAGCCACGCTCGCCCTGGATCGCGTGATAGCCGAAATAGCCGACCACGGCGGCGGCCAGCAACGGCGGCGCCAAGTGGCGGGCGCGGCGGCGCATGTCGCCCAGCGAGACCATCGCCGCGATCATCGCCGCGCCAGCGCCCCGGCGCCGGCGTAGCGGGCAACCCGTCCGAGGTCCCGTTCGATCCGCATGAGTTGATTATACTTCGCCAGACGTTCGGAACGCGAGAGCGAACCGGTCTTGATCTGGCCGCAGTTGGTGGCCACCGCGAGATCGGCGATGGTCGCGTCCTCGGTCTCGCCCGAGCGATGCGAGATGACCACCCCGTAAGCGGCCTTCTGGGCGCGTTCGATGGTTTCCAGGGTCTCCGACAAGGTGCCGATCTGGTTGACCTTGACGAGGATGGCGTTGGCCACCCCGCGCGCGATGCCCCTCTCCAGGCGCTCGACGTTGGTGACGAAGATATCGTCGCCGACGATCTGGATCTTGTCGCTCAGCGCCTCGGTCATCACCGCCCAGCCGTCCCAATCATCCTCGGCCAGGCCGTCCTCGATCGAGACGATCGGGTAGCGGCCGATCAGATCATCGTAATAAGCGACCATGCCGGCGGCGTCGAGCTTGCGCCCCTCGCCGGCGAGATCGTAGACGCCGTCGCGATAGAATTCGCTGGCCGCCGGGTCGAGCGCCAGCGCCACGTCCTCGCCGGGACGGTAACCGGCGGCCTCGATCGCCTTCACCATGTAGGAAAGCGCGGTATCGGCGCCGTCGAGATTGGGCGCGAAGCCGCCTTCGTCGCCGACGGCGGTCGAATAGCCGTCGTCGCCGAGCCGCTTGCGCAGCGCATGGAACACTTCCGAGCCGGCGCGGACCGCCTCGGCGACCGTGGCCGCGCCCAGGGGCACGATCATGAACTCCTGCAGATCGATCGAGTTGTCGGCGTGGCGGCCGCCGTTGATGACGTTCATCTGCGGCACCGGCAGGGTGCGGGCGTGGCCGCCGCCAACGTAGCGATGGAGCGGCAGGCCATGCGCCAGCGCCGCCGCCTTGGCCGTTGCCAGGCTGACGCCGAGGATCGCGTTGGCGCCAAGGCGGCTCTTGTTGGCGGTGCCATCAAGCTCGATCAGGCCGCGATCGAGCGCCTCCTGCTCGCTGGCGTCGAGGCCCGAGACGGCCTCGAAAATCTCGCCGTTGACCGCCTCGACCGCCTTGAGAACGCCCTTGCCGCCATAGCGCGCGGCGTCGCCGTCGCGCAGCTCGACCGCCTCGTGGCTGCCGGTCGACGCCCCTGAGGGAACCGCGAACCGTCCCACGGCGCCGCTCTCCAGCGTCACCTCGACCTCGACCGTCGGATTGCCGCGACTGTCGAGTATTTCCCGTCCATCGATATCGACGATAGCTGTCATGCCGTCACTCCCAACACCAATAACCGCTTCTAAAGCCCCTTGGTCAAGCGATCCAGCGCCACCAGGCGGGCGAGCAAGGCCGCCATGTCGGCGAGCGGCACCATGTTGGGGCCGTCGCTGGGCGCCCTATCGGGATCGCGATGGGTCTCCATGAACACCGCCGCGACGCCGACCGCGACCGCCGCCCGGGCCAATACCGGCACGAATTCGCGCTCGCCGCCGCTACGCGCGCCTTGCCCGCCCGGCTGCTGCACCGAATGGGTGGCGTCGAACACCACCGGGCAACCGGTCCGGGCCAGGATCGGCAGCGCCCGCATGTCGGAGACCAGGGTGTTGTAACCGAAGCTCGCGCCGCGCTCGCAGACCATCACCCGGTCGTTGCCGGCGGCGCGCGCCTTGGCCACCACATGGGTCATGTCCCAGGGGGCGAGGAACTGGCCCTTCTTGATGTTGAGCGGCTTGCCGGTTTCGGCGGCGGCGACGATGAGATCGGTCTGGCGGCAGAGAAAGGCCGGGATTTGCAGCACGTCGACCGCCGCCGCCACCGGCGCGCATTGCGCGGCCCCATGGACGTCGGTCAGCACCGGGCAGCCTTGGGCGCCGCGTACCTCGGCCAGGATGTCGAGCCCCTCGGCCATGCCAACGCCGCGCGCGCTAGTCGCGCTGGTGCGGTTGGCCTTGTCGAAGGAGCTTTTGTAGATCAGGCCGATGCCGGCGGCGCGGGTGATCTCGCCGAGGGCCTCGGCGGTCTCCAGCGCGTGGGCGCGGCTCTCGATCGCGCAAGGCCCGGCGATCAGCGTCAAGGGCCGGTCGTTGGCGATCACCAGGTCGCCGACGGTGACGGGGCGGGGCGCGTCCATGGCCCTAGACCAGCCGCGACTGTTCGACCGCCGCCGCGATGAACGAGGCGAACAGCGGATGCGGCTCGAACGGCTTGGATTTGAGCTCGGGATGGAACTGGACGCCGATGAACCAGGGGTGATCGCCCAATTCGATAATCTCGGGCAAGGTGCGGTCGGGCGACATGCCGGGGAATTGCATCCCCACCGCCTCGAGCCGCTCGCGGTAATTCACATTGACCTCGTAACGGTGGCGGTGGCGCTCGCTGATCCTGAGCCGACCGTAAATCTCGGCCACCTTGCTGCCCGGCTCGAGGTCGCAATCGTAGGCCCCGAGCCGCATGGTACCGCCGAGATCGGAAGCGGCGTCGCGGGTCTCGCGCACGTTGCCGCGCGTCCATTCGGTCAAGAGGCCGACCACCGGGTCGGCGCAAGGGCCGAACTCGGTCGAGGACGCGCCCTCGATCCCGGCCAGGTCGCGAGCCACCTCGATCACCGCCATCTGCATGCCGAAGCAGATGCCGAAATAGGGGATCTTGCGCTCGCGAGCGAAGGTAACGGCGGCCACCTTGCCCTTGCTGCCGCGCTCACCGAAGCCGCCGGGAACGAGGATGCCGTCGACCTCCCGCAAGCGCTGAATCGCGTCGGGCTGCTCGAAAATCTCGGCGTCGAACCAGCGCGGCTTGACCCGCACGTTATTGGCGATACCGCCGTGGGTCAGCGCCTCGACCAGCGACTTATAGGCGTCGATCAGGCCGGTGTACTTGCCGACGATGGCGATCGAGACCTCGCCCTCCGGCGCGCGGATGCGATCGACGATGGTCTTCCAGCGACCGAGATCCGGTTCGTCCTCGGTCGCGATGCCAAAGCGCGCCAAGACCTGGGTGTCGAAGCCCTCGCGGTGATAGGCGATCGACGCGTCGTAGATGGTGTCGATATCGCGGGCCGGGATTACGGCTTCGTCGCGGACATTGCAGAACAAGGCGATCTTGCGCCGCTCGACAAGCGGAATTTCGTGCTCCGAACGACAGAGCAGCACGTCGGGCTGGATGCCGATCGAGCGTAGCTCCTTAACCGAATGCTGGGTCGGCTTGGTCTTGAGTTCGCCAACCGAGGACAGATAGGGCAGCAGGGTGACATGGACGAAACAGGCGTGGTCTCGCGGCAGCTCGTTGGATAACTGGCGGATGGCCTCGAGAAACGGCAGGCCCTCGATGTCGCCGATGGTGCCGCCGATCTCGCACATCACGAAATCGCTCTCGTCGGTGTCGGCGAGGATGAATTCCTTGATCGCGTCGGTGACGTGGGGGATCACCTGTACCGTGCCGCCGAGATAATCGCCGCGCCGCTCGCGGGCCAGGACGGTCGAGTAGATGCGTCCCGAGGTGACGTTGTCCGAGCGCCGCGCCGGCACCCCGGTGAAGCGCTCGTAATGGCCGAGGTCGAGGTCGGTCTCGGCGCCGTCGTCGGTGACGAACACCTCGCCGTGCTGATAGGGGCTCATGGTCCCCGGATCGACGTTGAGATAGGGGTCGAGCTTGCGCAGGCGCACCCGGTAGCCGCGCGCCTGGAGAAGCGCGCCCAGCGCCGCCGCCGCGAGACCCTTGCCGAGGGAGGAAACCACGCCGCCGGTTATGAACACGAACCGCGCCATGGGCGATCAGCCTACCATATACGCCCGAGGGACCAAATCAAAACGAGGGACCGAATCAAAAGAGGCGGCACCGCTGCCGCCCCCGGATGGGAAGGATAAGGATAGAGATGGCCCGACGGCCAACCCTGGTGTCGGACCGCCGCGCCGACACCGCCTATTCCGCGACCGGAACGGTCGGACCGGCGGGCTCGGCCGGCGCCTTGACGGGCGCCTCGACCGGCGCCACCGGCGCCTGATCCAGGATCGAGGTGGATTGCCCGCGTTTGACCGCTGTCATGGTCAGAGCCAGGCTGGTGACGATGAACAGCGCGGCCAAGACAGCCGTCGCCCGGGTCAGGAGATTGGCCGAGCCACGGCCCGACATCAAGCCGCCGCCACCGCCGCCGCCACCGCCGCCACCGATACCGAGGGCGCCGCCCTCGCTCCTCTGCAACAGCACGGTACCGACGAGGCCGAGCGCGAGAAAGATATGAATGACGAGCAATATCGTCCGCATGTCCGATCCGAGGTTGTTCCGGTCCGAAAGAGTTCCGGCCCGAGGATTTCTAATCCGTGGTTGCTTCGAGCACCGCCGAGGCGGCGTATATCACAAGGCGGTGGCCCGCCGCTAGTGGTCTGCGACGAACCGTTTAAGGCGCGGCGCGGCAAATCGCCCAAAAATCGTCGACATCGAGGCTCGCGCCACCGACCAGGGCGCCGTTGACGTTGTCGATTGCCAGGATTTCCGCCACGTTGGCGGGCTTGACGGAACCGCCGTAAAGAATGCGAACCTTGGCGCCGGCGGCACCGAGCCGCTTGTCCAGCAGGCCGCGCAGGTGGCCGTGCACGGCGGCGATGTCCTCGCCGGTCGCCGTTTCGCCGCTGCCGATCGCCCAGACCGGCTCATAGGCGATCACCGTGTTGGCGGCGTCGGCGGATTTGGGCAGCGAGCCCTTGAGCTGCTTTTCGACCACCGCCAGCGCCCGCCCCTTGGCCCGCTCCGCCTGGTTTTCGCCCAGGCAGACGATGGCCACCAGACCGGCGCGATGGGCGGCCTCGGCCTTGCGCCGGACCAATGCGTTCTTCTCGCCATGGTCGGCGCGACGCTCGGAATGGCCGACGATGACGAAGCGGCAGCCACAATCGGCCAGCATCGGCGCGGCGACGTCGCCGGTATGCGCGCCGCGATCATCGGCGTGGCAGTCTTGCCCACCGAGCGCCACCGGACTACCGCGCAGTTCGCGGGCGAGGATCGCAAGCAGGGTCGCCGGCGGACAGAGGACGATATCGGCGCTCAGGCGATCGGCGGCGGCGACCAGGGCAAGCAGACCGCGCGCGCGATCGACCCCATCGTCGAGCAGCCCATTCATCTTCCAGTTGCCGGCGATCAGCGCCTTGCGCCCACGTGCCATGTACGCCCCCTTCTCTCGTCGCGCTCTTTAGCATGGCAAGGCGCGCAAGGCAAAGTGGCGCTCTCGCGACTACGGAAAATAAGGGACAGACCACGGAAAATAGGGGACAGACCTGGACTGCCCCCTATTAACACAATTGCGTGTTGCCGTGGACGAGCGGCAATTCTAATATTCGCCGCCCCGTGGCGCGGCCTCCCGGCCAACGCCGCGCCAACCATGCAAGGATACGCCCCGGATCATGCTGGTCAAAATGCGGAAAGTCGCCGGCACCTGGGTGATGGCGATCTTCTCGTTCCTCATCATCATCAGTTTCGGCATCTTCGGTATCGGCGACATCTTTCGAGGCCGCACCACCAACACGGTGGCGACGGTCGATAACGTCGATATCCCGGCCGACGCGGTGACCCGAGAATTCCGGCGCGAGATGAACCGCCTGCAATCCTTGTTCGGTGGCGATCTCAACGCCGACCGCGCGCGTCAGCTCGGTCTCGGCCAACGGGCGCTGGACACGGTCATCGCGCGCACGCTCTACGACTTGGAGGCGCGCGACCTCGGGCTCGGCGTCGGCGACGATCTCGTCGCCAAGGAAATACGCGACGCCCCGAGCTTTCAAAACAACGGCCGCTTCGATCGCAACCTGTTCGGCTCGGCGCTGGCGGTCCAGGGCCTGACCGAGGACCAATACGTCGCCCTGTTGCGCGAGGACACGCGGCGTCTCCAGCTTTCCGGCGCCGTGACCGCCGCCGTGACCGTCCCCGATAGCCTGGTCGACACCCTCTATCGCTACCGCAACGAACGCCGCTCGGCGGCGTATTTCGTGATCACGCCCGACCTCGTGGCCCCGGCGCCCGAACCCGACGAGGCGGCGCTGGCCGACTACCACAAGGCCAACGCCAAGAAATTCACGGCGCCGGAATATCTCAAGCTCACCCTGGTCGAGGTCACCGCCGACGATCTGATCGACCAGATCGCGGTATCGGAAAGCGAGATCGAGGCCGAATACGCCGACCGCGCGGCCGAATTCAAGATATCCGAACGACGCACCATCGAGCAGATGCTTCTGCCCGACAAGGAGACCGCCAACAAGGCCTACGATGCGCTCAAATCCGGCCGCGACTTCGCCGCCGTGGCCAAGGATTTGACTGGCGCCGCCGCCGCCGATCTAACCCTCGGCACGATGACCCGGAGCGATTTATCGGCGGTGATCGGCGACGCCGCCGACGACGTCTTCGCGCTTGCCGCCGGCGAATCGAGCGCCCCCGTGAAAACGCCGCTCGGCTGGCACATCTTCCGCGTTAACGAGGTGACCACGGCCACGCTCCAGCCACTCGACGAGGTGCGCGACCGCTTGCGCGAGGCGATCGCCCGACGGCGCGCGCTCGATACCGTCTACAAGGTCGCCAACCAATTGGTCGACACCCTGGCCGGCGGGGCAACTCTGGAAGAGGCGGCAGATCAGTTCGGTCTGCGGCGGATCGCGATCGCCGCCGTCGATCGCCGGGGCGAGGACCCCTCGGGCAAGTCGGTGGCGGCGCTCGCCAAGCAGCGCAAGATCATCGACACCGCCTTCGCGACGCCCGAGGGCGAGACCTCGTTGCTCACCGAAACCGACGACGGCAATTTCTTCATAGTCCGCGTCGACGGGATCACCCCGGCGGCGCTCAAGCCCCTGGACGCGGTACACGACCAGGTGCGCGATGCCTGGCGACGCGACAAGCTGGTCGAGATGGCCGCCACCCGCGCCACCGCCGCCACCGAGCAATTAAACGGCGGTGCCGCGATCGACGCGGTCGCCACCGAGATCGGCGCGAAGCTCTTCACCAGCGGCGCCATCCGGCGCGACGGCGATGGCGCCGGCAAGGTCTTTTCGCCGGCGCTGGTCGCGACCCTGTTCACGCTCGAGCCCGGCAAGGCCGCCGCCGGCCCGAGCGGCGATGGCGGCGGCAGCGCGATCATCCGGCTCAAATCGGTCTTCCCCGCCGATCCCAACGCCGACGCCAAGGGCATCGCCGCCTTGCGCGACAGTCTCCGCGCCGGGATCGAGGCCGATGTCGCGACCGAGTACCGCGCCGCGCTCAAACAGCGCTTCCCGGTTTCGATCGACACCGGCGCCGTCGCCGCGCTGTTCTGATCATGCGGGTCGAACCCGACTACGCCGACGTCGCCGCCACTTACGAGGCCGGACGCCCTCAGGTCCTGTGGACCTCGCTGATCGCTGATCTCGAGACCCCGGTCTCGGCGTTTCTCAAGCTCGCCGACCGCCGGCCGAATAGCTTCCTGCTTGAATCGGTCGAGGGCGGCGCCACCCGGGGGCGCTATTCGATCATCGGACTCAAGCCCGATCTGATCTGGCGCTGCTTCGGCGACCGGGCCGAGATCAATCGCGACGCGCGCCACGATCCCGACGCTTTCGTCGCCGAGGAGGGCGGCGCCCTGGCATCGCTCAGGCGCCTGATCGACGACTGCCACATCGACCTGCCGCCCGAGCTGCCGCCGATGGCCGCCGGACTGGTGGGGTACATGGCCTATGACATGGTGCGCCTGATGGAGCGCCTGCCCGACGCCAACCCCGACGTGCTCGGCCTTCCCGACGGGCTGTTCGTCCGCCCCACCATCATGGCCGTGTTCGACAACATCGAGGACGTGGTCCGGGTGGTGACGCCGATCCGGCCCCAGGCCGGGGTCGACGCCCGCGCGGCCTACGCCATGGCCCGCGAGCGCCTCGCCGACGTGGTCGCCGACTTCGACCGCAGCGTGGCGCACCGCCGCCAAGGCGACATCGCTCAGGAACAGCCCGAGCCGAGTTCGAACACCACCCGGGCCGAGTATCACGCCATGGTCGAGCGGGCCAAGGATTACATCCTCGCCGGCGACGCCTTCCAGATCGTGCCCTCGCAGCGCTTCTCGGTGCCCTTCCGGCTGCCGCCCTTCGCGCTCTATCGCGCGCTGCGCCGGCTCAATCCCTCGCCGTTCCTGTTCTTCCTCGATTTCGGCGGTTTCGCCGTGGTCGGCTCGAGCCCTGAGATCCTGGTCCGCCTGCGCGACGACGTCGTCACCATCCGGCCGATCGCCGGTACCCGCCCCCGGGGCAAGACCGCGGCCGAGGACGCGGCCCTGGCCGAGGACCTGCTGAGCGATCCCAAGGAGCGCGCCGAGCACCTGATGCTGCTCGACCTCGGCCGCAACGACGTCGGCCGGGTGGCCAGGATCGGCAGCGTCAAGGTGACCGAGCAGTTCGCGATCGAGCGCTATTCCCACGTCATGCACATCGCCTCCAACGTCGAGGGGGCGATCGCCCCCCGCCACGACGCGGTCGACGCCCTGATCGGCGGCTTTCCCGCCGGCACCGTGTCGGGCGCGCCCAAGGTGCGGGCGATGGAGATCATCGACGAGTTGGAGCACGAGAAGCGCGGCATCTACGCCGGCGCGGTCGGCTATTTCTCGGCCGGCGGCACCATGGATACCTGCATCGCGCTTCGCACGGCGGTGGTCAAGGACGGGGTGATGTACGTCCAGGCCGGCGGCGGCGTGGTCGCCGACAGCGACCCGGAAGCCGAATACCAGGAAACCCGCAACAAGGCCCGCGCCCTGATCCGCGCCGCCCAGGAAGCGGTCCGCTACGCCACCGGCGACGCGGTCTAGGCTCGCCTAGTCGCGGAATCTCAGGAGGTTGTCTCTCCGGCGGGCGGGCATTCGCCGGTTCTCGCCATAAACGCTTGGCGAACGAAAGGCCCGGCTGGGGATCGAGGTCAAGGTTGAAACCGCCAGCGGCGGCGGCTTCGCCGACCTTGACCTCGATCCCGAGCCGGGCACAGGGTAATCCAAGCCTTTATGGCGACCCTTGGCCGCGCCTTTGGGGGGCAACATGTCGAGACTTCACACTTGGCCGCCATCCGCGCCGCGCGCGCGAAGCGCGAACGCGGCAAGATGCAGGCATTCGAGCACCACGGTGGCGGCGAGGAAGGCGCTCATCCCGCCGACATCGTAAAGCGGGCTCAAGGTGTTGACGTCGAAGGCGACCAGATCGAGGCCGCGCAACCCTTGCAGGATCGCCAAGCCCTCGCGCGCGCCGACCCCGCCCCAGGTCGGCGTGAACACCCCCGGCGCGCAGGACGGGTCGAAGAAATCCATGTCCCAGCAGAGATAGACCGGCCGCCCGGCGAGCCGTTCGTGGATATGGGCGAGCGTCGCGGCGACGCCCTCGGTCATCAGATCGACGCCGGTGATCAGCTCGAAGCCCATCTCGCGGGTGTAGTCGAACACGCCTTGTATCGAGATCGTGCCCCGGGGGCCGACGTGGATCGAATGAGCGACGTCGACCACCCCCTCCTCGGCCGCCCGCGCGAAGGTGGTCGCCGGGTTGTAGCGGGCGACGTTGGCGCCGGCGGTGGCGGGTCCCGGATCGTGGTCGGGATAGGTATCGGTGTGGGCGTCGAAATGAAGGACGCAGAGGTCGGGGTGAACGCGATGCATGGCCCGAAGCTGCGGCAGGGTCACCGCGCCGTCGCCGCCGAAGGTCACCGGTATGGCCCCGGCGGCGCCGATCCAATGGACCGCGCGCTCGATCCGCTGATAGGTCTCGATGATGTCGCCCAGCACCACGGCGACGTCGCCGCAATCGACCGCGGCCAATTCGGCCAAGGGGTCGAAATCGGCGAACGGCGGCTGATAGCGCCGCACCAGCGACGATTGCCGGCGGATCGCCGCTGGCCCCATGCGCGAACCGACGCGCACCGCGTCGAGACCGCAATCGAAGGGAATGCCTAGTATCACCGCCCGCGCGGCCGCCAGATCGCGCGAGCGCGGCAGGCCCATGAAGGCGCCGACGTTGGCCAGAAATTCGGCGCTCACGGCGCCGCGCCCGCCTTGGGTTCGGTCGCCGCGACGGCGGCGGTCGCCACCCCGGTCACCCGGGCGAGGATGGCGCTGACCGGCACCAGGGCGAAGCCGCGCGCCCGTAAGGTCGGCAGCCAGTCGGCCAGCACGGTCAGCGTCGCCGGGCGCGGATGGCCGACCCCGACCGCGTAGCCGCGCGTGAGCGCCAGCGCCTCCAGCCCTTCCAACTGAACCATGATCTTCTCCACGTCGGGCTGATTGTCGATGAATACGTCGCGGCCGACCACCGGCACCCCCACCAGCCGCGCGAGCCGCACCCCTACCGAGGCCGGCGTGGTCAGGGAATCGACGAAGGCGAGCCCGCGCCGTTTAAGCGCGTCGAGCACCAGCCCCATCATCGCCGGGTCGCGGGTGAAGCGGCTGCCCATGTGGTTGTTGACCCCGACATACCGGGTGAAGCGATCGAGGCTCCAGGTCAGACGCCGGCGCAATTCGTCCGTGTCAAGCTCGGTCAGAAGCGCGTTGGGGCCGGTATCGAGATCGGGATTGTCGGGCTCCATCGGCAGATGCAGGAACAGCTCGTGGCCGGCGCGGCGCGCGGCTTCGGTCTGGCGCCCGAGATCGTCGGCGTATGGGAGATAGCTCAAGGTCAGCGGCGCCGGCAGCGCCACCGCTTGGCGCGACCATTCCCGGGCCACCCCCATGTCGTCGATGATCAGGGCGATCATCGGCCGCGTCGTCGCTGGCGCGGCGACCGCGTAGCGACGCCAGGCCGGCACGGCGGCGGCGACCGTATCGGCCGGCCGCGCGACCCCGGCGACGGTCAAATCGGTCGATGCCAGCCGCTCGACTGGCTGGGTTTCGGACGGCGCCGGAAGACGCATCATGGCCACCCCTGGCGCGACCACCCGTGGCGCGGGATCGGCCATCAGCACGCCGACCACGGCGCCGCCGGCGGCCGCCGTCGCCAGACCGAACGCCAGCGCCAGGGCGCGGGTCAGACGGCGCAACGCCATTCGCCCCCCCCGCGCCGATCCCGGCCATGGGCCGGATCGGCGTATCCTCGCCTCGTTTCCCGTCATGATCACGCATGGTAGTTCGGGATCGGCTTCGGTTCCAGCATCGATACGCGGTACATCGCCGAGACGGCGCCGGCGATGCCGCCACGCCTGTTCCCTTTGCCGGGACGGCGCGCTATTCTGACCCGGTCGCCATCATTCGCGACCTTAGAATTGACCTGTAGAATGTTGATATGATTATTCTCATCGACAACTACGATAGTTTTACCTACAACCTCGTGCATTTCATGGGCGCGCTCGGCGCCGAGATCGA
>Ga0114931_10005023_pt1 | contig 16386 bp, 17 predicted proteins | sample 2SBtaG_FD_89579 | JGI IMG/M metagenome (GOLD analysis project Ga0114931, IMG submission 89579) | Deep subsurface microbial communities from Kolumbo volcano to uncover new lineages of life (NeLLi) - 2SBTROV14_V59a metaG | ecosystem: Environmental > Aquatic > Marine > Volcanic | place: Kolumbo...
GGACCCTAATAATAAACTGGTTGATGATTTCGCCAAAACTTCTCGGCCGTGTCCGCCATTTTGCGTTCACCCGATGTCAGCCGGTCAGGGTGTCGCAACAGTTGGTGAGCTAGAATTATTGGAGTTTGTGCAAAAAGAAGTCGCGCTAGGCAAAGGTTTGTTGATCGATGCGCGGATGCCTAGTTTCTATAATAGCGAAACGATCCCAGGATCGGTAAATATTCCGTTTATATTACTGACTACAGTGTCAGATAGTATCCTGCCATTGTTGGGTGCACGGAAGAAAGAGCAGAACTGGGATTTTAGCAACGCATTGGATTTACTGCTTTACTGTAACGGGCCGTGGTGTGACCAATCACCTCGTGCGATTCAAGGCTTGTTAAAAGCAGGCTACCCCGCTCACAAATTACGCTATTACCGTGGCGGGATGCAGATGTGGAAAATGTTTAGTTTGACGACAGTACTGCCCGTCTCAAGCGAAGTTGGCAACTAACGCACATGTCAAACCGAGCCAACACTCTCACGCCTATCCCTTGTTCCCGCAAAATATTTTCTTCCCTCGGCGACCAAGTCCTGCTTGATCAAAAAATTTCTCATAAAAACAAATTCCTGTGTGATTATCTTGCTTCTTGCGAGAACGTCAGACCAAAGAAACTAGTGCCTTGCGATATAACAATAAGAAAAAACAATGACTCAAACCAAAACCATGTAAAAAACGGAGAAGAAAAAAAATGAACAGGACCTCCAAAATCAGGTATTGCAACTCTATGGTGCGCGCAGGGAAAGGTGATTATTGTGACTGTGGTACGAACGCGTACTGGCCAAATGCCTATCTGATGAAAGTATGGATGGTAGCCACAACTACTAACTATATGCCAGAATTACCGGTTTGCTAGTCGTTCATATTTAGAGAGTAATATTATGGTTCGGAATGAGGAATTTGGAATAATAAATGTGCCGATTATCACCAGTATAATTTTGGCCTTGATCATCGCTGCCATTATCTGGGTCTCATTCGCCCAAAACAAGGTTAAAAAGGCGCCAATGGCTGGGACACCCATCGCAGTTAAAATACCAGCCATGGCGGAGATAGCAGGGGAGGAAGCAAAACTAGAGAATACCCCTGCAGATGAATTTTCGGCGATTAAATCGGAAGCTGAGTTAAAGATAGCAGAAGAGAAACATAGAGCCGCTGCGATTGCTGCGCGTTTTGCTGCGGAAAAGAAGCGTTTGATGAACATTCAAGAAGCCAAAAAGAAAACAGAACTACAAGCGGCTGATCTTGCGAAAAAGCTCAAGTTTAGCCAATAGCAAAATCAGACTTTGGCGGCAATGCAGGCGAACTCCGATGAAAAAAGCATGCAAATTGTTGAAAAGCTGCGTGCGGAAATACTAAGTCATCAGAAGCTTTCTGCGGAGGCATCCAACACCCACATGAAAGAAGTTGCCGGCTCCGACACGAATATCAACGAAAAAAGCATGATACTAATTGAAAAGCTGCTTGTAGAAATAGCAAGTCATCAGACGCTAACGACCGAGGTATCCAGCATAAATCAGAAAAAAGCCTCTAGTTACGATGCTGGTAACAATCCAGCCAATTCACCATCAATACGTGCGGCAATTGGGGCTGTGGTATCTAGTGCATCCCAAGCCGACCAAGACTACATCAAGGCACTGAGCGGTAACGTCGACCCATTTATTAAAACTCGATCACAACAGCGCGCATTGGAGAAGGTCGGTACTAAAGGAGTCGACTACTTTAATCGCATTGAGGTCGCGAGCACATCGACAAATACAAAAATGGGCGCGATTATCTCCAAAGTCGAGCAATTATTAAAAGATCGCGACAAGAAGACTCAAGAGCTGCAATCATCTAGGGATCAGAGGTATTTGAGTTCGTTGAACCCATTGGTGGAACAACGTAATTCCGAGAGTCGCTTTATCACCGTCAAGCGAGGCGACACCTTATCAGGCATTGCGGAGCGAGCCTATGGCGATTGGCGATTGTATCGGCGCATTTATGCAGCAAACCCACAACTCATCACAAATCCAAATCTGATTTTTCCAGGACAGGTATTGCGCGTACCGCTGTAGCCGGCACATTTCAGACCAAAGAAAAAAAAGCAAAAAACAAAAAAGTAAACAAAAAAGGGGTCAAAACTTGACTTAACATATAAAATAAGCAAAAAGAGAGCTAGGTTGCTAAACACAAATTATTACCGAGGATATGCCCGTAGGAGTAATAGATTCGTAACCATGGTGGTTGGGTTGAGGTACGAAACCCAAAAAAAATTTAAATGCATTGAGAAATCTTGGTTGGATAATAACGTTTTCGGAGGGTCCATTGATGTCAATAATGAGAAAGTCGCGCTGGTGCGAGAGGGTTTACGAGCCTTGATCGAACGCGAGAGTGCTCGGCGTCTGGCGAAACTGGGGGGTAGCGAGGCACAACTGAAGCCCGTTTCGCGCCGTTAGTCCGATTTGTTCTATCTATCTCTACAATCTTGTCCGAATACTAGCTTTTAACAGAATCGCGATCAAAAATTACCACTTGATTTCTGCCGTTTTGTTTAGCCTTGTATAGTGCAAGATCTGCACGCTTCAAAGCTTGTTCGCTGTTTGTGTCACTTAATCTCAGTTTGGTCACGCCAAAGCTGGCGGTATAGCTTAGTTGGCCGGAATCTAATGCTAAGGGTGTTTCTGCAAGTAGAGTGCGGAGCCGTTCCGCGATATCACCTGCGTCTTCCAGCGACGTTTCCGGAAGCAGAACGGTAAATTCTTCGCCTCCGATTCGACCGAAAACGTCGTTGACTCGCAACAAGGTTTGACATGTTGTTGCAGTTTGCACCAATACTTGATCGCCAATGTCGTGACCGTACTGATCGTTGATCTTCTTGAAATTATCGATATCTAAAATCATCATCCCCACCGGGTGATTGTGGCGTTGAAACCGCTGTAGCTCATTAATGGTCGCGTTTATGAAATGGCGGCGGTTAAAAATTCCGGTCAAAGGGTCAGTCATGGCCATGCGGGTCAGCTCGGTGTTGGTGTTGAGTAGTTTCCTATTCAGTCGTTGTAAATTCAGTTGGTTACGGACCCGTGCTTGGACTACGGACGGTGCGAAAGGTTTGGTAATGTAGTCGACCGCACCCATGGTTAAACCCTTTGCTTCGGTGTCGGTATCCTGAATTTCGGTTACAAAAATCACCGGGATATCGGCAGTTTTGATATTGGCCTTGAGGCGTTTCAGGACCTCAAAGCCGTCCATGCCAGGCATGGAAATATCTAATAAAATGAGTGAAGGTTTCTGGTTTTCTGCTTTTTCAAGCGCGTTTTCACCCTGAGTTGAGAAAATGATCTCGGCCTGGTCTTGCAGTAGCTTGGATAGAAAGATGATGTTTCCCTTCACATCGTCCACGAGTAGAACTAAAGGTGCGGATTGTTCAGAACGAATCATAATACTTTATCGTATCTTATGGTTGTCATAGTGCTATCTATATCCGTGGGAGTTTAACACGCAGTAGGCGCGCAGTCTTGGCCGGATTCGATTTTGGAGAAATCCAAATAACTTTTGGGGTTACTTGGTCGAGGCCGCGATTTCCTTGATAAATTGGTCTAGTGCAAGATTCAATGCAGCGATTTTGGCCGCATAATCGATTCCCAAAACAGGAATTTTTACTTCGGAGCGGTGCTTGGTGTATTTGGAAAGAGTGTTGGTGTTGCCAATTCTCCAGTCGGCAATCAGCGTTGCGCTTGAATTGTCTATGTCAAAACGGCGAATGTCGATGACGACTTGCAATGTCACCCCTGCAGATTTTTTCCACGGATAAGGAAATACGGCACGGTTTGCTGACATTAGCGACAAACTTTCGATGATCGCGAGCCCCAGATTTTCTTTTAATGATCCGCCCCATAGGTTGAACTCATCTACTATAACCCTATTCGGACCAAGGCGTGTCACTATTTCCGGCCTATCCAGATACTTGGGCAGAGAGATAGGGCCAATACCTATTGTTGGGGCGTCAGTCGAAGTGTGTTTCGCCGGTCCGACAGTTGCGATCGGGTTAAGGATATAGAACTTAGTGGGTTGACTACTGCCGGTACAGCCGAATAACTGAATTAATAGTATCGCTAGCACCGGGCAGTCCATCCGGGAGAACGTGTTCAATGCCGCAATCGTCTTTTTCGTCACAAAAGCCTTAGATTTCGTTTGCGTTAGTCACTGTCATTTAGTGAATGAACTCTAACACAATTTTATCCGGTTTCGTTATAACGAACGCTATAACTATCTTAAAGGGATTATTTTTGCGCTAGCCCCGAATATTTTTTCTGCAGGTAGCGAATGATTATCAGTCAGGCGACGCAGAGATTCCAGCAAACCTCCTGGAGCGTATACTTTGTCAATCATCATCCGGTTGATCCTGATGCAGCCGTCCAGCGGATTCTTGCTGCGTTTGATTTCCATATCGATTCGCCATTGAAGTCCTCTAAGGCGATTTTGCATTGATGCAGGCGCGTTGCTTATCACCGAAGCGACCGCTATGCGACGTTTTCGTTCAAATTCTTCGGGGTTTTCTCTGGCCAGTTGTGCCCACATATCGAAGTTAAACTTAGCTTTTGACGCGCTATTATGGTTATTATGCATGCGATTCTCCAGAGTAATACATTAATTTTTATTGTGTGTGATGTTGTCTTTACACAGGGGTGCTAGAGCAATATTCGATCCATATTTATTAAGTCGTTGTATAAGCCTAAAAAATTAGTCGGGTAAGTGAATTCTGTAGGCATTGCTAAACGAATTGTATAGAACCTTGACAGTTCTGGCTATGCAAAACCGCTTCTTGACTCCTTACTACCTGAATCCGCGACTTCAATGCGGATAGCAGAGTGCAAGATATTGGTTTCACAGGGGAAATAAAAAAATCTTAGCTTCACCCATCCATTAAGCGGGTATTTTTTTGGCCGCTGTTGAATCAAGAGCTTGTGCTCTGTGCCGTAGTGGAGTCACGGATCCAGGTACTATCCATCAATACAAACTTGTCGCAGTACTGCCCGCATTTTTCACCAGAATGACAATTCCTTGCTTGATCTTTGTTCTCACAAGGAATTTTATTCCTTCGGAAAGACAGTCCGTATTCCGCTCAGTCAGAAAACCCCTTGTGGAAACATATCTCCGCGCGATCATCTTGCCCTCTGGTGAAAAATGCGGGCTAGCCTGAAATGTAGGGTTGGTGAGAAATGCAGGTTAAGTTTATCTCCTTGATATCAGCGGTTGGATAATTTTCGCGTCGATTTCGAATTCCCGATTCAAGCGCTTTTTAGCACTATCAACTTCTCTGCGGTTTTTGTACGGACCGACGATGACTTTATACTGTTTAGTGGTTTCGATAACGCGGGCCGGGAGGGGCGGGCCTTGGTGGGTCAGGATTTCCGCAAGCCGCTGGGCTTTGGTTGCATTCGCGAAATTACCTGCAAGCGCTGCCCAGTCCATGCTGGTGACGGGCGGGACTGCTGGTTTCCCATAAAAACTGTCAGGGTGCGCGACGATGTCCCAGTAGTCTGTAAGATGATCCAGGCTTTGGCTATAACTCAAGATAGGCGTTGGAATGCCGTTTGCGAGTTCCAGAATTTTCTCGACTTTCTCCCAATCCACCGCGGTTGTGGTTTTTTTAGCTTGTTCTTTGAGTTGCTTCAGTACTGACTGTGTCAGTTTGAGGTGAATCTTCGGTTTGTCGGTCAGAGGCTTATGGGCTTCTAGGTAAAGCATATTATGCCACCACCCGATCAGGTAAGGCTGGTTGACGATTTTGACCTGAGTGCCGACTCTAACCTGCTTGAACAGGGTTTCAATATTTTCCGGATAGAGCCTTACACAGCCATGACTAACCCTCATGCCGACGCCATAGGGTTTATTGGTTCCATGGATAAGATAGCTGGGCATACTGAGTCGCAGTGCAAACAGGCCTAGAGGATTGTCTGGACCGGCTTTTACGATGCGCGGAAGCGGATCGCCGTCCAAACGGTGTTCGCGTAGAATCGATGCAGGTACTGTCCAGCTGGGATTCGTCTTTTTCTGCGTTATACGTGCGCGGCCAGTGGGTGTAGACCAGCCCTGACGACCAATCCCAATCGGGTAGGTGATAACTGACCGTTGCGCAGTCTTAGGTGCATTGGGGTAGTGAAACAAGCGCATGTTAGCTAGATTCAGCACAATGCCTTTTCGTGGTGCGTCGGGCAATATGAATTTTACCGGTAAAACCACTCGTTGGTCGCTGCCGGGAACCCAAATGCTCAGGTGCGGATTGGCGCGGGTAATATCGTTGAAACCCAAGCCAAAATGGCGTGCAATATCGGGCAATGTATCACCGGGTTCCGAGATCATAACTGCAGGGAGTCCAACCAGATCGGTGTCTGGGATGATGCGGAAGCTATGCCCTTCCAGCGATTTGATTGTCGGTTGTCGATTATCGTCAAAACCGTACGGAAACCTTAAATTCGGTAGGTGTAGAATTTGACATCCTGTCAGTTGAGCCATCAATGCCCCGATAGCAAGCCACCGAAACCAGAGGCGTATACTATGTGTCGGGTGGATATTTTTGGATCGAGTAGTCGGTTGTGCGGAGTATCTCATAAAAAAGTCTTCTGGCTGCAGAGGCTATATCCAGTTTGGCTAATATGGAATTATGCAATGCGTTATATCCAGTACGATACCTTGATTTTTAATTCTAACCCGAAATCTTGAAATGTTGCTGGATATTTACAGCCGCCATAATATACGTAGATCCCGGATTTGGAAAACGTAACGCTCAAAAGCTTGGCGGCATTAGCCGTACCCGCTGCGATATCGGTGTTGTTAAATAACGCATTTAAGGTTATAGATCAATATTCGGTTCAGTGGCTGGGTGTTGAATCTCAGGCCGCTGTTGGTTCGTGCACCTTCATCCTGATCGGGTTGTTTTCGGTATTCGCAGTTGTTTCGGTTGGGACGGGTCCTTTGGTCGCACGTGCAACGGGTGCCCAAGACGATGCATTGAGACGGCGCATTATCGGTAATGCGTTGTCCGGCGGCATTCTGCTGGGTGGTGGTGTTTTATTGTTGACCGGTTTGGCGGCGCCGTTAATCTGTGAGGGCTTAGGTTTGAGCGATGGCACCAAGCTACAGGCTGTTACTTATCTACAATCGTTGGCTGTGGTGGGTTTCCCATTGGCGTTGGCGCCGGTTGTTGACGCAATCTTTATCGCGGTAGGGCGCGCCGGATTCGTAATGCTCTTGCAGCTACTGGCGACGCTGCTGAATATCGTGTTGAATCCTTTGTTTATCTACGTATTGGATCTTGGGATAAGCCGAGCGGCGATCGCAACCGGAATTAGCCGCGGTCTCTCGGTTCTGATCGGATTAATCGTGTTGGGTCGGCTGTTTATGCCGCAGCGAAAAGATTTTTACTGGGGTTCATCGTTACGCCGGATTATCCGTATCGGTCTGCCGATTAGCTGGAGTATTGCAATGTTCGCGTTGGTTTATTGGGCATTGTTGAAGACTTCGATTTCTCCATTGGGACCGGCCGTCAACGCTGCACTGGGTATAGGATTTTCCGCACTGGAGGGTTTTACCTGGCCGATTTTTTGGGGTATTTCGATCGGAGTAGCAAGCTTAGTTGGCCGGTACATTGGTGCCAACCGGATTGGCCAAGCCAATCAGACCATCCGCCTGGCGTTTCCGATAGTTACCGTGGGGGGCTTGTTAGCTGCAGCGGTATTTTGGTTTGGTGCGGAGTTTTTATGCGAGATTTTCACTTCCGACCCCTTGGTGCTGGCCGAAGCGATTCTATACGCGAAAATTTTGGCTTTTTCGCAGCTTTTTGTTGCCTATGAGTGTTTGGCCGAAGGTGTATTGGAAGGGGCGGGCGATACCCGGCCAATTTTGTTCTGGTCGGTACCCTGGAATATTTTGCGTATTCCATTGGCATGGTTGTTTGCGTTTCCGTTGGGCTTCGGGGCTGCGGGCATATGGTGGGTGATTAACATAACTACTGTGATTAAAGCCGCTGGAAAATGGTCGGCCGTGTTGTGGGGACAATGGAAAACGATAGAAGTTTAAAGGATTGCGTCGAATTTAGGCTGGCTTAAGCGTTATTGTCTAAAAACGATTTTAAAAAGGGTATGGTCAATTTGCGTTGGGCCGATAGCGTTGCGTGGTCCAGTTCGTCGAGTAGTTTCCAAAGTGAAGGCAAGTCTCGCGGTGTGTGGTTGATCAGGAATTGCCCGACACGAGGCGACAGGTCTAATCCCAGAGTCTGAGCTTTGATCGCCAGGGCGTGTTGTTTGTCCTGGTCGGATAAGGGATGTAACTGTAGGGTTAATCCCCAGGACAGGCGAGTCCCGAGATCGGCCAGACTGATAGGCAGAGCCGAGGGTGCACGGTTTGCACTAAGAATCAATCGATGACCGAAGTCGCGGTGACGGTTGAAAAAATGAAAAAAACCGGTTTCCCATGCGGAATTTCCGGCAATCGTGTGTATGTCGTCGATGCAAATTAGTTGGCATTGTTCTATACCGTCCAGCACTTCAGGCCCGTATTCCGACAGATCTTTCAAGGGCAGGTAAAATAGGCTCTGTTGTAATTGGTGTGCGAACTGGCAGGTCGCTTGCAGTAGATGTGATTTACCCAGACCAGCGTTTCCCCATAGCACTATAAATTTTTCGCCGACATCTGCGCAGCAGGCTTTGAATGCTTGGATGATTTCCGCGTTGGGACCCGTATAGAACGTGTCGAAATTTTGATCGGCGTGGAATTCGAATGGAATGGGAAGTTGGACAGCCATGCGACGTTATTTTTCGGCTATCGGCAGATATGCGTTGGGTATTCCATTTAAGGGAACTTCTATTAATTCTGGGAAAGAAAGGTTGTGATTCATAATTTTCAAGAGCAAGGCTCTAAAGGTTTGGAATAGTTATGCTATTGGGAACACTTAGCAATACAGCTATTAGAAATTTTGAATTCAAGATGCTTATTCATGGATTAATGGAGGTACCCTTAAATATGTTCCAGCATTAGTGCGGTTAACCTGGAAGCCTTCACCTATTCGGATTTGAGTGATTTTAGATAAAAAGTACAGCCGAAGAACAGAAACAGGCTCGCTAGAACTTCCAAACCGCCCGGAATTCGTTGATTGCCGAGGTTGCCGGCAATATCCGTTACGCCGTGGATGAAATAAAACAAGCTCAAATAGGCCGCCCAAGTGCAGGCTGTGGGTCTGCCGTACAGTAACCCGCGCAAGGGGAGTAATAACGGTAATAGCGAAACTGCGAGTAGCAGCGCTACTGGAATATGCTGAGGAGGCGATAAAACGGTTGGCCAAAGCATCAACAGAAACAGTAAACCGAAGTAACCCGTCAACGCGATCTGGTGTGCGAATCGAGACGCAAGAACCACCTTCAGGCCTTCGATAATGCTAACGCGATGGTCGCCAGGCGGTTGCCAAGCGCCTGACATAGAGATTTTTCGTCGGCGCTAAGCCCGTGTTTACCCTTTAGCGAAAGTTGGCTGGGCCCATAAGGAGTGCCTCCAGTCAGGGTATTCAGAACCGCAGGTTCGCTGGAAGGTAAGCCGACAATCAGCATGCCGTGGTGCAATAACGGCAGCATCATGGATAATAAAGTTGTTTCGTGGCCACCGTGCATGCTTGACACTGAAGTAAAAACACCTGCGGGCTTGCCACTTAGCCCCCCCGAAAACCAGAGTTCACTGGTATTATCCATCAGATGTTTTAGCGGCGCGGCCATGTTACCGAAATGGGTCGGGCTGCCCAGCGCGAGTCCGGCGCAGGATTTCATGTCCTCTAGGGTCACATAGGGTGGACCCGAATCTGGAATAGTGTCTTCGGTTGCTTCGCAAACAGGCGAAACAGGCGGTACGGTTCGAATTTTAGCGGTGGCGTCGGAAATTTCTTCGATACCGCGCGCGATAAGATTAGCCATCTCCGCCGTAGAGCCGAATTGGCTGTAATATAAAACAAGAATTTCAACCATGCCTATAGAATGTCTAATACGCTTTCCGGGGGACGTCCTACGGCAGCTTTATTGTTGGCCAGTACGATTGGGCGTTCGATAACTTTTGGGTTTTCAACCATACCCTGAATCATTGCCTCGCGATCCAGTGCCGGATTGTCCAGACCGGCCTGTGTGTATTCAGCTTCGCCTTTACGCATCAATTCGTGCGGCTGCTTATTCAACTTGATTAGAATGTCGTCAAGTTCGGCTGCGGTTGGCGGGGTTTTTTGGTAGTCTATTATGGTGGGTTCAATGCCTCTGTCCTGCAATAATTGCAAGGTTGCCCGGGATTTGCTGCAACGCGGGTTGTGGTAAATTATGACGCTCATTAGTTTGTCTCCTGCGAAAGTTTAGAAGCTGTCTCTTAAAGAGATTTTGTGACGCGTATAGTACTTATACCGCGCATAACTTCCAAGTGCTGACTCTGTTATACTCTCCGCGCATGGAAATTCAGCACCCGGCTCACGCGCTTTTTTGCCGATAGCTGTGTTGGGAAGTCTTGCTATAGCGGCGATTTTACGCCTTGCTCTGCAGAAAATATCATCCACCCAGAATGCCGAAATTGCATGTGCTAAGCATCTATTCTGCCCTTTTAATTGATTGATGGAAACAAATGCAACTGCCTGATTTTTCTTCATCGCGGATTTTGGTTGTCGGAGATTTAATGCTGGACCGCTATTGGTACGGTGGAACTTCGAGAATTTCGCCGGAAGCGCCGGTTCCGGTGGTGCACGTCAAGCAGTCCGAGGAACGTGTCGGTGGAGCCGGAAATGTTGCATTGAACATCGCGGCTTTGGGTGCGCAAGTCACAATATTGGGATTTAGCGGCGACGATGCCAGCGCCGATACCTTGGCTAAATTACTTGATAATAAAGGTGTGCGGTGTTTATTCGAACGCATCGCCCAATGCGAGACGATTACCAAATTGCGGGTTTTAAGCCGCAATCAACAATTGATTCGACTCGATTTCGAAGACGGATTTTACGCGGTTTCTTCGGATACTCTAATAAAAAAATATCGGCAAGCGCTGGAAAATACCGATGTGGTGGTGTTGTCCGATTACGGAAAGGGTACGCTCGGGGCGGTTAAGAATTTCATTGAAATTGCACGGGAAAAGGGTAAGCATGTGCTGGTCGATCCCAAGGGAACTGATTTTTCCAAGTATTCCAATGCGACCCTTATCACACCGAATCTGAGCGAATTTGAGGCGGTGGTTGGACCTTTCGATTCCGAAGATGAGTTGGTAAACAAAGGGATGTCCCTGCTCAACAAGGTTAATACCGAGGCGTTATTGGTAACCCGGGGCGAGCGCGGCATGACTTTGCTGGAACGTGAATCGGAACCTTTGCATTTAATTACCCAGGCGCGTGAAGTTTATGATGTAACCGGTGCTGGAGACACGGTGATTTCGGTGTTGGCAGCCAGCCTCGCAGCCGATTGTGGGCTTCCTGAAGCGACATCTTTGGCCAATGTTGCGGCGGGTGTGGTGGTCGCTAAGTTGGGAACGGCAACCATCGCATTGGATGAGCTACGCTATGCCTTGCATCGCCAAAGGGCGCATAAACGCGGTGTGATTGAGTTAGAACAGTTGCTCGATACGCTTGAGGCGGCGCGTTTCGCCGGAGAGAAAATCGTTGCGACCAACGGTTGTTTCGATATTCTGCATCCGGGGCACATGGTTTATTTAGAGCAGGCTAAATCGCTGGGTGACAGACTTGTTGTGCTTGTCAACAGCGACCGTTCGGTCCAAGCCCTCAAAGGTCCTGACCGGCCGGTAAATTCGCTGGCAACCCGTATGGCCATGTTGGCTGCATTGGAATGCGTGGATTGGGTGATCTCCTTCGATGCCGATACACCGCGCGACCTGATTTGCCAAGTACTACCGGATATACTGGTCAAAGGCGGCGATTATGCAAATGTCGAAGCCATTGCCGGTTATGATTGCGTGCAGAATAACGGTGGTGAGGTCAAATTGATGGATTATGTGGATGGATTTTCGACGACCGAGTTTATTAAAAACTTACGTGAAAATGATTAATTTATACCTTCCGCGCTCAAGAATGCGCCATTTATAGCATGCATCTTCTCACGAAAGACGTCGTTGCAAGGCTCTGAAATATATTGCTACTATTTCGATTTTGCGCCTGGCCCGTCAAGAAATTATACGCACTTTAAACAATGCATTCTCAAACGCGAAAGATAGGTTTTCAGAATTGACGCCCAATAAAAACCAGCGATATATGACTTCTCTTTTCAACAACACCGGAAGGATTGGTACAATCCGTGTTCACCATTCGGCCGCACCGCGATTCGAACGATAATGTCTGAAATAGCTCGACTAGAGTCGGAAAGCTCTCAGTCCTTAAAGCTTCCGCCGCATTCAATACAGGCCGAACAGTCCGTACTGGGTGGTTTGATGTTGGATAATCAGATGTGGGATTCCATCGCGGACCGGGTCGGCGAAGAGGATTTTTATCGCAAAGATCACCGCTTGATTTTTTGCGCAATCCGCGACTTGGCTGACAAGCAGGATCCTTTCGATGTCATTACGCTGTCCGATTTATTGGCACAGGCCGGTAAACTCGAAGATGCGGGTGGCTTGGCGTATTTAGGGACTTTGGCCAAGGATACCCCTAGCGCCGCGAATATAGTCGCGTACACGGATATTGTTCGAGAGCGGTCTGTGCTGAGGCAGTTGGTCCATGTCGGTACTGAAATTTCCAATGTTGCGCTTCAACCAGAAGGGCGTGAAACCGCGGAAATTCTTGAATACGCGGAACAAAAGGTTTTTGAAATTGCAGAACAACGGCAGCGCGGTAGTACCGGCTTTATGCCGATTAAAACCCTGTTATCAACCGCGGTCGATCGAATCGAAACGTTGTTCCAACAGGAAGGTTCGTTGACCGGGGCGAGTACCGGGTTTAACGATTTCGACGAGAAAACATCGGGTCTGCAACGCTCGGATCTTATTATTGTGGCCGGGCGGCCGTCTATGGGAAAAACCAGTTTCGCGATGAATATAGCTGAAAATGTCGCCATCAAGGGGGACAAGCCAGTTGCGGTGTTCAGCATGGAAATGCCGGGAGATCAATTGGCTATGCGCATGATGTCTTCGTTGGGGCGTATCGATCAGCACAAGGTGCGTACCGGAAATTTGGATGACGACGAATGGCCGCGTATGACTTCCGCAATTAACATCTTGGCTGAGGCCAAGCTGTTTATTGACGATACGCCCGCTCTATCGCCTACCGATGTGCGCTCGCGTGCGCGCCGTCTGGTACGCGAGCACGGCCCATTGGGTTTAATCGTATTGGATTATTTGCAGCTTATGCAATCACCGGGATATGGAGAAAACCGGGTTAACGAGATTTCGCATATTTCGCGATCTTTAAAAGCTTTAGCCAAAGAAATGGACGTGCCGGTTGTGGCGCTGTCGCAGTTGAACCGAAATCTTGAGCAGCGTACAAATAAGCGCCCTGTGATGTCTGATCTCAGGGAGAGTGGATCTATAGAGCAGGATGCGGATGTGATCGCATTTATTTACCGTGACGAAGTCTATAACGAGGATAGTCCGGATAAAGGTACTGCGGAAATCATTATCGCTAAGCAGCGTAATGGCCCCATCGGGACCACTCGCCTGACATTTCTGGGGCAATATACGCGTTTCGAGAATTATATCTCGAATCCTTATGATGACGGGGGTTATGGATGATTCCAGCCGCGCATGCGGTATTGGATTTCTCGGCGCTTCGGCATAATGTGGAGCGTGTTCGCGGATACGCGCACGGTGCCAAGATTATGGCGGTTATCAAAGCTAACGGCTATGGGCATGGTTTGGAGCGCATAGCCCGTGCATTGAACACGGTTGACGCATTTGCGGTTGCCAGGGTTGACGAAGGCCTACGGTTGCGGGAATCGGGGATTGGCCAGCGCATCGTGGTATTGGAAGGTTTTAGCCAACAAAACGAACTGGATCTGCTGCGGCGCTTTGGTTTAGAGCCTGTCATTCATGTCTCTGTGCAAATTGATCTACTCGAATCGGTTGCCGCGGCACAGTCATTGAGTGTTTGGTTAAAGCTCGATTCGGGTATGCATCGGCTCGGCTTTGATGCTGAGGGGTTTGCCGCAGCCCATCGGCGATTAATTGATTGCCAAGCGGTTCGTCAGCCTGTCTCTTTGATGACCCACCTAGCGAATGCCGACGATTGCGACGATGATACGACATTGCGACAGGTCCAACAATTTAGGCGTGTTACGACGGGATTTGCTGGTGAGCGCAGTATCGCCAATTCAGCCGGGATAATGGGCTGGTCTGATATTTACGCGGATTGGGTTCGGCCAGGCATCATGTTGTTTGGTGTATCGCCATTTTCAGACAAAAACGGTGGTGATCATGGTTTGAAGCCAGTTATGACTCTGCATTCCAAGTTGCTGGCGATCAAGAATCTACAGTCTGGAGACGCCATAGGCTATGGTGGGAAATGGGTCTGTTCCCGACCAATGCGTATGGGGATTGTAGCCGTAGGTTACGGCGATGGTTATCCACGTTCGGCCGTTTCCGGTACACCGATACTGATTAATGGTCAACGCGTCGAATTGGTAGGTCGCGTATCGATGGACATGATTAGTGTGGATCTTTCCGATTGTGCGTCCGCTAAAATAGGCGATTCAGTGGTGTTGTGGGGTGAAGGTTTGCCGGTCGAGGAAGTCGCGAGACATGCATCGACGATCCCCTATACCTTGTTGTGCGGAGTTACCCAGCGAGTCAGAATTATTGAAGAGCAATGGGCTGAACAGGATGCCGTGGGTAAGGAGAGCTGGGCCTAAGTTAATCAGGGCGTGGATTCGATTGTGAGGCTCGACAGTTTAGCGGTCGATTAAAATCCAATAATCGAGAGACGGGTTGTGGAACGATTGAAGGGTAAAATTGCAGTGATTACGGGCGGCGCCGGCGGGATCGGAGCCGCGGTTGCCGAAGCGTTTGTGCGTGAGAGTGCAACGGTGATGTTGGTCGATTTTGATGAGGCTGCACTGCAACAGGTAGTCGAATCAATAGGACAGGATACCCTAAGTTATGTAGTCGCTGATGTGACCCAAGCTAAACAAGTCGAAAACTATGCAGATGTTGCCGCAAAACGTTACGGGGGCATCGATATATTTATCAACAACGCTGGCGTGGAGGGTAAATTGTCGCCCATTGTCGACTATCCCGTGGCGGAATTTGATCGAGTCATGGCGACTAATGTGCGCGGTGTTTGGTTGGGTTTAAAGTACGTCATTCCTGTTATGAAGGATCACGGTGGAAGCATCGTAATCACATCATCTACCACTGGAATCAAAGGTTATTCGGGTTTTTCCGCGTATGTCGCGAGCAAGCATGCGGTTATCGGCCTAATGCGTACCGCGGCGCTGGAATGTTCGGATGCTGGTATACGCGTTAATTGTGTGAATCCGGCGTCAATCGAAACACGCATGATGCGCAGTCTGGAACAGCAGCTTGAGCAAAAAGGTGCTTCCGATCCAAAACAAAAGTTTGCCGCCGTTGTGCCTATGCGTAGATATGGTACGCCCGCAGAGGTTGCGGCACTCATGTTGTTTTTGGCCAGCGATGAAAGCCGGTTTTGTACCGGTGGCGTGTATATGGTGGATGGTGGCGTATCGGCCTGTTAGGTTCAGTTTAACGCCAAATAAAAACCCTATGATGTGGGGAGGGACTTATCGCCACACTGGATGGCTTTTGTCTGCGGCATTCGCCAAATTTACTCGGAAAAGTGGCACCACTGACACCCCTGCCTGAATATTTATTTGGACTTAACCTAAATCCGTGACTCCACTACGGCACAGTGCACAAGCTCTTGATTCCATAGCGGTCAAAAAAATACCCGCTCAATAGATGGATGAAGCTAAGATTTTTTTGTTCCCCTGTGAAACCAATATCTTGCACCCTGTTATCCGCATTGAAGTCACGGATTCAGGTTAAATATTTAAACAGGAAACCGGGCTTTGGTTTTGGCTTTGACCTTTGAAATGTTGGAAAGAGCAAATAAGCGCCAACGGGTCAAACCGGTGCTTTAAATTCCGTTCGCCATAGAGGTTCTTGGCAACCGTTAGGAGGTTTAGTGAAAAAAGCATGCGGATAGATTCATCAAGGCTGTTGGAATAATGGTGCTGCACCAGCAATAAGAGCGCATCGAATAATTAATGCCAAAAAATAAAATGGCTCGATACAAACCACAGGTTATTGCCTATCTGACCTTCAAGACACGGCGTAGATACCTCCCTGTAGCCTTGGCGACAGCATCCCTGCTGTCGACAGTCTTGAAAATCAGATAGGCA
>Ga0114931_10005024_pt1 | contig 16384 bp, 17 predicted proteins | sample 2SBtaG_FD_89579 | JGI IMG/M metagenome (GOLD analysis project Ga0114931, IMG submission 89579) | Deep subsurface microbial communities from Kolumbo volcano to uncover new lineages of life (NeLLi) - 2SBTROV14_V59a metaG | ecosystem: Environmental > Aquatic > Marine > Volcanic | place: Kolumbo...
AATATCAATCTATGGATCTCTTGCCGAAACTGATGGGGAAAATTTCTACAATACTGCAGTGATGATTGACGGTGGAAAAGTCTTGGGTAAATATAGGAAAAGTCATCTTTTTGGACCGATGGGGGAGAAGAAGATCTTTAGTCTTGGACGGCAGATAAGCACCGTTAATCTCCTAAATACGACATTTGGGATGTCTATCTGCTACGATTTGAGATTCCCAGGAATCTACCAAAAACTTGCAAAACTTGGGGCTAAGGTCCTCTTAATTTCAGCTGAATGGCCAGTGACAAGAATTTCACACTGGGTAGCTCTTAGTAGAGCCAGAGCAATTGAGAATCAAGTCTTTGTAATAGCTGTCAATAGAGTGGGAGAAGATCAAAATTACACTTATGGAGGAAATTCAGTAGTCTTTGATCCATATGGTGAAGTAGTTATCCAACTAGGAGATGAGGAAAAGCTGAGAACCGTTGATATTGATCTTTCAAAAATTTCCGAATTTAAAGATAAATTTGATGTTGTAGAAGACCACTGGATTTAGAAATATTATAAGAGAACTTTGTCAACAATGATTAGAATGAGCATCAGAAGCATCATTGGATTAAGCCAGTTCTTGAAACGTTTTGCAGTTTCATAGTTTGGGTTCTTAAGAAGAGGTACACCAATCATAAAAATAAGAACAACAAATGCAGCAAGACCAATATAAAAGACCCATCTAAATGTGCCATTTATAATTGGAATAATGGTCATTCCAAGTGCAAATCCTACGAGCACTAGAACAAATACAGATGCCACTCTCTTACCGTAAAGAACAGCTATAGTCTGAACTCCGTACTTTGCATCACCCTCAGTATCCATTATTCCCTTGCAAACTTCTCTGCCAGTATTCAAAAATGCAGAGATAGTAAAGAGGTAGATAGAGGCAGTCCAATTAAAATAGTGCCAGAAATTGTTCCAACCGTTGGCTGCTGCATCTCCATATAGAAATGCAGATGTTGCAGTGATCCCAACAACGAGATTCCCTATGAAACCCATCTTCTTTAGACGTGCATTGTAGCTAAGAGAGAGAATAAGTGTCAGACCCATTATTAAGATACTTTCAGGAGTGAGGAATAAACCACAAATCGTCCCTATTACAAAAAGAATAATCATATAGATAAGCGCTTCCTGCTTGGTGACCCTCCCAGAAGGAAGTGCTCTATGGGGAGCATTTATCTTGTCGATCTCTATGTCTAGAATATCATTGTGGATCATTGCAATACCGGTATAGGAAATAGCGACGACGACACCGAGAAAGTAGATGAACCATGGAGAGCTTTGATTCCCAAACCATATACCTGCGAGGGCCATTGATGCAACCATGAACACATTTATTGGGCGGAGTAGCCTTACGTAATCAATCGCTGTAATTCTGATCAATAATATGATGAACCCGTGATTTATATTGCTATTCATTTAGTCAGTGACTAATTAATCAAGATCAAACTTGTTGCGAAATTACGATCGGATTACTTCACACCTTGTACCCATATTATTGTATTTTCCCAGAAAATAGAAATAACCCCTTATTCTCGCATATTTGTCACAGAATCATTTCTGATTATCAGTCAAACTTTTAAGAAAATTTACTAGCAAAAATATACTAGAAAATTACCCACCACCAAGAACCCCCTTCTTCTTTGAAGATACTTTGTTTCAACACATACAAACTCACAAAAACTTTAATTTCCGATAAATCAAAAAAATCTATGGACTTACCTGCTCAAATTACCTTCAGCAAATTTCGCAACAAACTTCAAGAGTATTACTCGATTCCAGATTTATACGCGTAAGTATCGCCAGGAAATTCCCCACTACGTACCTCAGAGGCATATGAGTTGACTGCATTCTGGATGACCTCTTTGATCTGGGCATAAACTTTCACAAACACACGTGCATAATCTCCAATACCTAGCATGTCATGCATAACAAGGACTTGTCCGTCACAGAATTTACCAGCTCCTATACCAATTGTTGGAATATCAATTGCCTCACTAATAATTTTTGCCGCCTCTACAGGAAGGGCTTCAAGCACAAGAGAGAATACTCCTGCACCCTGGAGCATTAGAGCATCTTCCTTCAGCTTTTTCACTGCATCTTTGGTTTTCCCTTGAACCTTCCATCCAAGTTTATTAAATGACTGTGGAGTGAGTCCAATATGTCCCTGCACGGGGATTCCGATTTCAACAAGATTCTGAATTAATTCAAGATTCTTCCCCGCACCTTCAAGTTTAACCGCGTTAGCCCCACCTTCTTGAATCATTCTTCCTGCATTTTTTAACGACTGTTCGAGTGAAAGCCTGTAACTCATAAATGGCATATCTGCAATGACGAGAGCATTCTCTGTAGCTCGACTCACCATTTCTGTATGGTAAACCATTTGATCGACTGTTACAGGTATAGGAGTCGGATGACCTTGAATAACCATCCCAAGAGAATCACCTACGAGGAAGATATCCACAGAATTAGTACTGTCCATAATCTTAGCAAAAAAATAGTCGTATACCGTAAGTTCTACAACTTTCTTGCCTTCTTGCTTCATTCGGATGATATCATTAACAGACCTCATCGATTTATGCACGTACTTGAAGGATAATAGTCTTTCGGATCACCTGATATTTGCATTCTTCCGATAATAATATCCAGTTGAAAAAGCGATATAATCAAGTTCTTGGGCGAATCGTAATTCCTTACGTAATTCTAAATAGCCATAAATCGCACCGAAAAGGAGTCCTCCAATAAAAACAATGGATGATACATTCCAGATCATGTGCAACAGAACACTTCTCCAGTACTTTGAAAAGGGACTGTCAAGGAGTTTAACCTTATACATTCCAACACCTGCACCTGCTAAACCAGTATAGAGGGGATGTCCAAGAATCTGGATGGCACCTCGAAATACGGTGACACCTAGTGCAAATGTTAGTCCAGAATCGATGGAAAAGACGATTCCGTAGAGTATATTCTCTGCAAATGAGAAGCCAGCTCCTACAGCTGCACCATATACCAATCCATCAATAGGACCATCAAATGATGAGTGACGTGAGAGATAAATCACCATCACAAGTTTACTCATCTCTTCAACTACTGGTGCAACTGCACCTGCTGACAAGAGAGAGAGTGCATCTGGATCATTGATACCTGCTTTAAGCACTTCGAGGGAGAGCCATGAGAAAATGAAGGCTACACCAGCTGAAAATATCCCAAGAGTAAAAGCAAGAGCTATCCTTGTAGGAGGTTCTGGTTCTACTTTGTCTTTCCGATAATAATATGTAAGTGCAATTACTGAGAATATTGCGGAAAGAGCAACAATAATTATCCAATTAGTATCCAAGTTCACTTATAACCACATTTCAAATAAGTAAGATAAAAGGTCTTCCTCAGAGGGAGAAAGTAGAGAGTTGATGGTCGATATCGGCAATGAAATCTGCAAGCACCTGCTTTGCACCATTCCAGTTTTTTAGAATTTGTGAGTAATGTCGTTGTACATAATCAGCAAGAAATCGAGTCATCTCTTCGATCTTAGGGAAAACTATATCACAGATCGAGATAACCATAACATCGGGTCTTGACTCAATTATTAGCGTTCCACCAACTGCATTAATTTCCCGAATCCCACCAGATCCAAGGATCTGTGTCTCATGGAATACAGATCTAATTGCCATAAGTATCCCTGCAAGCAGATGCTGCGAGCTATTTTGATTACTAGATGGATTCTCAACGTAAGTATGAGAGTAATGGTAAACAAGTCTTCCATCAGGAGTAAGAAACATAAAAGAAGGAACAGAGAGAGGGATGAGAAAACGAAGAGCTTCTTTCTGCGTGTCAATCCAGATCTTGACATCATCAAGCTTGTCTGGTATTTCATCTGCAAGTGAGAGGAACAGCTTCTTCAATTCATTTAGTTTTAAATCAATGACGGGTAGGATTTCATTGTCCGTATTATTGAGTAAACATCTTTGCGCCATGGGGAAGAAATCCATAAATTCATTAATGAATTTATCAAGAATGGGATCTCTTACAATTTCTGTAGCATCATGGTGTTCTAGTTGATAACGATCGACAATAAAACGAATCGTATCAAGAGCAATCATCATTGCCCTCCAAGCTTCACGCTGTGACTTCACTGGATTGAAGGAGTAGGAATAGTAATTTGATACGATAGACAGGTCGGTACAATATCGAAGTCTACTATGCACGATACCTTCCAGAGATTTAATCAAACATTCACGGTGAACTTCAGGAGTTTCAATTTTGAGTGCAAGTTCTCTTGCAATTTTGTAAGATTGCTCTGCTTTTGGATAATTAGATTCCTTGATAAGTTCACTACCTAACTCTATATACTTCTGCAAGGCTTCATAGACATATATCTTGAAGTCTTCCTCCATACCTAAAATGAGCGAATAATCACTAAGATATGTTAGTAGAAGAGCTTCCTTTTCGGTATTCCCAAGACTAGTATAGATTTGAAGAGACTCTGATAGATAAGTGAGTGAAGTGGGAATATCCTTTTTGAGAAATGCTAGACGAGCGAGTAAATACTGTATTTCTGCATTGACCTCAGCACTCTCCATCTCTATTTCTACAAGTTGTTTTAGTTCGGAAATAGATTTAGAAGCTTCCGTCAAATCATGGAGATCAATACTTCGTCGAATTTGCTGAAGAAGAGCTTCTACTCTTTCATGCACAAAATCAGCAGGTATAGTATGAATATCAATTTATTGGTTTCATGGATATGCATTTTGAAGAATTTTTGGTCTTTTTGCAAGTCGTCTTCTGACTGGTTTCAAGAAAATATTCAGATAGGTAGCTACACCCTGTTTAAGATCCAGAGGATGCAAATCACCACTGACATAAGCCAGTTCTAGTTCTTCATAATCCTTGAAGTAAAGATTACCCCCATACTTCTCCGGTCTTACAATCTCAATATCCACACCCTTTCTTTTGGTATACGGTGCGATAACCGTTTTTACCAATGACAGAACTCCGTTTCCTTCGACCTCCTTCTCTGGACAGAATGACTTGTTCATCTTTTTCTTGACAGTTTTAGCTGAATCATGACAATTAATCTTACTTCCTTCATCCGATGCACTCATCTTCCCACCTGTCAAACCAGGGAGAAGTGGTGTGAAAACACATATGGGTTTCTTGTACCCAAGTTTGGGAAGGAATTCTCGCCCAAGCATATAGATACCTCGTTGATCTATTCCTCCGAAGGCAATGTCAGCGTCCAAGTGTGGTACATCTAATGATTGCATAAGAGGGTAGACAAAACTCCCAAGTTTTGGATCCTCTTTTTGGCGAACAACCTCTGCTCCAGCCCTCCTAGATCTACCGAGTGTGACAATGGATGACAATCTAAGGAGATCCATGGCATACTGTTCCTTGAGCTCGAAATCACTCCCAAGGACAAATGTTAGTGCATCAGTAGCTACTTCAATACCCTCGAATAATCCTAGGATGACTTCTTTGTAATATTCTGCTCTGTGTTTAAGTAGCTCGAACGGACTTTTCATATCATCAAGATGGGAATGCAGATCTGCAAGAAGAATGGTAAAAGTCACACCTACCTCAAGAAAATCAGCAATTTTTGTTATAGGGATGAGATAACCAGTATGAACCATGCCTGTCGGAGCAGTCCCAAAATAAGCTTTGGCATCGCCTCTTTTTAGGACTGCAAGGAGCTCATCTTCACTCACAATTTCCTGCGTATTCCGTTTGATCCTCTCAAATGCCTGCTGTGGATTCATTGATAATTGCCACTAATAGAGTCCTTATTTAATCACAGTGGTCTGACTCGTCAGGCAATAGAAGTGATTTCACTACTTGGAAAATTTCTAGGATATGTGCTCTACTATCCAGTTCAGATACGATTGAAGTTTTCATATTTTCACACTGATTCATTGGATGGATGAGTACTTTGAATTGTCCTTCAGTGAGTTCATAGTCAAATGGATAAAGACGGCAAGCTAGAGGCTTAAACGAGTGGATCTTACAAAGATTTTCTTCAAGGAAGACACACTCATCAGTGAATGGTTTTTTCTTGAGGAAGAAGACTTTTTGAATTCCTGAATCTTTTGTAGGAATCAAGGACGCAGATTCTTTTGCAATGAATTGGAATGAATCATAACCCGCTTCCTCTATTTTTTCAATCTCATTTTCTGTAACAGGAATCGTAAATTGCTTGCAACAAAGACCCGTACTTTGGCAATTATAAGAGACACCATTTAGGACGGAAATTTCCTGTGTTTGAAGATGAAGAGAACCTAGATAAAATTCCACAAAAGATCATGTACCTCAAGGAATTATACTTTCGGGTGGAGATCCAGAATCATCAATGAAGTATTTTTGCAGGCTGACACAGAAAATATTTTTTCGTTATTAGTTACTTTCACTTAATTCGCGATAAGCTGAGAAAGGAAAATAGATAGAGGTGAACTATTTGACTATTTACAAGGAAGAGTTTATATACAGCCAAACAATACATTCAATTAAGGTAACGTGTTACTGTAAGTGATATGTTATCTGAGCCGCTTAGCCTGTTGTTTTTATACCACCATAAACCACCTAAACCATACAGGCTACACTCCGTCTCATGTGTTTAATATTTTTCTTACAAGAGGGTATTCCCGATTCGATCAAAAACCTCTATCAAGGGAGAAAGGGAGGAATATTTTGTGCAAGTAAGTGAGAAAGAGCCAGTTATAAGTGGGTTCAAGTATCTCAGAGGAAAATTTGATCTCTTTTATATGTTCAAGGAACAACGTTCAAGAGATTATGTTCAGTAAGCACTTATTTTCTTTCTCCACAATGCAAAACGTTATGACAGCGCACATCCAGTCTTCAAAAGAGTTATTCGGAATCTTTATGGAAGAAATATGGAGGTTCTTATAGAACATTTTTTCATCAATCCAGAAGACCACCAAACTTCAGAATACAAAGCAGTGGACTTTGAATATCTCAGAATTCTGGAAGGATCATATGTTGATTTAGTTGAACCTGTGGGAACAAGAATATTAAGAGTAATCACTAGAATTGAACGGACAATGCTGATTAATCCTTTCACTAGGTTCTTTGTCCAATTTGATGGATATATAGGAAATCTCTCAAGATCAGGTCACTTCTTTTCACCAAATGGGAAGCTTGCTCCAAAACGTCAGGGGATTGCAGGTTTGAGACAGATTGAGAATGTACTTCTCAGTAGTTTCAGTGATGAGATTGACGAAATAACAGGGAATTACCTTGATCTTGTGAATCTTTTTTTTGAACTTCTAGAAGAGAATAAATTTATCCATCAAGATGAAATTCTTCTTGTTCTTCTGAGCAAGGAACTCGATAGAAAAACATTTCTGAGAGCGATTCATGCAATTAATGATACAAATTTACTCCTCCCATTATACCAGAAACATGAGGGATGGCGAAAGAAGGAGATTAGATTCAGATTGGAAGAGGAGCAGATCAAGACCCTTTACGAGAAGCCTGCAAGCAAAGCACATCCAGAATATCCAGCAATAGATACTGAAGGAGTAAAGGAAAAACTAAAGAAAATATTTCATGAACGCAAAAATTATGATGTCTTTCTAAATAGACTTGCTACAACGATGTCTCGCGTCAGGGAGAATACCTATTCAAAAAAGACAAGAGCTCCAGATGGATATATTGCTGCGATGGTATACACTACACCAGGAGATGATGGGAGAAATGCGATCATCCTTCCTGGACAGGAGCCCCTTGTTATAAAACCGGTTGCATGCAATCAGCAAATCAAAGAAGATTACCCACTTGGATCGGTATTTGTTGTATGGATTTCAAAAGAGACAATTAATACTAAGTCATATGTTTATCAGTCCAAGAATAAGAATCTCTTCTACATCAAGATACATCATTAAGAAGGAGAGGTTTATTACAGAGTACAACGCTGATTCAATCGTGAGGTTCACCCGCGAAGATTTCATTAATAGGGGAGATTATATACCAGATGAGGAACTTATCACACTGGTGAATATATCTATAGAACTCGGAAAACCTCTTCTTCTTGAAGGACCACCAGGTACAGGAAAGACAGCACTTGCAAAAGCTCTTTCTGCCATCAGTGGAAGAGAGCTGATTCGGATTCAGTGTTTCGAGGGAATATCTGCAGAGCAGGTTATAGGAGAATTCAACTATACAAAACAATTACTGGCACTCGAGAAGGCCAAAGGAGCGGAAATCAAAGACCTCTTCACTCAAGAATTCTTTATCCCTCGTGCACTCATGCAAGCATTAACTGCAGAAAAGCCAGTGGTTCTGCTGATTGATGAAATTGACAGATCTGACGAGGAATTTGAAGCATTTCTTCTAGAAGCTTTAGGTGAGCAACAAATCACTGTTCCAGAGTTGGGGACTTTGCATTCTAAAACTGTACCTTTCATAGTGATGACAAGCAATAATACGAGACCATTAAGTCCCGCTTTGAGGAGAAGATCTATCTATATTGCACTAGAATACCCAACCTCAGAACGTGAGAAAGAGATTCTCCGACTCCACCTGCCAGAACTTCAAGAGGATATTTCAGATGAGGTTCTTTCACTTGTGCGAAAGATGAGAACAAATGACAGAATCTCAGACCCACCGTCTGTTGCAGAGACTATCGAGTTTGCGAAAGCATTGCTCTTCATGGGTGAGAATATAATTGATGATAAACGCATCAAGGAGTTGTATGGTGTGCTTTTGAAGTCAAAGGGGGATTTATTTGAAGCGAAGGGATAAATCTTGGTCAATCGAGATTTCATCAGACAGCTCAGAGGGTTAGGATTCACAATAAGTACAGCTGAGTTGATTGATGCATCACTTGTTGCATTGATTTCGAGGAACCTTCCAGAACTAAAAACTGGGGTAAGAGGGATTTTTTGTAAGTCTTTGACAGAACAGAAGATATTTGATATTCTTTTTGAAATACATGTAACCCATTCCGTGGATTTTGAGGAGACTGCAAAGAAATTTAAGGAGGAAATAGCCTCCATGATGCAGGGAGGAGATCGTCCATCTGTAGATTCACAAATTGACCCAGTAAGGTTAGGATTGGGACTACTTGTTGAGCAACAGATTAGAGGAATACAGTCAGATTATAAACTCGCACTCAAGAAACTCTTCACCGAGGGAGAACAATCAGCGGCACACCATATTCTTTTAAGATATCTCATGCCTTCAAGCAATACATTCTCGGATGTATTACAGAAGAGGGATAGTGTAATGCAAAATATTGAATCAAGTCTAAATGAAGTATTTCCAGAGTATACAGATTCAGCAATGCAGGCTCTAAATGCTGCGCTCTACAGAGAGATTCGGGGAGTGATGGATTCAAGTGAGAGGATGGGGTTAAGTTCAAGTGTTTCAACCCTCAGCATAGAGAACCGTCCAATCATCGAGATTGAGAACAGTTTTGAACTTCAGCACGCACTGAAGATGTTTGCAAAGAGTATTGTCTCAAAGCGGAGGAAAATGAAAGCATCTAAGAAGAAATTAGACATGCGGAAAACAATTAGAGAGAATATTCAACGGGGAGGAATCCTCATCAAGCAAGTTAGGAGAAATAGAGTAAAGAGTAAACCGAGGCTTCTCATCCTCACAGATGTCAGTCCTTCTACAATGCATGCAACAAAGCTCTTTCTTTCAATCATCCAGATGATAAAAAGCCTCTTTGCTGACGTTCGCTACTATGAATTTATTGGGAGTCTTATTGATGTTACGACTGAGGTAAGACGAGCTGAATCAATTCCTGATGCAATCGATCGAGTGGTAAAGAAGTGGGAACAAAAGAAGACTGGGAAAGAGTCCAGTGATTATCAGCAGGCATTGAAAGAATTTAGCTATATCGCAGAACCTTACCTCAATCGAAATTACACGATAATAATTCTTGGAGATTGCCGTGATTGGCTCGGAGGTTGGAAAAATGGTGTACCCATGAGCGCGCAGCTTATCCATAAAATTGCAGAGAAGACAAAGGGAGCCTACATATTAAATCCAGAGAAGCAAGAATTATGGGATAGAGGGGATAGTGTCGTGAGCCACTATAGAAGGAGTGGAGCAAAGATTCTTGAGACGCAGACACTGAAGCAACTTGCTCTGAATCTTGAGTCAATCTTGTAATAGGGCAATTAATGTGAAAAAACCATTGGGAAGGTAGTATGCACCAAGATTGTGAAAGTCATCTTCTGAGAAAGCACCCGGAAAACCGTAAACTTTCATACCTGCATCCAATGCACCTTTTGCACCATTTAGTGAATCTTCAATAACAACGCAATGTTCGGGTGGAACTCCAAGCCTATCGGCAGCCAAAATAAAGACATCAGGGTTAGGTTTACCTCTTTGCACTTCTTCTGAAGAAGCAATGATCTTAAAAAAGTGAGTAAGACCCACCTCATTGAGTGAGAATTGAATCTTTTCAAGAGAACCAGAGGAAGCAACTGCTATTGGAATTCCTTTGTTGACAAGATCTGTGAGTAGCTCCACAGCTCCTGGGAAGGTTTTGAGTTTCCCCTTAGCTGATGAACGATAGGCACCTTCTTTTGCTTCCATCAGGGAGGAGAGATCACCTTTGCAGTTGTATTTTTCTAAATAGTAGCTGATTGAGTCATTTAGTGCTTTACCAATGATAGGAGCATAGTCGGTTCCTATATCGATACCAAAAAATTGATCAAAGATTGTGTTAAGAGCACCGCAACTTAGTTTCTCACTATCTACTAGCACTCCATCACAATCGAAAATAAATGCCCTCATTAGTATCCTAAATATTCTTCGGGGATAAGTCCCCTCTGGAAGAGTATCTTTGTCTCATTCTTCCTGTATCGATGGACGAGTTCCCCTTTTGTTTTAGGATGAAGTCCATACTCAGGTAGGCATATAATGACATCTCCAGTTCGTGTCCACATTCGTTTTCTGAACTTCCCTGGGATACGCACTTGCCTCACCTTGTCATCAGTACACTTGGTCAGAAGAAGTCCACCACCTAAGAGTTGAATAACTTGACCGAGTACCTCCCCTTCTTTAGGGAGCCTTACCCGAATTACTGCTCCATCCTCCGACTGTGTTCTATTTTTTTTTCCTTTTCCTCTCCGGTTTTTCTTTGCCATAAAATATCTCCTAAGGATTGATAGACGCTCATTTTAATAAAACCTTGCGTGAAGACGAAAATATCTCTGTTCTTCATCAATTAAGTTTGGGTTGTTTTTATACCGTAATCAGAGCCAATATTATGCATGAAAGGGAAACAGTACCTTCCCTTCCTAGTTGTGAAATTGCATCCTTCTTTGGCTATCCATATCAAAAAAGGAGGTTTCTTCAACTCATCAATGAAGTATTTCTCATCAATTTCCTTGGAGAGTCTCGGAAGAATTCCATAACTTCGTGAATTGAATAATTGTCTAGATAGCACACCCAGTGGGTAGTCACACCTATTATCGCAATATAGTGTTTTTACAATTGAGAAGAGGGAAATTTCATTGAATTTAATCCAACATCTAAAAATACTTGAAGAACATGAGAGCAGTATGGACAACATTAGTCAGAAGAAGAAGGAAATTATGGATTACCTTCACAAGGTAGCTAGTGAAGATCAGAGGCTTAGTAAGAGTGAGGAAAAGATACTCAAACTTGTGGAGCAATCGCTTGATGAGTATGAGAAGGAACTAGGAAAGGCACTTGAGGATAATAAGATTACAACAGATGAGAAGGTCTCACTTTACTACAAGCGGATGGATATCCTGAGGGAAGCAATAGCAATCACCCAAGATGATGATGTTATCGAAGAGGATGAGGATTCTATACTCTCTGCGCTTACAAATAAATTGAAAGAACTCAGTAAGTTAGAATAATCTATAATTTACGGGGTTTGAGTAGGAAGAGCTTGATAAGTTAGACTTAGTCTGACTGCATCTATAAGCTCAAATTTGGGAATTCTATAAGAACTTCCATTGAGATTTTTATTTATATAATTGACATAATTTTGAGGGTTTTTACTCTGGTGAGAATACTCCAAAAGGCTAAATGTTAATTATAGCCAACTTAGGTCTGTTCGCTCAACCATATTCTAATATGACTGAGATCCAATATATAGCTACTTGAAGATAGTTTGTAGGTAACTCAAGTGAAAAGTTATCCACATTTGAGTTATCAAAATTGATTTAAGAAGATTACTAATTCAATATTTGTGGAACGAGAGATATCGGCATACGGACCATCCTCCAGCTTCAAAGTAGGAGAGCTTCCTGAAGGATGCCTCAGATGTATAAAAGGGGAGAAAATAGTTCTATATACAACGGGTTCCTGCACGGTAGGTTGCTCATACTGTCCAATTCCAGAGGACAGACAAAAGGTTGATGACGTCTTTGTGAATGAACGTCCAGTCGATCTGGAAGATGATGGTGTGATCTTCGATGAGAGTGACCAGTGCTTAGCTACAGGTGCAGGTATCACAGGAGGAGATCCTATGGAAGTTCCAGAGAGAACCATCAACTACGTCAGGACCATCCGGGAGAAGATGGGGGATGAATATCATCTCCATTTGTACACATCAGGAAGATTCTTCATCAACCACATGGAGCTTATAGATGATCTCTTTGCAGCTGGACTAGATGAGATGAGATTCCATCCTCGCAATCTTAGATCATATGAGATCTGGGATATTGCAAAGAAAACAAAGAAGAAATATCCTGATAAAAGCATCGGGTTTGAGGTTCCAGCTATTCCAAATAGGGAGTAGGATCTTGAGAAACTTATTTATTTTGCAGATGATGCAGGACTCAATTTCGTTAATCTTAATGAGTATGAGTTCACAGAAACAAATTTCAATAAGCTTAGTCAGAGAGGATTTGTCTCGGTTCTGACGAATGCAGCGATTGTAGGCTCGGAAGATACTGCGAGGAAAGTGATTGAGAAGGTCAAGGACAGTACGTCACTGTCACTCCACTTCTGTAGTTCAGGTTCAAAAGATTCAATACAATTAGTTCAGAGGTACAAGAAGCGAGCTTCACAGACACGGAGAGAATTTGAGCTGATAACAGAGGAAGGTCTTCTCCAGTTTGGAGAATTATCCGTAGAGACAAGAGAAGATTTTGATACGTTACTCTCTCTCCTTCAAAATGACTTAGAAGTAGAGGAGGAAATGATGCAGATTTTTGTGAATGAAATGACTGTGGAAACTGCAGACTATATCGTAGCAATGACAATTGAAGATATTAGAGAGATCATTGATGTTGATGGGGCGATCATCACTAGATTCCCCTACGACCAGAGTCCTATCGTGAGTTCGGATCCACTATGACATAGAATGTGCAATAGAGCTGAATTTGAATTTGCTGAGGTGTACGGAAGGAACTGTATTAAACATGAACATCCGAGATTCATTCCCTATAGATCGTACATTGCCCTGTTCAAATGCTCGAAGAAAAGACTCTGTATAGCGAAGATTCCTCACCGCACCATTAATTTCTCCATCCTTGATATGGTACAGACCATTCCTAGTCAAACCAGTAAGTCCTCCACGCCTTCTGTCAGTGAATCTATTGTACCAGAAGCTCTTGACGTACAAACCATCCTTGATGGATGAGATTTGACCCTCAATTGACTGATCCCCAAGTTCTAAAACGGCAGAGCCTAAAAATGCGCCACCAAAAAAACCACCACCTGAATTTCCAGTCGCCTCATTCTTGTCACCCAAATACTTCGCAGCTGAGAAGGAATCATAAGGGATAAAATTCAGAGATCCATTCTCTACAAAAATACGGTTTTGGGTGGGAATACCTTCTGAATCAAATAATCGTGTGAAGAAAACCTAGAGGGGTCTCTTGGTAAGTCGCGAATAGTTATCTTTTCGTCGAATACTTGGTCTCCTAATTTGTCCGCGCTGTATGATGTCGCCTCATGAAAACCAACTGGATTCGTTCCAAATTGGATAAAATTCATTAAGTCTGTTACAGCCCTTGGTCCAAGAACTACCTCATACTCACCTGGTTCAAAGGTCTTCAAGTCAAGTGTATCTTTCGCAGTTCTCGTTGCTTCTTGTGCGTAGTTCTCAAATGATGGCATTGTGTGTCTCCACTGGGTCTCCTCTTGTCCGTACCCTCTGCTCTCAGGAGGGCCAAGAATTGAATTAACCTTGAAATAATTTCCAGATGACGCACTTTCTACATCCATTCCTTCTGTGCTAATAATTCGGAAATAATTTGTGGTGGATGAAGCAGTACCTGCCACAATAACATCACTATCAACTTCTTCAGCAGCATTTACTGAAGTAATGACAGCGTCTGCTCTTTTCTCAATTGTCCACGGTTTTGCAGAGAGATCCAATGAATCTCCTGCACGGGGAGACGGAAAACCTTGGTCAAATTCGTTAGGAGGACTCCCATTCAATGCATCTTCAGCCTGCTTAAGTAGAGTTTCTGGATGATCGATAAGGGTGGTACTTACAGTTGATCTTCTTCCATCTTTGTAGAGGACAAGTCGAAAGGAAAGAGTACTGAGGTCATGGTGTTGCGTTACCTGAGAGACTGCAAATCGGGTGACACTATCCAGTCGAAGTTCACCTGTAACTTGTGCTTCAAAACCTTTGGATTTTGCTAGATGGAGCAACATCTCCACATTGCTGTCAAGAATAGTAAATGGATCCCCGAATTCCCCACTGTCTATGATTGTTCTTGGATTCCAACTCATGATTGCACCACTCCTATTCTTACATTTCTGAATCTTGTTGGGGATGCTCCATGACCTGTATACATAACCTGTCATGGTTCCCCTTTCCCACAATTCGGAGTTCCGTACATCTGGAATGAATCCTCATTTGCAATAGCATCAGCAGAATTCCAGAATTGGGGGGTGATTCCTGTATAGCTTGGTTTCTTAATTAGACCAGTGATCTCTCCATTCTCAATCCTCCAACCAATTTCAGTACCAAACTGGAAGGACAGCCTGAGATCATCTATCGACCAGCTGACATTTGTATCGAACATATACCCGTCCTTGGTATCTTCAATCATTTCATCAAAATTCCAATCACCTGGTCTCAGATTAATATTTGTCATCCGAATCAGAGGCATTCTAGCATAGTTAAGAGATCGTGCAGATCCTGAAGATCGTTTCCAACCCTTGAGAGGTGCAGTTTCACGTGAGCTGAGGTACCCCACAAGCTTTCCCTCCTCGACAAGGGTAGTCTTTTGTGCCTTAACACCCTCATGATCATAATAGAAAGTGCCAAGTCCACGAGGATATGTTGCATCACCATAGATTGTTATAAATTCATTCCCAAACATCAGCTCATCAACTAGATGGGGTTTCATGAATGAGGTTCCTGCAAAGGCAGCTTCATAATCATATGCCCTGTCCATCTCAAATCCATGACCATTCTCATGAAGCTGGAGCATCAACTGGGCAGGTTTTATAATGAGAGTAGCGTCATTTATGGATGGACAGTGTGGAGCGTCTAGAAGAAGGAGTGCCTCTTCTGTTGCCTTTGGGGAGATATTTACCAAATCAAGATCTTCGAAGTACTCATATCCTGCAGTTGCAAAATTTCCCCTGAACGATGCTGGATAGCTTCTACGCTCGACATTAGATCCTTGAACTGCAAGTGTGTCAACACCTCCACCAGTGACAATAATCTTTTGATCAATCTTTGTCCCTTCTGATGTCCAGAGAACCATATGATCAGACCAAGTGGAGAATACAGCATTTCTTGCTTTAATTCGAGGATCACCATTATCTGCTTCTTTGGTAGCATCAACAAGAATTGCAACTGTTTCTTCCACTGGTTGATTCAGTGGATCTTTATTCGTTGGAGTTTGCACAGTATCCTCATAAACGGATTCCTCTGCAAGAGAGATCGGGCGTTTCATAGTTGTTCCTGATGACTTAGCAACTCTAAAAGCTCTTTTCGCAAGATGGTCTATTGATTCTTTTGTTACGATGTTGGAAGCTGCAAATCCATATCCACCATCAACAAGCATTTTGATTCCAATGCCTTGAGACGTTGATTGGGAATTTCCTTCGAGGACTCCATTTTTCACATTGAGTGTTCTTGAGTCTCGGCTCATCCATTTGACGTCCACATAAGTTATATCATATGATTGTCCTTTTTCAAGTGCGTAACTCATGATATCGTCGTCGATTCGGTTAGACACAGGAACATATGAAGGAATGACATTATAACTTCATCCATATTCCTAAAAACTAGATTTATATCCCTTAAGTGGTGGAGCAAATTAGGTAGTGGTTGTATTTATAGACAATTTAAATGACCTAAGAGAACGAATTAAAGGGATTGATTACTCTATCATGGCTCTTATCGCACAGAGAATCACTCTAGCAAAACATGTAG
>Ga0114931_10005025_pt1 | contig 16380 bp, 6 predicted proteins | sample 2SBtaG_FD_89579 | JGI IMG/M metagenome (GOLD analysis project Ga0114931, IMG submission 89579) | Deep subsurface microbial communities from Kolumbo volcano to uncover new lineages of life (NeLLi) - 2SBTROV14_V59a metaG | ecosystem: Environmental > Aquatic > Marine > Volcanic | place: Kolumbo...
ACGCAGAAAATCCAACCGTTCCAACGGATGATAGCCGCCATTGCTGATGCGGTGACAATCGGTCCATTCGTTGTCCCCGGGGGTATATATCAAGGCCGGCTTGAAATTCATAAACTCTTGAAAACGCGAGAGAATCTTTTCATCGTCGCAGCGCTCCCCACCACCTTTGATATCCCCTGCATGAAAAACGAATTTGACTTCCGGATCCCGATTGACCTGTTTGATCAATTGATCAAAACGTGGCACCTGTGTATCCCTATAGGTCATATCACCGGTCAAAGCGAAGGAAAACTCCTCTCCTCCCAGTTCCCCTCCTTCCTCAGCATGAGACAAGTTATATGGAACAGACAGCAGCCCCATAACCAGTAACATATATTTCATATTCCCCTCCTCGAATAGCAGTTAATAGGAGAGATGAATATTTCATAGGTCTATGACATAAACATTACCAGCGGGTTAAGTTTCCATGACTTTGACTGGACAGAAAATACCTGTCGATCCCCAAGCCTGTTAAACCATTTATTAATCTTTATTTCATGCCTTTGTCACAAAAGGATGCTTAAATCTCATGGGTCTTATCGGCAAAGACCACTGCTTCCTCAGTAGACAAACACCTAGACAGAGTGACCTGTTTTTATCTCCTCTTTACCTCCCGGAAAACACTGGACTCCTCCTGATTTGGCCAGGGATGGCCTTTTTTAATCCAAACTGGGTTGGATCATGGAATCCATTGTTATCGTTTTTAGCGCCCAATGGCTTACCAGGTCTGTCAAGCGATATTCACGCCTGATTCACCTTCGGGCAGATAACCCTTCCTGGGTGGTCAAGACAGCTTCGCAAGTCGCCTGACACGGTGGATAGTTGTCATAAAGATTTCACATAGGTGTCATCAATTTTTCATCTTTCCTATCTTATAGTGTTTACTCCCTGACCTTGCTACCTTGAGATTTAGTCACGGGAGCTACCTTTTTTCCAGGAGTTTTGCCATGATTCAAGCCCAACAGGTGTGCTCAAACCTGATTGAAGAAGCCGCCCCGGAGAGTGTCCTCCAGGCATTCAGGGGGAAAGCAGGCGGACGTGAGCATGGCCACGAAACCCCATGCCGTGCCATTCCCTTCAATGTCGATCCCTTACCCGTCGCTCTGAGCTATTATGAACGGGCTCAGGCGCTCGACCGGCGGGGTGACTTTGCCCAAGCGTTTGAATGGGCTTCCCGGGGTAGCGAACTCCTGTTGACACACCCGCGAATGGACCACAGGACTGGGGAATTGATCTTGCGCAAGCTAGCTTCATGCCCACCGGCGCGCGCCACCAACCCACCCGGCAAGGCAAGTCAATCATCCTTTTCCGACAACCGTACCTCGCCCGTCTTTCTGATCGGGTTTCCTTGTTCCGGGGAGGGTCTGCTTCAGCGTTTACTGGGTGGCTATCCAGGGATACACGTCTGCCACAATGATTCCGCCCTGGCCCAAGTCCAGCAGGCCCTGGAAGAGTGGACGCCTGAAGAAAACGGGAGGACGACTGATAGAATCGCCCAACTGACTAGCGATCAGATCCAGCACTTGCGTGACATCTATTGGCAACAGCTCAGCCAAAGTTGGCAGGGGGCGGACAATCCCGACTGGGTGGTTGACTGCAATCAGCTCAATCTCTTGTATCTTCCCCTGATCAATGCCTTGTTTCCCCAGGCACGGCTCATCATGCTCCAGCGAGACCCACGGGACATCTGCCTGAATGTCTTTCTCCGGCCATTGCCTCCAGATCAGACGACGGCATTGCCCGTCCAGTGGGAGTCGATTGCCGTCTTCTACCGGGCGGCCCATCAATACCAGTGTCGTATACAAGCTGTTCTCGACTGCCGGTGGATGGAAGTTAAATACGAATCATTGCTCGCCACTCCGTTAGAGACAATGGCTGCAATCCTGCGATTCATGGGAATCTCTTGGATCACGGCGTACCGCATCTATCCTGATTTTACCGGCACGGTTAAGGAATATTGCCGGAACCAAATCTCAACCTGGAACAACTATCATCGGTTCTTTGATCCAGTGCAAACATTACTGTCCGCCGCGATTCAAACAATGGGTTATGCCTGACGATGAATTCAGCCAAAGATGATCCCCCCTGGCTCCGGCTTTTTGCTTAGTGACCTCGATGGTCGCTTGTCCCTCCATCAGCTCATCCTGGTGGTTCCTTTGTCATAGAAATGTCACTATACCTTCAAAAAGCTGAAACAAAACAAGAGTAGGTTGTTTACCGCCTGTGCCTTTTGGTCGCAATTCAGGTGACCAGAGGTTTTTCTCATTCATGTAAGACTTACTCAGAGGAAGCGATCTTAAATCAAGAGGTAAACAACGATGCTTATTAACAGAAAAGTGGCGGTACCAATACTGGCGATAGTGGTGCTGGTCATGGAGCTGCCCGTGCAGACAGCCTCTGCGGCGGCGGTGTCGCTGAGCCAGACGCCGGACAAGACCATCAATTTAGGGGTATTCGGCAGCGTACCGGTCAATCACACCGAGATCGTGTCTCCCGGAGTATTCGTGCACCGTTACGATTTCACTCTCAACCTGGATACCGTCCTGGCTTTCACAGATGTTCAGTTGCCACTCGTGATTCAGCCGGGGGTGGACTATCAAATCGATCCGGCCACCATGTTCGGCAGTCTGTATAGCGACGGCAATGCATTCCTGGGTGATTTCCGCAGGATTGGAGATCATTTGGAATATGTAGGTTTGATGAGAGCCGGAGGCTATTTCGCCCTGTTATACGCCGATGCCATCGGCACCAGCGGAGGGATCTACAGCGTTGCCGCGGCAGCCAGCGTGGTCCCCCTGCCACCGGCGATATTCCTGTTCGGCAGTGCGCTGGCGGGCCTCACGGGCATACGGGCACACCGATCCCGTAAAGCAGGGAAGCGGCAAAGGCTGATTGTAACGAAATCATAACGAACTTGTAATCGTTCATTCATTGGTTTGTCACATCACGAACCTACCATGGACCCCGCCATAGATGCGGGGCTGGTTTTAAGAAAAATCCTGAGCCTCAAACCATTAACGGCAATAGGTAAACCTACCTATGGAGAACAAGACGGAGAGAAGATGGTATCAGTCTTGCTTTCCTGTTTTTTAAACTGAGTTATATAGGTGATCATCATGAAAAAATTTAAACATTTCGCCTCCATCCTTGTTTTGGGGGGCGCCCTGGCGTCCGGCGGAACTGCCCAGGCAGCCATAAGCACAGCCACGGGCGAACTTTTTATCTCTGTCGTCGACCGCTTCGGCCAACAGAAGAACGTGGTTATAGATACCGGCTGGAAAATGGACGATATCATCAACGGGCTGGCACCCACCTCCCTGGACCTGTCGACGAACACTCAGTACCAGAATTTGATTGCAGGTGCTGCCAATCCTAGCGATATCACATGGAATGCTGGTGCGTTCGTTGTGCTAAGGAACGAATTTCTTTACACCACTCCCGTCCCCAATCCTGTTGTATTCGCCAGAACAATTCCACTCACAGCCCAGACAGGCGTGGGTCATGTACAGAACGTCAACTTTACTGATCTTAATGACGCGCTGAACGTGACCAAAACACTTTTCCCGGCGGATCCCGGTTATCATGACAGGCAATGGGGCAATAACCTCGGTGCCACGGTCGGTGGCGCAGCGAGCAACATCGACACTACCGAAGTGATTCTAGGTCAGGCGATGAATTTATATGATGAGGGCCTGCACGGAAGGATTCGGTTTCAGAAGGACTTGGGAAAATACCAGTTGACAAGCACCGGGTTCAGCAAGGTGAGCGCCGTGCCTGTGCCGGCAGCAGTCTGGTTGTTCGGTTCCGCCCTGATGGGCCTGTTCTCTGTCAACCGCCGCAAAAAAGCCTGAGTTGACGACAATCAATCGATGTTAACAAGGAGATATCAAATGAAATCGAAATTGCTCAAGATCGCCGTCGCCGGCGCGATGCTTTCTTCATCCAGCGCCTTCGCCCTGGGACCAACGGTGACCCCTGATTTAGAGATATGGATGTCCGGCGCCACCGCGCAGGACGGAAACGTCGAAGCATTATTCACCACTCTCTGCAAGCAGAATGCAGCGGGGACCGGCCCTGCAGATCTGGACATCTACCGGGACAACTCCAACCCCCAGAAGCTGGGCAGCCTCCACCGGGCCTTCTTCTGCACCGTGGACCGGACCAAGTTCACACCCAATCTGTTGGCCGATGTAAAGGTGCTGTTTCACAAACGATCCGCCGGTGGATCCGCCATGGGGGTCAGCCCCTTGGTGGCCGATACCCCAATCGAGCATATGGTCATCAACAACGGCAACTGCACCAAGAATGCCACGAGCGGCGAGTATGAATGTCGTGTGACCAATCCAGGGGACGTCGCCCTTCACAAATCGGACGGTGGGGTCTCCGACGTGGAGCCGGGTCAGTTCAATGGTGGAAACACCCCGGCCGGTTTCGCGCCGGTAACAGCGGCGGTGGCAAATTCGGTGCTCAATATCACACCGGCCGCGGCACTGACCTTCAACACCCCGGTGAACACCATCCTGCGCGATGCGCTGCAAAACGCCCAGGTTGCTTCTGGCAGCCTGCCTGCCGATTGTAACTTGGCTGCCAACCGCGAGCTGGAAAGATGCATGCCCAGCCTCACCAAGGAACAAGTGGCGGCACTGTTCACCGGCGACATTACGGACTGGACGCAGTTCCAGGTGAAGGATGCCACGACAGGGACCGTGAATACGCTGGATAGCTTTTCACCGGTTGCCCTCAGCAACACTGTGGTCCATGTCTGCCGCCGTGTTCCGGGTTCGGGCACCCAGGCGCAGTTCAACATAAACTTCCTGCGCCATCCGTGTGCGGCCAACTCCACTAAGCCAGCAAGGGCAAGCTTTCCATTCTCGACCATAGTGGAAAATTCCGGCTCGGGTAACGTGGAAGGCTGTCTGGTGGACTTCAACAATGGCACCAACCTGGGTAACACCGGGGTGAAGGACGCAGCGGGCAACCTCATCCCCAACAACCCCTTCAGTGAAACTGCCTTCGCCATCGGCGTCCAGAGCACCGAGAAGAACGCTCTCAAAAACGGCGTGATCCCCAAGGATTATCGCTTCATCAAGATTGACGGGGTTGCCCCGACAATCGAGAACGCCATCCTGGGCAAATACTGGGACTGGGTGGAACAGACCTTTCAGGTGCGTAAACCGGCCAAAGGGGGCCCCACGGGCGACAAGTTGACGATCCTCCAAACGATCTTCGACAACGCTGCCAACCCCACGGTGGTCTCTGCCACGGATGTTGCCAAGTTCACCCACACCTGGGGTGTAGGCGGCTTCATGTCGGTACCCACCGGCCCGTTCAATCCTGAACCCAACGGCCAGTTCAACATCAGCAACCCGGTCATTCCCTATACCCATGCACCGGGCGGGTTGACGCTGGACAACTGTCGTACTCCGACCCCGGAAAACCTGAAATTCATCAATGTCAATCTCTGATGCAGATGGATTCCGGATGCAAGGGTAAAGGTAACACCAGGGAGTACTAAGGGCACAGGACGCGCCCCGTCTCCGGGTGTAGACCGTAAGAACAGGGCCCGCGCCATTGGCGCGGGCCTTTTATTATTGAAAGCGGTAAAAAAACAACCAACGCTCGATAAAACGAGGGGCAGCTGGCTGTCATCAAGATTTCACATTCGGGGAGTAAATTAACCCAGCTTGGGTGATGCGTGATAGTCAGAAAGACCCAGAAATGCATCAGCCTGAACCCGCAGGAAACCTGACAGAGTTTCCATGGCGTTAGTTTGAGTATAGTCAGGGATTGTCCGAGATGGGAGTGAGTCAGTACAGAATTTCCCGATGCCTGCGACGGGTCGGAGTACTCATCATGGGATTGGTGGCTCTGCCGTATGGCCCTTCGGTCCGGTGCGCGCCAACCGACACCCCTACGTACTTCGATGTCTGGGAATATCGTGTGGAAGGAAACACCGTCTTGGATCAGACCCAGGTGGAACGCGCAGTGTATCCCTTCCTCGGCCCCCACAAAAGATTCCAGGACGTCGAAAAAGCCCAGCGGGCCCTGGCCGAGGCGTATCGAAAGGAGGGTTTCGGGACCGTGATGGTCAACATTCCGGAACAGACGGTCAAAGGTGGCGTGATCCACCTCGAAGTGGTGGAGGGACGCATAGAGCGGGTTCGTATCACCGGCGCCCGCTTCCATTCACCGGAACAGATTCGCAAGGAGCTGCCCTCCGTGGTCGAAGGGGAGGTGCCCAATATCAGCAAAGTCCAGCGGGAGCTGCAACAAGTGCGGAAACAATCAGCCGACCGCGAGGTGACACCTGTGATGCGGGCCGGGCGCACCCCAGGGACAGTAGAGCTGGAGTTGCAGGTCAAAGACCACCTTCCGCTGCATGGAAGTGTCGAGATCAATGGCCGCAACAGCGTCAATACCAGCCGCACCCGGGTGGTGACCTCATTGCGTTATGACAACCTTTGGCAACGTTTCCACAGTGCCTCCTTACAGTATCAGATTTCCCCGGAGGATCCGGACAACGTGCAGGTATGGGCGGGTACCTATGTCATGCCAGTCATGAACAGCGATATGCGGCTGGCTTTCTATGGGGTAGGGATCGACTCTTCCAGCAGCATTGCCACGGCTGGCGCCCTGTCAGTGATCGGGACTGGCCAGATCTTCGGTCTGCGGCTGATCGCCCCACTGCCGGCCACCGGAAATTATTACCATTCCCTCACCCTGGGATTTGACCACAAGAGTTTCGAACAAGATCTGAAGCTGGTGGGGTCCGATGCGGACAAGACGCCGATCACCTACCACCCATTCACAGTGCGCTATGAAGGCATACTGCGAACGAAGAGCGCCTCCACGAACTGGGGACTGGGTTTGAATTTTTCCATTCGCGGCCTGGGTAACGATCAACAGGAATTCGAGGACAAACGGTTCAAGGCCCGCTCCGATTATCTGTATCTGACCGCCAGTATGGAGCATGGCCGGAAGCTACCCCTGGGCATGGAGCTGCGCACGCGGATGAAAGGGCAATGGGCCAATTCAGCGTTGATCAGCAACGAGCAGTTCGCTGCCGGCGGAGCGAACAGCGTGCGTGGATATTTTGAAAGCCAGGCCCTAAGCGATCATGGCGTTTTCGGTTCTCTGGAAATGTATAGCCCGCAATGGTTGACCCGCTGGAGTTTCGTCGAACAGTTGCAGGCGTTGATCTTTTTCGACGGCGCGCAGATGTGGGTGCGCGACGCGCTGCCCGGAACTGAAAGTGCCTTTCATCTGGCCGGTGCCGGCGTAGGACTGAGACTCCAATTGTGGAAACATGTTTTTGGCAGCTTCGATTGGGCCTATGCGCTGTTCGACAGCAACCCTGTTGAGGCAGGGGATTCACGGGCTCATTTTCGCGTCTCTTTTGAATTGTAAGGTGGTCAGAGGCGGATGAATAAGAGGCACACGACCGTACAGGTGAAGCGAATGAACAAACCCAGCAACAAAGAGAAAAAACCGCCGGCGCTTACATTGAAGCCACTGGTTCAGGCAGTGCGTTTGGTCCTCGGCTGTGGCCTGGTTCTCTCTTCTCCGGGCAAGGCCGACCCTCTACCGGTACCCCGTGACGTCCAAACGGCGCTGAGGGTGACACGTAACCTGGCGGCCCGTTCTATGCAGGTGCATCAGTCCCAGACCCGGGAAGTCTTCAGATGGAACCAGTTCAATATCGACCGGGGTTACCGGGTGGAATTCAAACAACCATCCAGCTCTGCAGTCGCCCTGAACAAGATTTTCCAGAATGATCCCAGTCGCATCTTCGGGACCCTGACCGCCAATGGTCAGGTGTACTTGGTCAACAGCAACGGTTTCGTGTTTGGACCGGATTCACGAGTCAACGTCAATTCCCTCGTCGCCACCAGTCTGGATATATCCGAGCAGGTATTCGAGAAAGGCATCACCAAGGTGGTCGATCAGGACGGAAGTGCGGCCCTGGTGGTACCCACCGACGCCAACGGTAATCCATTGCCGATTGGCGACATCAAGGTTCTGAAGGGAGCTCGCATCGTCACTGATACTGGTGGCCGGGTGATCCTCGCAGCCTCCAAAGTGACCAATGAAGGTTCTATCGAAACCCCGGACGGTCAGACGATTCTGGCAGCGGCCGATGGAAAACTCTATCTGCAGGAGGCCGATCCGAATTCATGGGTGCGTGGTTTGCTGGTTGAAGTGAAAACCGGTGGTACGGTGGAAAACGACGGTGTGATCGACGTCGGCAAGGGCAATACGACCTTGCTTGGTTTTGCCGTCAATCAGCGGGGCAGGATCTCGGCCAAGACCGCCGTACGTGTGGCTGGCCAGATCCGCTTGCTGGCCAGGGATGGCGGCCAGTCCTTCAGGCCATCAGCGAACGAATTCGCCATACGCTCAACCCGGACGACCCGTCAGGAGGGCGGGAGCACCCGCTCGGCCAGGGTGACTTTTGGCAGTGGAAGCCGTACCGAGGTGCTCCTGGATCGTAATGATATATCCACCGCGATCGACCGGGAAACCCAGCCCAAAGGCAGGGTGGAAGCCATGGGACACACCATCCGGGTGGCCTCCAACGCAACGCTGACGGTACCGGCGGGGAAAGTGGAACTGGTGGCCACGGAAAATCCCCAGGCTCCCCAGGCTGGCAGCGTGCTGACTCCCAACGACAGCCGCATCCTCCTGGAAGAGGGAAGTCGCATCGATGTCAGTGGTACCGACGAGGTGCGGCTGCCGATAGAACGCAACGTGGTGGAAGTCAAACTGACCGCCAATGAGCTCCGCGATTCGCCCTTGCAGAAGGGAGGGGTACTGGATCGGGCGACGGTCAAGGTGGATGTTCGCAAGGGCACGCCTTTATTCGATGTTGCGCCGGAAGCGGCCCGCATCCAGAAAGGGCTGGCGGAACGGAATTCCGCCGGTGGATCCATCACCCTGCGCTCGGAAGGCAGCATCGAGGCGGCGCCGGGGTCCAGCATGGATGTCTCAGGGGGAGCGGTAACCTATGAAGGAGGGGTTGTCGACACCACCTTGCTCGTGTCCAATGGACAGGTCTTCGACATCAGCGACGCCGATCCCCTGCGGCCCTATTCCGCCATTTTGGGCCAGGTGAACAAAACTTACCGCAAATGGGGCATCACCGAAACCTATTTCATCAATGGCCTGCAAAATGTCGGCCACTATGAACCGGGCTATGTTGAAGGCCAACCTGGCGGCTCTCTGAACATCCAGGCACCCCGGGTGGCGCTGGAGGGACAATTCCAGGGCCATACCATCCGTGGCCGTCACCAACGGCTGGCAACGAAACGTCCCCAACCAGCCGCGCTGAAGATCGATCTGGGCAGTGCGACGATACGCCAGGATATCCGCTTTACGGCCTTGGAGCACCCTCTGAATCTGGGTCTGGACGAACCTTTTCCTGAGCACACTGAAGTAGCCGGCGAGCCCGCCGAGTTGGTGGTCGATCCCAGGATGATCGCCGAATCAGGCGTGGGCCGGCTGGTGGTCTCCAACGCTGGAAAAGTCACAATCTCAAACCAGACCAATCTGACCCTCCCGGTCCACGGTTCCCTTGATGTGACAGGCCGGTCCGCCACGCTAGGCGGCCACGTCACCATCCCGAGTGGCAACATCGTCTTTCACGCCAACGACCCAGACAGTGGCACCCTGACTCTATTGTCCGGAGCCAGGCTCGATACCTCCGGAATCTGGACCAACGACAGCCCTGCCTTGCGTGACGGTATCAAGTTCGAACCCATTGCTCTGGATGGCGGAACGGTATCGTTGACAGGATTGGGAAACGTGTCGCTCGAAGCTGGCAGCACCATCGACGTCAGCGGTGGGGCGTGGCTGGATCAGGGACTCAATCTGACCAGCGGAACGGGAGGCACCATCGAGGTGCGGGCCTTGGGCGATGCGAATCAGAACCGGGGCGCCAATCTCAGTTTGGGCGGCTCCCTACTGAGTTATGGGATCGAACAAGGGGGAACCCTCAAACTGGAAAGTAATGAGATCCTGCTTGGAGCAGGCCCCGGAAGTGCATCCACAGCGAGTGAGGGACTCACCCCCCTGCGCCTGATGCCGGAATTTTTCCACAACGGCGGCTTTGGCAGCTATGAACTGACGGCCAACCGCCAGGGAGCGGCGGTCACCCCAGGTACCAGGATCAACTTGAAACAACAGAACCGGGTCCTCAGGGAGGATTTAGCATCCACACCCTCCGGACCCTCCCTCGGCACCCTCGGCAAAGTCGGGCTGTTGCCGAATAACGTCCGTAAACCGGTCAGTCTTGAATTGACGCTCTCCCAGAGTACTACCCCCAAAGCCGATCCTTCCCGTGCCGTGCACGTCGCTCGAGATGCCCGCATCGAGACCGATCCCGGTGGTTCGGTCGCATTGACATCCGATGGCAGCCTGTTTCTTGACGGTACCGTGGTCGCTCCTGGAGGGGAAGTGAGTCTGCGCATCACCAATCCCAAGGGAACCCAGGAACCCGGCTTCCCTGCCACCCAGGGAATCTGGTTGGGGAGTGAAAGCAGGATCGATGTGGCGGGCGTTTCGGTGCCGGTTCCCGATCCCAGTGGCAGACGTATCGGGGAGGTGCTCTCCGGCGGTAAGGTAACGATCCAGGCCGACCGGGGCCAGATCCTCGCACAACGTGGCTATGTCATCGACGCTTCGGGGACCTCCGATGTATTCGACCTGCCTGCACCGCTGCAGGATGTCCGGCTTTTGTCCCCACGCCGGTGTATTCCAATGCCGGCAGCATCCTCTTCACGGGGGCGGAGAGTGTGATCCTGGACACCCTCCCGGTGGCGCGCGCCGGGGGGGCAGGGGCGGCCGGTGGTCACCTGAGCGTGGAAGTGAATCCCCAGCTGCGGCAGAGCCTGGATCCCTTTTTCGCCCCAACACCTGAGCGCGACGTGGTGGCGGAACTGCTTCCGGGAAACAGTTCGGAAGCAGCCGGGATTGCGCAAGGCACAGCCAGGCCGAATGCCAACCAGGCGCGGGCCGCGATTCCGGTGGATCGTTTGCAACAGACAGGGCTCGATTCCCTGGTAGTGAAAACAGTTCCCGATCCGCGCCGGAATCAGGACGAAATCCGGATCACACCGGGTACCCGGTTGCATTTGACCGATGCCCTGGTAATGGACAGCCATCGAATCACTCAGGGAACCGGTGGCAGCGGCGGGGTGAATTTAGCAGCCACCTATGTCGCCCTGGGTTCCAGCCAGCTCAATCCCGATGACACGCTTTTTTCCGCCACCCCGGAAAGTGGTCAGCTCTCCGTACAGGCCAGGGCGCTCGATCTGGTAGGCCCCCTCGATCTGCAGGCTTTCGACCATGTGAATCTGTCCGCTTCCGAGGACATCCGCCTGCGTGGTATACGCATTGGTTCGCGTGAGAAACACTTCCGCGGAGAGCTCAGAACGGCCGGAGACCTGACCCTTGAGGCCCGTCAGGCCTATCCTACCACCTTGTCCGAATTCACCCTCCGGGGCGGTAATGGCCCACAAGACACCATGACGGTGCTTAGGAAAGGCCAACCCGTTCCGGTGCTTTCTGCCGCCGGACGACTGACCCTGGAAGCGGGCAACATCGTCCAGAAAGGAACGCTCAAGGCCCCCCAAGGTGAGATCCATCTCAAGGCGGCACATCAACTCATCCTGGCGAACGGCAGTGAGACCTCCACCAGCGGCGAAGGAGAGATCGTCCCCTTCGGACGCACCCAGGGAGGGTTGAACTGGATCTATCCACTGGGAAGCGGTCTTGCGAGGGTGTTCGGGGATCCAGGGAAATTCGAGGCCCCCCCGGCCAAGCGGGTGCTTCTAGAAGGAGCGGCGATCGATATTGAGGATAGCGCCCTCGTCAACAACAGGGGTGGTGGCGATCTGTTGGCCTTTGAAGTCATCCGGGACGGTCCGGGGGGATCCATCGATTTTTTCGATCCAGTCGATCCTTCGGTCCTGGACGGCAGCTTCGATTACCAGCAAAAATTCGCCGTACTTCCCGGCCTGGGAAGCAGCTATGCCCCCTACGATCCGCTGGAGTATCCCGTGACCGACCTGAGGATGGGTGACAGCGTGTTTCTGGAAGGGGGCGGTGGCCTCCCCAAGGGAACCTACGCACTGTTGCCGCCCCACTATGCCCTGTTACCCGGTGCTTTCCTGATCACCCCCGTTAACCAGCGGGATCTGATTGCCGGTGAAACGCTGAGGCGAGTCGACGGCGCTCCCATCGTTGCCGGGTACCGGACACGCGCCGGAACCGGATACCGGGCCTCGCGCAACACGGGATTCGTAGTGGAACCTGGATCCATTGTGCGCACCCGCAGCGATTTCGAAGAACATCGGGCGAACCGCTTCTTTGCTGACCAAGCGGTCAAAGAGGGTTTTTCCCGGCCCAGTCTGCCGATGGATGGCGGACAATTGTCCATCACAACCGGCTCGGCTCTGAGTATCAAAGGGCGGCTTGAGGCAGGTGGAGTAGCCGGCGGACGCGACGGTGGCCTGGACGTGGCGGCAACCAGCCTGATAGTGGTACCGGACGCCAGCCAGGCAGATCCGGCCGGAAGCGTGGTGCTGCTGGATTCTGATCTGAATGCCCTGAACCTGCCCCGTTTGCTGCTCGGGGGTATCACCCACTTTACTTCTCAGGGAAAAACCCTGGAGACCCGTGCGGACACTGTGACCATCGCGGATGGCGCGCGGCTGTCTGCGGGAGAAGTGACCCTGCTGGCAAGACAAAAGGTGTCGCTGGGAGCCGCCAGCATGAATACCACCCAGGGCCGGCAAGAGACGGCCGAAACCGACACCATCGATGGTGGATCGGCGATTCTGCGGCTGACATCAGGAACCGGCGGTGAGGTTCGACGCAGTGGATCGGCAACCATTCTGGGAGATATGGTATTGGCGAACGGGGCGACCCTTAGCAGCCAGGGAACCATGGTGGCCGATGTCCGGGGTGATGCCCAGATCAGCGCGCGTTTTGTCATGGACGGGGGGGACATGGTTTTTAGAGGTCCTCAGCTCTCTCTCGGAGCAGTGCCCACCGGCACCACGGGGATGTCCGTCTCGAACGCCTCTCTGGACGGATTGCAAGGGACATCCGTGCATTTGGAGAGCGATGGCGCGCTGGCTGTCTACGGGGACGTTTCGGTACAGGGGCTCGATGTCACTGTGAAGGCAGACCAGATCGCCGGGTTTGGCCCGATGGACGGCCTGTTTTCCCTGAGTGCATCAAGGGAAATGCATATTCAGGGAAGCCCCAATGGCGCGGGCAGTATGACAGCGACCGGGCACGGGCGACTGGTGGCAGCGGGTGAGAATATCTTTCTGGGACCCGGCGAAATCTCCTTGCAGGGTTTTAATCAGGTGGAACTGAGAGCCAACAGCGAGTTGGTGGGGCAAGGGGCTGGCCACTTGTTGGCAGACGCCGATGTCGATCTCAGCGCCGCACGTCTCAGTGGCGACAGCGGCTCCGCCACACGGATTGAAGCCCCCGGCCACTTTCTGAAGGTGGCCCGCCCCCCCCAGGCAGGAACAATATTCGCGGAACGTGGCCGGGCGATCAATTGGACCCTGGAAGCGGATCAGATGGAATTTTCCGGTCGAATCGACGCCCCCGGTGGGCAAGTGACGCTGCGGGCCCTGCAGGGTGATCTGGTGCTGGGCAATGGGCGGGTCGATGTGTCGGGTCGCCGGGACCCGTATCTGCGGACGGCGGGACAAATACGCGATTTCGTCTTCGGCCCGGGGCGTTTCAACGCCCAGTCAGACGGCGGGGATGTCCTTTGGAACAGCAGTTTCAGCACCGATTTCTCCCCGCCTGGCGGTGGAGGTCCGGCTTCCGGTGTGTTGCGGGTTTCCGCTCCCCAGGGCAAGGTGGCTCTGCCCTCTGGAAACCCGGTTACAGGTATAGCCTCTCTTGACCGTCTGGAGATAGAGGCGAACTCCCTTGAGGTGGATGGGGCCGCCAATCCTTTTTCCGGATTTGCCGATCTGCTGCAGACAGGCTTCGTTGGTGACCTGAAATACCATCAACACACTGGAGATATTGTTCTTCCGGCGACTCAGCAGATCTCTGGGCAGCGCATAGAACTCCAAAGCGACCAGGGATCCATCCAGGTGGCTGGAATGTTACGCGCGACCTCCAAAAACGATACCGGGGTGTTGCTCGAGGCCGGGGATTTCATCACTCTGGCCGGCACAGGACGAATCGAGGCCCATTCCGAGCAGGGGACGGCGAAAGTAACGCTGGCTTCCCTGGACAGCGATGCTGACGGAATAGGGGGGGTACGTTTCCAGACTGGCGCCTCAGTGGATGTTTCAACGGCGACGTCTGACGGTCAGGGAGAGGTCCTGGTGGAAACGCTGCGGGTGGACCGCAACGGCGATGGCACCATAGACGACATCGCCCTGGATACCGCGGGTCAGCCCCTGGATACGCTCGTGACAGGAGCCGACGCCGTTCGGGTGGCTGCATTCCGCAACCATCAGGACGAAGGCATCTTGAACGCTAGCGACATCGCGGCCCTGAAAAGCACCACGAAGAATGATATGGAGATTTTGGGTCTCAACAACGAGCTGGGCACGCGTCTTGGATCGGCGGAGCTGATTCCCGGTGTCCGGGTCATGAGCCCGGGAGACCTGAATCTCACATCGCCTTGGGATCTTTCCACTTGGCAAACCTCAGTGGCACCGGGTTTGCTGGTCTTGCAAGCCGCCGGTGACCTGACCGTCAGCGCCGACCTCAGCGATGGCTTTACCCGGGGCAACACCCCCTTCGGTCCGGTCAACGATCTGCTGATGACTGGCCGCTCATGGAGCTATCGTCTGGTGGCCGGAAGAGACGTGTCCATTGCCTCCGCCAAGGTTCGGAGCGGCACCGGCGACATCGTGGTGGAAGCCGGCAGGGATCTGAAACTGGTGGATCAGAACTCAGTGATCTACACCGCCGGCCATGCTGACGGAGCGGATCGCTACGGTACTCTGCCAGTGCCACGTTTTCCCACCTGGTATGCCGAATATCCGATAGACGGTGGTGATGTGACCCTCACCGCAGAAAGGGACATCCAGGGGGTACAGGGAGATCAGTTTTTCGTTCAATGGCTGGTCCGAACCGGGAATTTCAGTGCTACCGGCGACAACCGGAACGCGCGCCAGAGCGCCTGGGGAATAGCCCTGGACCGGCCATCCCGGAGCGCAGCGATCTTCTCCCCCTTCCGGCAGAACATCGGTGCCTTGGGGGGAGGTCGGGTCTCGGTGCGGGCGGGGAATGATATCCGCGATCTTTCAGTGGTCCTGCCCACCACTGGCAAACAAGTCGGTGATCCTCAAGCACAGGAGAACCTGATCCAGGTTCAAGGCGGCGGTGATTTCTCCGTGGAGGCCGGTGGCGAGATTCAAGGCGGCGTGTATTACACCGGTCGGGGGAGAGGCTCATTGAAGGCGGGAAGCGCGATCAGCCCGAGTGACAGCACCGGTCTCGGTACAATCCTGGCCTTGGGGGAAGGATCAGTATCCGCGTCGGCAATCGGCGACGTGACCATCGGGGCGTTTCTGAATCCGACCGTTGTGGCGCAACAACCCAGAGGACGTTTACTAACCCTGGACAACCGGACGCGAAGTTATTTCTTTACCTATGGAAGTGACAGCGCGGTGTCGGTGGACAGCGCTGCTGGAGACGTGGTTCTGCAAAGCGATACGGGGAAAATCAAGGATACCTATGGCCTGGATTTGAACAGCGTCAGAAATGATCTCCTGGCTTTAGAAATAGCGCCACCTTCTGTCACCATGACAGCTGGACAGGGAAGCATACTACTGGAACACAATCTCAATCTGTTTCCATCGCCAAGCGGCAATCTGATCCTGGCTGCCGCCAAAAACATCTCCCGTTCCGAAACAGTCGCCGGAAACTCCCTGGTGAACCTGAGCGACGCCAATCCGGCATTGCTGCCATTGTTCTCCTTTCTTTCTATGGCTCTGACCGATGCCGCCAAACGGCTCAGTCCCAGCAGTCCTGCGATATTTTCCCATGCAACAGTGGCGATTCACCGCCAGGATCCACGGCCTGCAATCATTGTAGCGCGGGATGGAGACATCAAACGCGGTGACGGTGTCCTGACATTCTCCCTGGCCACCGCCGGTCTTATCGAAGCTGGGCGGGATATAGAGAACGTGGATTTCTCCCTGCAGCATCCGGGGGCAAACGGTAATCTTTCAGTAATGCGCGCCGGGCGGGATATTCGTTATTCCATCGATGTGGACTCCAACGGCGCTTTGCGGAACCAAAGCCTGGGCTCGGTCACCGTCGGCGGGGAAGGCACCCTGATTCTCAGCG
>Ga0114931_10005026_pt1 | contig 16377 bp, 15 predicted proteins | sample 2SBtaG_FD_89579 | JGI IMG/M metagenome (GOLD analysis project Ga0114931, IMG submission 89579) | Deep subsurface microbial communities from Kolumbo volcano to uncover new lineages of life (NeLLi) - 2SBTROV14_V59a metaG | ecosystem: Environmental > Aquatic > Marine > Volcanic | place: Kolumbo...
CCCCGTCAATCCCGCGGCGGATAACCGAACAAATGACGAAAGGCACGCCAGGCGAGCCCGCCCCGGGTGACCGCGCTGTCGAAGGCGTGGCCGGTGGCGGGCAGGACCTCGAAGCGATGACGGCCGGCGATATCGGCCCGGCCGCCGCCAGGGCCATCGCCGTGACCCGCTCGGGGTGGGCGAAGGCAAAGCGGTGGGCGAACTGCGCCCCGCCCGAGAAGCCAAACAGCGCGATCCGCGCGGTGTCGGCGCCGGTCTTCCTCGCGACCTCGTCGAGGATCGCGAGCAGGGCATGGTCGGCGCGCCGCCCGCACCCCGCCCGGCCCAGGCGCTGGTAATCGGCGAAGCGGCCGGCGACGAACAAGGGCGCCACCAGAACCACCCCGTAAGCGTCGGCGAGGGCGCGGAAGGCATGCGCGTGCGCCTCGGCGTTGCGCGAGATGCCGGGGACGGTGACGAACACCGGCGCGCCGGCGGCCCCGCGCTCGGGCAGAGCGAGGTAATAGCCGAGCCCGCCGTCGCCGGCAGGGCGGTGGAAGGCGAGCGTCGGTGCCGCCGGGGCGCCGGGGGCCGCCACCGGCGCCGAGAAGCCGGGCCAGGGTGCCCAGGGAGAACGGTTTGGCGAGGCAGGCGCGGGCGCCGAGGCAGTCCGCTCTCGCCCGGGTCGCGGCGGTCGGATCGGCGGTGATCACCACCGCCGTGAGCGAGGGGTCGCGGCGCCGGGCCTCGGCGAGCAGGTCGAGACCCGAGCCGTCGGGAAGACCGACGTCGACGCACACCGCGGCGATCCCGCCGTCGGCCATCAGGCGCTCGGCGCCGGCACCGTCGGTCGCCGCCAGAACGCGCAAGCCGCGGCGCCCGAGATGACCCGAGAGGTTGGCGAGCAGGCTCGCATCGTCCGCGACCACCAGCACCCACAGGGCCCCCTCTTCTCCCACAACGATCTCCCACCACGGCCTCCCCGCCCCAGGCACTGCAGGTCCCGTGCCAAACCGCTGCGCTGGCGAGAAAACCAAGCAGTGACAACACATTGGGGGTCTGCGAGCGGGCCGACCGGGTGGCTGTGCGGGCGTGGAATCGGGGAATATGCCCCAGCGGGCGGGTCAAATCACCGCGTTGGCGTCCCCTCGCGGCGCCGCCCGGGGTCGACGGCGACCGGGTTCTTGGCCACGGCCGTGGGGTGGGGCGGATGGGCGGCGACCACCGCGGTGCGCTCGCCGAGCGCCGCCGCAGCGAGCAACCCGGCCTCGGCGAGCGCCCCTTCGAGGGCGCGCAGGAACTGCTCGTAATAGGCGTCCTCGCCGGCCGCCACCTCGGCGATCAGGTGGCTCTTGACCACGTCCCACGAGATTGCCCCGGTCTCGGTGAGATGCACGGCGATGGCGAAGGCGCGGGCCTGCCAGGGGGCGTCGAAGGGAGCCCGCTCGGCTGCCGGGCCGGTCATGGCCGCTCCAGGTAGGGCTCCCAGAGATCGAGGCAGAGGCTGTCGCCGGGCGCCTCGGCGTCCTCGCCCCAAAGCTCGGCCGCCGAGAAGCGCACGCCATAGAGGAACTGCGGGTCCTCGCCCCCGCCCATGGCGTTCGAATCGGGAAAGACGTGGCAGCCGTGGATGCGCCAGATCACCCCCACCCGGCCGCGGGCATAGCGCGGCAGGCGGGTGTGGCCGCGGGGATGGCGGTTGCGGGTGCACACGGCCTCGCCGACGGCGAAGCGCGGCTTGCGGTCGCCGGGCGAACGCTCGCTCGGGGCGCCCGCGAAGACCACGCCATCGACCCGATCGGCCGTCAGCACCTCAAGCCTCCTCGGCCTTCAGACGGGCGATCCGGGCCTCGATCTCAGCGGCGTCGACGACCCCCTTCTCGATCAGCAGCCGCTCGTGGGCGAGCTGCCAGCGGGCATAGTAGCTCGCGCTCAGATAGGTCACCGGGTCGAGGCGCTCGATGGCATGGCGGCCCTCGTCGATGTTGGCCCCGATGACGAACTCGTGGGCGAAGGCCCGGGCCTCCCAGGGTTGGTGGAAGACGGGCTCGTTCGCCTCGCGCTCGATCCGGCCGAAGCCGTGCATGCCGCCGAGATCGTGGATGCCGTCCATGGGCCTAGACCGCCGCGGTGCCGATCATGCCGTCGCGGGTTACCAGCGCGGCGAGCGCCTCCGCCTCGAGGCCCTCGGTGCCGGCGGGGCGCATCGGCACCACCAGATAGCGAATCTCGGCGCTCGAATCCCAGACCCGGATCTCGACCTCGGGCGCGACGACGAGGCCGAACTCGGCGAGCACCGCGCGGGGCTCGCGGACCACCCGCGAACGGTAGGGCGGGCTCTTGTACCACCTCGGCGGCAAGCCCAGAAGCGGCCAGGGGTAGCACGAGCACAGCGTGCAGACGACGACGTTGTGGATTCGGGCCGTGTTCTCGACCGCGACCACGTGCTCGCCCTGAAGGCCGCTGTAGCCCAGCTCGGCGACGGCGGCGGTGGCGTCGGCGAGGAGGCGGGTGCGGAACTCGGCATCGGTCCAGGCGCGGGCGACCACCCGGGCGCCGTTGCGCGGCCCGATCCGGGTCCCATAGAGATCGACCAGGCGGTCGAGCGCCGCCGGCTCGACCAGCCCCTTCTCGACGAGAAGCTGCTCGAGCGCCTTGACGCGGAGCGCGATCTCGGGCTCGTGCGAGCGATACTCGTTCATGGCTCGGCAGTGTGGCGCGCCCGGCGCGCCGGTGCAAGCGCGCTTCAGCCCTTGCCTTCGAGGCGGGCGCAGGCGGCCTTGAGTTGGTCGACCGCGGCGTCGAAGAAGGCATCGAGGCGACGGCGCATCCGCGGGCTGAGATCGACCAGCTTCGAGCGCCCGTCCGCCGAGTTGGGGGTCTCGACGATCAGCCCCTCGGCGAGCGCGTCACGGACGTACTTGCCGGCGGTATGGGCGCTCTTGACCGCCTTCATGAAGCCCAGCGCGTCGGTCTTGCGCACCGGCTTGCCGGCCCCCCAGATGGCGGTGAGAAGGTCCCAGTAGGCCGCCGAGTAAAAGGTGGTGTCGCCGGCGAACACGGCGACCCAGCGCGCCCCCACGGCGTCGATCATGCGCAGGTACTCGAGGCGCTGAGCGCGCCCATAGCGGCCCTCGGCGGCGGTGGTACGAAGCGGTGTGTCGGCGGCCATGATCGGGGTGTCCCGTGGCGTGAAGGCCGTGGCGGACGCTCGGCGGTCACCATCGCCTGAGGGCCGATGCCCGGTTCAGCCAAGAAGGCGTGCCGTCACAACGACTTGCCCCAGGCTCGGCGACGCGGCGGCCGCGAGTGGCTATTGACATCATATGTGCATGCATAATGTCGTTCAATATCCTTCGCCATCTCGCCGAGGAGATACGCCATGTCCACCAACCGCGTCGCTCGTGCGCTCGCCCGGGGTGCCGTCGTACGCGCCCTCGTACTCGCCCTCGCGCTGCCGACGGGCGCGGCCCTCGCTGGCGACTTCGGACAGCATGGTTACGGTCGCTATGGCGACGGCCATCATGGGTATGCGTACTACGGTTTCGCCTTCGCTCTCACCGGCCATGGCTCGGGTGCCTACGGCCCCGGCCACGACGGCGTTGGCGCCGGCCACGGGGTGTATGGACCCGCCGCGGCGGCGGCGCCCGGCGCCGGATATGGCGTCGTCCTGGCGCCTTGCGAGCCGGTTCAGAAGGTCGTCTACGATGGCTATGGGCGGCGGCTGCACATCGGCGGCACGCTGTGCTACGACCACCGGGGCGGCGCCTATATCGTGCCCGGCAGCCGCTATCTTATCGGCACCGACTGACCCGGCTCAGAGGCTGTGAATCTTTCCCTGGGCTGCCGGTGATGGGGGAAAGCGGCGGCGCGTGCCGGTTCTCAGTCGAGGCCGCGGAAGTCGGCGGGCATGACATGGATGGCGGCGGCGAGCAGCGAGACCGTGACCCCGGCACCGACGGCGAGGCGGTTACGCTCGGCGACGTGGACCGGGACGGTGAAGGTCAGTGCGAGGTCGTCGGCGCCGCACACCGCCATCGTGGTCAGGGTCGAATCGCCGAGCACCAGATGGCGGATCACGGTGCCGGGGACGGGGTTCTCGGCCTCCCCGCGCGAGGGCCGGTCGCGGCGGTGGAGCACGACCTTGGCCGGCGGGATCATCCAGGCGACGCGGGCGCCGGGGGCGAAGGCGGGGGCAGGCGCCGCCTCGATCACGCGGTCGTGCCAGTCGAGCAGGGTCAAGCCTCGATCCGGCCGGTGCTCGACCACGGTGGCGGCGAACAGGTTCTGCTGGCCGACCAGGCGCGCCGCCTGAACCGAGGCCGGGTGGTTGATGACCTCGATCGGGCGCCCGGTCTGCAGGGTCCGCCCGTGGTGGAGGAGACAGAGGCGATCGGCGAGCATCAGGGCCTCGTCGAGGTCGTGGGTCACCAGCACCACCGGCATGGCCAGGCGCTGGCGCATCGCCGCGAGCTCACGGTAGAGGCGCTGACGGGTCGCCTTGTCGACCGCCGAGAAGGGCTCGTCGAGAAGCAGCACCGCAGGGTCGCGGGCGAGCGCCCGGGCCACCGCGACGCGCTGCTGCTGGCCGCCCGAGAGCGCCGCCGGGCGGCGTTCCTCCAGCCCCTCGAGGTGGACCAGGGCGAGCAGCTCGGCGGCCCGCGACCGCCGCGTGGCCGCCGCCAGGTGGGAAAGCGCCGCGGCGACGTTGGCGAGCGCGCTCAGGTGCGGGAACAGGGCATAGCTTTGGAACACCATGCCGACGGCGCGGCGGTGGGGGGGGATGTCGATCCCGGCCTCGGTATCCAGCCAGGCGGTCCCGTCGATGTGGACGCGGCCGCGGGTCGGGCGGGCCAGCCCGGCGATGCAGCGCAGGACCGACGACTTGCCGCTGCCCGAGGGCCCGACCAGCGCCAGCACCTCGCCGGGGGCGGCGGCGAAGTCGGCCTCCAATGGGATCGGCCGCGCCTGCGCCAGGGCGACGCCGAGTCCCTCAGGCGAGGCGGCGGCCGATCCGGCGCGAGAAGCCATAGGTGAGAGCCATGGTGGCGAGCGAGAAGGCCAGCAGAAGCGCCGACATGCGCCCCGCGGCGGCGGAATCGAAGGCCTGAACCCGGTCATAAATGGCGATCGAGACGGTCGCGGTCTCGCCCGGGACGTTGCCGCCGACCATCAGCATGACGCCGAACTCGCCGATGGTGTGGGCGAAGCTGAGCACCATCGCGGTCAGCACCCCGGGCCAGGCGAGCGGCAGCTCGACCCGCCATAATGCCTGCCACGGCGTCATCCCGCAGCACGCCGCGGCCTCGCGGACCTCGGCCGGGATGGCCTCGAAGGCGCGGACCATGGGTTGGATGGCGAAGGGAAGGTTGATGATCACCGAGGCCACCACCAGGCCGTCGAAGGTGAAGGCGAGCGGGTGCCCGAAGACCGCCTGCCAGAGCCCGCCGAGCGGCGAGGCGTTGCCGAAGGCGACCAGCAGGTAATAGCCCACCACCGTCGGCGGCAGCACCAGGGGAAGGGCGATCAGGGCCTCGATCAGGCCCTTGGCGCGCATCCGGTGGTGCGCGAGGCGGCGCGCCGCCCATACCCCCAGGGGCAGCAGCAGCGCCACCGTCACCAGGCCGAGGCGGAGCGAGAGCCAGAGCGCCTGCCAGTCCACGCGCGCCTCAGGACTCGCCGGGAAGGGTGAAGCCGTAGGCGCGCAAGGTCCGCCGCGCCGCCGGGCCCCGGACGAAGGCATAGAAGCGCTCGGCGACGGCGCCGGCCCCGGCCACGAGGACGATGCGCTGGCGCAAGGGGGCATGGTAGGCCGCCGGAACCAGGGCGATCCGGGCGCCGGCCGCCGCCACCTGGGGGGCGAGCGCCAGAGAATAGGCGACCAGGCCGCCCGCGGCCCCGCCCTCGAGGGCGAACTGGGCCGCCTGGGCGACATTCTCGCCGAGCACCAGATGGGGGCGGATGCGCGGCCACAGCCCGGCGTGGCGAAGCGCCTCTTCGGCGGCCCGGCCATAGGGCGCATGCGCCGGGTTGGCGATGGCGAGGCGGCCCAAGCGGCCGTCGTCGAGCGCCGCGGCGAGGTCGCCGAGCGAGCCGTCGACGGCGAGCGGCGAGCCCTCGGGCACCACAAGCGCGAGCCGGCCGATGGCGTAGAGCGTGCCCCGATCCCGGGTGAAGCCGTCGGCCGCGAGCGCCAGCACATAGCCCTCGTCGGCCGAGAGGAAGACCTCATAGGGCGCGCCCTGGCGAATCTGGCGGGCGAAGTTGCCCGACGAGCCGAAGCTGAGGCGGACCCGCTCGCCGGTGTCCAAGGCGAAGGCGGCCGCGACCTCGGGCAGGGCGAAGCGCAGATCGGCGGCCGCCGCGACCACCGGCGCTTGGGCGGCCGCCGCCGGGGCGGCGGCGAGGAGGGCGGCGAGAACGGCACCGGCGAGGCGGGCGGGCATGGCTCGGGAAAGGCAGCGATATGGCCAAGTAACCATATCGACTATAGGCGCCGTCACCCGGGCGCGCCAGATCAACCCGATGCCGTGGCGACGGCCCGGCGGGCGGCGGCGGCCGGGGTCACCGGGGGCGCCGCTTCACCGCGTCGCTCGCAGCCTCACCCGGTGACCCCCAGGCAAGGCCGCCGCCGGGCGGCCCGGGTCGCGGCCGATTCCTTCCACAGCCTTTGTAAGGCGTCCCACAGGCTCCGCCGGACGGTTCGCAGGTAGGTCTCGTTGTCGGAGAGATCGCGGATCAGCCGCCGATGGGCCTTTCCCAGCGCATGGTAGGGCATCGCCGGGAAGAGATGATGGGTGGCGTGGTAGCGCAGCCCGACCGGCGCCCATAGGGCGGTCGCCAACCGATTGCCCGGGACGTTGACCGAATCGAGATACTGCGCCGACAGGTCCATCGCCCGGTCGCCCGGGTTGCGATAGCAATGGGCGGCGAGCGTCCTGAGCGAATTGAGGAAGAAGATCGCGAGCCCGACCAGGTACCAGAGAACCAGGACCCGGGGGGTCATCACCCCGGTGGCGACCGCCACGACCGCCGCAACCCCATAGACGAAGCAGGTGAGCTCCTCCAGCTTCCAGGTCCCGCCGTCGCGCGCCGAGGGTCCGGGCCGGCGATAGGCGAAGTCGATGGTCAGCGAGGACGCCCGCGCCCAGACGAGCCGCCGCAGGCGCGCGCTCAGATAGGAGAGCGGCGTGAGGACGATGAAACGCCCGGCGGCGAGAAGCGGTAGAATCAAAACCGCCAGAAGGTAGCCGACGATTTTGACCGGGTGTTCCACCGCGAAGGGCAAATACTCGCCGTCCGCCACGGTGCCGTAGAGGTCGCGCTTGTGATGGTCGTTGTGGACCCCGCGGTAGGTGAACGATGGGACCATCAGTGGAAACCCGCAAGTGAGGTTCCAGACCAGACGAAAGGCCCGGAAGGTGCCCTTCTTGAGATGCGCGAGCTCGTGGATGAAGATCACCGCCCGGTAGAGGGCCAATACGGCGATCGCGTAAGGCGCGATTCGCCACGGTGAGGACGCCGGAAGACTCAGCACGGCGGCGAACGCGGCCCAGCCGACGGTGACCGACGACAGGAAATCGGCCCAGTAGACGAGCGGCTTGGGCGCGAACAGATCGGCGACGATCCTTCGCCATGCGGCCGTGGCGATGGGTCCGCCTGGCCCGGCGGCGACGGTCTCGGCCGTCGGACGATGGCGCGCCGTCAAACCGTCGCTCCCTCGTGGCCCGGCGCCGGCAGGCGTCTGCCGCGGCTGTCGCGACCCCCGTCGGCGGGCCTTCGCAGTCGGAACACCCATCAGTACCCCTTGGGCAAGCCGCCGAGCAGGCGCCGCACCCGGATCGCCGGGGTCACCCGGTTGACCACGACGATGAAGATCTTGCGAAGCCGCCCCGGCGGCGAGTGGAGCGCGCGGACGCCGTGCCACGAGTGCGCCCCGCGCTTGAACAAGAGGCTGTAGTTGCCCACCGCCTGAGAGGCGGCGACGCACTCAAAATCCTCGAAGTCGGGGCTCGAGCCGTGATCGAAGCGCCCCTGATCGTCGAGGACCAGGGTCTGGCCGCCCCAGGCCGGGTCCCAATCGTCGGGCGTGTTGAAGTAGAAGACGTGGGAGCCGTGCTTGCGCCGGGCATCGCAGTGCGGCGACACCGAGCAGCCGGTCGGCGTGTAATGCCAGTGGCAGTTGATGTCGAACTTCTCGATCCCCATCAGCGTGCCCAGGAAGTTGCGATAGCGCTCGCCGCGAAGCTCGGCGACGAACGCCTTCCAGGGTTCCGCCACGTCGAGGGCGTCGTCGTACTCGAGGGCCAGGCGATCGTGCGAGGCCTGGCCATAGTGGCGGCTCACCCCGAAGCTCTTCTTCATCATGGTGAGGTCAGGCAGGGTCTCGCGCAGCCGCCGATGGCCGTCGTCGGTCAAGAGCCCTCGCGGGTTGATCCACGGAAAGGGTCTCTGCGACTGGAACGCGGCCGCGTCGAGGGCATCGAGCCGTTCGTAGTCGAGATAGGTCATGCGGGTTCTCCAGCCTTGTGCGAGTCGAGAACGGCGTTCGGACGCCGCCGCCGGCGCGCTCGCCGATCAGGGCGCCACGAGCCCGAGAAGCGCCCGCAGCTTGGCGGCCGCCTCGGCGGCCTCGTGGCGTGGCGGACCGTTCCACCCCGGCTCGAGCGCCGCGCCGAAGAACCGGGCGACGCCCAAGCGAATCAGAGTCTGGTGCAAGGCGTTCAGATCGCGCGGCGGATGGACGATCCCACGCTCGATCAGCCGGGCACAGAGGTACTCCCTGCCCTGCTGGGGCCGCACCGTCCCGCGCCGGTTGAGCGGCCGGGCCTGCGAGCGCGCCAGCACCGCTTCCTCGATCCGCCGGATCAGGCCGGACCGTCGTTCCGGCGGGGGATAGATGTAGACCGGCTTTCCGGTGGCGACGGCGTCGGCCAGCATGGTCTCGCTCTCGCCGCTGACGACGATCGCGTCCGCCCCGGCCAGGAAGGCGAGATAGAGGTCGTCGTCGCGCGATCGCGGTCGCCACCAGTGGAGGTGGCTCGCCTCGCCGAGCCCGGTGACCAGCGCCCCGGTGGCCTTCTCGCCGAGCCGGGGGCCGGTGAAGGCAAAGACCGAGCCCTCGGCGGTCTCGGCGAAGGTGCGCACGTCCTCGCCGAGGCGCCGCACGGCCCCGGCGTCGAGGCGAAACGGCGCGGTCGGATCACCGATCAACAGCACGATGCGCGGGCGCGGCGCCTCGCCGAACAGGGTCGGCCAGTGTCCGGACGCACGGGCGAGACCCTCGGGCGTGACCCGGCTGAGCCGGGTCGCCGTTTCGATCCGCTGGGGATGGGGCGGCAGGCGGTAATAGGCGGGGACGATCGCGGCGTCGAAGCGCTCGCCGATCCCGCCGGTGCCGCCGTCGAGCCGCACCAGACGGGCGCGCCCCCGGGTTTTCTCGGCGATCGAACGGGCGGCGCGGGCGGCGCCGTCGCCGGCGGCGATCACCAGGTCCGGCCACGAAGGCGGCGGCCCATCGGTCGTCTCGGCGATCTCGTAGGGCCAGCCCAGGGCGTCGGCCAGCGCGGCCGCCTGGCTGGCGTACTCGGGCCGTTGGTCGGCGAGCACGCAGACCGTCGGGAGATCGCCGAGGCAGCACCCGGCCCGGTGGACGTGGATGGGCTCGCGCACGTCGGTTCCCGGAGCAGCCCATACCAGCTCCCAATGGAGATCCGGGTGATGCGCCGCGATCGCCCGGAAATGCTCGCGCCACCACGCCCGCGCTCGGGGGCGGCTCTCGATCCGGGTGCCGTCGGGGGCCGTCCTGGTCAGGGCGCGCTCGCTCAGCCTGGCGAAGACGAAGCGGCGGGCGAGAGCGAACATCTCGCCCACGACCCAGGGCACGTCCTCGTCGGGAACGAAGTCGAGCCCGGCGATGCAGGCGACGCCGTCGAAGCGCTCCGAAGGCGGCGCCGCGGGCGACGCGGCGGCGCGATCCAAGTGGCTGACGGCGATCGCCAAATCGGCCAAGTCGGCCAAATCGAGCCCGTTCTCGTTCGTAGCGAAGCCATAGTCGAGGACGGTCCTCGCCTCGGCCTTGGTCGCCAGATCGCGAAGCGGCGCGAGGACCCCGGGCGCGCCACGCGATCCCGGGGCGGCTCGAAGCCGTCGCACGCGCCTGGCGTACTGGGCGCTGGGCCGGGTCGCGGTGAAGACGGAATAGCCGGCGGCGTCGGCCGAGCGCTCGAGCTCGTGCCAGATTCGCCCGACCGGATTGCGCTGGTAGACGAACAGCCCGGGCAGCGGACGCCAGGGCTGGGTATGGAGGATGGTCCAGTGGAGAAGCTTGCTGTGACCGGGCACGTATTCCTCGTCGCGGGCGTGCCATTCGGGCGCCAGGTCGCCGCGCAGACCGGGCACCGCGAGCGCCTTGGCGAGGAGGGCGTTCTTGTGCCGGTGGCGAGCGCCTTCGAGGGTCCAGACGGGCGCCATGCGGGCGCAGTCGATCAGCATGACCGCGCTGTCGGCCCGCCCGCCCGGGGCGATCGCGAGGAAACCGTGATCGCCCATCTCGGTGTCGAAGAGCTCGGCGGGGTCGGCGAGATAGGCCTGATCGACGTCGTTCCAGATCGCCCGTCCGGCACCGCCGGCGAAATGCGGGATGGCGAAGCGATAGTTGGTGAACCCGGTCAGCCAGCGCCGCCGGTTGAAGCCAGCCAGCTCCTTCATCAGGTGGATCTCGTAGACGCGGGAAGGATCGCGCACGCGCTCGATCGACCACACGAACACCCGCTCGGCGCGATACTGCGCCGGCTCGGTGCCGAGGAAGATGCGGACCGGTGGCTTGGCGCTGGGCGTCACGCCTTCGGCGACGCCGAGCACCACGCATTCCGGCCGCGCCCGCATCCCCGAGGCGTCCCGGCAGCGGTCGGTCGCGGGCGCAAACGTCCTGGCCACCTGGGCCGGTACGACGAAGGGCATGGTGGTCTCCGAAGCTTCCCCTGGCGCCGGATGCCGGCCTTGCGGACAACCCCCTTCGCTTCGCCGCACGACGACGGGACGAAGGCGACGCCTCGCCCGCCGGCCGAGCCCGACACTCGATGCGGCTTCTTAGTCGCCCGGGCGCTCCCGATCCTTGATCTGGGTTGGATCGAAGGCGCTGAGCGGACGGCAGGCCGGGCCCCCGTCGTGGCGCGGCGGAGCGCCGCCGCCGAGCCGGCCCGCCCCGTCGGGGCCCGCGCAAACCCGCGTGCTGCAAGGCAAACGCGCCAAAGGCCGAAGTATTCTTTAGAATTGGACCACTGGTGATGAGACCGGGCGGGCTTCGATTTGGACCCGCCGCGTTCACTCAATCGTGAACGGGAGCCGGCGATGAACTTGATCCAAGTTAAGTCGCCGCCACCCGCCGAGTGGAACCATGCCGACGATCCTTTGCCGGCGAGCCGAGCGGGCAAGGAGAGGGTGCGCCCCGGCAGGGTCGCTCGCCTCGCCGCTCGATGGCCCCGCAATGACGGTTTCGGAGGCGTCCATGGTCAGCCTGAGGAAATTGCCGGTCGAGACTCTCGAATCCATGGCCGCGGCGGGGGCGCGGATCGCGGAGTGCTACCGGGTGCTCGAGAGGGGCGGCAGCAACGTGGTCGCCGAGGTCCTCCGCGGGCAGGGCAAGTTCTATGAGTCCGACCACTACCCCAAGGGCGACGTCTACGACCCCGAGACCCACTCGCAGTACTTCTACCACGCCCACCGGGCGGGCGAGCACGGCCACTTTCACAGCTTCCTGCGCCAAGCGGGGATGCCCGCGCAGTGCCGTCCGGTGGCCCAGTCCGAGGCCCCGTTCATGAAGGAGCGCGCCGACAGGATCAGCCATATCGTCGCGATCTCGATGAACCGGGCGGGCTTTCCGATCGGTCTGTTCACCACCAACCGCTGGATCACCGCCATGCTGCGCCTGTTCCGCCCGCAGATCGTCGAGCTGGTGCGCGAGCGCGACGCCGCCGTCGCGCGCTGGCAGGAACGCCACCCCGACGGCGACGCCTTCGAGGACCGCGACTGCGATATCACCTCGGTGCGGCGAATCTCGGTCGCCGCCCAGATCGGACGGGTCGAAGCGGCCTTGCGCGCCGCCGCCTGACCCCTCGCCTTCCCGAAGCGCCCCCGGATCGCGCGCGGCGGGCGGTTTTCCCGCCACCGCCCGCTGACCAGCCCGGCCACCCGGCGCCGTGCATCTTCCGGGCGTGCACGCCTCTACCAGACCGGAAGCAAACGACCCATACGCCTACGACAGCATATTGCGTCTCCAGGCCCCTTCGACCCGTAGGGCCGGCTACAGGCTTTCGTAGTATTTCCGTATTCTAGCGGCCATCAGTTTTCGTCGTTGACGAAGGAATTCATCGTAGCTGGGAGGTTCCTCGTCGAGGATGCTTATAGGCACAGCGTTTTCCTCGAAATTGCGGCGTAGGTCACAGAGCTCTACGATGCCGCCAAATACGGGTCGCTTCGTGTCACACTGATTTCGTATTTTTTTCATATATTCCGCGGGCGGCGAGTTAGCGATCGCGATGTTTATTTCTTGCTGCGTGTACGCATAATTCGCAACTTGGTTGTATCGGGATGGCGTCAGGCCGAAATTCTTTTTCAGGTAATCGCGAGGGAAGATGTGGTGAACGTCGCCGCGGTGCTCCAACATGCTGCGCACACTGATTTCCTTGGAAAGGAAGCCTCGCGAATTATCCTGGACTTGCGCGGCGAGAAACGTCTTGAAGGCCGGATGATTGCCGTTCGACGTCGTGAGAGTCTGTATCAGGCCCCCGTCCCAGAACGCATCCGATAGCTCGACCTTCTCCATTCGTTCGAGATAGTCACCGAAGCCGTTCTCGTCTATCTCACGAATGTCCTGGTCGAACCGGGTCTCCATAGACGCAGAGTAACGCCCCGTGAGAAGAGAGAAAACGAACCAGCGTCGGATGTATCTTTCTATATCATTAGGTTTATACTTTGCTTCTTTTAGTGTCAGAAACAATATATAGGCAAAGTTCATCGGAGATCGGGTGCGGATAAGACTGCTGTTGACGAATCCGGCGGAATTTACGATCATGAGAAGGTGCTTAAAGTTCGTTTCATTCATGAACCTAAATACACCCCTGCGGAGTTTGACGTAGGATTCTTCTGCAATCGACTCTTCGTAACTTCGGGTCTCAAAATTGCGGCCCGATACGAGTCCTACGAGGTCGGCGAGCTTTCCCCGAGAAAACTGTGACGTGAAGGCCACGCGCAGCATGTCGCTGTAGGAAGGGTCATACAGGTCGTCATTCTCGTTGCGGAGCCAAGACATGGTTTTGAAATAATCGGTCTTGGAGAATGACTTGTCGTTTTGCTCAATATGTCCGTAAAACTCTGGGGCCACTGCCAGATGGCAGAAATAGTCGATAGCCTTACGGAGAACGTTTCCTCCATGTATTTCATCCGCGGCGATCTTAGACATGGCGAAATCGGCCTGGCTGAGCGTTACGCCCTCACGGTTGATACGGATGAAAATTTCCGTAACGGTCTCAATATCGAGGTCAGCAGCCAGTTCGATCATCCCGATCTGTTTCTTCGTAATGCCGATGAGATTGCTGATAGTCTCTTCTAATTGATCTTCGTCGGCATCCGGGTTGTCGTTCGTGTACGCATGAATGAACTTCAGAAGTCGAACCTTTCCTTGCATTATGGGAGCGATATCGGGAATCCACGTCTTGTCCTTCTCGATAGCGGGATTGGTCACCTCGAAGCGCCGTTCCTTGGGATTGAAGGCGATGCGGATGCGAACCTGCCTATACTCCTTGTTGACGACCGATTGCCCCAAGAGCGCGGCGGTGAGGGCCGTAACCCTTTGCTGACCGTCGATCAGAACCTTCTTCCCCGCCGATTTGGAACCGTCCTTGAGCCGGACATCCGGGTTTTTCCAGACGATGATGTATCCCACGGGATAGCCTTGATAGAGGCTGTCCAGCAAATCGCGGACCTGTGAGGCATCCCAGACGAACGGGCGTTGGATTTCAGGGATCGCTATTTCCCCGGAAGTGACCCAAGCCAGGAGAGTCTCGATAAGGTGCTGGTTCACCGAGTATTTTTGCATAGAACGCTGATCCCCCAAGAGCTGGTTACACGGCATAGTGACGATACGCGACGGTGGCCGAATGAGCGACCCATCCGGCCAATCCGAAGGCATGATAGCCGCATCCATGCTGGGTGAGAATGTGGAAGGGTCGTCGTTCGCCGGCGCCGACCCCGAGAGGGTGCGCTTTCCCGACCTCTCGCGCTCTCCGCCAACGATCCGGAGCGCCTCTTGCGGTCAAAGGCCCCGCAAGCGAGTTCGGCCTCTGCCGTCGACGGTGCCCCATCGGGCTTGGCCGTGGGCGGTCGAGGCGTTCCAGAGGGCGGCGGAGATAGAGAGATAGGCCATGTCTTGGTCACCAAGATCAGGTCGGCTCTGCCTTGCGGACCGGCGCGGTTCCCTGCCACAGGGGCTTGCTCATCGCCTCGGTGAACGACGAGAACATGACGTTGAAGCTCAGGCTGACCCGTTCCTGGTGGCTTCGGTTGACCGGCACCGAATGGCTCAGCCACGCCGGAAAGAGGATCAAGCGACCCTCCTCGGCGTCGATCAGGAGCTTGTTCCCGTTGAAGCGGTTCCAGCGCTTCACCGGGGGGAAGATGACCGCCGCTTGCGGTCTCGGGTCGGCGAACTCGATCCGCCCCGAGCCTTTCGGGACGGCGACGTAATAGACCCCGCTGAGGAAGTTGTTGGGGTGGCAATGGCTCGAATTGAGCCCGCCGGTGGGGTTGATGTTGGCCCAGCAGCCGGTGATCTCGAACGCCCCCGCTTCGAGCTCGAGAAAGGCGATGATGCCTCGCACCGCCTCGCGGATGATCGCCGTGATCTCGGCGAAACGGTCGAGCCGATGCAGAACGGGATCGCTCTGCCAGGTGCTGCCGATGGGAATCGGCGGCCGTGGCGAGATCAGCGCCTCGATGCTCGCCAGCAGAGCGGCGTTCAACGGCCGGTAGACCTCGCTTTGCAGATCGATGACCCAGACCGGGGTCGGGAAGAGCTCCTTGACGGACATGTCCTTGAACACGATGCGGTCTCTCGCTGGCGGCCTGAGAGGGGGGTCTCGTGGACCCAGTCGGTTACCGATTCGACGCCGTGGTCACCCCGCGATAGGGGCACAAGACGGGGACCGTGGTCGCCAAGTGTGAGCGGTCGGGGCGGCGCGACGCAAGCGACCCGACGGTTCACGAATGGGTCGGGATCGGCCCCCTGCTGGCGCCGCCGCGACCGTCATCGCCGCCGCCCCGACCGGCCCGGCGGCGAAGCCGGCCGGCGGGTTAGCGGCTGTAGCCGGCGCCAACCCGGTCGCCGGGTGAGAGGCTGGAGACCTCGCCTGCCTTGCCGTGCCCGCTGTCGGCGGGCGCCTCGGCGATCAGGCGCTCGAGATTGACGGTGCTCGGATGGTGGTCGCCGTTGGCCATCGCCAGGGCGACCTCGTCGCCGGCCGAGGCGACCTCGCGCACCAGGTAATGGAGCGCGGCGAGCATGAAGGTCGCGCCCCCGTCACCGCGATCGGAGAGCGAGCGGTATTGGCCGACGAGATCGTCGAGCTTGGGCCTGAGGGCGTGGCCGATATAGACGTAATGGACCGCGTGCGGGTCGATGCGGAGCGCCCGCCGCATCGCCCAGATGCCGCGCCCGAGGTCCCCCGCGAGCGCCGCCGAGAGCGCGTAGCCGACCTTGGGCAGGCCTTGGGTCGGGTGGCCGTTGGCCTCGCCGGCGAAGCGCGCGAGGGCCCCCTCGTAATCGCCCGCGGCGAGCACCCGCCAGCCCGCCCCGCCCATGGCGTCGCCCGCCGAGCCGGTGCTGCCGTATGGCTTGGCGGCGCTGCCCTGGCCGGCGCTCGGCGGGACCGCCGGTCCGCCGCTCTGCGGGGCGGGGGCGCTACCGCCCTGCGGGGCGGGGGCGTAGGGGGTGGCGGCGCGCGCCCGGGCGGTGGAAGCCGCCGATCCGCCGCCGTGGTACGGGCTGTCGTAAGGATAGCCGAAGATCGTGCCGATCACGGCATAGGGAATCGACAGGAGCCCATAGAGAAGCCCGCCATGGTAACCCCCATAATGGGAGCCTCCGCCATAATGATAGGGCGCGTAGCCGTATTGCGCGTAGCCATGACGGTAATACGAGTGACCGCCACAGGCGTGCGGCGCATAGCCATAACCATAGCCGTAGTGCGAGTAGCCGCCATAATAGTGTGGGGCATAGCCGTAGCTGTGGCCATAGCCGTAATGGCCGTAGCCGTAACGAACGTACCCATGGCCGTAGCCGTGGCCGTAGTGGCCGTAGCTGTAGCCATGGTGGCCGTAGCCATGGCCACCGTAGTGATA
>Ga0114931_10005027_pt1 | contig 16373 bp, 10 predicted proteins | sample 2SBtaG_FD_89579 | JGI IMG/M metagenome (GOLD analysis project Ga0114931, IMG submission 89579) | Deep subsurface microbial communities from Kolumbo volcano to uncover new lineages of life (NeLLi) - 2SBTROV14_V59a metaG | ecosystem: Environmental > Aquatic > Marine > Volcanic | place: Kolumbo...
CCATGCCGTCTGGTTATATCATCGATTTTGTCTTTCCTATCGCGATGTTGAGGACCTTTTAGCCGAGCGCGGGATTGTTGTTTCTTATGAATCCATCCGCAGCTGGTGCAACAAATTCGGTCCTGCGTACGCTCGATCGATCAGAAATCGCCGAGGTTCGCTTGGTGACACCTGGTATATGGATGAAGTTTACATTGTGACGGTTCGAGGTGAGCGTCGATACTTATGGCGAGCCGTAGATCAAGACGGCGACGTTCTTGATATTCTGGTGCAAAAGCGTAAGGATAAAAAGGCTGCAGAGCGTTTTTTCAAGAAACTGATGAAAGGGCAAGGTCGCTCTGCCAGAGAGATCGTCACGGACAAACTCCCCAGTTACGGTGCGGCGAGAAAAGCCGTCATGCCCACTTCAATGCATTGCCATGAGCGCTATGCAAACAATCGTGCTGAGGTGTCGCATGAACACACGCGAGCGCAAGAGCGACAGATGCGAAGGTTCAAGTCACCGGGACAAGCGCAACGATTCCTGGCTGTTCACAGCCAGGTTCATAATCTCTTTCGTGTGGGTCGACATTTACTTCGGGCAGCGAATTATAGACTGCTGAGAAATCGATCATTTGAAATGTGGCGGCAGGTGACGTGTGCCTGCTGAATGCGAACATGCCTATGAGTGTGGCCCATCTTGCTAACTTTGAGCAACTTGACAAAACCGTCGGTACATAGTGCACCACTCCGCAATCATCGTCATCGAGGCGGAGTCCTATCGCATGCACGAGGCCAGGCAGCGGGCCGCCAGCAAGAAACGCACGGCCAAAAAGCAACGCACCGCAACGAATACAAACAAGAACCGCTAACCCCTCAGAGCGCTGCCGCCATGAGCATGAAAATAACCCGCCTGAGAACCTACTGGAGTGCCAGCGAAGCCAGTTCCGTCATCGAGTTCCTTGACCTGCTACGCGATCAGCTCTGGGATCACTACGGTGAGCAGATCACCGAAATGCTGCAGGAAGCAGCCGCTGCGCAAGCTAATGACGATGACCAACACGGCGACTTCGACGACGACCCACCGTTCTAGCCAGTCAACGGGTTCCACCTTCAGCAATACCAGAAACTCCGCAGACAGCGTCTTGATCAAATCCAACAGCGGCAAATAAGCGCGGCAGATAACCGCGTGTTTACGCTGGCACTAACAATTATTGTTGCGTCAGCTTACTTCGTTCCCATACGGCAGGGCTTGACGTAAATAAGCGATTATTTGTTTTTCTACGCGCCAAAATAGCTTTACACGCAGCTGATTTCGGAACATTATGGTCGAGACAACGTTGTCTTCTGTTGATTTTGAAAGGACGTCGTACGACCGTGCAGTTGCAAGCACTAACAGGTGCCCGGGTGTTTACGGGAGCCGAGTTTCTCGATCATCACACTGTAGTACTCGCGAACGGGCGGATCGACCGCGTCTGCCCCTCTGAAGAAATTGATTGTGGTACGCCTCTGGTACACTTAACGGGGGGCGTGCTGGCTCCAGGTTTTATCGATCTACAGGTAAATGGCGGCGGCGGGGTGTTGTTCAACAACTCGCCGACCCTGGGCGCCCTCGAATCGATTTTGTCAAGCCATCGTCAAGGCGGCACCACTGCGCTGTTGCCAACATTTATCACGGATACTCCGAAGCAACAGCGACGAGGCCTGGAGGCTGTGCAACACGCCATTCAGCAGGGTCTGGACAGTGTACTTGGAGTGCACTTCGAAGGTCCGTTCCTCGACAAGGACCGCTGCGGTGTACATCGTGAGAATTTTGTTCGGGCGATGAACGACGAGGACATAGGTTGGCTCAAGTCGGCCGCGAGCAGCTGTCGTATCATGCTAACGCTCGCCCCGGAGCATGTTGCTCCGGGCCAGATTCGTGCCCTAAGCGATGCTGGCATCCTGGTTTGCGGCGGGCACAGCGCCGCCGGGTACGAGGAAACAATGGCTGCTACCGCCGAGGGACTGTGTGGCTTCACGCACCTGTTCAACGCGATGAGCCCACTTGGCAGCCGTGAACCCGGCATGGTCGGTGCAGCACTGTCCGATCCAGACAGCTGGTGTGGAATAATTGTGGACGGTCACCATGTTCATCCCGCAACGGTGTCCGTGGCGTTGAACGCGAAGCCCAAAGGCAAGCTATATCTGGTAACCGACGCTATGGCAACAGTAGGCTCTGCCACAAACTCCTTTGAACTCTACGGCGAAACCATTCACGAAACCGATGGACGACTCGTAAATCGCGCAGGACGCTTGGCCGGTAGCGCCATCTCAATGATCGAAGCCGTCCGCACAACACATCAGGCCGTTGGCGTAGCGCTCGATGAGTGCCTTCGCATGGCATCACTGTATCCAGCGCAGTTCATCGGTGAGTCTGAAAACCGAGGTCGCATCGCAACTAATTTTCGCTCGGATCTTGTTCACTTTGGCGACAAATTTGATGTTCTAAATACGTGGGTTGCCGGTAAGCGGCGATCACACATCACATAGTCGGGTAATTATGAAAGTCGTCATCCTGCCAAACGACCAACTGGTTGCACATTACGGAGCAAACATCATCAAGCGGCAGCTCGCCGACGAACCGCGATCAGTGCTCGGTCTTGCGACGGGGTCAACGCCGCTAATGCTCTATCAATTGCTGGTCGAACAATACCAGCTGGGAGAGTTATCGTTTCGTGGCGTGACGACGTTCAATCTTGACGAGTATCTTGGTCTATCCGGCGATCACCCGCAAAGCTATCGCTACTTCATGGATCGAAATCTGTTTGACCACATCGATATCGATACTGCAAAAACATTCGTCCCGGATGGCGCGATGGCAAGACCGCAAGCGGCGGCGCAAGAGTACGAACACAACATCAAGGTGTCCGGCGGAATCGACGTACAATTGCTGGGTATCGGCGTTAATGGGCACATCGGATTCAATGAACCGTGGTCCAGCCTTGGTTCAAGAACCCGCGTTAAGACACTGACGGCGCGCACGATAGCCGACAATGCCCGATTCTTCGCAGATGACGAATACCAACCTCACCTGTCAATTACGATGGGAATTGGTACTATTCTGGAAGCAAAGAATATCGTTCTATTGGCCACGGGCAAGTCGAAGGCCACCGCAGTGAAAAACACTGTCGAGGGACCGATAACGGCGGGCTGCCCGGCCTCTAGCCTACAACTACATCCATCGACAACCGTGATTGTTGACGAAGCCGCCGCTTCTGCCCTCGACGATCCTGAGTTTTTCAAGCATATTGAGCGGGAAAACCAGATGCTGCTGGCGCGCAATGATCTTTGAGCTACGCATGCAGATCGGCCAGTCGGGGTGCGGAATCAACGACCGCCATATTCAGGGCAGCTGGTGCTGGCGGTCAACCTGGTTCATTCCTCGAACCATGAATACCAGCGCCACCGCGCCGAAGACCAACAGCCCGATGCCGACCAGATACTCAAGACGCAGCATGTAGCCAACCCCAAACATCGCGGCGTATATCGCTGCCGTGCCGAGCAACCAGTAAAATAGCGAATTGGCGAAGCTGCGTTCGGACGTGGCCCCTTCATTGTGGCCCTTCCAGAAGCCCATAGGATTCACTTTCTCCGCAAATTTGCGAAGCTGCTTATCGTCGACCGGCTTCGTCAACCAAGTCACAAGAAGCGCAACAGAGCCGGAAATCAGTGATATCCAACAAATCACGTGAATTGCATGCGATGCCATTACCTCAGGTAAGATTGACATCTGACCCTCCGGATATCCTGCCATCCGGCCCACCAGGAAATTCACCAGCGCCAACGAAAAACCGACAAGCATGCCAGAAATTTCTGTCCACGCATTTGCGCGCCACCATAGCCACCGCAACAAATGGGGCAATCCGAGGCCCGCCATCAAGCCTGCCCATAGTTCCCACATCGCGCCTATGTTGTCGATAAACGTTGAGACATAAATGCTAAGCAGTGCTATTACGCCCGTCGCAACCCGGCTGACGAGTGTCAGCGATTTGTCGCTTGCTTGCGGATTAATAAATCGGTAGTAAAAATCGTTCGCGACGTAGGAAGCGCCCCAGTTTATGTGTGTCGAAATAGTGGACATGAAAGCCGCCATGAGTGCGGCCAAAGCCAGACCTAACAGACCCGGAGGCATTACGTCACGAACCAGAGTCGGATAACCCCGCTCGCGATCCTCCCGGTAGACCTGCACAGTTGCGCCGTCGGCTGCAAGACCTTCTCCCGCCGCGCTATCCACTTCCGTCACGTAGAGTAGTGAGTAATTTTTTATCGGACAATCATAGCGATTGTCCATGCATTGTTTCATTTCAACGGTGCACGCCGCAGGGGTATGCAGACACTCCGTGAATTCTTTAGCCAGGTTATTGACATCGGCACGTGGATACATGATCAACGCTGCTACTCCAGCGACAACCCATGGCCAGGACCGTAGCATGAAATTGGCGACCGAGTACCACAGCGCCCCCTTCTCTGCTTCGCCACCATCCCGGGCCGTATAGAGTCGCTGCGCAATGTATCCGGACCCATCGACATTGCCATTCGTCCACCACAAGAAACCGAGAGTCAGCACAAAGGCAGAAAACGGTATCCCGAGCGAGCCGATTCCATCCAGTTCGAATGACGGAACGAATGACGAGACTTGATCGTAGTTCAGGAAAACCTCGCCACTTGCGCTGGCCGCCTGACCGCCCTTCGGATACAAGTCCGCCAACTGCGACCACATAGCTCCCAAGCCGCCTATATGTTGGACAGCAAACCAACTCAGCACGATGGCCATACCCATTGCTAACGCAAATTGCACCAGATCGGTGATGATCACCGCCCGCAGGCCACCCAGTGCTGAGTATCCAAGCGTCACCAATATCAACAGCCATATCGTAATAGTGTTATCCAGACTGTGAAATATCAGAAATGCTGGATAAACTGCCTCTATCACTCTGTAAATCGACGGGCCAAGTAGTGCCCGCCAATCCATAAACGGCTCGGAGATCTTCGCCATTCCCGCAAACACCCAGCCAAGAATAATGAAATTGACGAAGGTGCAGTTGATGAATGCCTTGACTGCCCGCAGGGCTGCCGCTGCAGGTCCGCCGTAACGTAGCTCGGCAATTTCGGCGTCAGTAACTACGCCCGAATTGCGCCACTTGCGTGCGAAGAATACTGTCATCGCGACGCTGCTGATTGCGCCGCCCCACCAGAACCAGTTACCCGCAATGCCGTACTGCGCTACCCAACCGGTAATCGCGAGCGGAGTGTCAGACGCAAACGTCGTCGCGACGATTGAGGTGCCAAGAAAATACCAGCGCATATTGCGTCCTGCGGCGAAGAAGCCTTCGACGCCTCCCTCACTCGCTTCATCCTTGACGAAAAACCCAACTGCCAGGGAAAATAGCAGTAGCGATCCGATAATTGCCCAGTCCAGGCCGGTGAGTACGGTATTCGGTTCCACGTCCGCCTAACCAAACTGCAATCGAACAACGGGCGTCGAGCGGTTTTTTAGCTTATTGCACTCCCGGTGCGCGAACAACACGGCTCCGGCATCTGGCTGATGCACCGGGGGCGACAAGTCGGCAACGACGCAACCATCCATCCACGGCGGAATCCTGTCACGCAATCCACCGAGCAAGGACGTTCTTGGCGGCTTGCTCAGACGAAGCTTCCTCGCTACGTCACTCAGATAGCCGGCACCGCTTTTGATGATGCCGATGGCCACGGCATCGCCGGCCTCGGCAGCGTCGAACACAATCGGCGCCAATTCCGCAAACCGCCTGGGTCCGCCGCCTGCAATTTTCTCGACAATTGACATGCCAGCGGCACCGAGTTGCGCACCAAGCAACTTGCTGAGCGACGTTGCCGGACCGAGGTCGTCGACAGCGAGCAACACTGCTTTGATCGCTTCAAGACCGATCCAGGCGCCGCTTCCCTTGTCACCGAACGGAAATCCGTGTGCGCCACAGGTCAGGCTCTTGCCATCCACGATTGAGTAGCCACAAGACCCGGTCCCAGCAACTATCACCGCCCCATCGCCGCTGTCATGAGCACCAATGCAGGCAATCTCCAGATCGGTCGTCAGGAACATTTCTCGGAACGGATGCTGCCATTCGTAAACAGCATTGAAAATGGTCGGCAAATTCACACCTGCCAGACCGATACCAGCACTGATCTTTGCGACGTCACTATCACCAAGGCCTGCCATAGAAACGGCCTCTGCGGTAGCAGCCTCGATGGATGCAATCGCCCGATGGATACTTTGAAAGGGGTTCGCCGGTCCACCCCGCCCGCGACCGAGCAATTTGCCTTGCCGTGTACAAAGTATGGCGCGACATTTGCTTCCACCGCCATCTATGCCCAGATAATAGCCGTCTCCGTCCAAATCACTGCAACACGTATGTATCCATGACGGACATTCTACAAGACAACGTTGTCGCAGTCCACCACCCAACAATCATTCTTGTATTTTCAAATAGATAGACGTCTACCGGAATTCAGGCCAGGCATCGCCGTAAACGTGCATGAGGTGCTCGCGGTGCGAGGGAAATTCGCTCGCTGTGGCCGCGCAATAGGCACGAACCTGGTCAACCGGCGCGGTCTGCAACTCTGCCGAGGCCTCGCTCAGGGAGTCCGGGAAACGGCCCATTCCCGCCAGAATACAATACCAGTTTGGCCGCAGGTAGATGAGCGACTGTCCATGCTCAGTCAATGTTGCCTCGAAGTCCAGGCCGCGGTCCCAGGACTCCAAAATTGACACCAGGTGATCGGGCAAGTTTCGGTTGTCGCGGTTCTCAATCCAGTAGTCCGAGTCGGTGCGTGTATTCAGCTTGTAGTGCGCAAGGATGTAATCCCTAACGCCATCGAACGCGAAGTTGATTTTATCGTTGCAGGCTTTTCGATTTACGTCCGTACCGTGTCCCGTCTCGTACATTTGAATGAAATGCTGCACCGTGAATTGCACGAGCATCAGTGCAGTTGCCTCCAGAGGCTCGATAAACCCCTGCGACAAACCAACGGCCAGACAGTTCTTGTTCCAGTGATTAGTCACACGACCGATGCGCATACTCAGGTGGCGGGCTTCCATGCCCGTAGACTCATCGCCCAAGTATGCACGAAGTTCCTGCTCCGCATCGTCGGCGGACAAGAAGCTGGACGAGTACACGTAGCCATTTCCATATCGCGTGCTCAGCGGAATCTTCCAGGCCCATCCGCTGCTCAAAGCTGTTGAGATCGTCTGCGACGGTATCGCGCACGCCGTGTCCAGGGGAGCAGGAATTGCGACCGCCCTGTCATTGAACAAGCTGTTTGCATAGGAGTGAAATTCCTCGTGCAATGCACGGTTGATCAGTAAACCGGCGAAGCCGGAGCAATCGATGAAAAGGTCGGCAGCTAAGAAACCGTGGTCTCTCGTCTGCAAACTCTCAATATTGCCATCCGAGTTAATCTGAACATCGTCGACATTGTCGATTATGTGTTCAATGCCAAGGCGCGTTGCTCGCTGCTTGAGAAACTGGCCAAGCTCTCCGGCATCGAAATGATAGGCATAATCAGGTTCGAACGTCATTGGCTCGAGCGGGACCGGCGCCCGGCAGTCACGCGCGAGCTGCGCGGCCACGAAAAAGTCGTCCGGGTGTGCTGCGACGTTAGTGCCGCGCCGACGTAAGCCGCAATTGTGGAAAAATGCTTCGCCGGTTTTCAGGTCCAGCTGTGAAAAGAACGGGTGAAAGTAGCTATCGCGTCTGGTAGTGGTCGACCACCGCGGAAAACTAATGCCGCATTTGTACGTGGCCTTGCAACGAGGCATCCATTCGCTTTCGCTGATGTTCAGCAATCGGAAGAAATCTTTCAGGTACGGCGTTGAGCCTTCACCGACACCGGTGATGGGTATTTCGCTCGATTCTATCAATGTTAGCGCTGACCCGGACTCGCCCCATGCGTGATGCAACAAACTCGCCGCCATCCAGCCGGCGGTCCCACCACCAACGATCACGATCCGTCGGGGAGCAATGGCTGCCGGTGTCATGGTATTTTCCCGACAGGACCCTCGCTGCCAGGACCGGTGGAATCACGAACGACCAGCTGGGGAACGAATCGAACGGACTCGATTTTGTCGGGTGCATCGCCCTTGCTGAGGCGCTTATTTCGGATCCCTTTAATCAACAATTCGGCCGCGCGCGCGCCAATCGTCTCGTTAGGTTGTCGGGCTGTTGTCAGTTTCGGCCACGCCTGGCGCGAAAATGGACTGTCTTCGAGGCCCGCGATTGACAGTTCCCCGGGAACGTCGACGCCGCTCATTCTAGCCGCAAACAATACGCCCGCGGCGATTTCGTCGTTGCACGCGAACACTGCGCTTGGCCTCGTCGTCAGATCCAGCATGGTTTTGGTGCGCTGAACGCCCGAGTCAAACGAGTAGTGACCCCTCATGATCAACGACTCTTCGATAGGAAGATTGCTTTGCGCTATCGCTTCTTTATAGCCCTCGAGCCGCTCACCGGTTGACTTGTGTTCCTGTTCGCCCCCCAGAAAAGCTATTCTCCTGTGCCCCAGCCCGATCAAGTGGTCAACGATGTTGCGCGCTGCGGTTCGATCGTCGACCAAAACACAAGGCCCCATTTCGCCGGGTTCCTCGGTCCCGGAAATGACGCGAACGAACGCTACGTTGGCGTCCCTCAAACACCCGATAACATCGGTCATTTCAGATATTGGCGGCGTCAGAATCAGGCCACCTACCCCACTGCGCCGGACAGTCTGCAACAGTTCTTCGCAGATGCCTTCGGCACACGAATCTCCGGGATGCACGACCAACTCGTAACACCACCTGTGGCATTCGCGAAGAATTCCTTTTTGCAGATCGATAACGTAATTGCTGTTCGGGTTATCGTAGATAAATGCGACTGATGACGGCGCGCCACGTAATCCACGTGCCGAAAGATTGGGCTGGTAGTCGAGCGATTTTATCGCCTCGTGGACTTTCGTCTGCAGGTCAGCACCGACGGTCGCTTCCTTGTTTATGACCCGCGATACTGTCTTGAACGAGACACCCGCCAGATCGGCAACATCCTTGATAGTAACTTTCTTACGTTTCACAATTCGCTGCCAGCGTAAAGCATGCTCAGATAATCACTGTGCCTGTGGAAGTTCGCCGCTTTTTTCGAACACGCCTTGTCCAGCCACTTGATATACTCTCGCGGCGACCCCTTTGGTTTCTTCGTGCTTTCCGGAAAACGCCCCATGCCAGCTAACATGCAGTACCAAGAGGTCTTTTTATAGACTTGATGCTGCTGTTGCCGGGCCATCACTTCATCGAAGTTCGCGCCTGAGTCCCAGGCCGTCAAGATTTCATTAACATTGTCGGTCATACTTAAGCTTTCGCGATTGTCTCTCCAATAATCCGTATCGTTGCGCGTGTTAAGAATGTAGTGTAGCTGGAGATAATCCCGAATACCGTCAATAAGACGATTCACGTCGGAATTGAACTTATCCCTGTTCTCAACCGTGAACTCGGCACTTTCGAACTGCGAAATGAAACTCTCCGCGGAAAACTGGATGACGTGTAGCATAGCGGCTTCGAGCGGTTCTAGGAAACCCTGCGACAAGCCTATCGCCACGCAATTTTTGCGCCAGTGTCGATTAATGCGTCCTGGCGTCCAATGTAAATGCAAGGCATCGGCACTATCGCCATCTTTACCCAGGCAAGCTCGAATTTCCGCTTCTGCGTCATTCTCAGAAGCATAATCGGAAGAATAGACGTAGCCGTTACCCATCCGGCTCATCAACGGGATGTGCCAGACCCAGCCATAACCCAGCGCCCGTGACACCGTCTCCGACGGAACTTGCCCGGTGTCTTTCAACGGTGTCGGAATTGCTACAGCGCTGTCATTCGGCATGTATTTCCTGTAACAAACAAGCGGCTCTTCAAGCGCGTCTTGAATCAGTAAGCCGCGAAGACCTGAACAGTCGACAAAAAAGTCAGCCGAAATGCTCCCGTGTTGCTCGGTATTGACGAGTGCAATATCGCCGTTCTTTTTGTGCTCAATACCGACTACGGTGTCTTGCACCCGTCGCACCCCGCGCTGCGTTCCCTTGTCCCTGAGAAACCGTCCTAACAGCGCGGCGTCAAAATGATAGCCATAGTCGTGATTGAATGGCAGCGGCTCCTTGGGAATCGGCGACCGCATTTGCTGCGCTAACTTGGACGTGACGAAGTAATCGTCGGGGTGAGCAGGCACGTCATGTTGCTGTCGCCTGTAGTTGCAGTTATCAAAAAACTTTAATGCCAACTCGGTGTCCAGCTCAGAATAGAACGGATGAAAATACGTTTCGTAATCGGATAAGGTGGTCCATTGTGGAAAACTGATACCACACTTGAACGTAGCATCGGATGCGGGCATCCACTCGCGCTCCGGGAAATCCAATCTGCGAAACGCGTCTCGAATGAAGGGTGTCGTACCCTCTCCAACACCCACAGTACCGATCGCAGCAGATTCGACCACCACAATCTCTATATTTCTGTCCTGCCATGCTTTTTGCATGAGATTCGCAGTTAACCAGCCAGCGGTGCCACCGCCGACTATAACGATGGTCATGGGTTGTTGGTCGCAGGCCTTTGTTTTTGCAGTCATCATGGATGTATCGAGTCCATACTAGTGTACGATGATTTCATCGATATACAGTGGCGCTAGAACATAATTCTCCGACTCGGCTGAATAGACTTTCAAATTGTTTGCCGCGATAACCCTCACATAACGTGTCATCGCCGCAGCGAACGTCAGCGTGACATCGCGCCCGGAAACATCAATATCGTCTTCGCCGTAACGAGCCTCCGAGCGCCAGGTCTTCCCGTCCGTGGAAACGAAAATTTCAACATCTGTCGGTGGGTAAAGCCGCCGGTTTTTAGCTGCAGCAAAACCTATTGTTACCTCGCTCACTTCGGTTAGTTCTGAAAATTCGATTGTAGCGTTCATTTTGCCGTCGGAAAATCCCGCCCATTCATCTTGCCGGAATATTTGATCGGTCCGAATAATGCCGTCGACGAGTAGATTTGGCAGCGTTTCGCCCCAGCCTGCATCAGGATTGGAGTCGAATGTGATGGGGCAACCAAGCGCCTTGTGCGGCTCGAAGCCAAGGCGTGTATCACCGTAAAACTCTCGCCTTCCGGGATCTTCAGCCACCGCTCGAAGTCGCGTCCTTTTGTCAAGCACGATGGGTTCCCAATACAAGGATGATTTAGCGTCCGGTTTCGAACCATCCATCGTGTAACGAATGAGATGACCGGCGCCATCGGCGTAGAGCTGGACTTGAATCGCGCGTTGCCCGGGAATGTGCGTGGCACTCGCGCGGACTGAATAGACACTTCGTGACGCATTGACTCCCATGCGATCCAGGCGGGTATAGAAATGTTGCAGGCGCGCGACGAAACCCTCCCATGAGCGTTTGTCTTCAGGGCTCCATAGCGCCTCCGCCAATGCGCTCATGCGAGGTACCGTCATATAGTCCCTCTGATCGTCGGTGCGAACGTACTCGGACCACAAATTCCCCTGCCCCCCCAAAATATGCTTCCTGGCGGCTTCCGTCGTAGCGATGGGTTCAATCGTGAGATCGTAAACGTCGCGCAGTGTTGAAAGGCCGTGGATAGCCAGCGGTTCGGACAAGGATTTTGACTGATAGAAATCGAAGTAAGCCTGAGTCGGTGCCACGATAATATCATGGCCGCGTTCGAGTGCGGTGCCCACTTTGTCTGCACCGCGCCAGGCCATTATCGTTGCACTGGGAACAGCCTCAACTTCGACCAGGTCGTCCCAACCTATAACGACTCTGTTCAATTTCGAGACAATGACTTCGAGTCGATGCACGAAGTAGCCCTGCAACTGCCTGAAGTCTGTCAACCCGGTTGCTTGCATAAGCTTCCTGCATGACAGGCAGTTTTCCCATTGAGTGGTTATTACTTCATCGCCGCCGATGTGAATATAAGGACCAGGGAAAAGTTCGGCCACTTCGCCGAAAACATCGGCGAGGAAGTCAAAAGTGTGTTCATTCGGACACAATACATTCGGAAATATCCCAAAACTTGTCTGTACGTGGTAATTCCTTTCGATGCATCCATATTCGGGGTAGGCAGCAAGCAGGGCCGACGCATGTCCCGGAAGGTCTATTTCAGGAATGACTGTGACGAAACGCTCTGCCGCGTACTCGACGACATCACGAATTTCTTCCTGGGTATAAAAACCACCGTGCGGTTCGCCGTCCATCTTGGCCCCATACCCCAGAGCATGACCGACAACCGTTTCACTGCGGGTACCACCTATCTCAGTCAGTCGTGGGTATGCCTTGATTTCGATTCGCCAGCCCTGGTCATCGGTCAGATGCCAGTGAAAAAAATTCATTTTGTGCAATGCGATCAAGTCTATGTAGCGCTTAACCGATTCGGCAGAAAAGAAGTGGCGACTGACATCGAGATGCATACCACGATACGCATATCGCGGGCCGTCGCTTATTCGTGCCGCCGGAATAAGCCATGATGATTTTCTTACAGGAACGCCACTTTCTATGTCCGCGCTGAGCAATTGACGCAGGGTTTGAGTTCCGTAGAAAATGCCCGCCGGATCGCTGCCTGCAATTTGAATCTGCTCAGCGCCAATGGTTAGTTCGTACGCTTCAGCGGTAATTTGGTCGTTGTCCACCAGTAAAAAGTTTATCGCTGTGGTCTGGGGGTTATCAGCAATCGCCACATGTGGATAGTATCCGGTCGAAACTGAGATGAAATCTGCGAACCCGGATGCCACGTCCCGTAGGGAGTCATCGTTGATCGTGATTCGAGTACCGGCTTCGAGCTTGAAGTGGCCATGATCCGGCCTTACATTGCGCGGAGCTGGAATAATGTAATAGCTCGGTTGGCCAATTGTATTTGCAGGAGGGTGGCTCATACGGGTATCTTTTGCAGCACAGGATACCAGTGCGCAGCAAACACAAACAACTGTTGTCATACTTGTCCCGGATGGGCGCGTGCGGCGTGCAATTACAGTCGTTGTGGCGTAGTTGCCGCGCATGGGTCGTCCGATGCGACAGCGCATCAGCGGCAACGGTATTGCAATATTGCTGGATCGAACCGTTCGGGCGACATGACTGGTAACACCGACCGGCCAGTGTCCAGTCTGTAAAGACTACTTGAAACTAAAGTTGCCACCTATGTAAAAGCGCCTGCCATTGTAGCGTTGCGATGCCTTGAACTTTTGGCCAGTAGCCGATTTGTAAAAGTCGTTGATAGTTTCGTCAGTCAGATTCAGCGCTTGGAGCCGCAGAGTGAACCTGTCGCTCACATTATACGATATCTGTCCATCCAACTCCTGTTGGTCGTCACCCCATGTTTCGCCCGATTCGTTTGTCGATTTGAAAAACTTGTCACGATAACTGTAGCTAAGGCGAGCGCTGAAGAGATCATTCTCATAATAGCCGGTGAGGTTGTAAGAGTTTTCCGAAGCAAACGGGAAGGTCACGGATCGCTCAACGGTTGTGGCCTGGCCATCGACAAGCGCTGCCTCAATTACCGGCGAAGTATCGATGTTGGTATATGTGTAGTTTGCAACCACTCCAAAGTCGTTAGCGAAGTTATGCTGAAACGACAATTCGGCGCCTTCAAGATGAGCAGATGGCCCGTTTTCGGGACGCGACAATCGCGCGATGAATTGTCCGTTGATCGTCTTCGCACTGACTGTATTGAATATGAAGTCCTTTATGTCTTTGGAAAACGCGGTAACACTGAACAACGAACCTTGCTGGAAATACCACTCCAGACCCAGTTCATATTGGTTTGCGATTAACGGCCTCAGATCGGGGTTACCGGATGTACCGGAACTTGTCTCCGGTGTGAGGTTCACCGCCGATGTCAACTGGAAGGGTGCTGGCCGGGAAAGTGCTCTGCCGGCCGCGAAGCGCAGCAGAAGATCATCAGCTACATTGAAGGCGATATTGACACTGGGAAGGAACTCATCGTAATTGGCGGATTGCTTGGTCGGTGTCAGCGTCGGTGCTGCCAGATCAAATGCGTTTGAAGTGGTGTCGGTATCCACCCAACGGATACCGAAGTTGCCACGAATCGAGTCACTTTCGAATTCTGCCATCGCGTACAGGGCAGTTATATCTTCGCCAACACCGAATGAAGCCGCGGCATCAAATATTCCGCGATCAACACAAACAGCGCCGGCCGTAGCCGTCGTGCAATCGCTTGTACCAACGAATGCGTTACGCATAGCGACACGGTCAACATCGAAAGTAGTGATTGAGCCAAAACTTGTCTGGGAGTGGTTAACAGTATAAAGACCAGACGCAAACTGTCCAGCAGTGCCAAGACTTTGCGCCGGATCCCCTACGACCGTATTGGCGAGACGATCCGCCACCCTGGTCTGTGTGAAATCGCGGTTTCGAAGCTTGACACCAAATTTCAACTCGTTGACGAAACCAAACTCGACATCCAGGCTCAGATCAGCCTGAAAATAGTCCTCTTCATCCTTGAGTTTATTGCGCTGATCAAATGCTCCGGTCAGCAACATCTCATCAGTTGGATTTTGCACCCACGGGCTACGCTCGTAGCTGATTGATGGTGATGAGCCACCAGGGTTATTGAAATCAAAATTCACACGTGGATCCTGAGAGGATGCGAAAAACTCGAAAAACTCGTCATGATTCACGCCGTCACCGGTTGTCGTGCCTGCTTGTCCGTGTAATGACCAGTTGTCGCCATAATAGGTGCCTTCCAGGTCGACTATCTCGGTTTGCATCGACGAGCCGTCACGGTAAATGTTGTCGAATGCTACATGATTTGCCCAGACGGCAGGGTCACCACCGTTCACTGCCAAGCTGGTGACTGCACCATTGTCGACGGTGCCGGTCGACACATTATTCGCCGCGAACAGACCACGAAACGGAATGCCTATGAAGTTTTGGTTCTGGTTGCCGGCCTTCAGTTCCGAGAAGAAGTAGTGCACCCCCCCGGAAAAATTGTCATTCGGTCGCCATTGAGCGTTAATATCCACACCGTTACGTTCCCTGTCCTGCTTGAACAACGCAGAACCGACGCCCCACGGAAGTACGCCAGCCTCGGACGCACCTGCCGGAGCATTGAAGTTTGGCTCGAGCCGGGTATCGAAAGGACCAAAAAAACCGAATGTTTCAGTTGATTCTCGACGCACTGTGCGATTTTGCTGAGAAAGACCAACTAGAACACCGAAGGTCCCCCCATCGTTTTTCCAGCTGTAAAGCGCCGACCCGGACGGATCCCAGTCATCGGCAAGGTCACCGTACTGCCCATCGAACGATACTTCGAGTGTGTTTGACGGCAAATCCAGTGGGTGACGAGTTCGCAGGTTGACCGTGCCACCGAGGCCGCCTTCATCGATATCAGCCTGAGTGGATTTATATACCTCCAATCCAGCAATCATTTCTGAGGCCAGCATCTCGTAATTGAAGTTGCGTTCTGCCTGGGAGAGAACAAACCATTGGGCCGTACCAACAGCCTGCCCGTTCACCTGTGTAATATTCAAGCCGGGTGCGAGGCCACGGATCGTCACTCCTTGCCCTTCACCAAAATCCCTTGAAATAGTCACGCCCGGAATTCGTGACAATGACTCCCCTACGTTTTTGTCGGGAAATTTTCCGATTCCTTCTGCTGAGATCGCATCCACAATAGCGTTTGAAGTTCGCTTCGTGTCAATCGCATTCGACAAACTGCTACGAATGCCAACGGTAACTATTTCTTCGATCACATCATCCTGGGCGTAGACGGCTTGTGGTGCAGCACATATCGCGAGAAATCCTACCGAGCTGCACACAGCGGTTTTGCCGAGTCCGGATCGAATGGCGGTCTTTACGCCTTTGGCTACAGAATTGGGCATTTGATTTCCCCATAGATTGCTTGATAGGTATCGCCATCGCGCATTGTTGGTCAACACTCAACGACAACGTTGTCTTGTGATGGTAAATTATCGGGACAACGTTGTCAACGTTTTTGACTCTCCCACTGAACGAGCGATCTGTCAGTACCGGCCGGACGGCTCCGTCTGGTAATGACCGGTGATACCGCAGACCAAAAAAAAGTGCGGGACCGGTCCAGCTTGGGCCTATGTACCCCCACTATGTCCCCCACTATGTCCCCCACTGAGCCAGAGTCACTGTCTGCTCCGGACAGCGTTCAGGCGACGATCGCCTGGCGACCATTCTGGTCGCCGATGGCATCGCCTCGAACGTCCGCTAGCCCGGACTATTCACGAATGCACTCGCGCCCTTGCTTGATCTTTGTTTCCACAAGAAATGATCCTCCCTCGGAAATACACACTGATATTCCGCTCGGTCGGATAATTCCCTGTGAAAAC
>Ga0114931_10005028_pt1 | contig 16370 bp, 17 predicted proteins | sample 2SBtaG_FD_89579 | JGI IMG/M metagenome (GOLD analysis project Ga0114931, IMG submission 89579) | Deep subsurface microbial communities from Kolumbo volcano to uncover new lineages of life (NeLLi) - 2SBTROV14_V59a metaG | ecosystem: Environmental > Aquatic > Marine > Volcanic | place: Kolumbo...
CGAGGACGATGGCGGTGTCCTCGACAAACGGTGCGTCGGCGAGCGTCTCCTCCGGTGGCAGGCTGGTCACTTGCGCGCCCGCCTGTTGCAGCGCCCGGACATAGGCCCGGTGTTGCCGGAGCGCTTGCCGGACATCGATCGTATTTTTTGCCGGGTGGCTGGACAAGGCGCGCGCAAACGGCGGCGCAGGCTCCCTGACGAGTGCGATGATATCCGGCATGATGTGACTCACCCAAGGGCGGTTTCTCCGCGTCCGCTAAAAGCCGAAAGCGGGTGCGTGTGGATCAATCTGCGGTCGGTGTACTCATGATCCGGCCTAAACTCAGCAGCCCCAGGTACGTCTTCGCGCCTTTGTATTTTTTCAACATGGCCTTGCTGGGTTTCAGGTCGTCGCGGGTCCTGTGCGGCTGGGCCATGTAGACGTAGCCCTCGGTGGCGTTGAAGTCGTGCCTGAAGACGCGCCGTATTTTGCGGTTATATTCCTGGGGATAATGATGGATTGCATCCAGCTTCGGCAACTGCTCGGCATTCATTTCATAAAGAACTCCGATCACCATTCCCTGGTTGTCGGCGGTGGGCACGAGATTGGCCAGGCCGAGATTCTCGATGCCGCCGTTATCGACGGGTATTTTGTTGAAAACCAGCTTGAACGCGGACAATGTGACGGGAGAGCAGGAGGTAAACTCCAATCCCTTCTCGCGCAGGATGCGTTCGTCCATCAACTCGTTGTATGCAAAGAACCTTATCTGATTGGCCATAATCCTTCTTTTTTTTGGGTGGAAAGGCAGGCAACCGCGAAAAATTTGCCCCACTAAAGCTTGTATGTTAATATAGCTCACGATACGATCTTTATAAATCTTTTTTACACCCCCGGCATCCTATCAACCGGGCGGATACCCGCCTGATTTCGGAGTGCGCCCTTTTCGGTTTTCGTTGCTCCAGGTCCTCTCGGACAAACAGATAAGGACATCTTTAATATTGTGATTAGGAGTTGTTTATGTCTTCTGAGAAGGTGGTCGCTATTTCCGATGATGAATTTGATTCCTCTGTCGTTCAATGCGACAAACCCGCCCTGGTGGATTTTTGGGCCGAGTGGTGCCAGCCTTGTAAAATGCTGGCTCCGACGATTGAGGAGATTGCGACGGAATATGACAGCCGCATTCTTGTCGGTAAACTGAACGTGGACGACAACCCGGCCACGGCAACTAAATACGGCATTCGTGGCATCCCGACGCTTTTGCTGTTCAAGGGCGGTCAAGTGGTTCAGCAGATGGTGGGGGTCAAGTCCAAGGCCGAAATCAAGAAAATCATCGACGAAAATATTTAGTCCGGCCGGTCCGCAAGGGTGCCGTTTTCCGCGGGCTGTCAGGGCTTGTGGGAGAGGGGGAAAAAGGTCTGGGCAGCACAAGCTGCCCAGAGAAGAGAGAGTGAATTATCTTCTGTCGTACTTTCGAGGGTTGCAACAGAGGACAACTCATGACCATCTCTATCTCTATCGGCCCATGCGGGAAAAAACTTGAAGGTTAACCGGCCGTTGGACGGAAAAATCCGGCGGTTGTGCGTTTGCCTTGCGGTCATATTTGTTCGCTGACCGGACGCAGGCCCAGGTTTTCAATCATCTCGATATCTCTTTTCGGGTCCCGGCCTTTTGTGGTCAGGTAGTTGCCGCCTAAAAGGCCATTGGCGCCGGCGGCGAACAGCCGGGCTTGATCCTCACCCAGCACTTCCTCCCGCCCCCCGCAAACGAACAGATCAATAGCAGGCAAGACCAGGCGCAGCATGGCAATGGTGCGCAAGGCTTCATAGCATTCCATAGGCTCCATGTGCTCCATGGCGGTTCCCTCCACCGGCTTGAGAAAATTGATGGGGAACGACTGGGTTCCCAACTGCCGGATGTCCAGCGCCATCTCGACGCGCTGGGCGTAGCTTTCGCCCATGCCGAATATGCCGCCGACGCAGGTTTTCAGTCCGGCTTGCCGGGCGTTGTGCACGGCCCCCACTTCTTCCTGATAGGTGTGGGTGGTGACGACATTTTCAAAATGGCTGGCGGCGGTTTCCAGGTTGTGGTGGAAGCGGTCCAAACCGGCGGCTTTCAACTCTTTTAAATGCTCGACGCTCATCAACCCCAGGGAGCAGCAGGCTTCCAGTTTGGTCTCGGCCTTGATGCGTTTGATGGCCTCGATAAGGATGTCCAACTCCCGGCGGTCGTCCACGGCGGTGCCTGATGTGACAATGGAGAACTCATTGGCGCCAAACGCTTCGGCTTCCTTGGCGGCGCGGACGATTTCTTCGGGGTCCATGAGGCCGTATTCCGGGGAGTCGGTGTGGAACTTTGAGGCTTGCGCGCAAAATCCGCAATCCTCGGGACACTGTCCGGACTTGGCGTTGACGATGGAACAAATCTTGGCGTCGCGGTTTTTGAATTTTTCGCGGATTTTATCCGTGCCCTGGAACAGGTAATCCAGCTCCTCCCGGTCCAGCGTGCCTACCGCCAGGGCCTGTTCCCGGTCGATGCCTCCGCCGGCAAGCGCGGTTGCCACGATGCTGTCGATCAGTGCGGTTCTCATGATTGCGGTAGAATACCGGATATAGTGTGTGGAATCCAGAATAAACACGGAACCGTGGAGGGGCGGCGGCGCGGCGTTCTCGCTAATACTCTTTGTCCAGCAGTTGTTGCAGGCCGCTGGGGGTTGTGACGGGCGGCAGGCAAGCGCCGCGGCGGCAAACGTAGGCGGTGGCTTTGCCGTCGATGGTTTTGCGTCCCGCCAAGAGGGGAATTTCCTGGCCGACGGTTTCTATCTCGTCTTCATAAGAGAACGCAAAAACGGCTTGCGGGAAAAAGCCGCGGCGGATGAAGCGCAGCATCTCGTCCGTGGCGGGGTCGTCGCGGCGGCCGACAACGGCCACTTCCTTCAACCCTCCCAAATGAAGGTGCAGAGCCTGCATCATGAACGCTGCGTTCAGGCCGTATTCCATCAACTCGTCGTAAAAGGCGCGAAAGATTTTGACCGCCTTGTCCTCCAGCACCGGGTCGAGGCGGTAGGCGGCGAGGCGCAGAAAGGCCAGGGCGGCATTGCTGTTGCCCGAGGGTTCTACGCCGTCATACGAGGTCATTTGGCGGACGATCAGGTTTTCCGCGTCGGCGGCGGTTTCGTAATAGGCGCCGTTTTCGGCGGCGAATTTTTCTTCGACAACCGTCATCAGGTCGAAGGCGCGTTGCAGATAGCGCGGCTGATAAGTGGTTTCGTAAAGCTCCAGGCAAGCCGCGGCAATGGAGGTGTAATCGCACAGGTAGCCGTCGAACCGGGCCTCGCCTTGCCGGTAACGGCGCAGCAGGCGGCCCTGCGGGGTCACCAGGTTTGCGAACACGAAATCCATGGCTCGCTCGGCTTTTTGGGTGAGGCCGGGGTCTTCCAGCGCCCGCCCGGCCCGTGCCAGGGCGGAGATCATCAAGCCGTTCCAGGAGGTGAGGGTTTTGTCGTCGCGCAACGGGCGGACGCGCCGGCTTCTCGCCTCCAGCAACAGGTGGCGCGCCCGGGCAAGCTCCTCCTTTACTGTGGCTTCGGGCAGTCCCTGTTTGCCGGCGAACTCCTCCGGCGACCGGGTGACGTGCAGGATGTTTGCGCCTTCGAAATTTCCCTGTGGGGTGACGTTGAAGTAAGGTATGGCGATGGCGGCGGTTTTGCGTCCCAGCACCGTCTCCATTTCCTGCTGGCTCCAGACGTAAAATTTACCTTCGACGCCTTCGCTGTCGGCGTCCTCGGCGCTGAAGAAAGCCCCGGCGCCGGAGGTCATGTCGCGTTCGATATATTGCAGGACGTCCCGCGCCCAGTCGGCAAACTGTTGTTTGCCTGTCACCTGGTAAGTTTCGACCAGCGCCGTGACGAACAGGGCGTTGTCGTACAGCATTTTTTCGAAGTGCGGCACGAGCCAGCGGTAATCGGTGCTGTAGCGCGACAGGCCGCCGCCGACCTGATCGTAAATGCCGCCGTTTTTCATGACGGCCAGGGTGTTTTCCGTCATTTCCAGGCTTTTCGCGTGGCCGGTGCGGCGGTAATGCCGCAACAGGAAGGAAAGGCCCATGCTGGGGGGAAACTTGTTCTGCGGTTGAAACTTGAACCCGTGGTTCAGGTGATCGTAGGCGCTGGCGTAGAGTTTCGCGGCCCGGTCCTCGCCGTCGAAATCCAACGGCGCCGCGGCGTCGGCCGTTTCCGGGAGCGAGCGTTGGCGAATGGCGTCCACCAGCGCCTGGCCTTGCCGCTGAATTTTTTCCGGCTCGTTTTTCCAGGTCTGCACCAGGGAGTGCAGGACATCGGTGAACGAGGGCATGCCGTAGCGTCTTTCCGGCGGGAAATAGGTGCCGCCGTAAAACGGGATGCCGTCCGGGGTGACGAAGATGTTCAACGGCCAGCCGCCCTGCTGGCCCATCGACTGCACCGCCTGCATGTAAACGTTGTCGACGTCCGGCCGCTCCTCGCGGTCCACCTTGATGCAGATGAAGTTTTCATTCATGACAGCCGCCGTGCCGTGGTCTTCGAAAGACTCGCGTTCCATGACGTGGCACCAGTGGCAGGTGGCATAGCCGATGCTCACCAGCACCGGCAGGTTTTTTTTCCTGGCGGCGGCGAAGGCGTCCTCGCCCCAGGCGCGCCAGTTGACGGGGTTGTGGGCATGTTGCAGCAGGTAGGGACTTTTTTCGTGAATCAGGGAGTTGCTGTGGGTGCGTTCATTCATGGAGATTTTGGAACCGGTCGAAAAAATCGGGAAAGGATTTTTCGACGCATTCGGGATTTTTGATTTTAATGCCGGGTATCTTGAGACCGGCAACGGCGAAGCTCATGGCCATGCGGTGGTCGCCGTACGTATCGATTTCGGCTGTGGTGCGTGCTCCGGGCCGGATGCGGATGAAATCGCCGCCGGCTTCGACCGTTGCGCCCAGCCGGGCCAATTCCCGCGCCAGGGCGGCGATGCGGTCCGTTTCCTTGATCCGCAGGTTGCCGATGCCGGTGATGACGGTTTCGCCCTCGGCGAACAGGGCCGTGACCGCCAACGTCTGCACAGTATCCGGCATTGTATTCATATTGATGGTGATGCCGCGTAAAAAGTTTCCCCTGACGACGATTTTTTCGGCGGATTTTTCGACGCCGCAGCCCATGCGTCCGAGGAGGTCGGCGAAGCGGATGTCGCCCTGGGCGCTATCCGGGTTGAGGCCGGTGACGGCGACCTCGCCCCCGGTCACGGCGGCGGCGGCGAGGAAGTAAGAGGCGCTGGAGGCGTCTCCTTCGATGCGGTAGGCGCGGGCGCGATACCCCCGGCCCGCCGGGACGCGAAAGCGCCGCCAGCCATCATTTTCCACAGTCACTCCGAAGGCCCTCATGATGTCCAGGGTGATATCGACATAGCTTTTGGAAACCAGTTCGCCGGCGATTTCGATGCTGGCGGGGTTTTGGAAATAGGGGGCGCACAGCAGGAGCGAGGTGAGGTATTGGCTGCTTTTGTCGGCGGCCAGCCGCAGGGCGCCGCCCGGCACGGCGCCGCCGCTGACGACGAGGGGCGGGCACCGGTTGTGGTTTGCCGACTCGGCTTGCACGCCCATGGCGCGCAGGCCGGCCAGCAGGTCCTCGATGGGGCGCTCGCGCATGCGCGCGTCGCCCGTCAAGCGCGTCTTGCCGTCGGCCAGGGCGGCGAAGGTGGTGAGAAACCGCATACTGGTGCCGGCGTTGCCGACATAAATTTCATCCCCGGGAGCCGTCATCCGGCCGCCGCGGCCATGGACCACGAACGCCCCCGGCTCGCCGGAGACGGCGACGCCGAATTGTTCGAGCGCTTGCCGCATGTAGCGCGTGTCGTCGCTGATGAGGGGGTTTTCGAGGCGGCTCTTGCCCTCGGCCAGCGCCGCGACGATCAGGGCGCGGTTCGTGTAGCTCTTCGACGGCGGCGCCTCGACGGTGGCGCGAATCGAGGCCGCGGGTTGGATTTCGATCAAAGTCATTGGCCCTATTTTAAGGGCTTGCGCGGGATTCGCCAGCTTTTTTTCATGCGCCCCGGGGCCGCCGCCCTCAAAAGTGCACCAGGGAATGGATGGGCAGGCCGGAGAGTTTTTCCCGGCCCTTGAGAAAATCCAGCTCGATGACGAAAGCGACTTCGGCGATTTCCGCCTGAAAGTTTTCCTTGATCAACTCAATGACGGCGGCCACCGTGCCGCCGGTCGCCAGCAGGTCGTCGAGAATCAACACGCGTTGGCCGGATTGGATGGCGTCTTGATGGATTTCCACGGCGTCCGTGCCGTACTCCAGGGCATAGGATTTTTTGAATGTTTTGTAGGGCAGTTTGCCGGGTTTGCGGACCATGATGAACCCCGCGCCCAGGGCGCAGGCCAGGGCGGCGCCGAAAACGAATCCGCGGGCCTCGACGCCCACCACGGCATCGATTTGCTGATCCGCGTAACGGGCTTTCAGGGTTTCGATGACTTCGGCAAAGCAGGCGCCGTTGGTTAAAACAGGAGTGATGTCCTTGAACAAAATTCCCGGTTTGGGAAAGTCCGGGATGTCGCGGATGACGGTTTTCAATGCTTGCATGGGATGTTCGCTCCTTTTCGCTAGAGAATGGGATGAGTGTGTGCGTGGATCATTTTTTCGGCAGGTAAGGCAAGGGGTCCACCGAGTGCGTGTCGTTGCGTACCTCGAAGTGCAGATGCGGTCCGGTGGAGCGTCCGGTGCTGCCGATGGACGCTATTTTTTGTCCTTGTTTGACGATGGCATTTTCCTTGACGCGGTTTTTTGAGTTGTGGGCGTAAACGGTCATCAAATGGTTGGGATGCCTGATGATGACCATCAGTCCGTAACCGGTCGGGCCCCAGCCGCTGAACACGACCTTGCCGGCGGCGGCGGCGACGATGTCGGTGCCTTTTCGGGTGGCGATGTCGATGCCGTCATGATGGCGTCCGCGGCGGTTGCCGAATTTCGAGGTCAGCACTCCGTCCACGGGCCATATGAGGTAGCCGCGCACGGCTTTGCGGGCGCCGGGTTTTTTCGCCGCTCCGGCGGAGGGCACAAAACGCACCCGGCGGGCGTTGGGAATCCACAGGCGCTGCCCTTCGCGGATACGGTCAGGATCGCGCAGGCCGTTGACCCGGCGCAGGGTTTTTAAATCGACGCCGTAGACTTCGGCAATGCGGTACAGGGTCTGGCCCGCCTGCACGGTATGGTAAACGCCGCTCCCGGATGGCCGCGAGACGCGCGGGAATTCAAGGCTCTGGCAACCGGCAGCCAAAAGCACAACCAGCAACGCGCTGAGGATTTTGGCGGGATACTTGAGGCGGGTCATGCGTTCTCTCGTCGAGGAATCCTGCGGGCCTGCCGCCGGCCAACAAGCTGCATACGGCAGTTACCGAAAAATTTTAACACCGGAGTGGATCATGTCAACCGGAATCGGGGCGGCGTATTTTCTTTACATTTTTGTCAACGTCTTGTATAAAAAGGAATTATGTTAAAGGCGATTTTAAATTTACTGGCTATTCTGCTTCTGGGGGCCGGAGTCCTGGCCTGCGACGTTTATAACGCCGCCGTCGAGGACACCGCAAGTAAAACAACGGCGGTAAGCTCCGGCGGCCAAGGCACGACGGGTACGGGCGGCACGGGGAGTACGTCGGCCATTACCGTTTCGCCGTCGAACCTGGGGTTTTCCGTCAGCGGCTCCCAGGTTTTCTCCGCCAGCGGCGGCACGGGAACTTTTACCTGGGCCTTGTCCGGGCAGACCAACTCTTTCACCGGCGTCTCAATCGATTCGTTTACTTCCACTTCCGCCACGGTGGTGTTCACCATACCGACGTCGCTGGAAGGGCCGCAAGTCTTGACGATCGAAGCGACGGACGGCAACGGCAATAAGGGATCGACGACGTTCACCCTAAGCCCGGAAACCAGTTGATGCTTTACTCTTTCCTCAATATTTTCACAGTGCGCGTGTAAGATTTTTGCCGCGGTGCGGAATTTGAAATGAAACCAGGGACATGGGTTCTTTGTCTGGCCGGGTTGTTGGCGGCCTGCGCTCAAGGGGATGCGGTAAGCCCGGATTTGTTTTCCCTGCCGGTCACCTATCCCGTGGGCAAAAAACCGGCGACCGTGCTCGTCCACGATATGAACCTGGACGGGTTTCCCGACATTCTGGTGCCCAACTCCGGCGCGCAAAGCCTGCACTATTATGAAGGTGTGGGCGACGGCACCTTCAAGACTGCGCTGGTCATGAAAACCGGACTCTAACCGGTGGCTTTGGACGTCAATGATTTCGATGGCGACGGCATACCGGATATCGCCGTCTGCAACTACGGCGACAACAACATTACGATCATTCTGGGCCAGAAGGACGGCATGTTCCGGATCCGGGACCGGGTCAAGGTCGGACGGCTGCCGATCGCCATCGCGTCCGCCGATTTAAACAACGACGGTAAGGCCGACCTGGCGGTGACGCTGCGCTTCGACAAGCTGGTGATCCTGCTTGGGGTGGGCGACGGCAGTTTCAAGCCCGCGGAGGCTTACCGGGCATCCGGCACCCCGGCGCACATGGTGGTCGGTGATTACAACGGCGACGGCAATATCGATATTGCCGTGGCCTTCAATGCCGTACGGGTTCATGCCATCAAAATTTTCTACGGCAACGGTGACGGGACGCTACAAAACCCGCAACGGTTTGCCGGCGGCCACCAGTCGGCTTTTATCACCCAGTTTGACATGAACCGGGACGGCGCGGCGGACTTGATCATCTCCAGCCCGCAGGCGGACAGCCTTACTTTATTCCTGGGCGACGGCAAGGGCGGTTTCACCGCGCAACCCGATTTGGCCGGGGAAAAAAGCCCGGGATACATCGTTGCCGGAGATTTTTCCGGCGACCGGGTGCCCGACCTGGTGGTTTGCAACCGCCGGGACGGTTCCATTTCGGTTCTGGAAGGCAAAGGGGACGGGCGGTTTGGGTTCCCGCATTTCAATTATCCGGTGGGCCGCAACCCGCGCGCCCTCGCCGGGGCGGATTTCAACAACGACGGTTTGCAGGACCTGGCGGTGATTCTGTACGACTCCCCCCTTCTGGAAATTCTGATGAGGAAACCGCTCGCTCATGCGCCGGCTTGAGGACGGGAAGCCCGGGAACAGGCGGCGGCATGCGCGGGCAGGGGCATTATTCGGACTCTCCGTTCTCCTCCGGCGGAAGCTCCGCCTCCTTGACGATGTATTTCCCATCCAGCCAGGCGCCCAGATCGACCCATCGGCAACGTTCGGAGCAAAAGGGAAAAAAATCTCCATCTTTTTTAGCCGCCTTTTTTTTGCAAACGGGACATTTGAACGCTGGCTGTTTTGGGGTCGCCGGGTTTTTCATTTACAAGCAACAAGGGTCTTTGTATATTAAAGGATTATTCTATCGCTTGCTGCCGGGCGAAACAATAGTAAACCGGATGGCGGCAGATGTGCCATTCACCCGCCTTTGCAGGCGGTATTCAGGACACTCCCATGAGCGAAGTTCAACAACGCGATTTTTATGATGTGTTGCGTGTCCGGCAGGACGCCACTTCGCAGGAAATCGCGCGCGGTTACCGGACTCAAATTCAGCGGCTGGGTGACGAGAAGCACGAGCAACAATCTTTTCTGGATGAGTTGCCGCGTTCGGAGCGGATCGCCCAGATACAGGAAGCTTACGACACGCTTTCCGACAAGGAAAAACGTGCCGCGTATGACCGCGCCCTGGATGGGGGAAAAACGTCTTTCGCATCGTTTACTCCTTATGCCGGGGGAAAACCCGGCGCTGCCCGGCAAGCCGCGGCCAAGGGAAAAGGGCGGAAACGCCAAAATATCTATGAAGACTTTTTCGGATTTTCCGAGAAACCGTTCGACCTGACCCCGGACCCCAAGTACCTCTACCTCAGCCCCACGCACAAGGAGGTCATGGCGCATCTGGTGTTCGGGTTGCAGGAAAATAACGGTTTCATAAAAATCATCGGCGAGGTGGGAACCGGCAAAACCATGATCAGCCGGAGTTTCCTGAGCCAGCTGCATGCGGATTTCAGCGTCGCCTATATTTTTAATCCCTGCTTGAACTCCCTGGAACTGTTGCAGACCATCAATGCGGAACTGGGCATCCGTTCGGACAGCGACAGCCGCAAAGAGTTGACCGACATTCTCAACCGGTTTTTGCTGGACGAGCGCAAGCAGGGCCATCAAGTGGTCGTCATCATCGATGAGGCGCAGGACCTCGACCCGCGGGTGCTGGAGCAGTTGCGGCTGCTTTCCAACCTGGAAACGTCTACTGAAAAACTGATCCAGATTGTTTTGATCGGCCAGCCGGAACTGGACCGGTTGCTGGCGCGCGAGGAGTTGCGGCAGCTTCGGCAGCGCATCACCATCAACTGGGAGCTGCGGCCGCTGAACCGGGAGGAAACGCGGCGCTACATCGAGCATCGGTTGAACGTGGCGCTGGGCAAGGGCAAGGTCAAATTCACGCGGTCGGCGACGGATTTGATTTTCCGCTATTCCCAGGGAGTGCCGCGGATGATCAACGTCTTGGCGGACCGCGCTCTGTTGATCGCCTATACCATGAACACAAAAAAGATCGGCGTCCGGGTCATCCGCCTGGCCGCCGCCGATGCGGGCGGGTTTTCGCTGTCGGCCACGCCGCTGCAAACGTTGTGGAAGACGGCGCTGCCGGTGGCGGCCGTCACGGGCTTGCTGGTGTACATGCTTAACCACGTCAGCATTCCGGATTTTGGCGGCAGTCAGGCCGGCGGGCGCGACATCAAGCAGTTCATCCGGGAGAACCCTCTGGATGCCGCCGATCCCGGCGGTTTGATTCCGGCAAAGAAGGCCGCCGTTGCCGCGCCGGAGGCGGTTGGCGCGCCGCCGCTCACTCTGCCTGCCGCACAATCCGTCACGCCACCCGCCGCCACCGCCCCGCCTGGCGGGGTCACGCCGTCGCAGAGTGTGTCGTCCTCCGGCTCTCTGGAGATTTCCCAGGCCGATAAACTGATCACTTACCTCTCCAGCTTGTCGCTGATGGAGAGCAAGGTGGAAGCGGTCAAATGGGTGTTGGAAAGCTGGGGCCTGGTTTCCGGCAACCTGGTCGGCCTGGACGATTCGGTGTTTGCGAATCTGGCCTCCGATTACCAGTTATTGCAGTATGAGATGACCGGAAATTTTCAAGGATTGTCGGCATTCAATTATCCGGCCATCCTGGAGATCACCCTGCCCAACGCCCAAGGGACGAAATACCTGGCCCTGGTTTCCATAAAGGGCGACCGGGGGGTTTTCGGGTCGGTGGACCGGATCGAAATGCCGTTGTCCACGCTGGAGCCTTTGTGGAACCGCAAGGCGATTATCCTGTGGCGGGATTTTGAAAACCTGCCGCCGATCCGCAAGGGCTATCGGGGCAAGGAAGTGCTGTGGTTACAGAAAAACCTGCGGTTGCTGGGGTTTTTCAAGGGCCGGGAAGCGCCGGTGTTCGGCCCGAAGACGCAACAGGCGGTCATCGGCTTTCAGCGCCATCACGGCATCAAGGACGACGGCAATTTCCACGTGGAAAGCAAGATGATGTTGTACAACTTGTTGAGCATTTACCCGACGCCCAAGCTGGCCGGCGGTATGCAGCGAACGGATTTGTGAACGGCAACAGTACGCTATGAGCGCTATTTTAAAAACGCTGAAAAAGCTGGAAGAGGAAAAAAGCGTCCTCGAACAAAATCTGGACATCGAGGAGATGGTGACGCAGGGTGAGATGGCGCCGCCGCCTTCCTTCATGCGTTCGCGCAAGACCGGCACGGCGGCCGTTTTTCTGGGGTTGGCCATGGCGGTGCTGGCGGCCTATTTCGTTTACAAGAGCAATGGGCCGGAGCCACGGGCGGTGCCGGCGGCATCGGCTCCCGTGGTCAAACGTCCGCCCGTTCCGCAAACCGCGCCGCCACCGAGGGCGAAACCTTCCGCGTCCGGCATTCCGCTGGCGCGCATTCCGGCAACAAAGAAAGCCGCCGCGGGTCCGGCGGGTCAAACGCCGCCGGCTGACAAGCAATCGCCGCCACCTGCCGCACTACCCGCGGCTCCAAAGGAGGTTCCTTTGGCGCTCAAAAAAAACGTGCCGCCGCTGGTGCCTTTAAGCGAAATTCACACTCTCATCGAAAGCGCCAAGCGGGCCGCCGACCGGGCTGCGGGCCAGCCCCCAAAAATCAAACCCCGGCGCAATGACGTTTACATTCCCGGCCTGAAAATCAAAGGCATCGTGTTTCTGGCGGCAGGCAGCTCGATCAACCATATCCTCGTTTCCACCCCCGGCATCAACAACCTGAAAATGCGCGTCGGCGAGGACGTCCTCGGCGCGACGCTCAAATCCATCCAGTCCGACAAGGCTATTTTCCTCTACAAGGGACGCATCACCGAAACCGGCATCGGCGAGTAGGCGGGCAACGCCCGGCAGGCAACGCCTGCATGAAGTGGGGCGGGCAACGCCCGCGGGTAGTAGACTGAACTTTTGACTGGAATCAATCTCTGAAAAGCGCAATCGGGCGCGTCATGGTTCGACCGGGTACCTTTGGTCTGAGTTTGCCGAAGCAGGGTATTTTCGCAACAAGCAGCAAGGGGAACGGTAGAGAAAAAAGCGATGAACCGAAACATCATCCTTGGCGCCGTGGTCTGGGTGTTTTTTTTGCCGGCAACGGGTGTTGCCGAAGTGCTTGTTAAAAAGTTCCCCGACGGGCGGGTGCGTTCGGAGATTGAAGTGAACGCTTTCGGTTTCCCGCACGGGCTGAGCCGGGAGTACTACCCGAATGGAAAGTTGAAGGCGGAACGCCGCTACCGCGACGGCCGCCTGGAGGGAGTCAGCCGCCTGTTCCATGAAGACGGCGGCATCATGACTGAATGGCACTACCGGGAAGGCAAGCGCGACGGTCCGGCCCGCGGCTACTATCCCAACGGAAAGTTGAAGGACAAGGGATTCTACAAAAATGACAAGCTGGAGGGAGACGTGTTCAAATACTATTCCACCGGCCGGTTGAAAATGGAAATGCGTTTTAAAAACGACCGGCCGGATGGGACGGCGCGGGTGTACGGCGCCGATGGTATTTTGCGAACGGAGTACACGTACCGCAGGGGCGCGCTGGTCCGGCAAAAATCGTTCGATGCCGCCGGCGGCGTGACTCTTGACCGCACCTTTGACCGCCGGGCCGCGCCGCCGCCATAAACGTCAAAATAATTCTCCTGCCGCCCGGTGTTTTGGCATTGATGGTTATTCCTGTTCCGGGGGCTGGATGGAATTTTTCAGGGGCAGGTCGATCATGAAGGTAGAACCCTTGCCGTATTCGCTGTCTACCTCCAGGTTGCCGCCGTGTTTTTCGATGATGGCATAACATACGGAAAGCCCCAGCCCCGTTCCCTTGTCTTCCGGTTTGGTGGTGAAGAAGGGGTCGAACAGTTTTCCCAAGTCTTCTTTTTTGATGCCCGTCCCGGTATCGATAAATTGAATCCGCAAATACCAGTTGTTCGGCTCGCGGCTGCCGGAGGTCCGGTTTGATGTCAGGTGCGGATTCAGTTGAATGACTTTGCCCTCCGGCCCCTTGGCGATGCTTTGGGTTTTTACGGTGAAGGCGCCGCCGTGCTCCATGGCGTATTTTGCGTTGTTGATGATGTTCAGGAAAACCTGCCGGATGCGGTCCGAATCGATAAGCACTTTCGGCAAGTTTTCGTCGTATTCCCGGATTATGGCGATGTTTTGCAACCCCATTTCTTTCTCGATGATAGCCAGAACGGAATTCAATTCCCGGTTGATGTCGGTTTCTTGCAGGTTCACGTCTCCCTTGCGGGAGAATTTCAAGAGTCCGCCGACTATTTTTTCAATGCGGAGAATTTCCTCTGTGATGGATTGCAAGTCTTCGTGGAGCGAATAATCCTCTCCCCGCTCCATCAGCAGCACCTGCACGTGTCCGGAAATAATGTTGAGCGGGTTCAGGAGTTCGTGACAGACTCCCGCGGCCAGGCGGCCGATGCTGGCCAACTTTTCCGAGCGTACGATGTGGTTTTGCGCGGTTTGCAATTGCGCCATGGAATGTTGCAGTTTTTCGTGCGCCTGCACCAGGTCGGCGTGGGATTTTTTCAGTTTTTCTTCCGCGTCCTTGCGCTGTTCTCCCTCTCGGTGCAACTTGATGCAATAGCGAATCGAGTGAAACAGTTGTTCGGGGCTGAGGTGGGATTTCACCAGATAATCGGTGGCGCCTGCTTTCATGGCCTCAACGGCGATTTCCTGGTCCCCCTGGCCGGTCAACAGAATGATGGGGGTTATTATTCCCTTGGCTCGAATTTCGCGCAGAAGTTCGATGCCGTGCATCGCGCCCAGTCGATAATCGAACAGGCACAGATCATAAGGAGAAGAAAGGGTCAGGCGCGAGATGGCTTCCTCGCCGGAAAGAATATGCTCGATTTTCGGCGGCATGGCTGCGAGGCCGTCGAGTATCAGGTCCTCGATAATCAGGGCATAGTCTTCGTCGTCTTCGACGATCAGGATGCTTAAAGGCCGCTGGTCCATTTTTAGTTCGGCAGTTTGACGATATCAAGCCAGTATTTACAGATGATTTTTATTTGCTCAACGAAATTCCGGTAGCTCACGGCTTTTTGGATAAAGGAATTGCCACCCAACTGGTATGTTTCCAGAATGTCCGCCGGGGCCTGGGATGTGGTCAGGATGGTGACCGGGATTCTACGCAAGTCGGGATCGGATTTGATAAGGGACAGTGCTTTATGGCCGTCCATCTTTGGCATGTTGAGGTCGAGAAGGATCAAGGAAGGTTTTGGGGTTGTCTCCGGTCCGGCGGGCGCGTTGCTTTTGTTCAAAAAACGCATCAACTCTTCGCCGTTCTTCACTCGTTTCAGATGGCTCTCGATCCCCAGTTCCCTAAAAGCCGCAAGGGTCAGCAGATAATCGTCTTCATCATCTTCGACCAACAAAATTACGGGAGCTTTTTGGGCTTTGGTCATTCGGTTACTCCTGAGAAACGGCTAAACGAACTTTGGCTCCGGAGATACGGCCGTGTTTCAACTGAATTTGGATAAGCGAATATGTCTGCTGTTGCCTGTTGGAGGTCCGAAATAGATTAGATTTTCCGAGTATCGGCGGAATGCCTTGTCTGGTTTATGAATCCGCACGTTAAGGCTATCACCCACGCATGAAAACAAGAGATTATTATAGTATATCCGTCGCTGTTTTTGGGAAAAAACGGATGCGCCGCGTTTGACCGCCGCTCTATTTCTTGCGGAAGGCTTTGCCGGGTGTGAAGACGTTGCGGAAGCCGAAGTAGCCGATGGCATCCTTGATGTTGGAGACCAGGCGGGCGAAGCGGCTCATGCTTCGGTCGGTGACGTACTCCATGGTCAGGGCGATGCGCGTTTCGTCCGGCCCCAGGGGCGTGACCTTGTGGTACAGGTTGTCGCCGTTGAATACCACCAGGGTGCCGGGTTTCAGGGCTATGGAGAGGGTGTGCGCTTGCCGCGCCGGGTCGTCCCGGTACAGTTCGCAGACCAGCCGGCAAGAAGAATCGTCTACCAGGCCGACCAGCACGGTATAGCGTTTGCCGCGGTAATAGGAGGTGTCGTAATGAAAACCGATGTGATCTCCCGTCTGGGTATAACAATACAGGGCATAGGTGTGCAGGTCGTCGGGTGGGCAGGGCAGTAATCCGTCGCCGGTGAGGTCGCTGAGAAATTCGACTAACGCCGGGTCGTTGTAAACCTGGCCGATGGTGGGTGACAGGGTATCGATGATGTGGCGCCCGACGCTGCCGCCTTTTTTATATGTGGGAACGTAATTTCTGTGGATGCGGGTGAGCAGGTTCGGCAAATCGGCATGGATCGTCTCCAGGATGGCCGCCGGGAGAAAGTTTTCGATCGCCAGGAATTCGTTTTGCTCCTGAAAGGCGGTTTTCAGTTTGCGCCGGTCGAGCGCCTCGACGGCGGCCGTCAGCGCGGACCGGACCGCCGCGGGTGGAACGGTCGCTGACCGGTCATCGGTCATGGCGGCTACTCTATTCGACAAGTTGCGAGTATTTTTTGCTGATCCAGCCGGTGGTGTTGCCCTTGGGATAGACGATGTGGAACCAGCCGCCTTTCTCCCCCAGCAAACGGTGCACCGTCTCCTTGCCCACCTTGCCGATAACGGGAGCTTTCAAGGACGGCCCCTTGCGGACGTTTAACGGCGACGACTTGGTGGTGATTTTTACCGTGCGCGGTTCCGCGGCGGCGACGGACTCTTCCCCGCCGGTCATGGATTCCTCGCTGGCCGGCGGGGAATCCGGAGACACGGGAATGGAGGCGACTCTATCCTTCTCGTCGACGACGATGTCGATGACCGGGGACTCG
>Ga0114931_10005029_pt1 | contig 16369 bp, 14 predicted proteins | sample 2SBtaG_FD_89579 | JGI IMG/M metagenome (GOLD analysis project Ga0114931, IMG submission 89579) | Deep subsurface microbial communities from Kolumbo volcano to uncover new lineages of life (NeLLi) - 2SBTROV14_V59a metaG | ecosystem: Environmental > Aquatic > Marine > Volcanic | place: Kolumbo...
GGTGCGCCTGGCGCGCGCGCAATGGGGGATCCGCCCGACCCGGTTGCCCGACGTCTGCCGCGAACTCGACATTCCGCTGAATCATCACGACGCGGCCTCGGATTCAAGCGCCTGCGCACGTATTGTGTTGGCCGCCAAGGCTCAAGGCTGGCGCTACGGCGGGGCGGATTGAGCCGCGGCGCCTCGTGCAAGCAAAACATCCGATGAAACACCGGGGGTTTCCATGAGCGACACGTGGCCCGCAGGCGGCGATTTGGTCGTCCAGTTCGCGCACCAGAGCTACCACTTCGACGAGCGCTTTGCGCTGCGTGGCAGCGAATTTCAACACTTTCAGACCTGGACCCCGGAGGAGACCGCCGATCGGATCCGGAGTGCGAACATGCTGGTGCTTTCCGGTTTCTGGGGCCCGGAATTATTGGACCGCGCCACCCGCCTGCGCTTCATTCAGGTGTGCGCGGCGGGCTACGAGCGCTTCGATCTCGCGGCCCTCGCGGCGCGTGGCATACGGCTGGCGAACGCCCGCGGCAGCAATCGATACGCGGTGAGCGAGCACGCCATCGCGATGATCCTGGCGTTCACCCGCCAGCTTCATATCGCGCGCGACAACCAGCGCCAAGGCTGCTGGCGGGGGATGGTTTCGGAGCCCGCCGAGCGCGAGGACGAGGTGCACGGCAAGACCCTGCTGGTCTACGGTCTGGGGACCATCGGCGCGCGTGTCGCGGCGCTCGCCAAGGCCCTGGGGATGGAGGTGATCGGCGTCAAGCGGGAGATCGGGGCGCACAGCGGCGACGCCGACGAAGTGGTGGCGCCCGCCGATTTCCCGGCCATGCTGCCGCGCGCCGATTTCGTGGTTCTGACCTGCCCGCTGACGCCGCAGACCGAGGGGCTCATCGGTGCGGCGGCGCTTGCCGCGATGCGCCCCGGCGCCTACCTGGTTAACGTGGCGCGTGGCGGCTGCGTCGATCAAGGCGCATTGGTCGCGGCGCTGCGGCGCGGCGCGATCGCGGGGGCCGCTCTCGACACCGTGCAACAGGAGCCGCTGGCCGCGGATTCACCGTTGTGGGGCATGGAGAACGTCATCATCACGCCGCACACCGCGGGCGAGACGCGGCGCTACGAGGACAACGTGCTCGACATCCTGGTCGAGAACCTCGACCGGTTGAGGCGTGGTGAGACGCGGCTGTTGAATGAGATTGTTTGAGAACGCGCAGGGGTTCGGGGCAAGAAGACGAGATGAGTATGCCCCTGCGTCCGCCTTGGAGAGACCGCGAAACCCGGCCCGAGCTCAGCCGCTTGCACTACTCCGGGTGGATGGGCGAGGCAGCCGATCGCCGTGCGCGGGCGTTGCGATGAGGTTCACGCGCACGGCTTATTTTCGTTAGACTGCCGGGTGTGTTTGTCGCGTCTCGCCAGGACCCGCTTGGCGCGCCGCGGCGCGGCGTGAGTATCACCGGTCGAACCCATGGAATCCACCGATCCGCTGCTCCAGCCATTTAAATTGCGTCATCTGAGCCTCAGGAACCGGGTGCTCAGTACCAGCCACGAGCCGGCCTACTCCGAGGACGGGCTGCCCAAGCTGCGCTATCAGCTCTATCACGAGGAGAAAGCCAAGGGCGGGATCGCGCTGACGATGTTCGGGGGTTCCACCCTGGTCGCACGGGATTCGCCGCCGGCGTTCGGCAACCTGTATGCGGGCGACGATCTGATCGTGCCGTATTTCGCACAACTCGCCGAGCGGGTCCATCGCCACGGGGCCGCGCTGATGTGTCAGCTCACCCACCTGGGACGCCGAACCTCACCCTATACCGGAGATTGGCTGCCGGTGGTGTGGACGTCGTGCGTGCGCGAGCCGGCGCATCGCTCGTTTCCGAAAATCATCGAAGAAAGCGACATGCGACGCATCGCGCAAGCCTACGGCGCGGCGGCGCTGCGTTGCCGGCAAGGCGGCCTGGACGGGATTGAACTCGAGGCCTACGGGCACCTGCTGGACAGCTTCTGGTCGCCGGCCTGGAACAAGCGCAGCGACGAATACGGCACCCGCAGCATCGACGATCGCATTCGCTTCGCGTTGCGGGTGCTGGATGCGATCCGGGCACGGGTCGGGGCGGACTTCATCGTCGGGATCCGCATGGTGATCGACGAGGATCTGGACGGCGGCCTGCGTCGCGAGGACGGGATGGAGATCGCCCGGCGCCTGATTGCGGCCGGCGATCTGGCCTTCGTCAACGTGATCCGCGGTCACATCGAAACCGACGAGGCGCTCTCGCACGTGATCCCCAACATGGGCACGCCGGCGGCGCCGTTTCTCGATTTCGCCGGCGAGGTGCGCCGTGAGCTGGGGGTGCCGGTGTTCCATGCCGCGCGCATCAACGAGGTGGCGACCGCGCGTCACGCGATCCGCGAAGGGCTGCTCGACATGGTCGGCATGACCCGCGCGCACATGGCCGATCCGCACATCGTCGCCAAGATCGCGCGTGGCGAAGAGGACCGGATCCGCGCCTGTGTGGGCGCCGGTTACTGCATCGACCGGATCTACGAAGGCGGGGAGGCGCTGTGCATCCAGAATCCGGCGACCGGGCGCGAAGCGACGATGCCGCACGAGATACCGCGTGCCCTCGGTGGAGCGCGCAAGGTGGTGGTGATCGGCGCCGGCCCCGCGGGTCTCGAGGCGGCGCGGGTGTGCGCCCTGCGCGGGCATCGGGTGGTGGTCATGGAGGCCGCGGCACAGGCCGGCGGGCAGGTGCCGCTGGCGGCGAGGGTGACACGGCGGCGCGAGTTGCTGGGCATCACCGAGTGGCTGCGGGCCGAGGCGGAACGGGCCGGCGCGGTGCTGCGTTTCGGCTGTTACGCCGAGATCGATGAGGTGCTCGCCGAATCCCCGGAAGTGGTGATCGTCGCGACCGGCGGGACCCCGAACACCGAGTTTCTGGCGCTCGGCGGCGATTTGGTGACCACCACCTGGGATCTGCTCAGCGGCCAGGTGAGCCCCGCCGCCGAGGTTCTACTCTATGACGACAACGGCCAGCATCAGGGCCTGGTGTGCGCCGAGTTTCTCGCCGAGCGGGGGGTGAGTCTCGAGTTGGTGACGCCCGATCGGGCGATCGGGGCGGACATCGGCGGAACCAACTATCCGGCCTATTACCGGGCTTTGTATGCTCATGGCGTGCGCATGAGCGTCAATTTGCGCCTGCGGTCGGTGGTGCGAGACGGCAATCAACTGGTGGCATCGTTCGTCAACGAGTACGACAAGACCGAATGCGAACGGCGTGCCGAACAGGTGGTGGTGGAGCACGGCACGCTGCCCGCCGACGAGTTGTACTTTGCGCTTCGGGGCGCCTCCAGCAACCGCGGCGAGATCGACATCGAGGCGTTGATTGCGGGACGGCCGCAAACCGTTAGGCACCATCCGGACGGGCGTTTCCAGCTTTTCAGAGTCGGCGACGCGGTCGCGAGTCGCAACATCCACTCCGCTATCTATGATTCATTGCGTTTGTGCAAGGATCTCTGAGTCGTGCAACGCTAGCCTGACTCGAAGTTTCGAATCGCCACTTGCGATGTGACCCATGCGGCGCGGATCCGCCGTGCGCGGGTTCTCGTGGGCTGGGCCGTCGGCGAGAAATCCCTGCTGAACACGCCCGATCGAAGGCGCGGTTCGAGCGGTGCACAGACCGACTTTCACCTCAAGTTTTCCCTCCAAGTGGCGATAAATACGAATGAAATGCACGGTTTTACGTTCTCGTTTCGCCTGTCCACGTTCGGGCGGAGGCATGCCTCCGCGGGCGCCCGCTGCGCGCTTTCAGGCGGTAGCGCCGTTGCCGGGGAGGTGGTATGGATCCGTTGAGCCTGGTGGGACTGGTGGTCGCGGTCGGCGCGATCCTTGCGGGGCAGTTCATCGAGGGCGGGGACGTTGGTTCGCTGCTTAATCTTTCGGCGATGCTGATCGTATTGGGCGGCACCCTGGGTGCGGCGATGGTGCAGGCGCGTCTCGCCGCCTTTCTCCGGGCGCTACGACTGTTGGTTTGGGTGGTGCGTCCACCGACCCCGGTAATCATGGAAGCCATCGAACGGATCGTCGGCTGGAGTCAGGTCGCTCGGAAAGAGGGATTGCTGGGCCTCGAAAGCGTGATCGAAGAGGCGCAGGATCCGTTCATCCGCAAGGGCTTGCAGTTGCTCGTTGACGGCGCCGAACCGGATGCAATCCGCGACACCCTGGATGTGGATCTCGGCGCCCGCGAACGGCGTGATTTGCAGGCGGCCCGGCTGTACGAGGCGATGGGTGGCTATTCGCCCACGATCGGCATCATCGGCGCGGTGATGGGCCTCATCCACGTGATGCGCAATCTCGCCGATCCGAGCAAGCTTGGAGGCGGTATCGCCACGGCGTTCGTGGCGACCATCTACGGCGTGGGGTTGGCGAACCTGCTGTTTTTGCCGATCGGCAACAAGTTGAAATCGCTGGTTCAGGAACAGTCCCAGTACCGCGAGATGCTGTGCGAGGGGATCGTCGCGATCGCCGAAGGAGAAAATCCGCGCAATATCGAGGTTCGCCTGCTCGGGTATCTGGGTTGATCGGGTATCTGGGTCGAAGGTCGGGTTGTCTCGGCGCGGCAGGCGCCGGCCGGCGTGAAATCGGGCCTTCAGGAACGAGAACGTTGTTGATGAGTGGTCGCGGATCGGATGCGAACACCGATCCATCGGGTGGACGGCTATTTGGCTGAGATGAATACGGACTGATCATGCGGCGTCGACGATCCGCACCTGAAGAGCATGAGAACCACGAGCGCTGGCTGGTCTCGTATGCCGATTTCGTGACCCTGTTATTCGCCTTTTTCGTCGTGATGTACTCGGTATCTTCGGTCAACGAGGGAAAATTCCGGGTCCTGTCGGATACCCTGGTTGCCGCGTTCAAAGATCCCTCACGTAGCCTGCAACCCATCCAGGTGGGCAAATTGACGCGCTCGCCCTACAACCAGGACACGAGCCCGCTGAAGCTGCCGAACGCCTTGGCGATGAGCCAGGGTGGCAGCGTCGGCCGGGATGCGACGCGACCGGCAACGAAGGGTGCCAAGCACGAATCCCGGGATTCCGGTGCGGCGCCGGGCGCGAGTAAATCGGGCTCGGGTGCCGGTGATCCCCAGGCACCGGACGCGGGGATGGCGAAGCTCGGTGCGGTTGCCACTCAAGTCGAAGCCAAGATGGCACCGTTGATCGACAAGGGCCTGGTCAAAGTACGTAAAGGAAAACATTGGTTGGAGGTGGAGTTCAACACCAACCTGTTGTTTGCCAGCGGCACCGCGCGGCTTTCGCCCGAGGCGACCCGGGTGCTGACCTCGATTACCGGCATCCTCAAGGGGTTCCCCAATCCGATCCAGGTCGAAGGGTATACCGACAATGTGCCCATCCGCACCACCGCCTATCCATCCAACTGGGAGTTGTCGGCCGCGCGTGCCGCAAGCGTCGTCCATTTGTTCATGAAGGCCGGGATCCACCCCGGACGCATGGTGGCGATTGGTTACGGCGAATATCGGGCGATCGCGGACAACCACACGCGGGAAGGCCGGCGCAAGAATCGCCGTGTGGTGCTGGTGATCCCGGCGACCTCGAGTGCACGCCGGATCCTCGACCTGCAGTGCCTCGACCAGCTCGGGGCCTCGGCCTCCGCCACCGAGCGTCACGCGAACAGACCTCGCGTCCCGGTTGTCGGGCCGATACGCGGCGGTGGCAAGGTCCGCTCCGCCCCCGGTTAGGGCGTTCTACCGGGCGGTTGGCAAATCTGGCACGACCCCTGCATCCGAAGCCTTGAAGGGCCGCAAAACGACGGATTTCTGACGCAAAGGCGCTTGCTACGGCCCTTCAGGAGCGAAATATGTCAGATCTCGGACGCATCCAGCCGCTGAATCCCAGTTGGCCGATACGACGGGCCACGCGTTCCGGGCCACACAATCCCTCCCGGCAACCGCATCGAGAGACGGGCGACGAGCCTGTGGAAGAGGAGCATGAGGATGAAGAGCGGACTCGCGAGCCACACATCGACGAGCTTGCGTGACGGATACCCCCGGCGATCGGAGCCGCGGGTCAGCCACTTTGTCGCGGTCCGGATCAGGCGGCGCGATCGGGCTCGTCGGGTTGCGACGGCGGAGTATCGGCCGACGGAGTATCGATGATGGCTGCTGGAATCCTTTGGGGCGCGCTGGCGATGGCGACGGTGATCGGCGCGTACGCCGCGCTGCGCGGCGGCGCACGACGGCGTCGCGCGATAACGCTGGTCGACCTGGGCAACCGGGTGGCGCAATTGGAACGTGATCTGCGGGCCTCGTGTGCGGCGCAGGCTCGAGCAGGGGACCGGCTGATAGCCACGGAGCGTGAACTGCGACGCATCGCCGGGGGTCAGAGCCGGCTCGAAATGCGCGCGCCGGCCGGTGGCAGCTATCGACAGGCGGTTTCGCTGGCAAGCCACGGCGCGGATATCGACGAGTTGATTGAAAGCTGCGGATTGACGCGCGCCGAGGCGGAGTTGCTGGGCCGGGTCCATGGCGGTCAAGCGTCACAAGGCGGACGTGGCGCCGCGGACTCGATCACGGATCGGCAGGCGGACGAAGCCATGATGATCCAGTGAAGATTGTGACAACGGCGATTCAAACGGGGTTCGGGATCCGTTTTTCCGAGAGCGCGGTGGGTAATCTCATATAATCAGATAATTACAAAATACATCTAACGTCAATTCTTGAAAGGACGTCGAGCCTGGCCTATGCTTCGAATACCCATCTGGAGCTGCTGTCGCCATGCCTCGGAGATCTCCCGTCCGATCGAAATCATCGACCGCGCGATCACGCGGGCGGCGCCGGTCGAAGCGCGGTTCGGTGCGTCGTCGGTTGTGGAAGTGGGGCCTCTTGATCGGCTTTCTCGGGGTGGCGATCGGGGCGGGGTATATCGGTTGGCTGGATTTCCGGGTACGACACGAACTCGAGGCGCGACGTTGGGTTCTACCGGCGCGCGTCTATGCGCGCGCGTTGCGACTTTATCCGGGGATGTCGCTCAGCCCGGCGGCGATGGTAGAGGAACTGAATGCGGCGGGATTTCGACGGGTGCGCCGGGCCCGGCGGCCGGGCAGTTACGATCGTGACGCCAGCGAATTCCGGATTGCGACCCGGCGATTCGCCTTCGCGGACGGGGTTGAACCGGCACGTCGGCTTGGCTTGCGTTTCGACGGTCGGCGTCTGAGCGTCCTGACGTCCAACGGTCGCCCGATCCGGTCGGCGCGTCTGACGCCCGCGTTGATTGGCCACCTATACGCGGATGGGCGCGAGGACCGCGTGCTGGTGAAGATCGCGCAGGTGCCGAAGATTTTCATTGCGATCCTGTTGGCCACCGAAGATCGTCGTTTCTGGACTCACCACGGTGTCTCACCGCTCGCGATCGCCCGCGCGGCGTGGGTCAATCTGCGTGCCGGTGCGACCCTGCAGGGGGGCAGCACCATCACCCAACAGCTCGCCAAAAACCTGTTTCTCAGTTCGGAGCGAACCTGGCGGCGCAAACTCAACGAGGCGTTGATCGCGTTGATCCTGGATGCGCGTTACGCCAAGAAGGATATTCTGCAAGCGTATTTGAACCAGGTGTTTCTCGGGCAACAGGGACGGCGCGGAATCTACGGCTTCGGGCTCGCGGCGCGCTTCTACTACGGGCGCCGCCTGGCGGAACTGGATTTGCCGGAAATGGCGATGCTGGTAGGCCTGGTGCGCGGTCCATCCTACTATGATCCGCGCCGCCATCCGCGGCGTGCCCTGGCGCGGCGCAACGTGGTTTTGCAGATCCTTCGTGATCGCCGCGTGGTTAGCGCGCGGGTGGTGGCCGCCGCGCAGGCGCGACCGCTCGCGGTGCTCGCCAATCCGCCGACCGGGGCAGGGTCCTACCCGGCGTTTCTGGATCTGGTGCGCCGGCAACTGCGCCGCGACTATCGCGCGGGGGATCTGCGCAGCCGCGGGTTGCGTATATTCACGACCCTCGATCCGTACGCGCAAGCGATCGCGGAGCGTGCGCTGAGCAGTCGTTTGGGCGCCCTGGAGCGTCATCGAAAGGGCGTGACCGGATTGCAGGGAGCGGTGATCGTGACCGCTCGCGAAACCGGCGAGGTGTTGGCGGTCGTCGGTGATCGCGCGCCGCGCCGGCGCGGATTCAACCGCGCCCTGGACGCGCTGCGCCCGATTGGCTCGCTGGTCAAGCCGGCCGTGTACCTCGCCGCGTTGGAGGAGCCGGGGCGTTACCGGCTCGATACCCTTATCGAGGATCGTCCGTTGCGGTTGCGAGGGGTGCGAGGCGAGTCTTGGCGTCCGCGTAACTATGACGGCCGCGCCCACGGGGCGGTTCCGCTGTATCTCGCCCTGGCCCATTCCTATAACCTCGCGACCGTGCGCCTGGGTCTCGATGTGGGGCTTTCGAAAGTGATCGGCGCATTGCGGCGGCTGGGCTTGCGCCGGCCGCTCAATGCCTATCCGTCACTGTTGCTCGGTGCCGTGGACCTCACCCCTATCGATGTGGCGACTATGTATCAGACGCTCGCGGAGGGTGGATTCCGCACGCCGTTGCGCGCCATCCGGGCGGTCTCCGACGGGCAGGGCCGTACGCTCGCGCGCTATGGACTGGTGCGCAATCGTGAGTTCGCGGCCGCACCGGCGGCGGAAATCGTGCGCGCCATGCAGGCGGTGATGGAAGAGGGAACCGGCCGTTCCGCGTACCGGCGATTACCCGGCGCACGCGGCCTGGCGGGCAAGACCGGAACCACCGATGGGCTGCGCGACAGTTGGTTCGCGGGTTTTGATCAAAAACGACTCGCGGTGGTTTGGGTCGGGCGCGACGATAATCGCCCGTCGGGGCTCACCGGCGCAAGCGGCGCGTTGCGGGTGTGGACCGACTTCATGGCCGGCGTCGGGACTCGTCCGCTGCGCGTTGCCACTCCGCCCGCCGCAGAGTCGGGGCTGCGTACCGCGTCGCGATAAAACCGGCGCCGCCTGAGCGCCGGAACTCGGCGACCGCGAACGGTGCAGGCGGCGGTGAGCCGATCAGCGACCGTGCCGGGACACCGGCGCGGCGCCGGGATCCGCGCTCCCGCGACCGAGTGGCGGCTCGCGGCCCGCGAGTTGGTAGGCGAAGGCCAGCACCCGCGACACGGCGACATACAACTCCGGTGGGATCTCGTCACCGAGTTCGACCTGCGCGAGCAGCGTGAGCAATGCCGGGTCTTCCTGCAACGGGATGTGGTGCTGGTCGGCAATCGCGAGGATCCGTTCCGCGATCGGCCCTTCGCCCTTGGCGGTGACCCGCGGTGCGCCGTGTCCGTCGTAGTTCAAGGCGACCGCCCGCGGGGCCGGCGCCCGGCGCTTCGAGGTGCGCTTCATGCGTGGGCTCCGAACAGCTCCGGGACTTCGCGGTCGGGTCGTCTCGGTGGTGTGCCGCGGTGGCAGCGCACGGCGTGGACGGTGAGGCCGCCACCATCCAGGGAGGCGGTCAAGCGGTCCAGTTCGCGCTCGAAAAGCGCATGGGTAGCGGGGTGTTCGGCCCACAGGTTCACCGTGATCCGTCGCTGAAAAAAACCGATTCGGGCGTGGATTGATCCGATTGGCGCGATGGTCGTCGAGAGCTCGATTTCCCAACGGGATAGCGGCTGCGTTTGCGATTCTCGATTGCCGCCGGGATCGTCGCGGCGAATACTCAGCGCCAGCGGCTCCAACCGACCCTCGCGGAGGATCGGCAGTTCGACGTTCAAGATCTGCCCTGAGGCGCCGCTCGGATCCGTTAGCGCCTGGAGTTGATGCGCCGTAATGCGGGCCAACGCGCCCTCGACCGCGTGGCGGGCCGTGGCAAGCGTCTCGTTGCGGACCGGGCTTGGTGGTGGCTGCCCCGGATTCACGCTGCGAGGTGCGTCGTGAGCGTTGCCGGAAGCGGTCCGGCGCACGGACACATCGGTTTCTTCGCGGGCCGCGGCGATCGACGGCAGGGCGCGCAAAAGGGCGGCCTTGAGGTCGTGCGTGAGGGCGTCCGTCGCGCGTCCGCCTGGCGCCTCGACCGGCGTGGTCAACGCGGCGAGGCGTGCTTCCAGAAACACGCCGCTGGTGCGTATCGCTTCGCGCAAGGCCGCCGGTTCGGTCACGGTGGCGGCGCGTGCCAACACCGCCATAATCGACTCGGCTGTGATCGGCGGCACGGACCCCGGGGTCCCGCCCGCGGGCCGATCGAGGGTTGTCGTCCGCAGCGCCTCGATCGCGGGCAGGAGCGCGGATTGGCGCGCCAGCGCGACACGCAGGGCCTGAATACGCAGCTCGGTGCCGGGTTGCGCGGGGCTCAGGGACAGCACCCGGAGTATCGGGCGGGCGCCCGCCCGGACGACCTGGAGGCGCAACTCATCGCCCGCCTTCAGCGAAAGTTCGGTGGCCGCGTCGAGGATCCGGCCCGCCACCGCGAGTTGCGCCGGACGGCCGTCGCCGGGGATGGCAACGACGCGGGCTCGCAATTGCGCACCGACGCGCAGGGCGCCGGCAGTGGGGTCCGCCTTTTGCGCGCGAGTGGCCGGTGTCGCGGCGGTCGCGCGGACCCCGGCGAGATCGATGATCGAAACGGCACTCATTTCCGTTGCTATCGGCAGCGGCGAGCGGATCTGGAGTGACTGCCCCGGCCGCGGATCCTCTCGGCAACTTGATCCGATCGTCCCGGTGTTCGAAAGTGTACTCACCGAAAGTGACCGACACGGCCGGCTGGCGTGCAAACGAGTTATTGTCCCACCCGCTATTGGCACCGTCTGGAGGACGGGCGGCTGCAATGCGATCTATGTCCGCGCGCGTGCAAACTGCGTGAGGGTCAACAAGGCTTGTGTTTCGTGCGCGCGCGTATCGGCGACCAGGTCGTGTTGACGACGTACGGGCGATCGAGCGGATTTTGCATCGATCCGATCGAGAAAAAACCACTCAATCACTTTCTGCCCGGCACGCCGGTGTTGTCCTTCGGCACCGCGGGATGCAACCTCGCCTGCAAGTTTTGCCAAAACTGGGACATGAGCAAATCGCGCGAGATGGATACCCTGGCTGACAGCGCCAGTCCCGAGGCGCTTGCGCTTACCGCGCAGCGTTACGCCTGTCGCAGCGTCGCTTTCACCTATAACGATCCGGTGATCTTTCTCGAGTATGCCGTCGATGTCGCGCAGGCGTGCCACGCGCGCGGTGTCCGCACCGTGGCGGTGACGGCCGGCTATATTTGTGCCGAGCCGCGGCGTGATTTTTTCAGGCATATGGATGCGGCCAACGTGGACCTCAAGGCGTTCACCGAGCGTTTTTATCATCGCCTCACTGGCGCGCATCTCGAGCCGGTCCTTGACACCCTGCGCTATCTCCGTCATGAAACCGATGTGTGGCTAGAGTTGACAACCTTGTTGATTCCGGGAGAAAACGATTCGGATCCTGAAATCGAGCGGTTGAGCGTGTGGGTCGCGACCGAATTGGGGGTTGACGTGCCGTTGCACTTCACCGCGTTCCATCCCGACTGGAAGATGACCGACTATCCGCCGACCGCGCCGGAGACGTTGACCCGCGCGCGCCGGATCGCGCTTGCCAACGGCCTGCGCCACGTCTACACCGGCAACGTTCACGATCCCGCCGGCGGTACGACGCTTTGTCACGGCTGCGGGGCGCCGCTTATCGTGCGGGACTGGTACGTGCTAAAAGGCTGGAGCTTGGATGATCGCGGGCGCTGCGCGCGTTGTGGCGCCCAATGCGCCGGGGTTTTCGATGGTGCGCCGGGGCGTTGGGGAGCGCAGCGACGCCCGATCCGCTTGGCGCAGAACGGTTAACCTAGAATCCTCGGTTGACCGCTACATTCTGACAGTAACCGACTGATATGAATGCCTTTGATGTCGATCGATGTCTTCACACGCCCGGTGAATCACGCTACGGGGCGAATTGCACGTTTGCGGCGGCGCAGGGCGGCGTTACAACGCTTTGCAATAGAACGACTATTGCGCATCGTTGTACCTTGCCCTGCACCCCCGCAAACGCACCCTTCACCCCGTCCAACTGAGGATTCTAGGGTTAAGAGTAAGTGTCGCGAACGATTGGAGTCGCTCCGGTATACGACGTCGTCGACGGATGGTCCGGCCCGTTTCGGGGACCTGCTCGATGAGTTTCGCGACCCCCGCTGACACCAGGAGGATCCGATGAGTGGAACTGACGCCCCAAGCGCGCCGACACAGAAATCCGAACGCTTTCGCCTGCTGATCTGCGTGGACGGTTCCCAGGAGGCGCTCCGCGGGATGCGCTATGGCGCCAAGCTCGGCGGTGGTGTGGATGCCGACATCACGATCATGTACGTGCGCTCTCCCGAAACCCCGGTGGTGGCCCATGAGGAGACCGGCGGCGCGACGCCCCCCAGCGAGGGATGGGGCATGGCGTTACCCGGGATGCGCCACCTCGAGGAAGCGCGCCGCACCCTGACGACCTACGGCTGGATGGAGGAAGGTTGGAGTCATACCGAATCGGAGCGTGAATTCGACGGTGATCCGCTCGGTGAATTCGAGGTCGCCTATCTCAGCCCCGGCGGGCACGTGATCCGGCTCAAACTCAAGCTCGGCCACTCGATTGCCGAAACCATCCTTGACGAGGGCGCCGAGAGCGGCGCGAATTTAATCATCGTCGGCGCCACCGGCGCGCGCAAGGGCTTGTCACGGCTGCTGATGTCGTCGGTAGCACAGAAGGTCATGTTGCATGCCCACTGTTCGGTGCTGGTGGCGCGCGAACTGGAAGAGGAGCATGGGCATCTGATCGGGATCGATGGCTCGGAGCGCTCCTATGAGGTGATGGTTCAGGATGCGACGCTCGCGCTGCGCTGCGACTGTCCGGTGTCACTGATCTCGGTTGCGCCGAGCGTCCAACGGGAAGCGCGGGCTCGCGAGATCGTCGAGGAAGGGCAGCGCCGCTTGCGTGGCGCGGGTTTGGAGGCTATCGAGTGCTTGACGGCGGTCGGACATCCCGTGGAGGAGTTGGCGCGGCGCGGCAAAGACTATTCGGTTATCGTCGTAGCGGCGCACGACCAGAGCGGATTATCGCGGTTTTTCGTGGGGAGCACGGCGCTCAATCTGGTTATGACGGCGGCGCACTCGGTGCTGGTGGTGCGCTAATTAAATGACGACCCGCTTGGACATTCACAGCGTCACCCGCGGTCTGAGGCCGTGGGTGCATTTTCTGCTTTGGGTTCCGGAGGTCCGCCATACTTGGCGCGCCGATTTCAACGCGGGGTTGACCGGGGCGGTGGTGGTTCTGCCGCAGGGGATCGCGTTTGCGGCGATCGCTGGAATGCCCCCCGAGTACGGACTTTATGCGGGGATGATCCCGGCGATTATCGCCGCCCTGTTCGGTTCTTCGCGGTTCATGATCTCGGGACCCAGCGTCGCCGCTTCGATCGTACTGTTCTCGACGCTGTCCGCCTTCGCCGAACCGGCGAGCCCTCGCTATGTGAGTCTGGCGCTGACCTTGACCTTGCTGGTCGGCGCGATCGAACTGTTGTTCGGACTGCTGCGCATGGGGCGCTTGGTCAACTTCATCTCACAGGCGGTGGTGGTGGGATTTACGGCGGGTGCAGCGCTATGGATTGTGACCAAGCAGTTGGGTGATTTTTTTGGATTGGAGCTACGCGTCGGCGGTAATTTCTTTTACTCCTGGTACGATTTCGTCACCCATGTCGAGGCGATAAACCCATTCACCACCGCGGTCGGGTTGAGCACGGTACTGTTCGGAGTCGCGACCCGGCACTGGTGGCCGAGGGCGCCGCATCTGCTGGTGGCGATGGTGGGCGGTACCCTGATCGGTGCGGCGCTGAACATTTCGCTCGGCTCGGGGGAGACCGGAATTGTGACCGTCGGCGCGCTGCCGGCTACCCTGCCGCCACTGTCGAGCCCGGATCTGAGCCTCGCCACCATCCGCCAACTGATGCCGGCGGCGCTGGCCGTTGCGCTGTTCGCCTCGGTCATGACGATTGCCATCGGTCGTGCCTTGGCCGAGCGGGAAGGCCAACGCATCGACGGCAATCAGGAGTTCATCGGGCAGGGCTTGGCGAATATTGCCGGGGCGTTTTTCTCCGGTTATGTAGGTACCGGCTCATTCAATCGCAGCGCGCTCAATTACCAGGCGGGCGCGAGAACGCCACTAGCGGCGATCTTCACCGGGGCGATGCTGATGGGAATCGTGGTATTGGTCGCGCCGCTTGCAGCCTACCTGCCGAAGGCGGCGATGGCCGGGATCCTGTTCATCGTGGTGTACGGTTTGTTCGATCTCAAGAAGATCCGCTACATCATCAGGACCAGTCGCTCCGATGCAACGGTGCTGTTGGTCACCTTTATCGGGACGATTTTCCTTGATCTGGAATTTGCCATTTTCCTCGGGGTGTTGCTTTCGCTGGTACTCTATCTAAATCGCATCGCCCATCCGCGGGTGCTGCCGCAGGTTCCGGATATCAAAACTCGCCGGCTCTCGGTCAATCCTTATCAGCCGCAGTGCCCGCAACTCGCCATCGTGCGTATCGATGGTTCGCTGTTTTTCGGCGCGGTTGCTTATGTGGAGGAGCAAATCGAGCGGCTCAAGGGCTTGTTTCCCGGTCAAAAATACCTGTTGTTGATCTGTTCCGGGATAAATCACATCGACATCAGTGGGCTGGACTTGGTGGCCAACGTCGCGCGTGAGCGACGCGAGGAGGGCGGCGAGATGTTCCTGTACGGGGTCAAACCCCAGGTCGTACGGATGCTGGAGAGAAGCGGATTGGCGGCCGAGTTGGGCGCCGACCACATCATCGGCTCGAAGACCCGGGCGTTGCACACGGTCGTGACCCAGCTCGATGTGAGGATTTGCCGGAAATGTGCGCAGAACGTTTTTCACGAGTGCGAGGAAAACCGCGCGCGCGCCGCGCGCGAGGGCGATTCATGATGGTTGAACCTAGAATCCTCAGTTGACCGCTACATTCCGACAGTAACCGGCTGATATGAATGCCTTTAATGTCGACCGATGTCTTCACCCGCCCGCTTGATCCTGCGCGAGGTGCAGTCCGAGCACGGACTGGCGATGGTCGATCAGTTGATCCGTGGGCTCGATCTCGAGCGTGTTTTCGGCCTCGCGCCGGGGACCGATTTCAGCAACGTGATCTGATCGGGCGCGCGGTGTCGGTGCCGCATACGCGCTGTGCGAGGGCTTGTCATAAAGGCAATTTGTCCGTCACCAAAAAAGCTTGCGTAATGGAATCGGGCGGATATGACTATACTGGTGGTGGCGCGTTGCGTACTCGGCGATGGAAGGGGGCGAGTGAAATGGAACGGTCACGGTGAGCCGGCTGGTCAATCCGCACGGCGGAGGTGAACTCAATCCTCGGTTGCTGAGCGGCGCGGCGCGTGAGAGCGAAGAGGCGCGGGCGAGAGAGATGCCGCGGGTGGTGCTGTCCACCCGTGAAGCGGGCGACTTGATCATGCTCGCGATCGGCGGGTTCACACCGCTCGACGGCTTCATGGGCCACGCGGACTGGGCCGGTGTTTGCACCGACATGCGTACCGCCGAGGGGCTGTTCTGGCCGATCCCGATCACCCTCTCCACCGACGCGGCGACCGCCGCGGGGATCAGCGAAGGCACCGAAGTGGCGCTGGCGTCCAGCGAGAACGGCGAGATCCTCGGCACCATGGTGATCAACGAAAAATACGCCATCGACAAGACTCGCGAGTGCCGCGAGGTTTTCCGTACCACCGATGAGGAGCATCCGGGCGTGCGCGTGGTGATGAGCCAGGGTGAGGTCAATCTTGCGGGGCCCGTCCAGGCGCTGTCGACCGGCGGATTCGCGGAGCGCTATCCGGGGCTGTTCCTGACCCCGGCCGAGACTCGCGCGCGCTTCGAGGCCAAGGGTTGGCATCGCGTCGCGGCCTTCCAGACGCGCAATCCGATGCATCGCTCACACGAGTATCTGGTCAAAATCGCCATCGAAATTTGCGACGGGGTGTTGGTGCATTCCTTGCTTGGCCACCTCAAGCCCGGTGACGTACCGGCCGAGGTGCGGGGGCGCGCCATCGATACCTTGGTCAAAAACTATTTCGTGGAAGACACCGTCATTCAGGCGGGTTACCCGCTGGACATGCGTTACGCCGGTCCGCGCGAAGCCCTGTTGCACGCGTTGTTCCGGCAGAATTACGGTTGTGCCTACCAACTGTTGGGGCGCGATCACGCCGGCGTCGGCGACTATTACGGGCCGTTCGACGCGCAACATATTTTCGACGAGATTCCCGCGGATGCGCTGGAGATCGAGCCGATGAAGATCGACTGGACCTTCTGGTGCAACCGTTGCGAAGGAATGGCGAGCATGA
>Ga0114931_10005030_pt1 | contig 16369 bp, 18 predicted proteins | sample 2SBtaG_FD_89579 | JGI IMG/M metagenome (GOLD analysis project Ga0114931, IMG submission 89579) | Deep subsurface microbial communities from Kolumbo volcano to uncover new lineages of life (NeLLi) - 2SBTROV14_V59a metaG | ecosystem: Environmental > Aquatic > Marine > Volcanic | place: Kolumbo...
AGATTTTTGAAGGGAAAGAATCCTGATTAGCTGTGGAAACTTCAGAGGATGACAAGTTACAGAATATTCTGACAGATATTTTCCTCATCGCTCTTGAGGATGGAGTCATATCTAAGGATGAACGAGCAATACTACAACAAATCAAACATGATATGAGATCATTCAGGGAGACCATTGCTAAAGCAGAAGAAGACGGAATCATCACAGAGGACGAGAAGAAGGAGATTGATGAATTCAGAAAAACTCTGCTCAGCAACGCATATGAAGTGACCAAATCTGACCATGTAATCTCAGCAGATGAACGAGCTATAATCAGTAAACTCATCAAGGCCCTGATGAATAAGTGATTGCTATGGAACTTTTCAATGTCAAAGCCTCCGGAGAAGTAGAACATGTCAAGTTGAACAAAAAGGCTTTCAACTCTAGAAGATCCATCCTCATTCTCGATGAGAAAAAGAAAACCATGAAAATTGTTCACGGTAAGTCTGCCAGCAAAAAGACAATTCACGCTGCAGAGATCTCTGCCAAAAAGATCAATGCTATGAAAGGATTTGTGTACAAGATTGTGAATAGCACCCCAGATGCATTTGAGAAACTCCTCAAGACTCCTGTAAAAGCTCCCCTCCCCTCCTCACCAATTCCAAAACCCGCAGTTGAAATCAAGAGAAGAGAGAAGAAGAGATACAGAGCAAGTAAAGAAACGGGACCCATGCTCAATGACTTTATGATCTCGTACTATGAAGAACATCCAATCGAGAGAATAAATGAGGGACTAAAACTCATCTCCGATGAACTTGATCTTGAAATTCTCGCTGAACATATCGAGCTACTCAGCCTAATGATCGTTCAGAACTACGGAGAGAAAGAGGCTGAAAAACAACTCGCTCAGTCAATGCAGAAACTCCTCGCAATATTTAGATGAGAGAGAGGGCAAATTAAATAAACCACAGACATGAGAAGAATATGTGGCACAGCCACAAAGAGCTAGTAGCTCAGCATGGAAGAGCATCTGCCTCCTAAGCAGAGGGTCGTGAGTTCGAATCTCATCTAGCTCGTTTTAAACGAACAAAATGTGTTTTTGACTACACATTTGATAAATGTTTGACGTGGGTTCCCCAAATACTAAATCTAGTACCCTCTAATGATGGCAAAAAGCGTATATCTCAAGATTCTAAGTTGCTTTAACAAATTATCGAGAGGACCCTTAGACAGAAAGCAAGATATACCCCTATTTTAGACAAGAATTATGGAGGTTCACAAGTTTGGAGGTAGTTCGTTCAGGGATAAGGCATCTGTACTGCGTACGGCGAATCTGATCAAGGATCTCGCTGTAGATAATCAGATTGTCGTGGTAGTCTCGGCTGCTTTCGGAGTGACCTCTTTCTTGATAGATTCACTATCTTCCCCGGATTCAGTGGTGGAGGGTATTCGGAAGAGGCATCTTGAACTCTGCTCCTCGGAAGAATTTGAAGTCATACTTGATGACAAGCTGTCAGATTTGCAAGAGCTGATTTCAGCCTATTCACATGGTGCTGAAGAATTACGGGACTACATTCTTAGTTATGGGGAGCGTCTCATGGTATCACTCCTCAGCTATTTAATAGGTGCAGAATCCATTATGGCAGAACGATTCATTCGGACTGATGGTGTTTTTGGAGATGCTCGTATTAATCATGAACTTACGCGAGAGGTTGCCTCCTCACTTACATGGGGATCAGTCACGGTAGTTCCGGGGTACTATGGAGTTTCAAATGCGGGTGCGGTGACCCTTCTTGGTCGTTCAGGAACAGATTATTCTGCTACAGCAGTTGCTCTTGCCCTTGGACTTCATGAAGTTCATATCTGGAAAGATGTCAGTGGATTCATGACTGCTGATCCTCGGCTTGTCCCTGATGCTCGTACAATTGAGGAGCTTCACTACGATGAAGCCGAGATGCTGTCGTACTTCGGTGCAAAGATTCTGCATCCTCTGACGATCAGTGCTGCCCGTCATGGTAACCTGACAGTTCGTCTTCGTGATTTAGAGAGTGATAAAGGGACGATCATCTCTCCAGATTCACGGGGAAGAACAACTTGTCTGAGCTATCTCCAAGAGGGAGAATCGATAAGGAGCTCCTTCGTTGAAGCAGATGAGAATGCGTTGATCTATATCTCTACTACTTCATCCTCACTAATTCCAAAAATATTCAATATAACTCATCCTGTTTCACTCATCCACCATGCTTCTGGACTTTACCTGTCAGTACCGAATGAATCACTGCAAAAGGTATTGGTGGATCTTCACAGTTTTTTCTACTGAATAGCAAGTGAGATTGGAGAAAGAATGAGAAATTCAGTGAGATTGGTGAGAGAATAGAGAAGTTCAGTGAAATTGGTGAAAGAATAGAGAGGAACAGTTAATGTAAAAAGATTAAATTTCCAGATGGGATTAGATGAAGGGCTTTTATTCAACAAAAACTACCTTTCTTGGTATACCTGGACCAGTTGAGGTACATCCGAGGGTCATGCAAGCAATGAGCACCCACCTATACGGACACAGGACAGATCACTTCAGAGAGATCATACACTCCTCTGAAGAACTTTTCAAACCAACTATCAACACCCAGAGAGGGGTGTATTTCCTTGCAGGTTCTGGATCTCTTGGACTTCATTCAGGGATCAGTAATCTCGTTTCACCAGGGGATACAGTGCTGAATCTCTCTGCTGGTAAATTTGGTGAGAGAGTGATCGAGATTACACAGAGATTCACTGAGAATCAGGTCTCACTTACGAAGGAATACGGAGAGGCAATCAAGGCAGAAGACGTGAAGGTTGCTCTCGAGAAGAATCCTGATACTTCTCTCGTAACGATGACTCACAATGAGACCTCAACTGCAGTGCTGAATCCTCTGCCTGAAATTTCAAAAGTAGTTCACAAGCACGGGGCACTTCTCATGGCAGATTGCATAACGTCAGCAGGTGGGGATGAGGTGAGAATGGACGACTGGGGAATAGATTTCTTCGTATCTGGTAGTCAGAAATGCTATGGTGTGCCTGCTGGACTAGCCTTTGTTTCCTTTTCAGAGGCTGCAGAGGAGAAGATGAACAAGGTGTCCCGCAATCAGGATTACTACTCTGACCTCCTGATGTTCAAGAAGAAGTACTCGAAGAATAATGACACCCCATTCACCCCAGCTGTGAGTCTCATCTACGGTCTGCATGAATCCCTGAAAATAATCACAGAGGAAGGTATGGAGAATAGAATTACCCGACATCGGAAGATGGGAGAACTTTACCGATCAGCCCTGAACAACCTGGGAGTTGAGCTACTTGCCGAGAAGGGATACCGAAGCAATACGGTAACTGCCGCCCTCTTCCCAGAAGGAGTGGATTCAAAGAAATTCATGAGCTCATTCATTGAGATGGGACTTCTTCCTGCCGGAGGACAGGGGAGTTTGAAGAACCGCATCTGGAGATTAGGTCACATGAACATGGTTGGTCCTCGAGAGATTCTAAGTTTCGTATCAACCGTCGAGTATGCCCTCAAGAAATCAGGGTATACCTTTGAGCTAGGAACTGGAGTCAAAGCAGTCCTCGAAGGACTGACATAATGGAGAATTCACATGAAAATCTGGTTTGAAGCACTCACTGGAAAACAGGCTCTACTCTTTCACTATCTTGGGGAGAAGCTGGAGGAGAGAGGTAATTCTGTCCTTTTCACAGCGAGAAATTACGACTACGTTCTCGGCAATTTAAAACGATTGGGTCGTTCAGTCCATTCATTTGGGAAATACGGAGGTGCCTCTCTCTACCAGAAATTAATCTCTGGATCTGAGCGTATAATCAAACTTGCAGAACTCATCAATGGGATCAAACCAGATCTTCTCATTTCTTTCTCCTCACCCGATGCCACAAGAGTTGCATTCGGTCTTGGAATAAAAACCATCCTTCTCAATGACACTCCTCATGCCACGGCAGCTGCAAGATTGACAATGGCATTATCTTCTGCACTTGTGCATCCAGAAGCAATAGATAGTTCTGTCTTTCAGAGCTTTGGAGCTCAGAAATTCTTCCCATTTGATGGGGTGGATGAGACACTTTGGACATCTAAGAGTAATTTTGACAACACAGTTCTCGAGCAACTATCCCTGAGTAAAGATGACTATATTGTCGTTAGGTGTGAAGAAAGCAAAGCAGCCTATTTCCAAGATATGTACCCAGGGATTGAGCCCGGTAGTACGATCATTCCAGAGATCCTACACAAATTGAGAGAGGAAGCAATTGATCTTCCAATTGTAGCCTTTCCCCGATACGAGGAGCAAACTAGGGAGTTGCAGAAATTGGAGGGTGTGATTGTTCCTGACACATCAGTTGACACTATGGCACTTCTGCACAAATCAAAAGTGAATATGACAGGAGGAGGAACGATGGGGAGAGAAGGTGCACTGTTGGGAACACCAACTATCTACTCCTTTCCTCGTCAATTAGAAGTCTCTACCTATGTGATGGAAAAGGGATTTCCCTTGGTACATTGTCCTAATCATTTAGAAGTTACAGAATCTATCATTGAATCTCTTTCGAAAAAGAGACTTGAAGAAGGGAGAAGAAAAGAGATGATATCCATGATGGAAACACCATATGACGGGATCACACGAGCACTCGATAATTTGGAGGAACTATAAGTGCTTGAAGAATACATCCCGCTGGTAATTGCTCTTGTGCTCTCATTGCTGGTAAGCTACTTTCTCACACCACTTATTGCAAAATTCATGAGATCAAGGGGTAAAATTGGGAAAGATATCCATAAAGTTGATACTCCTGAAATTCCGGAATCAGTCGGGCTAGCGGTGGCAATCAGTATTTTGGCCCTCCTCATTATAGGACTTTTCTTCGGATTGAATCAAGTTATTATAAACAGACTGCTCATAATGATTGTCATCATGCTAGCAGTTACTGTGGTAGGCATCGTAGATGACTTTAGACCTCTTTCTGGAATCCTTAAACCAGGTATTATTATGATAATTTCCATCCCTATTGCCATTTTTCAGGTTGCTGATCCATATCCAGCAATTCCAATTGTCGGAGAGGTCAGGATCACAATAGTCTATTGGGCTATCGCTATTCTCGTTGTGGCAGTGACAAGTAACGCTTCGAATATGATCGATGTCTTAAATGGGAGTATGAGTGGATCATTTCTGCTCATCGCAGCAACTGGATTCATCGCCACATTCATCGTACCCTTGAACCCAGACAGCGTGTTCATAGCCCGTTATGGATCTCTCGTACTCTTCGGTTCACTTTTCGGGTTCTGGATATTCAACCGGTATCCTGCCAAGGTATTTGCGGGTGACACTGGAAGTTTGGCTACAGGTGCCATGATTGGCCTAATTGCGATCTATGGTGAGCTTGAATTTGTGCTTATTGTCGCCATGCTCCCTCTAATCCTCAACAGCTTCTCCATCATTGGATCTATCGGAGGACTGAAAGAACGTCGAGAGATGAGAGCACGACCTGTTACTGTGAAGGACGGTATCATTTATCCCTCTGAAGATATGAAAGGACCAATCACACTTGTGAGACTCATTGTCGCGGACGGAGAAAAAAATGAGAAGGAGATTGTCAACCAAATACTCAAGGTTGTCGGCTACAGCTGCATTCTTGCACTGATCTCTGCCCTTATGATCAGGGGGTCCCTCGCATGAACCTCAAAAGTATCCTAAACCCAGAACCTCTGTACATGGTAATAACCACCATCTGGCTTGTACTTATTGGACTCTGTGGAATCATAGCACTCCTGGTAGTTCCTATCAACTACGCATCTATCGAGTACAGTATTCTGATCTCAGCACTCAAAGTAATTGCAGCAGGTATTGCCATTGCCATCTGGCTGATAACTTGGTACAGACTTCTCGGTATTATTCTCATTTACAAGATGAACAAAAATAATCATTTTGAATCTGAATCAATAAATTGATATTGTACTGGGACTTTGAAAATTCGATGATCAAGGGAAGACATTTCAAGACACTTCAAGACTTCTCCGCAGAGGAGATAGAATACCTGCTTGACCTCTCAATTATGTTGAAAAAAAAAATGAAGGTCAAAGAGACTTTTAGACCAATGGAAGGATATTCAATGGCTATGATCTTCCAGAAGAGATCAACTCGAACGAGGGTGAGTACTGAGACCGGTATCTCCTACCTTGGCGGGCATGCACTTTTTCTCGGAAAGGATGACATTCAGTTAGGGAAGAATGAGACACTCAAGGATACCGCGTTGGTACTCTCTAGATTTAACGATCTCATCCTTGCAAGAGTATTTGCTCATGCGGATATCGAAGAACTCGCAGAATACTCAGAATCCCCTGTAATTAACGCCCTCTCTGACAAATTCCACCCATTACAGATTTTAGCAGATTTTATGGGTATTAGGGAGCACTTCGGGAGGCTCGCAGGTTTGACCATTGCATGGGTAGGTGATGGTAATAACGTTCTCCACTCCATCATGTCTGCCGCCCCTAAACTCGGTATGAATCTCAGAATAGCCACACCGATAGATTATGAACCGATGGAGGACGTAATGACTTACTCTAAAAATCAAGCAAAAACAAATGGTACAGAGTTTCTCCTCACCACTGATCCAAAAGAAGCAGTGAAAGGAGCAAATGTCATCATCACAGACACATGGATATCTATGGGTCAGGATGCCGAGAAAGCGAAGAGACTAAAAGCATTTGAGGGATACCAAGTGACAATGAATCTTGCAAAAGAAGCAGATAAGAATTGGATTTTCATGCACTGTCTACCACGTAAGCAGAATGAGGTTGATGACGAGGTCTTCTACTCTGATAAATCCATTGTCTTTGATGAGGCTGAAAAACGAATGTACACAGTTATGGCGGTCTCATTGGCTCTTCTTGGACTTGACAAATAAGTGTTTAAATTTTCTTACCTTCGCGTATAGTGCAAGACAACAAAAAAATATAGTAGTAATTTTCTGAAAATAGTATGGATAAATATGTTCTGTTGGTTGTCCCATCCGAGGGCTATTCTGGAATTGCTCATATCACCTTTGATGCGATCCTCAAAGAGAATTCTATCGATCTGGTGACAGCAAGCTCCGTTGCAGGAGCAGTAAAAGCTGATGACAATAGCAGCAGTATAATGACAATGGACTTTACAACAGTTCTGAATCACGAAGCAGAATTTGCAGGAGTAGTTATAATTGGAGGCGAGTTAATATCAGACCTGCTAGCCAATCAGGATCTAGCAAAGATCCTGACAGACCTCAACTCCTCTGGAGGACTCATTGTTGCCCTCGATAAGTCTGTAAAGGTTATAGAAGAACTCGGTATAAGTGGAAACAATGTCATAACCTCTGAGGGAAATTACGAGCAGATAGCAGAGAATGTTGTGAGTAGATTTTAAAGAAAATTCATTTCTATAAACTCACGGATTGTCATGAGCAATTTCTCATCTACTAATGTGGCAACAAGTGTTCCTCCGATCTCAGCATGAACTTTCATCTTCTTCTCTGCAAAAATTGAGTCCTTTATGACATTAAGCCCAACAATTGGATTTTGACCTTCGATAAAGACTGCAGAATCTTCACCGAACATAAGGGAAGCAATTGAATTAGCAGGAAGTTTCCCCTTCAATTTATAATAGTATAAAACTCTAGAAGCAATATAACTAGACCTGATCCCCGGGAGGGTAACTGTGCAAAGTCCGGAAGTATCTTTATATGAAATCTCCTGTTGTAAACAGAGATCCAGAACCGAAGTGATACCATCTTGGTATTCCTTTAGGAGAGTTTGAAGCGGTATCCCATTCTCCCCAAGAAGTACCCGCAGAAGGAGATTCCGTCTCTCAGTGTGGAAGAACCGAATCAAGAGTTCCGTGTAGAAATGAACGAAAACTACCCTAGAATGAGAGTTTGTTATTTTGAGGACATTGTCCATGTACTGCTTTGGAAGATTGAGTTTCTTGTTCTCTGATGCAGTCAACATCACAAGCTGGCTGTTCAACGTTGTCCTCGATGAAGAATCTAGATCTGTCCCGAGTACTCCAGACTGAATCCCCGCTTTGTAGAGGAATTTTTTAATTTCCTGTGGTTGACCAAGGAGCGGGATAATTGGAGGATTAAGTGAGAATTCCAACACCCGATTGAGTGGTAGAACCATCTGGGAGGGAAAGACAAACTGCTGATCTCTCACAATTTCTCCAGAAGACTCCTCAACAAGAGACTTAATCTCCTCAGAGTCGGATGAATATATACGATTTAGACCATCACCTGTGAGGTAGCTGGCTATAAGAGGATAAAGAGCAATCCCTCTAGAGTTCTTGTTCAGGGATTTGCAAATCGTGTATATTGAGAGTATCAGATCTCCTACAGCTATAACACATTCATCATCACTGTCCTCAGTGGTGAGGTAGAGTGAATCTCCAGATAATGTCGGAGGAAGAACTTTAGAAATCACCAGCCCTCCAGCTGTACCTTTGAATGGTCTGCATATCGAGGGTCTACTTATCTCGATACAGGTTCTCATCAGTATGACTGCGGTTAGAAATGCATCAACGTTTTCTTCGTAATAGATGGTGAGAGGTTCCTTTTCTTCCTTGATAAATATAGAAACCTTGAGAACTTCCTGTGGAGAAATCACTAATAAGTAGCAGATTATTTGTATTTATAAAATTAGTAACTACAATCTAGGAAAATTACCTAACAAGGACACCAGCAGTCTTTGGACTGTACTTCCATCCAGATGGAATTCTTCCCACCTTGCGGTAATGTGCTGATAGTCTGTATATCTTTGACTCAATCCTCTTGAGTCCATGAGTGGATGAGATATCTTTGCGATTCTCTGAGAGGTGATTCCTCAGATTCATTGCTCTCCTGATGAGATTGATAAGATCTTCAGGATACTCTGGAAGGAGGTCGCTCTCCTTGATAATTGCAGAAATCTTCTTACCGCATATCAGTTTAACTGACGGAACTCCATGCTGATCCCTCAGGATTGCCCCGATTTGCGCCATTGGTGTACCTTTTTTGTAGAGGTTGATGACCATTTCCTCTACATCTTTTACTTTCATTTCAATCCATGCAGGAGGTTCAGTCACATAGGGTTTGTGGCTCTTTGACTTTCCTCTCTTCCGGCTGTGCATTCGTGCCATATATTCACTTCCGAAACTTCCAGAGTAATCCAGTAGATTCACTCCAGTAAGCTCTAAACATTTTCATAGCCATTAAGTTAAAAATGAATCGGTAATTCCGACCAGAGGCGAAGTCAATTATACCCATCTACCAGAATTAATGTGTGGAAGCAATTCTCCTCGCAGCAGGTCTGGGCACGAGACTCAGCCCCCTGACAGACAATCGTCCAAAACCTCTCTTGGAAGTCGCAGGAAGATCAATCCTTGAGAGAACTCTTTCTGCACTTTCTGATCTTGGAATCAAGAGGGTTGTAACTGTAGTTCACACAAAGAAGGATGCAGTAATAGAGCACGTGCTCTCGCTGAATCTAAATTTGGAAATTAGCTTTGTTGACCAAGGAGAACCAAAAGGAACAGGACATGCAGCAATGGTTGCCCTTGCAGAAGTGAAGGATGATTTTGTTGTGATCAATGCAGACATCCTCGTTTCAAAAGAATCTCTCAAAGATGCAGTTAAGTTATTTATGGAGAGAGACAAAGAAACTTCTGCTGTCATCATCGGTGCAGAGGTGGAAAATCCGATGCTCTATGGAGTATTGATGCAGGAAAAGGATACCCTCAAGCAGTTGGTGGAGAAACCTTCTTCACTACCAGATGGAATCAATCCCTTAGTCAATGCAGGAGTCTATTTCTTTGCAAAGGAGACCAAAGAGTTATTCTCTGCAATAGATAAATCACCAATGGGAGAGTATGAAATCGTCTGGGTTCTGAATAAGATCATATCTGAGGAAAAGAAGATACTTGTGAGTAGAATGGAGGAGAGATGGTTCGATATTGGTTACCCTTGGCATCTCTTGGAAGCAAATAGCCACTACCTAGAGAAAGAAGCAGGGAGTTTTGAGATACTCGGTGAAGTAGAGGAAGGAGCAAGACTGCTCGGATCTGTTCATGTTGCGAAGGGTGCGAGGGTACGATCAGGGGCCTATATTGAGGGGCCGGTCTACATCGATGAGAAGGCAGATGTAGGACCAAATTGCTACATCCGTAGCGGAACATATCTGGGGAAGGCCACAAGAGTGGGTAATGCTTGTGAGATTAAAAACAGCATATTCTACCATGGAACACATGCAGGTCATCTTTCTTACGTGGGTGATTCTATCCTTGGAGTCAAGTGTAATCTTGGTGCAGGGACACTCACGGCCAATCTCAGGCACGATGGAAAAAATATCAAAGTCTCTGTGAAGGAGGAGAGACTCTCCAGTGGTCGACGAAAACTTGGAGTGATTATGGGTGATGGAGTGAAGACAGGGATCAATGTGAGCCTTCTTCCTGGTCTCAAGTTATCATGTAATACCATGATCTCTGCTGGAGAGACTGTCAACAGGGATCGTTAATTCAATTCATGATTTGAGAAATTGTCCAAGTGCTTACAATATAATATATATCTTGAGCTGAAATGAGAAAGCAATGAGTAAACTGTCATTTATGGAAGATGAGATGAATAGACTCGAAGACGTGGGTCTCTTCAATAATATCCGAACAATTGATTCACCACAAGATGCATGGCTGAAAATTGATGGGAAAAGAGTGCTCAATATGTGCTCCAACAACTACCTAGGACTGGCAAATGACAAGAGAGTATCAGAAGCAGCAAAGGCTGCAATCGATGAATATGGAGTAGGTCCAGGAGCAGTGAGAACTATTGCTGGAACAATGACCCTTCACAAAATTCTGGAGAATACACTCGCTGAATTTAAACAGGTGGAAGCAACAATAGGACTGCAATCAGAATTTGTAACAAACCAAGCGGTGATTCCACAGATAGGTGCAGATGCAATTTTCACAGATTCACTCAACCATGCATCAATAATCGATGGTGTGAGGCTGACAAAGAGCAAAAGATTCATCTACGAGCACAGTGATGTCAGTGAGCTTGCTGCACGATTGGAGGAGGGGAAAGAATTCTCTCGCAAACTAATCATTACAGATGGAGTGTTCAGCATGGACGGCGATATCGCACCACTCGGAGAGATAGCAAAAATTGCGAAGGAATATGATGCTATCGTTATGGTCGATGATGCTCACGGAGAGGGAGTTCTTGGAGATCATGGAAGGGGGATTGTTAACCATTACAACCTCAGTCATCATGATGTCGATATAGATGTAGGTACCCTGTCCAAAGCAATGGGCGTGGTTGGAGGTTATGTTGCAGGGAGTAAGCTACTTGCAGATTTTCTCACACAAAAAGCACGTCCATTTCTCTTCTCATCGGCCACAACTATCCCAGATGTTGCTGCCGCAATAGCTTCAGTCAAGATCCTGATGGAAGACGACAGCCTTGTGAAGAAGCTATGGCAAAATGCAGAGTACTTCCAGAAGGGTATGAAGGATCTTGGATTCGACACAGGTAAGACCGAGACACCAATAACCCCGGTCATGCTGGGAGAAGCGAAGTTAGCCCGAGAATTCTCAAAGGAGCTCTTCAAGGACGGGATTTTCGCTATGGCAATCGGTTTCCCAACTGTTCCTAAGGGCCTCGCTCGTATCAGAGTGATGCTCTCAGCCGCCCATTCAAAAGAGGATCTTGACTTTTCTCTAGAGAAATTTGAGAAGGTCGGAAAATCCTTGAAAGTTGTGTAATTAACCACTTGAATTGATAAATAGACTTTTTATTTCTGAAATCTCTATGAGAACTGTGGTACTCAGACGACTGGGAAAATCTATTCATTCAGCAATTGAGAAATTTGTTCGAAAGGGTCCTATGGACAAAGAACTCATCCTCGAGCTTAAGAACAGTATATTTCGATCACTGCTCGATGCAGATATAGATATGGCAGTTGCATCTGTAGTCGTAAATAATCTAGAGCAGAGATCACTCAACGAAAAACTTCCACCAGGCATTGAGAGAAAGAAGGCAGTGGTCAATATTGTCTACGAGGAACTGACTAGGATCATGGGAGGAGAAGCTCGCCCACTTAATATCAACAAGAAGAAAACCAATATCATCATGATGTTGGGTTCCCAAGGGTCCGGAAAGACTACAACCGTCGGAAAACTCGCTTTCAATATGAAGAAGGCTGGGTGGAGAATTGGATTGGTTGCTGCTGATACCTGGAGACCAGGTGCTTACGACCAGCTGGTGCAGCTAGGTGAACAAGCAGAGGTCGAGGTCTATGGAGATCCAAAACAGAAAAATGCCATTAAAATTGCCAGTAATGGGATCAAGCATTTCACTAAACAACAGAAGAATCTAATCATCGTCGATACTGCAGGAAGACACAAGGGGGATGAAGCTCTCATTAAGGAGATGAAAAATCTTACTAAGAAGATTAAACCTGATGAGGTCATTTTTGTAGTTGACGGAACCAATGGAAAGCAGGTTTTTGAGAGTGCACAGCGGTATGCCACAGTATCAGATATTGGCTCAATCATCGTAACCAAGCTCGACGGGACTGCAAAGGGAGGTGGTGCGATCTCTGCTTCTGCTGCTGCAGGAGTTCCTATCAAATTTATCGGAATAGGTGAGGATATCTCTGCTCTTGAAGAGTTCGACCCGAAGAAATTTGTCGGACGTATTCTCGGTATGGGAGACCTCGATTCACTAATTGATGAAGTCAAAAAAGCAAACCTTGCACTCTCTGAGGACAGAACTGAGGAGATGATGAAGGGTCATATGAATTTCAATGACATCCTCATGATGTTTGAGTCAATGAATAAGATGGGGGGATTTAGGAGGATCCTTGACATGCTCCCAGGAGGGATGACTCATCAAGTTGACGATAATATGCTCAACATGAGCAAGGAGAACATGAAGAAATTTAAAACTATTATCTCATCCATGACTGTCAAGGAGAGGGAGGCAGAAGTAAAACTCAACCGGACGAGAATTGAGAGGATTGCACGGGGAAGTGGTGTAACCGTTGAAGCAGTGAAAGAGCTTGTGAACCAGAAAAAGATGGCAGAAAAGATGGTCAAACAGATGGGGAAGCCTAAACGAAGAGGGAGAGGAGGAGCTGAAGAGCTACCCTTTGGACTTCCCTTCGGGTGAATCCATTGAATCTTTTACTTGTGACCAATCTTACCCCTCCTAGAAAATCACAGTGGAGCAACGGTGAGTTCGAAGAGAGAAAGGGGTGGGGAGAGATCTTTGAGGCAATATCAAACTGGTTCTGCTACAGCAACGGTTTCCGAACAGAAAATTCAATTGACCTTGTGATCATCCGGCAGAAAGTAAGAGTAGTCCGATTCATTGGCAATAAACTTCGATATCTCTCCCCCCAGTTGAGGTCTGCAGCGTCACTAGTGTCAAAGGGTTGGAATAAGCAACAAACTGAAAGATGGACGGAGAGTACCCCAGGGGTAATAGTGAAAGATTTTCCCTCAGTAGAGAGCTACGTGAATGAAGCGGGATTCTCCGCATCAAGAATCAATCTGGAAAGTAAAGACTCGAATCAACTCGAGGGTAGGACAATGCTCTACGATCCTAGTATGCTTCTTCCAGTAAGAGAAGAATATCACACACCATTCAAATACCTCGCACAATTACTCATCTGGAATTTAGAAGCAGATTGACCAAAACGCTGAAAAATAAAGTATTCCCCTTTAATTCCAGTGGAATCACAAGAAGAAATCCTAAGCAGTCTGAGCAAGGAATTCTCAATCTGTAAAAGATGCATGGGAAGAACCTTTGGCAGGCATAAATCCGAAGGGATTGACATCACAATCAGACATGCAGAATCTTTGGACAAGGAGATCCGGTCACGGGCAGTAGAATCAATGGATTGTGAATTGTGTCATGGAATTGTCGATATTGCAATTACTAGGACTGAATCTCTGATTAAATCTCTAAGGGATTTCGAATTCAAAAGTTTCCTCATCGGTGTACAACTGGGGAAATCCTTTGCAAATGCAGATACTATCTTCACCAAGAGAGGATTAGATCCTCTTCTGTTAAAATTCGAGATTGCAAGGGAATGCGGGGTACGCATAAGTGAGGAACTGGATAAAGAGGTAGAATTTCAGAATCCAGAGATGCGTATCACTCTCCAGTGTAGGGACTCCAAAAAGATTCACTACAGAATAGATCCTGCAGCAGTATACATACTCGGGAAATACAGAAAAGAGAAACGAGGACTCCCCCAGACTAAATGGCCCTGCAGCAAATGCAAAGGAAGGGGATGTGTACAATGCAACAACACTGGACAACAGTACCCTGCGACTGTGGAAGGGATTGTAGCGAAGGTGCTAGTTGATCTCTCAGGGGCTACTGATGAGAGTTTCCATGGTGCGGGTCGTGAAGATATCGATGCCCGGATGCTTGGTGAGGGAAGACCTTTTGTGCTCGAATTGAAAAAAGCGAAGAGAAGGAGTATTGATCTTGTACATGCAACAGAACGAATTAACCAGTCAAATTCCGTGAAAGTATCAAATCTACAATTTTGTGAGAAAAATGTGATTCGGCAGCTCAAGACAGGTTCTGCCTCAGACAGAAAAGTGTATCGAGCGATGTGCTCCATCGAGAATTTCACAGAAGAAGATAAATTGTTAGTTGAGAAACTCTCATTCCCACTTGCTATCGAGCAACGCACACCACAAAGAGTGTCTCACAGACGGGCGGATATTATCCGTAAGAAGAACGTTTTCAGTGTAGAGGTCTTGTCTTACAGCACAGATTCAGTAGAACTTGAGATCGCTGCCCAAGGGGGAACCTACATCAAGGAATTTATCTCTGGTGACGAAGAAAGAACTCGTCCTTCTATTACACAAACGCTGGGGAAGAGCACAGTGTGCACTGAACTTGATGTGCTAGTCGTCCACGACCACGGGCTCTTCAAGTGACTCTGCTAGCTGCCTGAACATCCCTATCAATCCCCTAATCTCCTTCGGAGATGCATATGTCCTCCTGAAGATATTCCTGAAAATCATGCTAATTGATTCTCTGTACTCCTCTCTGATGATTGAGGCATTGACTGCTCTCTCTACAAATTGGAAGAGTTTCAGCTTCTCTGACGATTTAATCATCTCCAAACCAGTATTTTCATCCGAAACCTCTGAGTTCACCTTTCTCACCTCATAGAGACCAACAGCTGCTGAGTGGGTAATGTTAAGAATAGGATTGTCTCCATAAGTGGGAATAATCGTTAATAAGTCACACTGTGCCAGTTCATCCTTTGAAAGACCACTGCTCTCATTCCCAAAAAGGAGTCCAAGAGTACCACTGGTAAAGTCCTGTATGTACTTATGAAGAGAATGAAGAGAAACTGGCTTCATTGCAATCTTCCTCTTTGCACCAAGTTTACCAGTAAATCCAAGAAGAAAATCCACGTGTTCAAGTGATTCTTCTATGCTCTCGACAATCTTTAGACTATCAAGATAACGTCTCGATCTTGTAGCTCTCTGATATGCCCTGTCATCGACTTCACATTCTGGTGAAATCAGGATAAGTTCATCCACCCCAAAATTATCACACAATCTTGCTAGAGCTCCAAGATTCCCGGAGTCCTTGATACCAGAAGCTAACAGCTTAATTTTTATTCCCACGTATTCTCACCAACCATAATTTCTCAAAGGAGAATGATCGCTCTCCAATGAGATCCAGTTCTTTCCCCCTTAATGCTCTTTCCAATTCTTTCAGTTCAGTGGACAGGGAAGAAACAATGAAAAATCCAGTGACGTCCTTTGGCATTTCACTGATATACTCCATCATCATCTCTGTGCCATTCTTGCCACCGACCAGTGCCATCCTCTCTTCCAATGAAAGACTGCTATCAATTGAAGCATCTGCAGGAAGGTACGGAGGGTTAAAAATAACTGTACGGGGGAGTGCTCCTTTTCTAAATGACCTTGCAAATTCTGTGCATACCACATGCAGTAGCAGATCATTCTCAACAGCATTATTCCTCGTGAGCTGTGTTGCCTTATAATTAATATCAGTTCCAATAAAATAAGAGGAAGGACACTTATCTAATAGACTAAGGATGACATAGCCTGATCCAACCCCTATCTCTAGCATGCCACCAATCCTTATCTCGTCGATGTAATTCATCACTCCATCGACAGTGAGAAAGCTGTCCTCTCTAGGCTCATATACCCCATCAGCACTCTGTATCTTCATCTTTCAATACTTCCTGCTAGGGGCCACATCTCATGATCCCGAAGATAGAGATAGATGTCGCTAATTTCTCTCACACCAATCTGATTGATTCTCTGCTCATTATGTGGGACTGAATCCAACTCCT
>Ga0114931_10005031_pt1 | contig 16366 bp, 18 predicted proteins | sample 2SBtaG_FD_89579 | JGI IMG/M metagenome (GOLD analysis project Ga0114931, IMG submission 89579) | Deep subsurface microbial communities from Kolumbo volcano to uncover new lineages of life (NeLLi) - 2SBTROV14_V59a metaG | ecosystem: Environmental > Aquatic > Marine > Volcanic | place: Kolumbo...
ATCACTTTCTCGAAGGCGAGGTAATCGTCATCTTTTTCAAAGATGGTCATTCTCGCGTTGGCGCGATTCAAAACATGATAGACAATGCCACCCGGGGTAATTCGTTTTGGTCTTCCCATCCCCTCAGACTACAAAACAGCAAGGCAAATGTCAATAACGGTTCCTGACACCTTTGTTTCTTGACACCTTTGTTTCTGCCCAACTGGATGGGGACATCGCCACCGTTGGCATTAGCGCGGTCGCGGTCGAACAACTCACCGATCTTGTCTTTATCGATCTTCCCGAAGTGGGAAAAACATTAGCTGTCGGAGATGTCTTCGGGGAAGTGGAAAGTGTGAAAGCGGTCAGCGAACTTTTTTCTCCGGTCTCGGGTGAAGTGATCGAAGTGAATTCGTCGGTAGCCGACGATCTGGGAATTCTGTCAGAAGACCCCTACAAAAAGGGCTGGCTGATGAAAATCAAAATCGGCGACGTTGGAAAAGTGGACAACATGATGGATCAATCCGCTTACGATAAGCAGTGTGCCAGTGAAGGTCATTGATTGAAATTGTTTTTAATCCCAGTGTAATACTACCTTGTGCGGGTTGCCATGTTCTCACCGCAAAGCGGGGTGAGCATGTGGGGCGGCAAGAAGCAATCGACATGCTCACCCACCTACCGGCGTGAGAGCATGGCACCCGGCGAGACACGCTGATTCCAAATTTGGCCTACCCCTGAATGCAATGATGAGTAAGAGGGCTCGGCTCTATTCAATCAATGTGTCCTGACCCTTATTCAGCTGACCCTGACAGAGCATTCGTTCCTTTCAGGAATTTCTACACCGTATTGGTTGGAACGATTCGTTTCTAACGATATAATTCGTACTCAAATCGTTTTTACTCGAATCATTTGAGATCGGTTTATTTTTCGAATAACACCGCATTTGGAGACTCAAAATTGTCGGAATTGCTTCCTGAATTGCCACCTGAGGAAATCGTTACATCTTCCTCAGCCCAATACAATTTAAGAATCCTTCTCTCCTTGCGCCGTATTATTCGTTCAGTCGATCTTCATTCGAAAAAACTAAATTCGTCGCACAACATCACCACACCTCAACTTGTTTGTCTTCATTCTGTTTCCGAGTGTGAACCGGCCACTGCGAGTCGAATATCGCGAGAAGTGCATTTAAGTCCAAGTACCGTCATCGGCGTTCTCGATCGATTGGAATCGAAAAAGCTCATTCAGCGCGAACGCAGCACGGTCGATCGCAGGGTGGTTCATATCTGGCTGACTGAGTTGGGAAGAAAAAAAATTGGAGAAACCCCCTCGCCACTTCAGGATCGACTCGCTGAATCCCTTTCCACGATTGCAGAAGCGGAACAAGCCGCGATTGCAGAAGCACTGGATCGCGTGGTGGTATTCATGGAGGCACAGAACCTCGAAGCCGCTCCGATCCTCGAGACCGGCTCATTGAAAGTCTCTCCGGATTCCGAATTTACCGAACCGAAAACGAAGTAACATTCCTTAATATATAGTAGAAACCGGATTCTCTCAAATGACCTATGAAATCGAAAACGAAGCGAAGGCCAATTTCGATGACGTTTATGTGCAACCCACTCCTCACGATTACATCTCTGAAATGGCTGAGAACGGTTACGAAATTGGAGAACAAGCCCGACCGTATTGCGCGACCGCTGCAAATTTACTGAGTGAACTTAACGGCGATGCATGGCCTGTGCAAATGCTTGATGTCGGATGTTCGTACGGGATCGGTTCAGCATTCGTCAAATACAACTGCGCTTTCGACGAGATGGTCGCGTTTTTTTCCACCCGAGTACCTTCCGATTATCAATCCGCCTGTGAAGCGACTCGCAACTGGCTTAACGTCACGGCACCGGAAATCGACATGCGTTGTGTCGGGCTGGATAGTTCCCACCAGGCGATTCGATTCGCCATCGACGCCGGTCTTCTCGACGGCGGAATTACCCGCGATTTCGAATCTCCAAAAGTCAAACCTGAAGAAAGCGATATCGCCTGGTTTAAGAGTTGCAATCTCCTAATTTGTACCGGGGCAATCGGTTATCTGGGAGAACGAACGTTTGACTGGATCCTCAAAGACTTAGGGGAAGACTATCCCGGCAGATTCGGTCCGTTCAATGTGCTGACGATTCTGCGTATGTTCGACGATTCGCCCATCAGAGAGGTTTACGAAAAAAACGGTTTCCAATTCGGACGTATCGACGAAGTCCGCCTCCCGCAACGCCGCTTCCGCGACATTTCCGAACGCGATAAAGTTCTGAGCATTCTCGATGAGAAAGGATTGGATACCGAAGAACACCAAGAAAAAGGAAGACTCTTCGCAGACCTTTACATCGCTGCGCGAAAAGATCAATTCCCGTTACTCTACGATTCGATGGTGGAGACACACGGACTCTGCAAGTCGGACGAATTCGTTCCCGCATACATCAAACGCTAACCTGGGTATAGTTATAGAAGAATCATTCGCCAGAATCCTGGAGAATGCTCGAATCTGCTCACTATCCAGCATACTCTGGAACTCTTTCGTTAGAATAGAGTCTCGCTTCGAGATGCTAGAACATCTCCACAAAGAAGTGTAAGATCGAATTTGTCGATTTGGATTTCCAGCGCGGAATTCGCGTTCTTTTCAAACCCGAATACTCTTACTTTCCCCAACAGGCAAGACCACAATGCCCTATTTGTTTAACACTCCCCAGCAGCGGAAATCGATGTTCGAAACGATTGGCGTCTCTGGAACCGACGCTTTTTTCGAGCAGATTCCCGATGCGCTCAAGCTGAATCGTCCGCTTGACTTACCCGCGCCGTTGACGGAAATCGAACTGGAAGAAGAGATTTCCACGAAAGCTGCGAAGAACTCCAATCTTTCTTCACACACCTGTTTTATGGGTGGTGGTGCCTACGATCATTTTATTCCCGCTGTCGTCGACGAAGTCGTTTCACGCGGAGAATTCTACACCGCTTACACGCCGTATCAGGCGGAAGCCAGCCAGGGGAGTTTGCAGGCGTTCTTCGAATTTCAAACGATGATTTGCCAGTTGACGGGAATGGACGTTTCCAACGCCAGCATGTACGAGGGTGGAACCGCTGTCAGCGAAGCGGCGTTTATGGCGATGCGTCAAACCCGTCGGCATGAAAAAGTAGTCATCCTCGGTTCGGTTCATCCTGAGTATCGTCACGTTTTGGAAACTTTTCTTTCGAATCTTCAAGGCGAGCTTGTTGTCGTCGAAACACCCGAGGGTACTGCCGATTTGGACTTGGTTTCCTCGGCGATTGACGACAAAACGGCGTGTCTCATCGTCCAACAACCGAACTTTTTCGGATGCCTGGAAGACGTCGAAGAGTTATGTAAAATCGCCCACGAAAACGGCGCGTTGGCGGTGGTTTCGGTCGATCCGATGAGTCTTGGAATGTTGAAGCGTCCTGCCGAGTACGGTGCCGATATCGTTGTGGCGGAAGGACAATCGCTGGGGATTCCCCTTCAATACGGTGGACCGTATTTAGGAATTCTTGCTTGCCGGCAGGAATTTATGCGAAAGATGCCGGGACGTTTGATCGGCCAAACTGTCGACCGCAACGGAAAGCGGTGTTTCGTACTCAACCTGCAAGCCAGAGAACAACACATTCGCAGAGAAAAAGCGACTAGCAACATCTGCACGAATCAGGGACTGCTTGCACTTCGGGCGACGGTCTTCATGGCAGCAATGGGGCCAAATGGGATGCGGGAAGCCGCCGAGTTGTGTTTTCACAAATCGCATTATGCCGCAGAGAAAATGACTTCCATTGACGGAATCGAGCTGATGTTCGACCGTCCGTTCTTCAAAGAGTTTGCAATTCGCTTCGATGCGACAAAATCGGACATTCTGGAAAAATTGCATGATTCGGGATTTCAGGTCGGCCCGCAAATCGGTCCGGGAGCCTGCTTCGAAGGCTTGGAAAATGTCGTGGGAGTACCGGGCTGTCTGATCTCGGTGACGGAAAAAAGAACCAGGACACAAATCGATAATCTCGTTACGGCATTCCAGTCGAACTAAATCCTAGACACGATCATCATCTCGGAAACAATTCATGAGAAACACAGACGCGACAAAACTTTTATTCGAACTCTCGGAACCGGGAAGGCGGGCAACCCGTTTTCCAACCTGCGATGTTCCAACGGCTTCGAAAGAAGAAATTCTACCGAGTCAATTTGTGGCGGAAGCGCAACTTCCTCTGCCGGAAGTCGCCGAGGGGGATATCATTCGGCATTACTGCAATCTTTCGACATTGAATATGTCGGTCGATACGCATTTTTATCCGCTGGGAAGTTGCACGATGAAGTACAATCCCAAACGTCACGAACGACTGGCATCGATGAGCGGTCTGGTCGACCAGCATCCCTATGCCCATCCGCAAAATATCCAGGGGATGTTGTCGATTCTGTGTGAATTGCAGGGAATGCTTGCAGAAATAGCGGGGCTGCCTGCCGTTTCGCTGCAACCTGCCGCGGGCGCGCAAGGAGAAGTAACATCTCTGTTGGTCGCGGCGGCGTACTTTCGGGATCGTGGCGAGAAACGCACGAAAGTGTTGTTTCCCAACAGTGCGCACGGCACGAACCTCGCCAGTGCAGCCCTTGCGGGTTTTGACTGCGTGCAACTTGCAAGTGGTTCCGATGGTCTCGTCAATCTCGACGAATTGAAGCAACACCTCGACGAGCAAACCGCCGTCTTCATGATTACGAATCCGAATACGCTGGGGCTGTTCGAAAGCGAAATCGCGACGATTTCCAGCATGTTGCATGATGTCGGCGGGTTGGTTTACATCGACGGTGCGAATATGAACGCGATTCTCGGCATCACCCGACCCGGCGATTTCGGTGGCGACATGATGCACTATAACGTCCACAAAACATTCACCGGACCACACGGTGCAGGCGGGCCGGGTGCGGGTCCGATTGCTGTGCGAGATTTTCTGGCGGATTATCTTCCCGGGCCGGTTGTGGGAAAAACAGCCGAAGAGGATTTCGATCTTCAAACGCCTGCGAAATCGATCGGACGGGTACGGTCGTTTTTCGGCAACGTCGGCATTCTGCTTCGGGGATATTTCTATCTGAAAACTCTGGGAGCCGAGGGATTGAAAGCGGCCTCCGAAGATGCCGTGCTCAACGCAAATTATCTGATGGCGAAACTCAAGGACGTGTTGGAAGTACCTCATGGAGCGTACTGCATGCACGAGTTTGTCGCTTCGGCGAAAAAAGTGAAACACGACAATGGCATCTCGGCGATGGACATCGCCAAGCGATTGCTGGATAACGGTTTCCACGCGCCGACAGTTTATTTTCCGCTGGTGGTCGATGAAGCGATGATGATCGAACCGACCGAAACGGAGTCGAAACAAACTCTCGACCATTTTGTCGAAACGATTCGGGAGATACTCCAAGAGGATGTCGAGCACCTGCATCTCGCTCCACACAATACCCCGATTAGTCGTCCCGACGAGGTTCTCGCTGCACGGAAGCCAATTCTCAAATGGTCTGCTGAAACCGTTCTGAATGAGCGGTAGAATAATGCGATGTCGGTCTCAGAAACTCAACACAATTTTCGCTTGCTTAACGAGTGCGAACCGCAGAGCGGCGAACGAAACATGGCCATCGACGAGGCGTTATTGGAGTCGACAATTCGCACCAGCGTGGGAACGTTCCGACTTTATCGCTGGAGAGAGCCGACAATTTCGCTGGGGTATTTTCAAGGGAAAAGTGACAACGCAATGCCAACTCGTTTCCAAGAGCTGCCGAGCGTTCGAAGGATCACCGGTGGCGGGGCGATTCTGCATCACCACGAGATCACCTATTCGATAACGATTCGCCGCGATCATCCGCTGCTGGAAACTCCGGTTTCGTTGTACGACATCGTTCATCGATGGATTACCGACGCATTTTCCCGGCAGAACATCGAAGTACATCCACGGGGAGAATCGGTGGGAGAATCGAAGGAACCCTTCCTTTGTTTTCTTCGCAGTGACCCACGCGACCTTCTGCTTGCAGGCAGTAAAATTGTGGGAAGCGCGCAGAGGCGACGCAAAGGTGTCATTTTACAACACGGGAGCATCATCCTGCATACATCGAAATGGACACCGGAAATTCCAGGTGTCGATGATTTCTCGAAAGAGGAATTTTCCTTGTTGAAATTTCGTGAAGATTTGGTTCGAGTTGCCGGAACGACCTTGAATTTTGTAGAGCGATTCGAACGATGTGTTTCCCCGACCGAAATACTCAATTCATGGCTTGCGATGAAATCTTTTTGTTGAAAACCTACGGTCCAGACAGTCTTAAAGTATAGATGTGTCACCTGCATGATCAAAAATAATTCACTAAAAATGGAAAATACCGAGAATGTCACTTGCGAAACAAGTCGAAATTCGGGCAAAATCGACAGCCGATGGTTTGCTCAAGAGTGAACTTTATTTTCATCGAGTTCTTTCGAATTTTGTTTATTTTTTATAGTATTGAACCGAACATCATATTCTCTTTGACTTTCCGCCGGTCTACTTGTTACCCTAAGGAGTGGAGCCAAATCGAACCTGAGGAAAAGATTTACCCTTTTTCAGCATTTTCAAATTCTCACATCTTCAATCAGTTCGTCTTCAAGGTTTGACACCGGAAATTATTCGCCGCGTGGGGGTGGGGATTCGCTAGGGTATTCGGTTGAAGAATCCGTGACGCGAAGGAGGCGGGCTAACGAAAACAGGCACGTCTTGTTTCGGTGATGTGTTTAGAATTCATATTCGAAGGAACCGAGTTTATGATGCGTGCAGAATTGAAGGTTGTCGGTGGGAAACACGAAGGGCAAATCATTCCGCTGAGTTCGTCGAAATTTCTGATCGGTCGAGAACAGGATTGCCACCTCCGGCCAAGCAGTGAGCTTGTCAGTCGTCACCATTGTGTATTTTCGGTGGACGATTATGGTACCCGCTTGCGAGACTTGGGAAGCACCAATGGAACGCTGGTCAACGACGAACGAATTCATGGGGAAGTCTCCCTCAATCCGGGTGATATTATCACAGTAGGAAAGTTAGTGTTCGAGTTGGTGTTGACTCAACTTTCGGAAGATCAAAAGCAACCCGAAGCAGTCAATCCTGCCGTGCTTTCGAGCGAAGTTTCGGGGGAAACTTCCGAACTTTCTTCTTCCGAAACCGTTTACGAGCTTTCGATTGACCAGCTCGAACAAACACCTGAAAAAAAGCAGGTGGTTACTGAGGAATCGCAAGAGAAAGAGCAGAAAGAACCAGAACCGATTGCCGCTTCTCCGGAGGTTGTAGCGGCTCAACCTCAAATACCGGTTCCACAACAACCCGTACCGATGATGCAACCGCCGATGATGCCATATCCTCAACAGCCAAACATGGGCTACCCCATGGGATATCCTCAAATGCCACAGCAGCCGATGTATGGGTACCCTCAGCAGCCGATGCCCTATCAACAGCCAATGGGTTATCCTGTCACCCCTCCGCAACCACAACCAGTCCCCGAGCAACAGGATAGCTCTATCAGCGATTCGACCGCAAATGTGGTTCTGCCGGATCCCGCGACAACCGGTGCCAAACCACCGGAACAGAAGGCTGAAGAAAAGAAAGACGATGACGAAAATCAGCCGACAACCGAGGATCCCTCGAGCTTTGCTGCCGATATCATTAAGAAACACATGACGCGTCGGCCCGGTCTGTAGAATTCCTTTCGATGCGGCTTCGGCAAGAGTCTTAAAAAGATCTTAAAAAAGAGTGGTGTTCTGCGCTTTCGCTTCGTTGACACGACTTCCAATACCTTCTGAATTCTGAATTGTTGTTTCATTTCGTTTTGTCGCTTACTAAGATTCGAGTGTCCCAAAAAACTGTCAAGTTAGGTGTTTCAGGAATCCGAGAGATTCTGTAAAACGGCTGGGGTTGGGATTTTTCGAGACTCCGTCACTTGCGGAATCGAGGCTCCTCACGATCATTCTTGTTTGGATTTATCGACAATGCTGGGTGTTGCGCTAAACTGAAACAACGAAGGATGAATGACTCAAGCCAGGCACGACATGAGAGTGCAGCATAAACCATCCAACTACCGTCGTGAGTCCTGTCAATCCACCTAGTAGAATCAAGGTGGATTTGTTTCCTTGGGTAGAAAATTCGAACCCGTCTAACTAATCTGAAACTCGCTCTAAGAACATCATTTGAAGGAGACAGTTCGGTGGCCGAAACTCAATTCACCAAAGATCAACACGCAAAATTTCTCAATCTCCTGCCGTTAACGATTGCCTTAGCTGGTCTTCCGCCAAGCGAAAGCGGAAAATACTTTACGGAAGATCAGATCGAAGCTCGCACTTTCACCGTCAAACACGCCTATCGTCATGCAAAATCTCTTGCAAAAGAGTTAATCGAGGGCTGATTCTGGAGAAACAGTGATCTGAAATCTCTGTGATTCGTTGGAACCATAACATTCGCAAAACAGATAACCGTAGTTTTTCTGAAACTTTCCCCTGGGGGGGTCGGTATAGTATCCCGACCCCGATATCGACGATTTCCGGGTCGTCAATTCCATTTTGACGAAAGCAAGATTGCCCGTGTCCGAAGACGCAATCCTTGTCCAGCGCTGCCTTTCCGGCGATGCGGGAGGGAAACGCGCATTCGTCGAGCAATTTCAACAAATGGTGTTCGGTCTGTGTTTTCGGATGTTGCATCACCGAGAAGACGCCGAAGACATCGCCCAGGAGGTTTTTATCAGGATATTTCGCAGTTTACATACGTGGGATTCTTCAAGACCCCTGAAACCCTGGATTTTAACGATCACGGCCAATCGATGCCGAACGTCACTGAGCAAACGTTCTAAAAAACATTTTACCAACGATTCTCTCGATCATCTCACCGATAATAACCAGGACGAAAATTCCAGACTCATTCAAGAGGAACTCCAGGTTGGGTTGGAAAAACTTCGACCGGAACACAAGGAGTGTTTCGTTTTATTTTACTTGCAGGAACTCAGTTGCGAGGAGATTTCCCTTATTATGAATTCTCCCGTGGGAACGATTAAAACCTGGCTGCATCGTGCCAGAAAAACCATGGCAAACCACTTGAAGAGAAGAGGGATATTACCGAATGTCCAATTCAATTTGCAGCAAGTTTGAAAATCGACTTGCGGAGTTGGTGGAATCGAAAGAAATCACACTGCCGCGCGATCTTCTCGAACACGCAGGGAGATGTGAAAGCTGTCGCACCCTCTGGGAAGACCTTCACGGACTCGATCGGGCGATGAAACTTTGGAAAGAAGAACCGATTCGTACAGAGCTGACAGAGAAAATTCTCGCAGGACTGGTGGAAGACAAATCGATCACCGAAAATCCCCCGCGGAGATTGGAGAGAGAAAAAGAGAGTCGAACGATATGGTATTCGGCAGCGGTTGTTATCGCATTACTTCTGATCATGTCGGTTACTTTGCAATGGAATTTCAAAAATAGGAATGGCAAAAAAATCGAACCGGTAACCAAGATCGCCCGTCACGAACCTCTTGACGAAGTCTCGGGAGAATTGTCGGATGTCGTCTCGCAGTTTCGAAAAACCTCTTTGCAATTCGCCGTCGATGCAAGCAACTCGGCATCCCAGGTAACGGTTCTCATTCCAGAACGCACAGAATGGTTGCCTCTCGGAGAGAAATTTACAAATCTTCCCGAAAACGAAAAGACGGTCTCGACCCAATTAGTTGAAGGATTTTCTCCCCTTGGAAACCGTCTCGACCGGGCATTTCAAGATCTCCTCGAATCGGTCAGCCATGAAACGCGCACAAAACCGGAACTGGAATAGGCTTCCCCCGGACACGGAAAGAACGAGAGAACTCGAAAGATGACATCAAACACCCGTTTGCGTTCGAAATGGAATCCAGCAGGTGTCCATCTTCTCGCTTTTCTAACGCTGAGTGCCGTCTTCACGTTCTCCAGTAACCTCTTTTCCGCAGAACATCCGCTAGAACAATTTCTCGAATCCGATGTCGGTCTTTGCATCCGAACTTCCAGGTTGAATGAACGAATTCACGAGTTTCAGAAGACGGCATTCTACACTTCCCTGAAAAATTCGAAATTCTACGAAAGCTGGAAGAATCACAAGAGTCATATTGCGTTGCAAATCTCGCTCAAAAAGTTCGAGGAGAAAACCGGTTACCCTTTGGAAGAGTTGATCGACGAGTTCGTGGGGCAATCGGCCTGTCTTGTAATTTCACCGGATAAGGAGAATCCTAAAAAAACCGTTGCAATCTTCCTCGCACAAATTCAAAATTCCGAACATATTGATCGATGGTTAACACTTTGGAAAAAAGAAAATCCCAACCTCAAAAGAAAAACGAAAGTTTTCAATCAGCACGAGTATGTGCTTCAGAAGAGCACACGCAAAGTCGGGAATGAGACGGTCGCGAAAACGCAGTTCTACACTCATTTTAACAGTTTTTTTGTTCTGACGGATTCTGAAGAGGACATACTGAAGGTGATGAAGAGGATTGACGAATTCCAGAAACCGGTCATCGATCGCTCCGTAGCAAAAGACAGTTTGAATGAGGCAGGCTGGTTTCGTTCGGCAATCGGCAACCTCTCGAAAAAATCCGTCTGCCAGATCGTTGTGAATCCTCGGGTTTGGGACAACGCGATGGAGGACAACGTTGCCAGGATTAATTTCTTTTCGATTCTCTGGAAGAGTTCCGACGTTTTTGCGTTGGGATTTCAATTTCACCAGGGTCCGGTTGTCGAAGCGTACGTCGGCTATCGTTTCAATAGTCTTCCCAACAATTGGCAAAAATTCGTCAATCGTTCGCAGGGAGAAAACGACTTCCTGAAACATATTCCAGCCGACGCAATTTTCTTCGGGTCGGGTCGTCACGATTTATCCATGATTGTCCGTTCGATGCTCGATGTCGCCTCTTCAACCGAAGGAAGAAAACTTCTCCGGTATTTTCAGGTTATGGACCTGGCCATGAAGAGTATCTCCCGATTCGAGAAATTCTTGCCCGCGCTGAAGAACAACTGGGGAATGTTTCTCGTCGCCAGAGACTCGCAAAACGATCAGCGAATGCCTGTGGACGGTTTGGTCGCGCTGGAAGTCCCGAAATCGAAATTCAACCAAACCCAAATGGCCGCTCGACTTTTGTTGGAAGGCATGTTGAAGGGGAGTTTTGAAGCGATCTCCCATGCCTACAACGCTCACAAACCGACCGAAACCCAATCCCGTTTGAACTCCGAAGAAACAAAGGACGGCAAACTCACCTGGATCGATTCGATTGCTAGTTACCATCCTGCTTTCGCGATGACTTCCCGTTATCTACTGGTTTCGGGTTCACCCGATCTCATCCGACACCACATCGAAAAGAAAGGCGGAAACTCGGTCATGACGAATCCGAGAATCCGAAATATCTCGCAAATCTATTTCAAAAATTTCAGTCAAATCCTGTTTCTGAACACTTCGGAACTCGTTTCGCTGCTCGAAGACAACAAAGATTATTTCACAAAACTTGCCAGCCATTCCGAAGCGGTCACCGTCGAAACTGCCAAAAAACGCCTTGCAGCAATCCAGGATTTTTTCAACATTGCCGAAGCCATGTTCATCACAATGAATGTCGAACGAACCGGCTTCAAGCTCACATTGGGTGCCGTAAGAACTGGCTCAAAACGGTAAAGTTGTTTGCGTCGATTGACGCTCCTTGGTTTCGAAATGTTTCACCGGATTCTTCGTGCAAACTTCTTCCTCTTCACCCGTAATGTTGACATAATTTCATATAGACATATAATCAGATTCTGGAAACGATGAAACAAAATCAAATGGGAGCGAGAGATGAAATCGCTTTTATTCGAGAGACCGATCGATTGTGAAGAGATCGAACACATCTCGACAATTTTACAAAGATATCTCGACCTTAAAGGTTTGCCCGCGAATGATGTCACTCCCAAACCCAAAGTGACCCGCCTCTCGCAACTGAAGCTCGCTTACAACTTCGAGAATCTCGTGGATATCCCGATAGAACCCGCTTTGGCCGACGCCCAATGCTGAGCGATAGATTTCTCTTTCCGATTGTGCTAGGTTGAGTAGATCGGACGAAGCCTTCCCCTTCTGAATACCATCCAACTGAGAGGCCCCCCCTTATGAAACTGATTATGACATTCAGTTTGTTACTCGTCTTCTGCACAATGTATGAAAGCCGTCAGGTCTCGGCTGCCGATTTGAAAGTTGGCGATCAGGCTCCTGCTTTCAAACTTCCCGGAAGCGACGGAAAAACCTACGAACTCAAAGACTTCAAAGGGAAAAAAGCGGTCATCATTGCCTGGTTCCCCAAAGCGTTCACCGGTGGCTGAACTCTGGAATGTAAATCGCTCCGTGAGAGCAGTCATGATCTCAAGAAATTCAAAATCGCCTATTTTGCTGCCAGTTGTGACACAGCCGAAACCAACAAAAAATTCGCAAAATCTCTCGAACTCGATTATCCCATTTTGAGCGATCCCGACCACGATGTTGCCAAATCGTATGGCGTGCTTTCGGGACGACGAAGATTTCCTTCTCGCAAGACGGTTGTGATCGACAAGAATGGAAAGGTCATTGCCATCATTGGCAAGGTTAGCGTGAGAACCCATGGAAAAGATTTAGTTGCCAGTCTGAAGAAATTGAAAATTGAACAAACCGACTAAGATTCACTCGTCATATCAAACAACACCGATGAGTCCGTACAAACTCTCTGGGAAATTGTGAGATAGATTACATTCATCGGCGGTAACCACTGAATCTTCTCTGATTCCGCCTGAAATTCTTCAGAATCATCTCGTCAAACGCTAGAATGTTGCGTAGAGTACACAGCAGGAGAGAGGGTATCACATTCAAGTTTTTTGTTTTCCTACAGGAGGATTATTACATGCAGAAAGTCATGGTAGCTATGGCTGTTACCCTGCTCGTCGCTGTAGACGGCGCAACGGGGACAGCTGCCGACATGAAATCCGGTTTGCAACCGGGTGATTTTGCGGGAGCCTTCAATGTCAAAGACATTACCGGCCCCAATGCAGGCAAAACTCTTTGCTATCGCTGAAACTACGGTGCTCGTCCGGTGGTGAATATCTTCACACGAAACATCACCGACAGCTTGACCAGTCTGGTCAAGAACATCGACAATCAGGTAGGCGAAAACAAAGACAAAAGAATGGCCGGTTTCCTCGTCTATCTGACAGACGATCCCGATGCCGCCGAAAAAGAACTCAAAGCTTTTGCCAAAAAGAACAACATCAAAAACGTTCCTCTGACGGTCTTCGATGGACTTGCAGGTCCTCCGAGTTACAAAATTTCCAAAGACGCAGACGTGACCGTGATGATGTGGCAGCGAACGAGAGTTAAGGTCAACCACGCTTTCGAAAGTGGTAAACTCAACAAAAAAGCGGTGAAGACAGTTGCATCCGACACCAGCAAAATTCTCAATTAGCCTCTCGTCCTAGAGATTTCACGTAATACAAACCAACCCGCTCCTTTTGGGGCGGGTTTTTTATGCGCTTGATTCCCCTGGCGATTGCACTCTTTCACCGAGAACAATAGATTCAATACCATCATCACTATTTCACTGTTCTGAAACCCGAGAGATTCCGATGAAAACACATTTCAGCATCGCAGTTCTCTGTTCGATTTTTTTTGTGACGAGTTCCCAGGCGGCAGACTGGCCCGGTTTCCGAGGTCTCGATGGCCGGGGGATTTCAACAGCGAAAAATCTTCCCGTCGAATGGAGCCAAAAGAAGAACGTCAAATGGAAATTCGAACTTCCCGGACCCGGTAACAGCAGCCCTGTTTTCTGGGGGGAGAGGATATTCGTAAACTGTGCGACCGAGAAAGGTCAACAAAGACATCTCTACTGCATCGATCGAAATTCCGGTGAATTGCGTTGGCGACGCACGGTCGTTTACCGCGAAAAAGAAATCATGCACAAGACGAACCCCTATTGCGGTTCGACTCCCGTGACCGACGGAAACCGGATCGTCGTTTGGCATGGGTCTGCTGGTCTTTATTGTTACGATATGGAAGGTCAGGAACTCTGGAGTCAAAGTCAGGGAAAATTCACGCACATTTGGGGTTACGGATCTTCGCCGGTCATTCACAAAGGCGTCATTTTCCTTAACTGTGGACCGGGAAAACGCAGCTTCATGCTGGCTGTTCGACTCAGCGACGGAGAAGAACTCTGGCGAAAAGAAGAACCTGGCGGAATCGACGGATTGAAACCCCGCATGGTTGGTTCGTGGAGCACGCCGATTATCGTCAACGTCAATGGCCAGGACCAGTTGATCGCATCGATGCCCAAACGTGTTCTCGCTTACAATCCTAAAAACGGTCGAATTATCTGGGAATGCTCGGGGATTGCGGGTAAGAATGGCGATCTCGTCTACACATCGCCTGTCGTAAGCGGGAATACGATTGTCGTCATGGGTGGATACCACGGTCCGTCGATGGCAATTCGGCTTGGCGGCAAAGGTGATATCACTCACTCCCACGTCTTATGGCGGCAGGCAGATCGACAACCGCAACGCATCGGTTCGGGTGTGATCGTCGACGGGTACATGTATATGGCAAACGCCGATGACGGAACGGTCTTCTGCATCGACATGGAAGACGGGAAGGTCGTCTGGCGAAAACGGTTAAACGGCGGAGCACACTGGGGCTCGTTAATTCTGACCGACCGAAAGTTCTACGTCACCGGCCAAAACGGAACGACACATGTCTTTCGACCGAACCCGAAGAAGTACGATGGCATTGCCTCGAACGAATTGGGCGAAACGAGTAACTCTACACCCGCATTCGCCGACGGTGAAATTTTCATCCGAACCTGGAAAGCACTGTATTGCATTGCGAAATAAGACCGGTCTTGTGGATAAGTTGATTTTCTCGAACGTTAAACCTGAAATAATCTCTTTTCTCGGACCTTGAGTTGACTTGTTTTTTTTCCGGAAGCAGAATGATTCGAGTAAGTCGCCCAAGTCGGCTCGTATTCGTGCGCCTGATTTCCCCATGTGTCCCACCCTTCACGAGTGCCTCTGGCGAATAACTCAAGAAAGGGGGAAAAACTGCATTGTTCGATAATCTCGTATTGCTCGTCAGGTTTTCGAGAATGCTCTCTTTTCATCGAGCGAATGATATTGACTTGTTTTCTACCCGCTGACAAAGTCCGAGCTTTCTTCCCTTTAATGCCGAACAGGATTATCTCGGTTGTATTTCTAAAGTAGAACCCCACACCTCGACCGTCTGGACCTCCATCTTTACGAACTTTGTGCCAAATGATGTTTGTCTTGTACTCGAATCCCCAGGCACCCAATACTTGAAGCCCTTCTTTCAGTAAAGCATTCGGAACCCAAAGATAGAGATGGCAAACATTCGCAGCGACGTGTTGCACCGGAAGTTGCTCGATCTCTTCAAACGCCATCGTCTGATATCTATTTAACCGTTTGTGTTCGGGAGCCATTTTTCCAGTGCGATTTGTAAATTGCCAGGGAGGATCTGCCAAAATTGTTCCATATTTCTTCTCACCCAACCGCGCAAGAAAATCTTCATGTGTCGTAAGAAAATTCCGTTTCTCCGCCATTTATTTCTCCAATATTTTCTGTGTGATTCCTAACACCAAAACCGGGCATCCTCCATTTCTCCCAGCTTGTAATCGAGGAAGAAGTTTATTCATGTGCGTTGTACTCGCGCCGTATTTTTTCTTGACGTTCCATTCGTCAAAAAGAGTATCAAGATCGTTACTTCGAGTGAGCAAAACGCCGACACTGATTCTGTCGTATTCGAAAATGTCCGAAATGCAAACAAATCGCGGTCGAAAGTCTGGTCTTTACTATTCCATTCCAGATCGAATGCTACTCTTCCTTTGAGATAATCTACTTTGTGCGAGTCTTGATGGACCTCGATTCCATCTGCAACCATTTTAGCTTCAAGTTTTGTTCCACCCAGCCAAGTGGTCTTAATAAAGCAGAATGTTTTTTGGGAATTGTGCTTTCGTTGCCTCCGGGTGTAACAATGTCTTTCTTCGTAATTCGAAAAGAGATGAGCGACTCACATATTTGGGAAAATTCTTCCGAAAATTCATTGGCAAGAATGGCAGCAGCGTGCTTGTAATCCTGAACTTCGTAAAGTCCGGATAATTCGGTTGGAATGTGATCGTTCCAAATCAATTCGGTGGACTCCTTTGTTGCACTCTTGTGAAACCTTAACGTCTTGAAGTGAAAAAGAAAAATAGAGAATAGCAACGAAGTTGAAAAATAGATCAATCTCTGTTCGTTCAGTCGCCCATCTCTCAATCTTCATCCTTGCGGAATTTCTCGTGGCATTGTCGGCAGGATTTCGTGGC
>Ga0114931_10005032_pt1 | contig 16364 bp, 13 predicted proteins | sample 2SBtaG_FD_89579 | JGI IMG/M metagenome (GOLD analysis project Ga0114931, IMG submission 89579) | Deep subsurface microbial communities from Kolumbo volcano to uncover new lineages of life (NeLLi) - 2SBTROV14_V59a metaG | ecosystem: Environmental > Aquatic > Marine > Volcanic | place: Kolumbo...
ACGGCGGCTGAGCTTTCAGGCCCGCAACGCGCGGGCCACGGTTTGCCGCTCCAGCGCGGGCACGGCGGCGCAGACGATGGCCGCGTACTTTTGCCGCAGGTCCGCATCGACTGCGAGACCGGCGTGCACCGAGTATTGCATCAGGTTGGCGACGACAGCGGCGAGCACCCGCGCGTCGGGCGCCTTGCCGGTCCTGGAAACCTCCGCAAACGACTCGAGGACCTCTTCCTGCATTTTCTCGGCAGCAAATTCGACGTGTTTTATGTCTTCGCGGAGCGACATGCATGCCGCAGTCGGCATGTTTTCCGCGTTGCAGCCCGCATGCTTCATCCAGGTACGCGCCGACCGTAACGGTCCGACGACGCCGTCAGACCAGCATTCTGAAAAGCGCGTCGCTCTGTCGAACAACGCCGGGTCGAAACGCCCGGCGTGCACACCCACCCAGCAACAATAAAGCAGCATGTTGACGTCGGCGCCATAATCGTTTTGTGCGGACAGGCAGGCTTCGGGCACGCCGTCGCTGCGATAGGTGCGCACCGAAAAATCCCAGAAGCGTTCCACTGGCTAGGCCTCGGGTGCAACCGTCAGGACGATGCCGTCGAGGTCATCCTGCCAGCGAACCTGGCAGGCGAGTCGCGAGTTTGGCTGCATTTCACTGCCTTCTCCTTCGAGCGTCGCCAGTTCGAAGTCCGTTTGCGGCTTGAGCCGACCGAGCCAGGGTTGTTCGACGAACACGTGGCAGGTTGCACACTGGCAGGATCCGCCGCAGAGCGCCTCGACGGCCAAGCCGGCCCGGCGCAGGATCTCCATGAGCGTCATGCTGGCGTGCGCCTCGAGCACGTGCTTCGAGCCGTCGCGGTCTGTCGCGTAAATCTTTATGGGCGGTCCTGTTATCCGGCAGCGGCGACCCGGGCGTCAGCAGAATCATCCGCGACACTGAAAATATCACAGTTCGGGAAATAGTCGGCCCAGACGAACCAGAATATCTTGTTGTAGTGCGGGATTGCCTTGAGCTGCCGGCCCGCGTGCTCACCACTTTGTGCCTTGCCGGTTGCCGACCACTCGGAGCCCGTCTCGATATCGACGAAACGGTCCGCTTTATGCGACGCTGCAAACGTCAGCGCAGCCTCGCCTTCGACAGAACTGTCGAAAACCTGCATGTAGTCGTCGATGCAGAAAATCGTTAGCGGCCGACCGCCGAGCCGGTCGTTGATCACGCGCTTTTTCGCAACCGCGTCGACCGGGTAGGCACGTGAATCGCCGTCGACCTGTACACCCAGCACGAACGATTTCATCGGCAGGCGCTCGTCTTGCTGATGCTGCAGCGGGTACACCATGACAGGGCTGGTCGGATCGATCACGTCGGCTCTCGCCAGCAGCTTGAGATAAAACGTGTCACGCCACTCGACAGGCCGCATCCATACCGGCGAGTCGGGATACAGATCGCGCCAGGTCTTCAAGCTGGTCATGACCGTCGGCACGGTCGGCAACGGCTCGTTGCGGCCCTCGAGGCGGTTATGAATCTGCACCACGGAGCAGCGATTGGTCTTTTCGTAAAATACCATGTTGTTCGCCAGCGCGGCGGTGATCGTGATATCGGGATGATCGAAATTGCCTTCCAGTGCATAGGACATGGAACTATGCGCGAGGATGCAGTGCGTCATGATGAACGGCGCATCGCTCTGGGCCTGGTAGACGATGTGCGGGCGCCTTGCCAGGCGCGCAACAAATGCGAACGGCCTGCCATCGCGGCCGACAACGCCGACCACCTCTTCATCAGCACCGAATTTGTCGATCGCTGCATCGATGGATATGAACTGTGGCTCTTTCACAGGCCGAAACAGCAGTTTCGCATGCATCAGGAAACCGTAAACCAGCAGTATGGCGACCGCGGCAACTGCGCCGACCACCAGGAGTGAAAAGTCGCCATCGGTGGAGTCCCGGTACAGCGCAACCGCGGCGAGTGTCAGCGCCACGACGATCAACGCAGCGGATTGAGAGTAAATAAACCGCGCGCCGCGCGCTATCGCGGCAAAGCGGTTGGTCAACATGAGGATGCCGAGCGTACCCGGCAATACCGCTGTTGCCATAAAAAGGACCGCAAGAATCGCAAGAATGTCCGCCATATTCGGTTACCTCCTGTCTTGTCGGGCGCGGAATTGTACTGTACCGTACATTTTATTCTGTGACCACATCAAGTGAGCCCGGACCCACCCCGATCCTATTGCTCCCGCCGTACGAGCTGCTGTACCAGGTGGTCGGCCTGGCGCAGCGCCAGCGAAACGATGGTTAGTGTCGGGTTGGCAGTGGTCGCGGAGACGAATTGGCTGCCATCCGAAACAAAGAGGTTCTTCGTGCCGAAGACGCGGCCCCATGGATTACACACGCCTTCGCGGTCGCGCTCGGCCATGCGGCAGGTACCGAGGTTATGCGTCGCCGGTGGCGCGCCGAACCTGAATGTCCGTTTTGCCCCCACCGCCTCGTAGATCGACTCCGCTGCAGATTGCGCGTGTTCGCGCATCGCAAGCGAGTTTTCGTGGTACTGGTAATGGATCGCGGGAATCGGCAAGCCGAAGCGGTCCTTTCGCGTCGCGTGCAGGCTGACGCGGTTGTTCTCGTCCGGGAGGTCTTCGCCGACGATGAGGCAGGCAGCGAAGTTCGAATAGTTCTCCAGCAGTTTGCTGTATTCGCGACCCCAACCCTCGGGATCGAGCACGAAGGCAAGGCGCTCCGGGCTCAGCGGTGCACCCTCGATGTGGTAACCGCTGGCGAATCCCCGCCCGGGCTGATGATAACGCTCGTCGCTGACGCTGCCCGCCTGCTGAATGCCGCGATGAAAATTGACCGCACCGGGCATTAATGCTTCGACTCCCGCAAACACGTGGCGCATGTAATGTCGGCCGACATGGCCGTTGCCGTTACCAATGCCATCCGGGTAGAGTGGCGACGTGGAATTCAGGAGCAGGCGCGGCGTTTCGATCGAGTTGGCGGCGATACAAACGGTGCGTGCTTTCTGTTCATGAAGTGAACCGTCACGGCTGGCATACACAACGCCGGTAATCCGGCCGCTCGCATCGTTGACCAGGCGGACGACCATGCTCTCGGGTCGCAGCTCGAAGTGACCGGTGGCTTCCGCTTTTGGAATCTCGGTGTACAGCGTCGACCACTTGGCGCCGATCGCGCAACCGCTTTTGCAGAAACCGATTTGGCGGCACTTCGGCCGCCCGTCTCTCGCCACGGAGTTGATTGCCAGGTGGCCCATGTCCACCGCGCGGTAACCGACACGGCGCGCGCCAGCTTCCAGGACCTTGTAGTTATTGCTGCCGGGATGATACGGCCAGCCATGGGTCCCTGCGACACCCATAAGGAATTCGGCCTTCGCGAAGTAGGGTTCGAGCGCCCTGTAAGGAATCGGCCAGTCCATCAGGTTGGCCGCTGCGATCGCGCCGTATTTGGACAAGGGCCGGAACTCGTCCGCGAGCGGCCGCATCGCGAGTGCGGTCCAGTGCACCGTCGTGCCGCCGACGGTTTTGCAAATATAGGCCGGCAGCCCCGGGTTCAGGTCACCGGAGCCCTCGCGCGGGTCGAGCCAGGTGAGTTTGCGAAACATCAGTGCTTCGTCGTTGATGAAATCGGACAGGGACAGCCTTGGCCCGGCCTCGAGGCAGACGACGTCGACGCCCTGGCCGGACAGGGCCGCACTCAGTACGCCGCCACCTGCGCCGGAGCCGACAACGACGACAACCGAACTGTCATCGAGTTCGTATTGCCTGCTCATAGATCGTCCTTCCCATCCGGCAGCCAGTCGATGTCGTCGAAGCCACGATCGACGTAGCCGCCATACTCGACCGACGATCCTTCATAGCCGAGCAGCCGCCACACCGCTTTGTCACGATAAAGCTGCTCTATCGACTTCGTACGCGCCAGGCTGAAAAACCGGCTGCCCGCTATTCGTTCGATCGCCGCCACCCGGCCTTCCTCGCTGCGATCTGCCCAGGGCGGTTCACCCTTCTCGAGCGCAGCAATACCGGCGCGAAGCTGTGCCGCGATGCCATCGTCCTTCGCTGCTTCGTCGAGGAGCAGGGCGGCGACTGCCTCGTAGTGCCCGATGGCCAGGCCCTTGTGAGGGAACAAGTCATGGGCGAGTGTCGTCAGCGTACGGCGAAACTGCAGTTGCTCGCCGCCACCTAGCGGCGCGGCTATAAGGCCACGAAAGTCGCCCGCCAGCAACGCGATCGCCGCCGTCAGACCCTTGAGCAGGCTGCGGCGCGCCGCGTCGTGCGAATCGCCCTCAGGAGGCATTGAATGTTGGTAAATACTTTTCATGCCAGTCTGCATCTGCGCCGCCGCCGCGCCGATCGATCATGACGTCAAGGACATAGGTCCGCCCACTTCGCTCCGCTGCGATGGCGCGCGCGAGCGCAGCGGCGATATCCCCAGGCTCCGTGACCCGCTCGCCATCGTGCCCATAGGCCCGTGCAATGCCGACGTGGTCGATCCGCGGGTCGTCCAGGGTGATGCCGATATAGCGGCCGGTGGCGGCAGCCCGGCCCCGTTGGCCCGCCAGTGCCCAGCGGTTGGCCTGGTAGCCGAGATTGTCGAAGATGACGATGATGAGCGGTACCTCGAAGCGCTTCGCCGTCCACAACGCCTGCACGGCAAACTGATAGCTGCCGTCGCCAACGAGCGCGACCACCTGATTGCCGGGCGCGCCGAGCCGGGCGCCGATGGCCGCACCGACGCCCCAGCCGAGACTGCCGCCCGACGAGATCAGGTGCCGCCTGCCTCCGCCGGGCTGGTCGAAGCCGATGTAATCCCAGATCGGTGCGTCGGACGTCACGCCCTCGGTAACGACCACCGCATCTTTCGCGATGGCGCGATCGATTTCGCTGGCCAGGCGCTCGGGCGCGATCGGCCTGGAGTCCCTGACCTGCTCCAGGGTTTTCTGTCGCGCCGCGACGCGCGCTTGTTTCAGCGCCTCCGCCGCTCGGCTCCGCGCCTGTACCGCCGAGGCATCCACCGGCATCGAGGCGATGGCGCTGCCGATCTGTTCGAGCGTCTCCCCGGCGTGCGCATAAATAAGCAGGTCGGCCGGATAGGCGCGGGCGAGATGATCCTGGCGAAGCCCGATCTCGATGATGCGCGCGTCTGTCGGGATTAACGGGTGTCCGCTTCGCGCCAGCGACAGGCGGCTGGCGCCCGCGACCAGGACCACGTCGAACGGCGTCGCGGGTTCTATGCGCCGCCTGAGCGCGCCGAGATACCGCGGGTGGTCGCTCGGGAATCCCATTGACGAGCGGCTGGACGCGGTGTCGCCGCTGACGACGGCACCCAGCTGGTCGGAGATGCCGGCGAGCGCGGCCAGCCCTCCCCAGCGCGGCAACTCGGCGCCCGCGATGAGCAGGGGGTTCTCTGCGTCGACCAGCCATTTGGCCGCCTTGCGCACCGCCTCGGCGTCCGGGTAGATGCGGTTTCCGGACACGGTCCTTTCGGCGGGGATCAACGAGGTTTGTGCAATACGTCCGGCCCACACGTTCATCGGCACGCCGATGAATACGGGTCCGGACGGCAATACGGTCGACAGCCTGAAGGCACGCCGTAACGATTCCCCGAGGTTTTCGATGTTGCCTGCGCGGAAAGCCAGTTTGGTAAACAGCTCGGGAATCGTCTCCAGCTTGCGGGTCTCGGTGAACACGCCCAGGTTGTCGCCGCTCTGCTCGCTCATGCCAACGGAGACCACAACCGGCGAATCGTCGGCCCAGGCATTAACGATCAGGCCGAGCGCATTGGCCGTACCCGTGATCGAATGTATGTTAACGAATGCCGTCCTGCCGGTTATTCGCGCGTACCCGTCGGCCATCGCCATGACGGAACCTTCCTGCAGGCCAAGCACGTAGTGAATGTCCGGGTAGTCCACCAGCGCATCGACGAAGCCTGCCTCGTAGGCACCGGTGTTACCGAACACATACTGGACATCCCAGAGCTTGAGCGTTTCACAGGTGATACCGCCACCGGTGGCGTCATTGAGCACCAGGTCCGGTTCCGGCGCAGGTACCGCCGCAAAGGCGTCAGCAAGCTGGCTTGCGGCCGCCGCACTGACGCCGACGGCGGCCAGCTGGTGCAGGAATTCCCGCCTCGAAATAGAGCCGGCAAGTAATTGACGAAACACGCTGCGCAGCAAGAATCTGTACCCCGTCAGTGGAAAATCATGAGTTCATGCAAGAGAAACACGACGGTTCGCTCGGCGTTTTTCGGCCCCCAGTCGTCGAAGCCACCCATGTCACCGTAATCGGGCCGCATCTTCTCCAGCACCCGGCGGCCGATTTCGCTGATGTAGGTGTCGAAGTATTTCTCGGGATTGACGTCGCCCACCGCGGCAGCGTGGTCGCTTTGCGTGTAGGCCGCCATTTCCGCCTCCGCAATCGCCTGCATCTCCGCAAGATAGGTCGCGAACAAGGATACGCGTTGACGGTCCGTTGGCGGGCCATGCCCGGGGACCAGTATCTCGAAGTCCCAGGATTGCACGGTTTCCAGTGCCTTGCGGAAATCTCCGAGATCGTAACCCTCCAGGTATCGGTACGGGACGCCGAAGGAGCGTACCGCATCCACCCACATCAGGACCTTGTCGTCCACAACATAAATGGCGAGGCCGGAGGCCGACTCGACACGGCCCAGGTGCCGGAGTTCGACACGCTTGCCGCCCAGTTCGATCGTGTATTCGTCACCCACCAGCAGATCGGGCACGACGATCTCCTCGATGCCGCGCGCCTTGATGGGCGCCAGCGCATTGCGGTGAGCCACGAAGCGCGCTTCGCCCGCGTACACCGCGGCGCCGGCGATGTGATCGGTATGATCGTGGCTGTAGATGACATAGCGGACCGGCAGCGCCGTAATCCTGCGAATCTCCCGAAGACACGCTTTTGCTGCCGCGGGGCTCAGCGGGTCGGTAACGATGACCCCTGCATCGGTGACGATGAAGATATTGCTGTGAAAGCCGTAACGAAAATGATAGACGTCCGGCGACAGCTGCTCCACCGCCCCGTCCTGCGCCAAAACCGGCGACGCGAGAAACACGAAGCAGATTGCACCAAGTGTATTCTTCACGTGCCGGATCTTTGGCTTACACCTCTCCCAAAGGTTTTCCTAGTTACCGAAGCGCATGAGAAAAGTCACACCATAGGTCCGCGGCATGCCCGCAATCGACTGGGCCGTCTCGCTGCCCGGGAAGCCGAGGCCATTGCCGTTCGCATCCAGCCCGAAAACGCGAATGATCGGGTTAGCGCGGCGGAAGGCCTTGTATTCTTCGTCGAACAGGTTCTTGCCCCAGAAGAACACGCTCCAGTCCTTTTCCGCCGACGTATAACCGATGCGGGCGTTGAACAGGTCATAGGAACCCTCGGTCACGAGGCTTTCCAGCGGCGAGCCCTTCTCCACCAGTTCGTGAAGGATCTCGCCGGTATGCGACCAGTCGAACCGCGCCATGATTTGGCCGCCGGTACCCAGGTCCTGGGTGTAGATCAGGGACGAATTTGCCGTCCAGTCCGGCGCCTGTGACAGGCGCTGGCCGACGAAAGCGCTACTGTCCACGAGCGGCACCCCGGGGTTCTGTGGATCGTCGATGATCAACGGGTCGGTCAGCTCGGTGTCCGCATAACCCACCCCGGCCGTGAACAGGAAGTTCTGTGACAGCAAGGCCGTCAGGTCGAGATCGAAGCCCTTGATCTCGGCGCCGGGTACATTCAGGACGACGATACCGGTCGCGAGACGCGTGATGTTTTGCTGTACGTCCTGGTAGTCCGTGTAAAACGCGGCGGCATTCAGGCGAACCTTGTTCCCGGCGAAATCCGACTTGAAACCAATCTCATAGGAATTGACGGTCTCCTCACCGAACTCGATGTTGGCCGGTGGCGCATTCGGATCGGCCGATGCCGCTATCGCGGCATCGACCACGTCCTGTTTCGTGGCCCCGGGATTGGCGGCCAGAAAGCCGTTGACGAACGCCGGGCTGCGAAACAGCCCACTGAACGCCGTTACGTTTTCCCCCTGTGTAATATCGAACTGGAAGCCGCCCGACTTGAAGCCGCGTGCGTACTTGCCGTAGATCATGAGCGCATCGTTCGCTTGGTACTGCAGCGATAGGGTACCGGAAAACTCGTTGTCATTGCGGCTGTTACGGGTGCTGAACGAGGGGCGCAGGATGTTGATCATGCCGATCTGGTCCATGACCAGGTCCTTGTCCTCCCAGGTATGGCGGATGCCGCCGGTCAACGTCAGCTGGTCGGTCAACTCGTAATTCGCGTGAGCGAAAACAGCGTAGGCCTGCGTGTCCAGGGAGCCCTGTTCGAGCACCTGCGCAATATCCGGCACCAGGGCCGCCGTGAGCGGCGTGTCGAAACCCAGCGCCGGGTCGCCGACGATGTACTGGTCGATAGCGTTGCCACCCGCGATATGGCGGCCGAACGCGATCAGATCGGGGTTGTTGCAGCCGATGTTCTCCGGAACACCGAACAGGCCGAATGGCGGTATCGTGACCGCGGCCTCATTGAATACGCCATTGCTGTTCAGGTCATAATCCCATATGGGAAATCCGTTCTGATCGAAGCCGGCAATTCGCGAGCCGGCCTCGAATGGCGGGCCCGGTGGGAAACCGCGAAAGGTGTTCGGTACAACCGGCTGGTTGCAGCCGGCAAGGATGTCCTTTGGAAAGAAACGCGTCTGTGTCGCTTCGTCGATCTGCTGGTCGCTGAAATTGGCGCCTGCCACCCAGTTCAATCTTGAATCATCCGGGGACTCCAGTCGCAGCTCGAGACTGAATATGTCGGTGTCGGTGTCGCGCTTGGTGTCGGACAGCCGTTGCCGTTGCGTGTCGCCGTCGAACAGGCTGTTGATTTCCGACGTGCGAAATGCGCCGATGCCGGTTACGGTGTAGCCACTGGCGGTTTCGAAGTCGACTTGCAGCGAGGTCCCGTAAATATCGCGATTCGAGGTGCTGGGTGAATCGATATCCACCCTGCCCCCGTCGATGTTGACCAGCGGATTGGCCTTGAGGTCGCGCGGGTCGTCATTGACCTGGGCGATGAAGTTGCGGTCATCGAAGAAACCGTCCGCCATCCAGTAGACGTTTACATTGTCGTTCGGCGTCCAATCCAGCTGGGCACGAAACGAGTAGTTGTCCTCACCGTTGAACTTGCGGCCGTCGTTGAGGTTCCGGATCCAGCCATTCTGGTTTTCGATGGTCGCGGAAATGCGGCCGTTCACGGTGTCGCTCAGTGCCCCGTTCAGGACCAGGCCACCCTCGTAGCGGCTGTAGTTACCCGCCTCGAGCCGGAACTCTGCACTGTTGTCGGCCGTCGGCCTTGGCGTAATAATGTTGACGGCGCCGGCGATCGTGTTCTTGCCGAACAAGGTGCCCTGGGGGCCGCGCAGCACTTCGACCCGCTCCACGTCACGCAACGCCGTGTTGTATGTCTCCGGACGACCGATAAGGACACCATCGACATAAACGGCCACGCCGGATTCCACGCCGACATTCGAGATGTTGGTTACGATGCCGCGCATACCGAAGTTGCTGAGGATCGAACCCCGATTCTGGAACGAGAAATTGGGCACCGCCTGGGTCAGGTCGCCCATGGTCTGAATGCCGAGCTGTTCTATGTCATCCGCAGTTACCGCGACGATGGAAATTGGCACTTCCTGCATGGATTCCTCGCGGCGCCGGGCGGAGACCACGATCTCCTCGAGAACCAGGTCTCCATTATCGACTGCGCTCTGCTGTGCGGCAGCCTCGGTCGCCGGTAAGAAAATGAGCCCCACCAGGAAAAACACCAGGCCGGCAATGAAATAACCGGGAATCTTGCTGCGCGTCATATCCGTATCCCCCCAAATCGATGCATTCATCGGAAATGAACTGTAACGTACAGTTGCATTATGGTGCACACATTATTGAATCTCAAGCGTTTTACAGGTTTCGATATGCAATATATTTCAGCGACGGCATTATTCGCCGTCGGCCTGGTGATAGGCGTCGAGGAAGCGGTCGACGACGTGCCTTGCCCTGACGCCAAGCTCCTCCGCTGAGGGCAGTGCCGCATCGAGGTAAAGGTGCTCGATGTAACGGTGGTGCATCAGCATGCCGCGAAAAAATTCGCAAGCCTCGTCCGCACTCCTGCAATCGATTCGTCCTGCGACGATCAGCTCCTCGAAGTAGTCTCGCAGCACGGCATGACTGTGCAACGGTCCCTGCTCGTAATAAAGGCGGGCGATATCGGGAAAACGATCGCGTTCGGCGACGATCAGCCGGATAAGGGCCCGGTGTTTTCGCGTGAACACCACGCGCAATCGATGCTCGGCGAACGCGACGAGGGTATCCCGCACGCCGGTCGCCACTCGCAAATCGGGGCCTTCCTGGTTGGTGACGATGGAATCGACGACAGCACGAAACAGGTCCGCCTTGGTCGGGTAGTAGCTGTACAGGGTCGCCTTGGACCCGCCCGCTTTTTCAACGATGGCATCGATGGAGGTTTCGCCGTAACCCACGGACAGAAACAAGTCCGTGGCCGCGGACAGGATCTTCTTCTTGCGTTCCCTGCCGCGCGTTGATAACGGTACGGGTTGTGCTGCCCGGGCCTTCTTTGCCTCGCTGGCTCGCTCTTTGTTTCGCCTTGTCACTGGACCCTTCTTGCCGATTTTCGCTTGCCGGGCATCGCTTGCCGGGAAAATCTACGATATCACAAGCACGAACTACCGCTGCCAAGCCCCTTGCGCACCGTGGAGTCCATTCCTACACTGTCATTGTCAGTGCGAAATGGTGCGAAACGATGAAAGACCCGGATAACACTATTCAACGCCGCTCGTCGATACTGGCGAAGAAAGCCTCGCGGCGTGCGTTCATCAAGGGCGTTATCGCCTCCGGCGCCGTCGCAGGCTCATCGGCATTTCTCTTCAGCGGACTGGGCGGGTGCACATCTGACAGACCGGCTGCCGGCAGCGTCGAACGACTTTTGTCGCTGAATATCAACGGTAAGCTGCGACGCGTCGACGTCTTGCCAAACGAAACACTCGCGATGACACTCCGCTACAAGCTCGGCCTGACCGGCACGAAACTAAGCTGTGACCGTGGCGAATGCGGTGCCTGCACCGTCATCATCGATGGCGTCACAACCTACGCCTGTTCCACGCTGACACACATGGTCGGTGAGCGGCAGGTCAGGACGATCGAAAGCCTCGAAGGGCCGCATGGAGAGCTGCACCCGGTGCAGCAGGCGATGATCGACGAGCTCGGCCCGCAGTGCGGCTTCTGCACGCCGGGGCAGATCATGTCCGCCGTCGCGTTGCTCGAGGCGAACCCGAACCCGAGCCGTGAACAGGCGCGCCATGCCATGTCTGGCAACCTGTGCCGTTGCGGTGCCTACGATCATTACCTGAACTCTGTCATGCGCGCAGCGAGGGAGGCCTGACATGAGCTACAAGCTACTCGGGAAGAATTTCACGCCGCCGGATTTACGGGGCAAGGTTACCGGCAAGGCGAAGTACGCGGAGGACTTCCGGGTTGAAGGCATGGCATTCGCCAAGCTGCTGCTGTCACCGATGCCGCACGCGAGAGTCACGAGCATCGATACCAGCAAGGCGCTGGCGATGGCCGGCGTACTCGGGGTCCTCACGGCAGAAGACGTGCCTGCCGGCGAGGGCGCCGGCGAGGTCATCCTGACGAACACGCCGCACTACGTCGGTGAACCGATCCTGGCAATCGCCGCCGTCGACGAGACCGCGGCGTGCGACGCCCTGGAGCGCGTCAGGGTCGAATACGAACCCCTGCCGTTCGTCATCGACCCACTCGAGAGCCTTTATCCCGGCGGGCCCGATGCGCGCGAAGACGGCAACGTCGCCAATGCGCGAGTACCGCTGCAAAGCGTCAAATGGGCGGCGCGGGACTTTGCCGCAGTCGAGGCAGGCCAGTTACCGATGAGTGGCGAGCCGCAGGCCGAGTGGAGCTACGGCGATCTCGAGGCGGAATTCGGAAAATCCGCCGTCGTCTATGACGAGACCTTCGTCACGGCGAGTAATTCGCATCACAGCATGGAACCGCGCAGTGCGCTCTCCTACTGGGAAAACGGCAAGTGTTTCGTCTACGGCTCGTCGCAGAGCCAGAGCTTCCTCGTACCCGGGCTTGCAGCTTTCATCGGCATCGACGTCAAGGATCTCGTGTACATCGCCGAGTACTGTGGTGGCGGCTTCGGCTCGAAGGGCAACGCCTATGCCATCATGGCGCTGCCGGCACATTTCTCGAAGAAAATCGGCCGCCCGGTGATGATGCGCATCACGCGTGCCGAGGAATATTACATGGGCTCGAACCGGGCCGGCTTCCAGGGCAGGGCAAGGGTCGGTTTTGCGCAGAACGGCGCGATCAACGCCGTCGACCTGTATGTCGTCCAGTCCAACGGGCCGAACAGCGGCTTCTGGGACTACACCGAGGCCGGCGCCGCCGTGTCGATCTGCTATCGGCCAAAAGCGATGCGCTACCGCGGCATCCCGGTATTGACCAATACACCGCCGGGAGGACCGCAGCGCGGGCCCGGAGAAAACCAGATCGCCTGCGCCTTCGAACCGTTCATGGATCGGGCCGCCGTCGATCTCGGCATCGACCGGCTGGAAATTCGCAAACTCAACGCCCCCGACAACGAGACCGTCTTCGATGGTGAGCGTAATCCCGTGACCAGCGCCTATCAGCAGGAAGCACTGAGACTCGGCGCGAAGAAATTCGGCTGGGAGGAGAAGAAAGCCTTAAGCGGACGGCGACACGGCAGTAAAGTCGTCGGCATCGGTATTGGCCAGGCATACCATTCGGCCGGCGCCTCCGGCTTCGATGGCATCGTCCGCATCACGCCCGACGGCAAGCTTCACATACATTCCGGGGTCGGCAATCTCGGCACCTACTCTTACGCCGGCACCTCGCGCATTGCCGCGGAAGCGCTTAACTACGACTGGGAAAACTGCGTCATCGAACGCGGCGACACACGCAGGCAACTGCCGTGGAACTTCGGCCAGTTCGGCAGCAACACCTCGTTCACGATGGCGCGCAGTAATCACGCAGCGGCGATGGATGCTGCGGGAAAATTGAAACGAATCGCGGCAGCGGTACTCGGTGGCACCGCGGACGACTACGTGCTGGTCGACGAGGTCGTCGTCGCCTCGGCCGATGCGTCGAAGACACTCAGCTACGCCAAGGCTGCACAGGCAGCGCTCGACATGGGCGGCAAGTTCGACGGGCACGAAACGCCGGACGACATCAACCCGATGACCGCGGCGGCCGTCGCCGAACTCGCCGGAAGCGGCCTGATCGGCGTCGCGAAAGACAAATACGACATGAGCGGCGTGCCTCCCGCGCTGGCGGCGGGCTTCATGATGATCGAGCTCGACATCGAGACCGGCATGTTCGACATCCTCGAATACACAGGTTCGATCGATTGCGGCACCGTCATCCATCCGCAAAGTCTCGCCAACCAGGTGAAGGGCGGTGCCGTCATGGGCATCGGTCTCGCCAGCAAGGAACGCATCGTCTACCACCCGCAGAACGGCGTTGCCGCCAATGTCGGTTTCTACCAGGCCAAGCCGCCGTCTTACCTTGACGTTCCGCCTGTCATGCGATGGGATGCGGTCAACATCGCGGACCCGCAAAGTCCGCTGGGAACGCGGGGAATGGGAGAGCCCGTCATGGGATGTGCGGCATCGGCGCTGGTGTCAGCGATTTCGGATGCGCTGGGCGGCCACTATTTCAATCGCACGCCGATCGTGACGGACATGATCGTAAACGCGCTCGCCGGCCACAAGCAATCACACAAGCCATTGCAAGTCGCGACGTTCTGAGGGGACACAGCCATGTCAAAAGATATGATGCCCATGTTCGAGCTTTACCAACCGACCGGGATCGGCAACGCCCTGGACCTGGCTGACAAACTCGGTAAGGACGGCTGGAAAGTGGCGGGGGGGCAGGACAGCCTCGACTGGTTCAAGGACAGAGCCAAGAGGCCGGCCGCCGTCATCGACCTGACGCGCATACCGTCAATGAAGGGCATACGGGAAACTGCCGACGGCCTGGAGATCGGCGCGTTGACGACGCTGGCCACGATCGCGGGAGACTCGCTCGTCAGGGAACGTTTCCGCCTGCTCGCCGATGCGGCCGGCAGGGTCGCCAGCCCGCAGATCCGCAACGTCGGCACCATCGGCGGCAACGTCTGCCAGGATACGCGCTGCTGGTATTACCGCAGCGGTATCGATTGCTACCGTGCCGGTGGCAGCACCTGTTATGCCGATACCCCCAGGGGCATGAATCGCGAGCATTGCCTGTTCGGCGCCGACCGCTGCGTAGCCGTATCGCCTTCCGATACCGCCCCGGCACTGGTAGCGCTCGACGCCAGCATGGTGATCCGGAGCAGCGCCGGCGATAGGGTCGTGCGTGCCGAAGATTTCTTCATCGGTCCCGCCACCGACATCGAGCGAATGAACGTGCTGCAGCCGGATGAGATTCTGACCGCGATCAGGGTGCCTGACACCTGGTCAGGCGCGCACTTTTATTTCGAGAAAGTGGCGGATCGCAAGACCTGGGACTTTCCGCTGGTCAACATTGCCGCGGCACTGCGCATTTCTGACGGGACCATCGACGATATTCGTCTCGTTGCGGGTGGGGTCGAATGCGTGCCGCGGCGGCTCACCGTCGTCGAGGATATTGTTCGCGGCAGCCCCCGGGACGAGGAGACGGCCAAACTGGCCGGCGGCTCCGCATCTCGCGGCGCCACGCCGTTGAATTACAACCACTTCAAGATTCCGCTGCTGGAAAAGCTCGTTACGCGCGCCATTCGGGACGCCTGAGCAGCCTGGTGGCGAGATTACTCACCGCCGAAGGCGCGCCCGTAGAAATCGAAGAAGTTCCCCTGCCAGTTTTGCATGACGATCTCGAGGTCATGCGGACTGTTCGGCACGACACCCCATTCGTGTTCTATACCTAGCCTGTCGAGCAGTGCGTGGTAGTTCGAGTTCCATTGCAGCAAGCCATCGTCGGCACCGACAAATATGCGCATGCGGGTATCAGCCCGCACCCGGTCGGCGTTTTCTTCAATCGCGGTCCATGGCGAGTGCGCCTGCGCGTACTCGGCATCCGATGAAAACACGTTCTCGTAAATCGCCTGGCGCCGGTCACGAAATGTTGCCGGCGTGTGCAGCGCGCCGGCAAGGATGGAAACCGAAGAGAACCGGTCGTTATATCGGGCGCCAAGGTACGCCGCGCCATAACCGCCCATGGAGAAGCCCTCGATGCCGCGACCGCTGCGGTCTGCAATCGTGCGCCAGGTAGCGTCGACGTGGGGAATAAGCTCATCGATGATCAGCGTTTCCATCGGCAGGCGCCCGTCCTTCGAATCGGTCCACATGCTGAGGCCGGTCGGATCGATGCAGCTCACGACGATCACCTCCGGCGCAAGGCCGTCGCGGATCGCCTGGTCGAGTCGTGACACGACCGGCGTCGCACTGTATGGCCTGCCATAGGCGCCATGCAGCCAGTAAACGACCGGATAGCGTTTCGTCGTCGACGCGTAACCGGGCGGCAGGTACAGGTAAAAACTGACCCTGGTGCCGACTGCCTTGCTGTCGAACTGCTCAATGCGCCAGATGTCGGTCCAGGAACCGATCTTCCACTCGAGGTCCATCGTGAGATTCGGGTCGTTGACCGTCTCCTGTCCTGATGCTGTTCCGGATGTCATCGGCATACCTGCAAGCAATGCTGTTATCAGCAGAAAGAAGTTTCTCATCGAGCGGCGCTGCCTGTTGTTATCTCATCGACCCAGGCGGCTGTAGACCTGCCTGGCATTGCCTTCGAATATCTGCTTTCGCTCGACATCCGTCAATGTCGCGTTGTTGTCGATATAGCGTTTCGTGTCGTCGAAGTAGTGGCCGGTCTGCGGATCGATGCCACGCACAGCCCCGACCATCTCCGAGGCAAACAGGATGTTTTTGGCCGGGATCACCTCGAGGAGCAGGTCGATTCCCGGCTGATGATAGACGCAGGTATCGAAGTAAACGTTGTGCATCAGCAGCTCATCCAGCGGCGGCAGCTTCATCATGTCGGCGAGGCCACGGAACCTGCCCCAGTGATACGGCACGGCGCCGCCGCCATGTGGAATGATGAATTTGATCGACGGGAAGTCCCGGGTCACAGACGATGTCATGAGCTGCATGAATGCCGTCGTGTCGGCGCCCAGATAATGCGAACCCGTAGAATGAAAGCAGGGATTACAGGCCGCGCTGACGTGAATCATCGCCGGCACATCAAGCTCGACCATTTTTTCATAAAGCGGATACCAGTAGCGGTCGCC
>Ga0114931_10005033_pt1 | contig 16364 bp, 10 predicted proteins | sample 2SBtaG_FD_89579 | JGI IMG/M metagenome (GOLD analysis project Ga0114931, IMG submission 89579) | Deep subsurface microbial communities from Kolumbo volcano to uncover new lineages of life (NeLLi) - 2SBTROV14_V59a metaG | ecosystem: Environmental > Aquatic > Marine > Volcanic | place: Kolumbo...
GAAACACCAGGCGTCGTGGGGCAAACGCGAAGAAAGGAAGTTGCCGTCGACGATGCATACGCCGCGGGCTTCCTTGCCGGGAGCGTCTTTGCGGAGACCGGGTTTCGCAATCAGTAGATCGTCGGGGCTGGCGAGGAGCTCGCGCACTTCTTCCTCGGCGGTCAGGTCGTAGGGTTTGCCGAAACGTTCGTGGCCTACCTTCTTGTGGCACATCTTCCACACCATGTTTTCCGTGGCGGCGGGCACGGTCGTCGCGCGACGTCCGTAGAGAACGGAGTTTCCGTCTGTGCCCGTGGATCGGGCGGCGAGCAAGACGCCGTGACAGATCGCCGCCACCAGCTTGTCTTGCGCGAAGAACTCGCCGATGGCCGCTTGCAACACGACGGACTCGAGAAACGGTCGCATGTCCTGGTGGTGACCGCCGGGGATCACGATGGCGTCGAAGTCATCGGCGTTGATGTCGGACCAGGTGACAGGTGCCTGAAACGATGCCGACTGGGACATGGCGGCATACGCGGCCCGCGCGGGCTTCTGCGCGCGAAAGATGTAGCCGAGCATCCCGAGCCCCTTGCCCGTGAGCGTCGTCTCGTCCGGCTGGGCCACGGCGCCGTCCGGCGTCGCGATGGTGACCGTACAACCGGCGTCCGTCAGCACTTTCCAGGGCACGGACGCCTCGGTGGTCTCGAAACCGTGGGCGGGAAGCGGGAGGACGACGCGACTCGGGACTGCTCTGAGATTGCTCATGATTTTCAACCCTTGCTCAATTGTGTACGCTGTACGCAAGTCCATGTGTACACTGTACGCGCCGTGCTGATCAAGGAAAAGATTCTGGATTCGGCGAAACAGCTCTACGCCGAACAGGGCTACTCCGGTTTCTCGATGCGCAAGGTCGCCAAGCGCGCCGGAATCTCGACGATGGCGACGTACCGTCACTTCGAGAACAAGGATCAGCTGCTTCACCACGTCGTCGTGCATGGGTTCAAGCTGTTCACCGCGTACCTGCAGCGCCCGAACCCCGACGACGAGCCGTGGGCGCGACTCGATCAGCAGAACATCGCGTACCGCGAGTTCGCGGAAGACCATGTCGCCTTCTACGAGATCATGTTCTTGTCGACTGACGAAGTCAGCCAGCTGCGAGTCATGACGCCCGACAACGCGAAGATCCTCAAAGGGAGCTTCTTGATCCTGCGCCAGCGCATGGTCGACCTGGGCGTTCCCGAAACCGAAGCCACAGCAGAGGCGGTCCGGATGTGGAGCATCGCCCACGGCTTGATCTCGTTGAACTTGTCGGGACGCCTCGCGTTTCTCGACGGCGACTTTCCAGCTTTCTACCTGCGCCAAACTCGCGAGCACCTCGACCAGCTTCGCGAGCGGCTCGAGCGGACGGGCCGCGACTAGCCGCCCCGCGCGCGCGGCTGGCGCCGCGCAGGGGGCTCTCCGTCCCGCGTTTCCGGCGCGCGGGGCTCGCCGAGGGCCGCCTTCGGCTGCGGCGTTGCTGCGCAACGCGCGCGGGTGGCCGCGCTCGAAGCACAGAACAAGGGACTCGCCGACAAGACGCGCAAAGCTCTCGAACGGGTCCGGGCGGCGCTTGGCAACAGCGATCTATCACCGGCGAAGAAGCGCAACGCCATCCGCCGGGCTCCGTCGAACGGTTCACGACCTGAAGGGCGTCGATGCGCGTCACGTCGACGATATCGCGTCGGCTGTCTCCTACGGGGACATGGAGAAGCGGTTGCCGGTCGAGGAGTACAAGGCAGGATTCCTGCCCACGGTCAACGCGCATCTGGACAAGGGCGGCCAGGTGGTGGTCAACCTGTTCAACCACTACGTCCGGTTGCAGTCGATCCAAGGCGACGGGTTCACGATTGACGACCCGGGACGGTACGCCTCGGAGTCGTTCAAGGTGACCTGGGATCAGGCCATCGCTGACGGCTACTTCCGCAAGTACCTGCTGGTCGGTTAGACCGCTGGGATCGCTCCCGGAGTGGCCACGATTGTGCTGCTGTGCAGGTTGAACGTGCCCGGACGGACGATTTCCCGCTGGGTCTCGATGAAGGTCTTTGCCGGTAGCTGATCGGCGACGAGCACGGGGCTGGCGGTCTCCGCGCGGAGGTCGATTGCATGCAGCTTGCTTTGGGCGCGATCGGGCCGGTGGGCGCGGGTGCCGGCGGTGCCGGATTGGTCGGCGTTTCTTGCGCGGGGGCGTTCTTCTCGGGTGGGGTTGCCGTCGAGCCCTGCTTCGACTTGTCACAAGCCGCTGCGGCAAGCGCGACGAGTGTCGCCACGATGACGATGGAGCTCACTATGTTCTTCGACCATGCTCGTAACGAGTGCTTCACGACGCGGCGGCACCACTCTACGGGTGACCGCAAGATCCATTCCTCGCCGGCACCTACCGGATGCGTGTGCGGCATTGCGTCCGCTGTGCATCGCCACTCGACTGACCCACCAACAGAGGCCGCTCGGCTCAGCGAGGCGCGCCACGCTGGGTGTTCCTGCGTCCACGGCCCAATCTCCCGCGTGTTCGGACCGGACGGTTGCATCTTCCCCGTCAGGTGGGGGCGCGTGATACGGAGCGATCTGTGCGCAGGCACACAATCGCTGCTGATGTTGGAGGGCTGTCGGCGCAGTCCGAGCTGAAACTGGGCCAGGTCTCCCATTCGAATCGAAGCCCTGCGGTGCTAGGGTCCGCCACTAATCGTGAAACCAACGCGTCTGCCTGACAAGCTCGCCCACTTTTTGCCGCGGACTGGCTTTGCCGCGCTGACAGAGGGCATTGAATTCATGTCCCTTTGGCGCTGGACGAGGCTGTCCATGCTGGTGGGCTTGATGTCGGGGCTGGCGGCGGCGGGAGTGGTCTGGGTGCTGGATTGGGGCGACACCAATCTCCTCCACCGGATCAGCGACTACGGCAACAGCTCGATGTGGTGGTTGCTGCCGCTGGTGCCGGCCCTCGGCGGTTTGGGTGCCGGCCTCATCATCTGGAAGGTCTCGCCGGAGGCCGCCGGCGCCGGCACCGACAAGTTCATCGACGCCTTCCACCAGCGCGAGGGCCGCATCCGCAAGCGCGTGCCGCTTGCCAAGCTGGTCGCAACGCTGTTCTCACTCGGCTCCGGCGGCTCCGCCGGCCGCGAGGGACCGACCGCGCACATCGGCGCCGGGTTCGGGTCCTATATAGCCACCAGGCTCGGCCTGAGCACGCGCGAGCGCCGGCTGCTGATGATCGCCGGCGCGGCCGGCGGCATCGCCGCGCTGTTTCGAGCGCCGCTCGGTGCGGCGATCTGGGCGATCGAGATCCTGTACCACGAGGACTTCGAGTCCGAGGGCCTGTTCCCCTGCCTGGTCGCGTCGGTGACCTCGTACTCGGTCTACACGACCATCTACGAGCAGGGCTCCATGTTTCACGTGCCGGTCTCGTACGAGTTCCACCCGGCGCAGCTCGTCTTCTACGCCGTGCTGGGACTGGCCATCGCGGTGCTGGCCGGAGCGTGGACACACTTCATGCACGCCAGCCAGCACTTCTGGGACAAGCTGCGCCGGATGCCGGTGTGGGCCAAGCCGGCCGCCGGTGGGCTGCTCCTGGGCACGCTGGCCATCACGGTGCCGTGGGTGCTCGGCGGCGGCTACCAGTGGCTCCACGACCTCCTGCGCCCGGTCGACGATCCGGCGCGCGTGTTCCCGATCGGCTACCACGGCTTCGCGCTGCTGATGGGGATCGCGCTGGCGAAGATGCTGGCGACCTCGTTCACCGTCGCCAGTGGCGGCTCCGGCGGCAAGTTCGCCCCCGGTTTGGTCATCGGTGGCTTCATCGGTGGCGCGTTCGGCCTGCTATTCCACCAGCTCGTGCCCGGCATCGTCACCCAGCCGGGAGCCTTCGTGTTCGTCGGCATGGCGGCGTTCTACGCCGGCATCGTCAAGGTGCCGATTTCCACCATCATCCTCGTGTCGGAGCTGTTCGGCTCCTACGACCTGCTCGTCCCGCTGATGTTCACGGTGATGATCCCGATCTTGCTGCTGCGGAAGGTCGCCCTGTACCCCGAGCAGGTCAAGGACAAGCTCGCGTCGCCCGCGCACGTTGGCGACTTCACAGTCGACGTCCTCACGGACCTGAAGGTGGCCGACCATTACACCAAGGGCCGGGCGTCGAAGACGATCGCCGCGACGATGAATCTGCGCGACTTCCTGAACCACGTGTCGTCGACCGCCGACTCGTTCTTCGTCGTGCGCGGTGCCAACGGCAAGCTCGCCGGCATCGTGTCGCTGAGCAACGTCCGCTCGGTGGTCTCCGACCAGGAGTTCCTCGAGCACGTGCTGGTCACCGACGCGATGTGGCCGCTCAAGACGGTGGCGCCGAACGTGGACCTGCGCGACGCGCTGGGCGTGTTCCTCGAGTCGGGCTACGACCACTTGCCGGTCGTCGACCCGAACCAGCCTGACGAGGTCCTCGGCATGCTGTCCCAGAGCCAGATCTTCAGCGCCTACAACGCCGAGATCCTGCGCCGTCGCCTCGCGAGCGCGAGCGAGTCGCAGGTGGCGATGGCGGCCAGCGAATAGCCACCTCCGCGCCGCCTCGCCCTCGGCGCGACCGCGCCGCCGGGGAAGGACGTTGCGTGCTCGAGCTGCTTGGTGTCGTCCATCCGAATTTCGGTTTCGACAGACAAGAAGCGGAGGTTGTGGAGGAGCTGGCCTTCTTCGCGGATCCAGATCGGTGCCCCGCCGCTGGATTCCAGCGCGGATCTTCGACGCGTGGCCCCGCGTTCCAGTGCTGTCCGCCGTCGTTCGACCGCATCAGCCGGCCGTCGGGCGAGACGCGGTAGGCCCGCTCGCCACTCCGGGTGCTGGTGTGCGATCCGACGAACGTCGAGCTCGCGGGTGCCGGGGCTGTCTTGCTCCCGGTGACCATGAGGACGCTGTCGCGAGCGCCTACGACGGCGACTCGATCGTCCGCGGTGCACTTCACCTCGAGCAGGTCGTCGCTGGTGTCCAGCGGGACGCGGCTCCACGCCAGGGTCGGCTGCGGCCGATTGACGTGGCTGGTACAGGCGGCGACGAGCAGTGGCAGTAGGCCCAGCTCGATGAGTGGCATCCGGCGGTGCGCATCACCGGTCGATCCTGTACGTCAGCGGCGGCGGGGGCAACTGACGGTCGATGCCCGGGTCAGGAGATGGTCGCCGCTGCGACTGCAGCGCGCACATGTCGTCCGTGTCGTCTCGCCTCACCTGTCGAGTTCTGACGGGCCGAGCCTGCCTGGCGCAGAGGTTCTAACCCTCTAGATCGGCGTGGTGCCGTCGCTGCGGTATCGGCATCGATCGTGCGTGTCTCACACATCGAGGCATATTGGAGGGAGCCCCCATGACATCGGCACACCTCGACGCGCAGTATGAGTATGCGGCGCGAAGCCCGACAAGGTCCGCGTAGACGGTCGGTGTGCCCTTCTGTTTTCGAAACGAAAAACGGGGCGCCGGTGATGCGGCGCCCCGTTGTTTCGTCGAGCGGGTTTCGATCAGGTGCCCGAGGCGTAGTCGGTGAGGTAGGCGAGCTGCTCGTCGGTGAGCTCGTCGATGGCCATGCCCATGGTCTTGAGCTTGAGCTGAGCCAGCTCCTGGTCGAGCTCGGGGGGCAGCTCGTAGACGGTCTTGTCGAGGTTCTTGCCTTCCTTGGCCAGGCGGCACAGGGCCAGGTACTGGTTGGCGAACGACATGTCCATGACCTCGCTCGGGTGGCCTTCGGCGGCGGCGAGGTTGATCAGGCGACCCTGGCCGAGGACGTAGATGCGGCGGCCGTCGCTGAGGGTGAACTCCTCGTTGTTGGGGCGCATCTGCCGGCGGCCCTTGGCGCGGGCCTCGAGCTGCTCGAGGTTGATCTCGCAGTCGTAGTGGCCGGTGTTGCAGACCAGGGCGCCGTCCTTCATCACGTCGAAGTGGCGGTCGCGGATGACGTCCTTCATGCCGGTGGCGGTGATGAAGATGTCGCCGAGCTTGGCGGCCTCGTCCATCGGCATGACGCGGTGGCCTTCGAGGACGGCCTTGAGCGCCTGGGTCGCCTTGACCTCGGCGACGATGACGTTGCAGCCCATGCCGGCGGCGCGCATGGCGACGCCGCGGCCGCAGTGGCCGTAGCCGGCGACGACCATGGTCTTGCCGGCGAGCAGCACGCTGGAGGCGCGGAGGATGCCGTCGAGCGACGACTGGCCGGTGCCGTAGACGTTGTCGAAGTCCCACTTGGTCTCGCTGTCGTTGACGGCGAAGACGGGGTACTCGAGCTTGCCGTCGGCGGCCATGGCGCGCAGGCGGTGGACGCCTGTGGTGGTCTCCTCGGTGCCGCCGATGATCGTGCCGCACAGCTTCTCGTACTTGTTGTGCACGGTGAAGATCAGGTCGGCGCCGTCATCGAGCGTGAGCGTCGGCTCGAAGTCGAGGGTGCGGTCGATGCACCAGTAGAACTCTTCGGTCGACAGGCCGTGCCAGGCGTAGATCGAGATCCCTTCGGCGGCGAGCGCGGCGGCGACCTCGTCGTTGGTCGACAGCGGGTTGCAGCCCGACCACGACACTTCGGCCCCGGCGGCAACCAGGGTGCGCACCAGGACGGCGGTCTCCTTGGTCACATGTAGGCAGCCGGCGATCTTCATGCCCTTGAGCGGCTGCTCGGCTTTGCCCTTCTCGCGAAGCGCCATGAGGACCGGCATGCGCGACTCGGCCCACTCGATGCGAAGCCGGCCCGCGTCAGCCAGCTTGAGGTCCGCTACTTTGTGATTCACGTATCTCTCTCCTTTGCGCCCTAAGCGGAAGGTTCAACGATGTACACGGCTTATAGGCGGTGCGGTGAATGGGGTCAAGCGTAGGTGTAAGCCCCGTCCCTTCTCGGGTTGCCGCTCTCTGCCTGGGCGTGTCATATCGAATATCGAGCGATGTCGCTCGGTTCGCGGCCGTGCCGGCCGGTTTCGCGAATTGACGTTCGGATCGCCGGCCCCTACGATCGACGCGCAGCAATGGCGACAGGCGACGACGGGCGCGCTTCCCGGCCGGGGGGCGGCGGTGCGGAGGCGACGGACGTCACCACGGCGCCTACTATGGAGGGAGTGGCGGCGGTGCCGACCCCGGCCCCGGCCTCGGGCGAGGACAACCTCGCGATCTCGAACGCCGACACGGCTGTAGCGACCCGGTCGCAGACGATGGAGGCGCAGAAGCCGCCGGCCGACGCCGACCCGGACGACCCGGTCGCCGACACGCTGGTCGACACGCTCCTCCTCGACCGCTACCAGGTCACCCGCAAGGTCGGCCAGGGCGGGATGGGCGCGGTCTACGAAGCGACCCACATGCTGATCGGCAAGAAGGTCGCGGTCAAAGTCCTGCTCGACAAGTACGCGCAGAAGGATCCGATCGTCGCGCGGCTGGAGCAGGAAGCCCGGCTGGCCTCGTCGATCGGCCACGAGAACATCATCGACATCACCGACTTCGGGCAGACCGCCGACGGGCGGACGTTCGTGGTCATGGAGTACCTCGAGGGCGAATCGCTGGGGGTGCTGCTGCAGCGCGAGGGGCGACTCGACGAGCAGCGGGCCATCCAGATCGCCCGCCAGGTGGCCAGCGCGCTGGGCGCAGCCCACGCCAAAGGGGTGCTGCACCGCGACGTCAAGCCGGACAACGTCTTCCTGCTCCGCCGGCGCGACCGCGACTTCGTCAAGGTGGTCGACTTCGGCATCTCCAAGGCGATGGGTCCGGGCGAGGGCGAGGGCGAGAACTCGCCGCGTCTTACCCAGACGGGCATGGTCCTGGGCACGCCGCTGTACATGTCGCCCGAGCAGGCCCGCGGCGACGAGGACCTGGACCACCGCATCGACATCTATGCGCTGGGCGTGATCCTCTACGAGATGATCACCGGCGAGGTACCGTTCCGCGGCTCCAACTACCTGTCGATCCTGTCGCAGGTGCTCAACGACGATCCGCCCGCCCCGCGCTCGCTGCGCCCCGACCTCAGCATCGAGCTCGAGGCGGTGATCATGAAGGCGCTGGCCAAGGATCCCACCGAGCGCTACCAGACCATGGAGGAGCTGGGCGACGACCTGCAGGTGCTGTCGGCCACCGAGGGCACCACCACCGGTCGCGCGCGGATTTCGGCCGAGCGCTACCGCCCGCGCCGCCCGCGCCGCTCGGGGCTGCGCATCCTGGCCTGGGTCGCCGGCATCGCCGTGGTCGTGGCCGCGGTTGCGGTCACCGTCACCATGATGATGGGCGGCGACAAGCAGCAGCAGCCTGCCGCTGCCCCGGCCGTGACCATCGACGCCGGCGCCCAGCGGGCCAGCACCGTGCCGATCGACGCCGGCGCCGCGCAGCCGGCGGTCGAGGTGGTCTCGATCCCGATCGACTCCGAGCCGCACGGCGCCGACATCTATTACGGCGATCGCTACGTCGGCAAGACGCCGTGCGAGTTCAAGTACGAGAAGGTCAACGATCAGCTCGAGCTGATCGCCGAGCTCGACGGCTATCACGACAGCAAGCTGCAGCTCAATCCGTACGTCGAGGCAGGCAGCGACTCGCCGGTGAAGGTCCGCATGCGCAAGGTGAAGAAGGGAACCAAGCGGACCCGCTACCGCAAGGAGCACCACGACGGTCCCGGCCAGCTCGCACGCCCGACGGGCGGCAAGCACCACACCAAGGACGACACCGCGGCCGGTGAGCTGACCGGCAATCCGTACGAGAAGAAGTAGGCGTTGCGCCGCGCAATCGCGATAGCCGTTGCCCTGGTCGCGGCGGTGCCTGTCGCCGCTCGGGCCGACGACGATCCGGACGAGAAGCAGGCCGCCGACTCGGATCTGACCGCGCCGCCGACCGACGACGAGCCCCCCGCCGACGGTCACCCGGACACCGGCTACATCGGCGGCCCCACCCGCACGCCCGAGGTCGACGCCTGCCGCACGCCGACCGACGTGGCCCCGGCGGAGCTGCGCGCTCGCGCCTCGGAGCACTACCAGCGCGGCAACACGCTCTACGTCCAGGGCGACTACGACGGCGCCATCGAGGAGTTCGTCGCCGCCTATTGCGACGCGCCGCACTACGAGATGCTCAAGAACATCGCGCAGTCGTTCGAGCGCGAGCTCGACTACGGCAAGGCGGTGGCCTACCTCAGTCGCTACATCCTGGAAATGCCCAAGGACGACCCGGCGCTGGCCGGGCAGATGGAGCAGATCTCGTTCCGCGTGCAGGTGCTGTCCAACCTGCCGGCGCGCGTGCGCGTGGCCACCGTGCCGCCGGGCGCGCGGGTGTCGCTGGTCGGCGAGACCGGTGTCAACGCCCGCGGCACCGCCGGCAGCAAGAAGCCGATGGAGGTGCGCAAGGGCAGCTACGAGCTGCGCGTCGAGCTCGACGGCTACGAGCCGATCAGCCAGAAGATCGAGGTCGAGATCGGCCAGCCGTACAGCTACTACTTCCGCCTCGAGCCCAAGCGGGGAACCATGCGGGTCATCGCCGACACGTCGTCGGCGCGCATCTTCGTCGACAACAAGCTGGTCGGCATCGGCACCTATACCGAGCGGGTCCCGATCGGCGTGCACTCGGTCACGGTCGAGGCCGACGGCCGCAGGCGGACCGCCCGCCGCATCGAGGTCGCCGCCGACCGCACCAGCACGGTGACGATCAAGCTGCCGCGACCGCCCAAGTCGGGGCGCCAGCAGCTGCTCGTCGCCTCGACCATCAGCGGCTCGCTGTTCGCCGGCGGCGCCACGGCCACCGTGTTCGACGATCCGCGCCTCGGCCTCTTGGGCGGTCTGCTCGGCCTGGGCATCGGCTTCGGCGGCGGCTACTACGGCGTGCCCTCCGACATCACGGTCGGGCAGTCGAGCTACATCATCGGCAGCACCTTCATCGGCGCGGGCGAGGGCCTGGCGCTGTCGTACTTCTTCGCCTGCGACCCCGAGGTGACCGGCGACGCGCGGTGCAATCAGATCGTCGGCGGCGCCACCGTCGCCGCGGGCGTCGTCGGCCTGCTGTTCGGCGCGATCACGGCCGACAAGTTCGACCTCGACGCCGGTGACGCGGCGCTGGTCAACTCCGGCGCCCAGTGGGGCACGGTCGGGGGTCTGCTGTTCGTCGGCGCCTTCGACAACGATCGCCGGCTGTACGCGCCGCTCGGCTTCGCCGGGCTCAACCTGGGCCTGGTCGCCGGCAGCTTGCTGGCCCGACGCCTGGACGTGAGCCGCGGCCACGTGGCCCTGATCGACCTGTCGGGTCTGGCCGGAATGATCGCCGGCGTGGCCCTGGTCGACGTCATTCAGCCGGGCCAGCGCAGCGACCGGCTGCCCCACTTCGCCCTGCTGGGCATGACCGCCGGGCTGATCACGGGCGGCTTCCTGACCCGCAACATGGACGAGGCGGCGGCTCCGGTGCGGGCAGTGGCACCGTCGGTCTCGGGCGCGCGCGATGCCAGCGGTCGAATGACCCCGGTGTTCGGCATGGGTGGCCGTTTCTAGCCCGATCGACGCGAGCGGGGTGGTAGCGTCCTGAGGATGGGCCGGGGCAGCGGTCGCCGGAAGGACGCGGGGAAGCTCGGATCGGCGCTGGCCGACACGGTGAGCGCTGCGCCTCTGACTCCCGTCGTGAGTCAGCCGGACACCGGCGACGAGCCGCCCAGCACCTTCCTCAGCCTGTTCCACGCCATCGCCGCCACGCCGGATCTCGCCCCCCCGCTCGACCTGCGCGCCGGCGAGCTGGTCGACGGCACCTATCGCGTGGAGAGCAAGCTGGGCGCCGGCGGCATGGGCGTCGTCTACCTGGCCGCCGATGAGACCCTCGAGCGGCCGGTGGCGCTCAAGATCCAGCGGCCGCTGGCCGGCGACGACGGCACCGCCCGGCTGGTGCGCGAGGCCCAGGCGATGGCCCGGTTGGCGCACCCCAACGTGCTGTCGGTCTACGAGGTCGGCACCTACCGCGAGCACGTCTTCATCGCCATGGCTTACGTCGACGGCGGCACCCTGCGCGACTGGCTGACCAGGCGCGAGCGGACGCCGCGCGAGATCGTCGACATGTTCGCCCAGGCCGGGCGCGGTCTCGCCGCCGCGCACGCCGCCGGGCTGATCCACCGCGATTTCAAGCCGGACAACGTGCTGGTCACCGGGTCCGGGCGCGCGCTGGTCGGCGACTTCGGGCTGGCTCGGCGCGCGGGCGACGGCGAGGAGGCGCCGTCCACCGGCGACCTGCCGGCGGCCGCCAGCGGCAGCGGCCAGCTGCGACTGACCGCCGCCGGTGCCTGCATCGGCACGCCGGCGTACATGGCGCCAGAGCAGCACGCGGGCGCCGAGGTCGACGCCGCGGCCGACCAGTTCAGCTACTGCGTGACGCTGTACGACGCGCTCTACGACCGGCTGCCGTTCTCCGGCTCGAGCGCGCACGAGCTGGCCGTGTCGATGCACGCGGGGCCGCCGCGGGTGCGGCGCCGCCGTGGGGTGCCGGCGCGGGTGCGCGCGGCGCTGGCGCGCGGTCTGTCGGTCTCTCCGGGGCAACGCTTTGCCACCATGGACGCGCTGGTCGACGAGATCGAGCGGGCGGTGCGCCCCCGCCGCGGGCTCCTGCTCGCGGCCGCCGCGCTGCTGGTTGTCGCCGGCGGTACCGGCGCGGTGGTGTGGGCGACCCGGGCCGGCAGCGATCCGTGTGCCGACGCGGGACGGGAGGCGCGAGCGATCTGGCGGCAGCAGCGGGTGCCGATCGAAAAGGTGTTCGCCAGCGCCGGGCCGGAGCTGACCACCACCGAGGCCAACGTCACCGCCCACCTGGACGGCTACGCCAACCGCCTGGCCGCCGCCAGCCGCCAGGTCTGCCGGCAGACCCGGGCGTCGCGCAGCGAGCTGGCCCAGCGCCGGGCCGAGTGCGTCGGCGAGCGTGGCGACGAGCTGCGTGCGCTGGTTCGCCTGCTCGCCCGCGCCGACCGGCACACCGCCCAGCGCTCGTTCGTGTTGGTGTCGAAGTTGTCGTCGATCGAGCGCTGCGACGACACCCGCTACCTGCAGGCGAGGGTCAAGCCGCCCGCGGATCCGGCGGTCGCGGCGTCGGTCGAGCGGCTGCGCACGCGCCTGGCCGCCACCCGGCTCAAGGCGTTCGCCGGCCTGGCGGCCAAGGGCGACACCGCCGCCGACGAACTGCTGGCCGAGAGTGAGAAGCTCGGTTACCAGCCTCTCATCGCCGAGGCGCAGCTCGTGCGCGGACGCCTGCAGCAGGCCGCTGATCAGTTCGCCGATGCCGAGGCGACCATGCGCCGGGCCTTCTTCACCGCCGTGAGCAGCGGCGACGACGAGCTGGCGGCGCAGGTGGCCAAGAACATGGTCTACCTCCTGGCCGGCGACGAGGTGCGCGCGCACGACGCCTCCACCTGGGCCGATCAAGCCGAAGCGGAGATGGCGCGCTTCGGCGGTGACCCGGGGCTGTTTGCCGAGGTCCTCTCTGCGCGGGCACTGGTGGCCGAGACCAAGGGCGACTACGCCACCGCGCTGAAGCTGCGCCTGCAGACGATCGAGGCCCTCCACGACGCCGATGCTGGCGACACCCCGGGCATGGCCCAGGCGCTGAGCAGCGTCGGCGTCGTCTACGACATCAGTGGCGACTTCGCCAAGTCCGCCGACTACTACGAGCGAGCGCTGGCGATGCTCGAGCGCCTGCTGGGGCCCGAGCACCCCATGCTGATCAACGTGCTCAGCAACAAGGGCCTGGTCGACGACGAGCGCGGCGAGCACGAACAGGCCATCGCCGAGCTGCGGCGGGCTCTGGCGCTGGCGATCCGCTACGACGGCCCCGACGACCTCGACACCGCCTACCAGCACCTCAACCTGGGCGCGGCCCTGTACGGCGCCAACAGGGCGCGCGATGCGCTGCCCGAGCTCGAGCGCGCGCGGAAGATCATCGCGGTCAAGCTGGGTCCGGACCACCCGGACATGGCCCTGGTGCTCAACACCATGGCGGTCTCCTATGCGGCCCGGCGCGACTACGACAAGGCGCTGCCGACGATGAAGAAGGCGCTGGCGATCGTCGTGGCCAAGCAGGGCGCGGATCACCCGCAGGTGGCGGTGATGCGGGCCAACATCGCCGACATTCTGCTGCGGCAGCAACAGCCCCGGCCAAAGGAAGCGCTGGCCGAGCTCGAGCAGGCGATCGCGGTGCAGAACAAGGCCCACGTCGAGGGTGGCTTGCTGGGCCTGTCGCTGACGCTGCAGGGCTGGGCGCTGGTCGCGCTGGGCCAGCAGCGCCGGGCGGTGGCGCCGCTCGAGCGCGCGCTGACCCTGCTCGACGCCCAGTCGGGGGCGGTCGAGCACCGCGGCGACTGCCGTTTTTGGCTGGCCCACGCGCTGCACGACCTGCACCGCGGCGGTGACCGGCCGGCCCGGCTGGCGGCGGAGGCGGCGGATCTGTACCGCAAGGCCGGCGACGACCCGGCGGCGCGGCGAGCCCAGGCCCTGGCACGGTCGCTCGGCGGGCACTGACTCGGGTATTCTCGGCCCGTGCTCGAGACCGAGCGACGGGCCGAGATCGAGGCGAAGGTGCGCGCGGCGTGCAACGCGGCCCGGCTGCACGATGCCGCGACGCTGGCGATCGAATCGTACGGTCCGGAGATCCTCGGCTATCTGGTGGCGGTGACGCGCAGCGAGTCCGACGCCAGCGAGGCGTTCGCTATGTTCAGCGAGGACCTGTGGCGTGGGCTGGAGAAGTTCCGCTGGGAGTCGTCGCTGCGCACCTGGTCGTATACGGTGGCGCGCAACGCCATGCATCGGATGATGCGTGACCCCCACCGCCGCGCCGACCGGCGCGTGCCGCTGTCGCAGTCGCCGGAGGCGCAGAACGTCGCCCTGCGCGTGCGCACGCGGACGCTGCCGTACCTGCGCACCGAGGTGAAGGACCGCGTGGCCGAGCTGCGCCGGGAGCTGGATCCGGAGGACCAGACCCTGTTTATCCTGCGCCTCAACCGCAAGATGTCGTGGAACGAGATCGCCAGCATCGTGGGCGGCGATCGCGTGCTGGACGAGGCCGAGCGCAAGCGCGAGGCCGCCCGGCTGCGCAAGCGGTTCGAGCGGGCCAAAGAGATCCTGCGCGACAAAGCACGCGAGCGCGGGCTGACCTAGGGCGAAAGTTTCGCATCTGGCTCCGACCCCGGTCAGAGCTCGTTTTCGATCAGCTGGTCGAGGGTCTCGCGGCGGCGGACGATCTTGTAGGCGTCGCCGTCGACCAGGACCTCGGCCGGGCGTGGGCGGGTGTTGTAGTTGGAGGCCATGGGGAAGCCGTAGGCGCCGGCGGCACCGATGGCCAGGAGGTCGCCGGCGGCCAGGCGGTGGAGCTCGCGGTCGCGGCCGAGGACGTCGCTCGATTCGCAGATCGGGCCGACGATGTCGGTGACGAACATCGCGCGGCTGGCGTCGCGGTGGACCGGGCGGATCGGGTGGTAGGAGCCGTACAGGGCCGGGCGCATCAGGTCGTTGAAGGCGGCGTCGACGATGGTGAACTCTTTGACGCTGTTGGCCTTGCCGTAGAGGACGCGGGTGAGCAGGACGCCGGCGTTGCCGACGATGACGCGGCCGGGCTCGCAGATCAGGGTCATCTCCGACAGGCCGCCGAGGGCGCGTCTGACCGCCTCGCCGTACTGGGCCGGGCTGGGCGGCTCCGGCTCCTCTTCCTGGCCGTAGGGGATGCCCAGGCCGCCGCCGATGTCGATGTAGCGCAGGCCGATGCCCTGCTGCTTCAGCGTCCCCACCAGCTCGACCAGGCGGTCGGCGGCGTCGGTGAAGGGCGAGGTCTTGGTCAGCTGCGAGCCGATGTGGCAGTCGATGCCGACCACCTCGATGTGCGCCAGGTCGGCGGCCCGCTGGTAGACCTCGGCGGCGTCGGTGGCCGGGATGCCGAACTTGTTCTTCTTCATCCCGGTGGAGATGTACGGGTGGGTCTCGGCATCGACGTCCGGGTTGACGCGGATCGACACCGGTGCCACCGCCTTCATCTCGCCGGCGACGCGGTCGAGCAGCTCCAGCTCATCGCGCGACTCGACGTTGAATGCCAGGATGCCGGCCTCGATCGCCCGGCGCATCTCGCCCGCGGTCTTGCCCACGCCGGAGAAGACGATCTTCTTGGGGGCGGCTCCGGCCTCGAGGCAGCGGAACAGCTCGCCGCCCGAGACGATGTCGGCGCCGGCGCCCAGCGAGAACAACAGGCGCAGCACCGACAGATTGGAGTTGGCTTTGACCGAGAAGCAGATCAGGTGTGCCATCCCCGACAGCGCGTCGTCGAACACCTTGTAGTGCCGCGTCAGCGTCGCCTGGCTGTAGACGTACGTCGGCGTCCCCACCTCGTCGGCAATGCGCGATAGCGGCACACCCTCGCAGAACAGATCGTCTCCCCGGTACTCGAAGTGATTCATGCGTCCTCGTCTGTGGGGGCGAGGGCGGCTCGCGCCCGCGCGATCTCGGCTTCTACCCGCGCCCGCGCCGGTCCCCCGGCCACGTCGCGGCGGTTGACGGCGTTGGCCACGTCGAGCCAGTCGTAGACGTCCTCGTCGAAGGACGGGTGCTCGGCCCGCAGCTCGTCCAGGCTGAGCGCCGCCAGCTCGACGCCGCGGTCGGCGGCTGCTCGCACCAGGGCGCCGGCGCGGTCGTGGGCGTCGCGGAACGGCAAGCCCTTGGACACCAGGTAGTCGGCCAGCTCGGTGGCCACCAGATAGCCCTCGTCCACCGCCCTGCGCAGACGCTCGACGTCGAACTCCAGCGCGCCGACCATGCCGGTGGCCACCCGCAAGCTGGCCAGGGCCGTCTCGACGGCGTCGTAGAGCGGCTCCTGAGTCTCCTGCAGGTCCTTGTTGTAGGCCAGCGGCAGCCCCTTGAGCACGGTGATCAGACTGACCCAGTCGCCGATCACGCGGCCGCTCTTGCCGCGGATCAGCTCGGCCAGGTCGGGGTTGACCTTCTGCGGCATCAGCGACGACCCGGAGCAGTACGCCTCGCTCAGCCGGGCGAAGCGGAACTCCTGCGAGAGCCACAGGACGATCTCCTCGCCCAGCCGCGACAGGTGCACCTGGCACAGGGCCAGCGCGCTGACCAATTCGATGGCGAAGTCGCGGTCGCCCGAGGCGTCCAGGCTATTGTGGGTCACGCCGTCGAAGCCCAGCTCCCTGGCGACCCACTCGCGGTCGATGGGAAACGTCGTCGCCGCCAGGGCGCCGGCGCCCAGGGGCGACTCCCCGGCCCGGCGCGCCGCGTCGAGCACCCGCCCGCGGTCGCGCTCGAGCATGGCCACGTAGGCGAGCATGTGGTGGGCGACCCGCACCGGCTGCGCCCGCTGCAGGTGGGTGTAGCCGGGCATGAAGGTATCGACGTGGCGCTCGGCCTGGTCGAGCAGCGCGCC
>Ga0114931_10005034_pt1 | contig 16361 bp, 16 predicted proteins | sample 2SBtaG_FD_89579 | JGI IMG/M metagenome (GOLD analysis project Ga0114931, IMG submission 89579) | Deep subsurface microbial communities from Kolumbo volcano to uncover new lineages of life (NeLLi) - 2SBTROV14_V59a metaG | ecosystem: Environmental > Aquatic > Marine > Volcanic | place: Kolumbo...
CGGAGCTTTTGGACTCGCAGGAAACCCTGCGCCATGAAATCGCCGTGCGCAAGCGGACGGAACAGTCGCTTTACAAAAACGAACTGATGCTTCGTTCGATTGTCGAAAACATGCGGGATGCGCTCATCATGCTCGACGACTCGGCGACGATTCAAATGTTTAATCCGGGCGCGGAGCAAATTTTCGGGTATTCGGCCGCGGAGGTGGTGGGAAAAAATATCAATATCCTGATCCCGGATTCCCACAAAAGCCGGCATGACACCGGCTTTAAAAACTACACGCAACTCGGGAAAAGAAACATCGACGTCTGGCAATCGCTCGAGGTTCCCGGAAAGAAAAAGGACGGAACCGTCATTCCCATGGAATTGTCCATCAGCGAAATGAAACTGGACAAAAAAAGTTATTTTATCGGAACGTTTCGGGATATCACGAACCGCAAGCAGGCGGACGAAAAGTTACAGCGTTATTCCCGCGAGTTGGAACGCAGTAACCAGGCGCTGAACGATTTTGCCGCCATCGCCTCCCACGACTTGCAGGAGCCATTGCGCAAAGTAACGATTTTCGCCGGACGGCTGAAGGAAAAATATGCGGCCGCGCTGGACGATTCCGGCAAGGATTATCTCATGCGCATGCAAAAGGCTGCGGAGCGTATGCGCCGTTTTATTGACGACCTGCTGGATTATTCACGGATCACCACACGGGCGCGGCCTTTCCAGGCCGTCGATCTGGAGAAAATCGCCCGCGAGGTGCTGGTGGACTTGAAATTGCGTATTGCCGAGTCGGGCGGGCGCGTGGATATCCAGCGGCTGCCCGTTCTGGACGCCGACAAATTGCAGATGCACCAGTTGTTTCAGAACCTCCTGGGAAACGCCTTGAAGTTTCACCGGCAGGAGGCGCCCCCTGAAATTTCCGTCAACAGCCGGCCCCTGGAAAACGGTTTTTGGGAAATCACTGTCGAGGATAACGGCATCGGTTTCAACCCAAAAGCCGTTGACCGAATCTTCAAGCCCTTTGAGCGGCTGCACGGCCACAGCGCCTATGAAGGCAGCGGCATGGGTTTGAGCATTTGTAAAAAAATCGTCGAACGCCACGGCGGCACCATAACCGCCAAAAGCGTTCCGCAACAAGGCACGGCGATGGTCATCACTCTCCCCGAAAAACCCCAAGCGGAATAAACGCCCGTCCGGGATGCCACGCCGCCCACAGCCGCGCTTTACCTTGGCCGGGCCGGGCCGGTCATTTTTTCCGGCTGAACGTTCTGATCAAATTCCTCGGCGGTGAGCAGTTTCAGCGCTACGGCGGCCTCCTTCAAGGTGATATTTTCCTGGTGGGCTTTTTTGGCAACCTTGGCGGCATTGTCATAACCGATATGCGGGTTCAGGGCGGTCACCAGCATCAGCGAGTTTTTAAGGTGATGGTCGATTTGCTCACGGTTGGCCTGCAACCCCTCCATGCAGTGGTCGTTGAAGGAACGGCAGGAATCGGCGATCAGCCGGATCGATTGCAGCAGGTTGTAAATCATCAGCGGTTTGAACACGTTGAGTTCGAAATTGCCCGAGGCGCCGCCGATGTTGACGGCGGTGTCGTTGCCGATCACCTGGGCGGCCACCATGGTCATGGCTTCCGACTGGGTGGGGTTGACTTTTCCCGGCATGATGGAACTGCCGGGTTCGTTGGCGGGCAGGGCCAGCTCGCCGATGCCGCAACGCGGGCCGGACCCCAGCCAGCGGATGTCGTTGGCGATTTTCATGAGCGAGCAGGCGATGGTTTTCAGAACGCCGCTGGCCTCGACTACGGCGTCGTGGGCGGCGAGGGCTTCGAATTTGTTGGGTGCACTGACGAACGGCAGGCCGGTGATGGCGGCGATCTCCGCCGCCACCCGGACGGGAAAATCGGGGTGCGAGTTAAGCCCGGTGCCGACGGCGGTGCCGCCCAGCGCAATCTGCTGCAAACGCGGCAGGCAGGTCTGGATGCGCGCCAGGGCGTTCTCCAACTGCGTCTGGTAACCGCTGAATTCCTGCCCCAGCGTCAGCGGCGTGGCATCCATCAAATGCGTGCGGCCGATTTTAATGATGCCGCCGAAGGCCGCCACCTTGCCGGCGACGCTGTCGCGCAGTTTCGTAACCGCCGGGATCAGCCGGGAATGAATTTGTTCGACCGCGGCGATGTGCATGGCCGTGGGAAAGGTGTCGTTCGAGGACTGCCCCTTGTTCACGTCGTCGTTCGGGTGGACCGGCGTTTTACTGCCCAGTTGGCCGCCGCTGATTTCTATGGCCCGGTTGGCGATGACCTCATTGGCGTTCATGTTGGACTGCGTGCCGCTTCCCGTTTGCCAGACGCGCAGGGGGAAATGATCATCAAGCTTGCCTTCGATGACTTCTCCGGCGGCCCGGACGATGAGGTCTTTTTTGTCGTCCGGCAGCAGGCCCAGCCCGGCGTTGACGAGGGCCGAGGCTTTCTTCAATATCCCCATGGCGCGGATAAGCTCGCGCGGCATGGTTTCCTGTCCGATATCGAAATGGATCAGCGACCGCGCCGTTTGCGCGCCGTAGTAACAAGTGGCGGGGACTTTGATCTCACCCATGCTGTCGGTTTCGACCCGGTATTCCATGGCATTCTCCTTCGGCTGATAAACGGTATTGTGTTCGGCCCCTGGTTGGCGCCGCCCGGTCAGGTGCTAAAATAGCTTGCGGATTCCGGCATGGTTTGCAACAGATGTGCCCGGATTTTTTTCATCAGGCGCTGTTCCGCCTGGCGCACCGCCTCGCGCGTCACATGGTAGTCATCGCCGATTTCCTGCAAGGACCGCGGCGTTTCGGAGAGAATCCGGTTTTCCAGGATTTCGCGTTCGACCGGCTTGATGCCGTCGGAGAAGTCGGCGATGTTTTTTTTGAGCTGGTCGCGGAATTGGGCGGATGCCACTTCCTGTTCCGGATGTTTTCCGTCGGTCAGAAAGTGGGCGGGAGAGAGCGGGCTGTCCTCTCTCACCGGGGTGTCCATGGAAACATCCGCGGCCCCCAGGCTGGTCTGAACGTCGATGACTTCCGACTCCTCGACACCGAATCGTTCGGCCAGGAGTTTGGTGGTTGGGTTAAGCCCTTCCCGTTCCAGCTTTTCTTTTTCTTTTTGCAGGTTGTAAAGCAACTTGCGGCAGGTATTGGTAGTCCCCACTTTCACCAGCCGCCAGTTATCCAGAATGAATTTGAGGATGTAGGCCCGCACCCACCAGGAGGCATAAACGGGCAGGCGAACGCCGCGAAACGGATCGAAATTTTTCACCGCCTGCATGAGGCCGACGTTGCCTTCCTGGATCAGGTCCATGAGGTTTCGCCATTCACGCTTGAAGCCCATGGCGATCTTGACCACCAGCAGGAGGTTGGAGGTGATCAGTTTATAGGCAGTGGCGGGGTTGCCCGTTTCCTTATACTGGATCGCCAATTGGCGTTCTTCATCCTCGCCAAGCCCCTCGTATTTGCGGATCTCATGGAGATAAGCGGCCAGCGGATCGACGGACGCCAGCGCGCTCCCCGTCTTCACAGCCGGGACGTTGCGGTGCTCGTCCGGCTCGTCTTCGGGCGGCGGTTCGATGGCCGGCTCCAACTCGATCTCTTGTTCGTCGTCGTATTCCGGATTCATGGGTCAGGCTAAAGGGTTTCGCGCATGCGGGTAAAATGCGTTGAATTCGCTGTTTTTTAAATTTAGAATGAGAGAATGATCCGTTTGGCCGTTTTCGGCATTTTAATTGTTTTCATTATTTTGCTGGTGCGCTCTTATTTTTCCCCCGCCTCCGAGGATGAGGAAAAGCGCCTGTCGATGGACATGGTGCAGGACCCGAACTGCGAGACGTACATTCCAAAATCCGAGGCCGTGGTCAGAACCGTATCGGGCGAAACCCGCTATTTCTGCGGCGAAAAGTGCGCCCGCGAGTTTGAGAAAAAATATAGCAGTGGGTAAGCTCGTGTTTTATTTTATCATAACTCCGTTGGGGAAATTTTAAAAGTTAGCGAAAGGGCGGTCAAAAATGTTTGCAAAACCTATCCTGTTGTTTCTCGCGGTATTCCTGTTGACTTTCGCACCTATGGCGGCGGCCGCGCCTGCCGGCGCAAAATGCCCCTCCCTGGAAGAACAGCCGATCAAAATCGACGCCTGGGTTTCCAGAAAGTTCAAGAAACAGAAAAAAGCCATTAAAAAAGAGATGGGCAGCATGGAGCACGTCAAGGTCCGGTTGCGGGTTTTTTCCATGACCTTTCCGGCCAAGGTCATGGCCATCGGCAGATGCGTGCCGGTGAAGATCGGCCAACACGCCTTGCGGCAGGCCCTGAAATACACGGGAGGGATAAAGGAACTGGTCAACCAGCAATTTCTTGCCCCTTACTGGATCGGTATCGGCACCATGAACTTCGATGAATATTCCCAGCGGCCGGTCAACGCGGATCAAGTCAACGCCTTGCTGGACGACTCGCTCACCACGGAACAGTTTCAAGACCTTTATCAAAAACTTTCCCGGCAAAAGAAAAGAGTCAAAGGCTTTGGCGCCCAGGTTCCCAACCCGAGAAAAGTGCCTGAGTAACCGCCGAGGACATTTGTTTCGTCATGAAACTCCAGCGTTGCATTGTTGTGGTTCTCTTGTCGGCGGCGGTTGCCGTTGCCGAACCCGTTGCCGCCGATCAGCAATGCCCGGCCCTGGAAGAGCAGCCGGTCAAGCTCGAAGGCTGGTTGTCCAAAAAATATGAAAAGCAGTTGGCGGAGTTGGTCAAGGAGTTTGCCGCCATGGGCCATACCCGCGTGACCTTGTGGGTGTATCCGGCGAGAAATCCCTCGGGCATCGTCGCCATCGGCCGCTGCGTTCCGGTTTACATCGCGCAACATGCCCTCCGCGGCGCCCGGGCTTACACCGCCGGGGTGCACAGCCTGGTGCACCAGAACTTCGTTGGGCCGCAATGGATCGGTGTGGCGACGAACCTGTTTGCCGAGCTGGCCCGCCAGCCGGTGACCGAAAAGCAGGTCGAACAACTGCTGGATGAAGATTTGACCACCCGGCAGTTCCAGACCCTTTACCGTAAATTCACCCTCCAGGATCAAACCACCCATTCCTTCGGCATGGACCTGCCCAACCCAAAACTGATGCGGGAGTAATCCGCGGCGGCCGGCTATCTATCGCCTGACAAGCCGGACGGCGTGGGAGATGGTCTTGTCGTCTTTTTCGTACCAGTAGGGACAGCCGTTGAGATAGAAAACGATTTGCGCCTCGCGTTCGCCGCGGACGGAACTGGTCCACGTGCAATTTCCCGCGCCGGGAGGGAAAATCGGGTCGATGTGAATATCGCCGCCCTTGAAATCCTTGTTGGCTTTTTCCTGGTCGTACAGTGTCAGGGCTTCCTGAACGGTGGGCATTCGCCAGTCGCCGTGCCCGCCAAATTTTTTGGCGTTCATGTCCTTGACGTACTGCGCGGCTTCCTCCCAGCCGATATCCCGGTCCAGGTCCAGGCGGGAGTCGTTGGCCATCCACGTCAGAGTGGTTTGCGAATCGTAAATCAGTCCATTCGGGTTTTCCATGTAGCGTGGTTTTTCTTGCATGAACGTATCCTTCCAGAGTAACAAAACGTTGTGTTTTGACAGGGAGCGCGTTTCATGTGATCCCTGGATTTTATCGCGTAATTGGCTTGCGGACAAGCGGGTGTTTGCCGGTTCAGTTCAATTCGTAGAGGTCGGCTCGGCGATCCTCGAAAATCAGGTTGTGTTCGGTGAGGCGTTTGTTTCTTGCCCGTCCGATATCGATTTCGACCACCCGGACTTCTTCCCGGTCGGCCGAGGCGCGGTAGATAATTTCCCCGTCCGGGGTGACTACCTGGCTTTGGCCGATGAACGTCAGGGGATGGCCGGGGAGGCGCTCCTCGGCGCCGACGCGGTCCGCGGTCACGGCAAAGACCCGGTTTTCCAGGCACCGCGTGATCATGGCCTGGGGGCAATGCGGCAAAACCAGGTTGGCCGGGTGCGCGATGATGTCGGCGCCCTTGAGAGCCAGGGTGCGCGCCGTCTCCGGAAACCGCCAGTCGAAACAAATCATCAGGCCGACGCGCGCCGCGCCGATGTCGAACACCGGCAAGGGCAAATCGCCGGGCAGAAAACACTGCTTCTCGGTATCGAACAGATGGGCCTTGCGGTATTTGCCGATATAGCCTTGCGGACCCACGGCGAGGGCGGAGTTGTAAACGGCGTCACCATCCCGCTCGGCAAGGCCCGCAACCAAAACAGCGTTGACGGACGCGGCAAGAGCCAGCAGGCGTTCGCCGGCCGGCCCGCCGGGGACAGGCTCCGCCAGCGCCAGCGCCTCGGCCCGGTCCGTAAATTGGTACCCCGTCGCAAACAGTTCCGGCAACACCAGCAGGTCCGCCTCGACGTCTGCCAACAGCGCTTCCAGCCGTTCCAGGTTTGCCCGAACCTCGCCAAAGGCCGGGCTATTTTGCACAAATCCGACTTTCATGATCTTTTTTTACCACAAGACACAGAGAAAACCTTCTGAGGTTTTGTTTTTATTTTGCCAGGCGGGAGTGTTTGTTTCTCATGAGGTGGTCGATCAGGGTCAGCGCCACCATGGCCTCCACAATGGGCACGGCTCTGGGGGAAACGCAGGGGTCGTGGCGACCTTCCACACGGATCGTGGTTTTTTTCCCCCGGGTGGTGACGGTTTCCTGTTCCATAAGAATCGAGGAGGTCGGTTTCACCACAAGCCGGAGGACGATGTCCATGCCGTTGGAGATGCCGCCCAGGATGCCGCCGGCGTTATTGGTTTGGGTGACGATTTTTTTTCCCTTTGTCGTAAAACGGTCGTTGCACTTTGAGCCGGACATCCCGGCGGCGGCAAATCCGACGCCGATTTCCACACCCTTGACGGCGGGGATGCTCATCACCGCCTTGGCCAGGTCGGCGTCCAGCCGGTCGAAAACCGGCTCCCCCAAGCCCGCGGGTACGCCTTGAACCACCACCTCCAGAATGCCGCCGGCGGAATCGCCCTTCTTCCGCATTTTCATGATGTGATCGATCATCTTTTCGGCGCTCTTTTTATCCGGGCAACGCACAATGTTTTTTTCGATTTCCTTAAAGTCGATTTTTTTGGCGACGATGGGGCCGATTTGCTTGGTGTAGGCAATGACCTTAATACGATGCCGGGCCAGCAATTTTTTGGCAACGGCGCCGGCGGCGACGCGGCCGACGGTTTCCCGCGCACTGGAACGGCCGCCGCCGCGATGATCCCGGAATCCGTACTTCATCCAGTAGGTGAAATCGGCATGGCCGGGGCGAAACAGGTCCTTGATGGCTTCGTACTTCGAGGAATCCGCGTCCTCGTTTTCCACCCACAGGGCGATGGGGGTGCCCGTAGTCTTGCCCTGAAAGACGCCCGAGAGAATACGCGCGCGGTCGGCTTCCTTGCGGGTGGTGGTGACTTTGCTTTGCCCGGTGCGCCGCCGGTCGAGTTCTTTCTGGATGTCTTTCTCCTTCAGGGGCAAGCCGGCGGGACAGCCTTCCAGCACGACACCGACACCCGGCCCGTGGGACTCGCCCCAGGTGGCTATCTTGAACAGTTTTCCGAACGTGTTTCCCGACATGTTCACCGTTTCATGCTGACGCGGAATCGGATAATGCGTACCAGGGTATCGACAAATTGGCCCAGGGTTTTCGTGGACTGGCCTTTCACCCGGTCTTCAAAAACAATGGGAATTTCCCTTATCTTAAACCCTTGCAAGTGACAGGCGTACAGGATTTCCTCGACGATGGAGGGGCCGACGGAAACCATGTTCTCCAGGCCGATGGCCTGCAGGACTTGCCGCTTGAAACAGCGAAAGCCCGAGGTGCAATCCATGACGGGAAGGCCCATCACGGCGCGGATAAACTTGTTGGCAAACTGGGTGATGCCGATGCGGATGGCGCCGCGCCCGGTTTCCCGGCCGCCGGCCACGGCACGCGAGCCGATGGCGATGTCGCAGTCCTGCATCGCCTCGACCAGCGCCGGAATGTAGCGCGGATGGTGCGAGTAGTCGGCGTCCATTTCTATAATGAACTTTGCTCCCAGTTCGACCGCGTACAACATACCTTCGATGCCGGCGGTGCCCCGCCCTTTTTTGTTTTTGCGCGTAATCAGGTGAACCCGCGGTTCTTTCTCGCCGATCGCCGCCACCTCCCGGCTGGTGCCGTCCGGCGAGTCGTCGTCCACGACCACCACGCCAAAGGAAGGGTCCAGTTCCAGAATATCGCGGATCAGGCCGGCGATGTTGTCCCGCTCATTGTAGGTCGGGATCATGGCTACGGCGTTCAGCATCACAACCGGTTTTGCACGATGTGCCGGGTTTTTTCGCAAACCAGGCCGGCGGGAATTTGCACCATGCAGTGCTGAATGATATCACAGGTTTTCTTGTAGCAGGGGGCGCATTCGATGGGGCTGACGATAATTTCGCCGCGGCCGTAAAGATCGATTTCCTGCGGACAGGTTGGCCCGAAAATCGCCAGGACGTGCTTGCCGTGGCCGATGGCCAGGTGCATGGGCAGGGTGTCGCCGGTGACCAGCAGGTCGCAGTTGTTAATAATAGCGGAAAACTGCGGCAGGGAGTGGTGGTTGCCGGTGTCCAGCACCCCGGAGCGCAGGCGCTTTTTGATTGCGGCGTTTTTTTCGATTTCCGCCTTGCCGCCCAGGAGCAGGACCTGCACGCCGTCCAATCCGTCCAACGAGTCGATCAGGGCCGCATAGCCTTCAACGGTCCAGGATTTATTGGCGAACAGCGGCCCGGCACCGGGGCAGACACCGACCAGCCGGGAACCGTTACGCACACCGGTTTTCCGCAAAACCTGCGCGGCGTATTCGGACTCCTCGCGCCGCACCGTCAACTCATAGGGTTCGCCATGATACTGCAAGCCGACCGCCGCGAAAATGATCTCCTGATAGGTTTTGCGGTTTTTACGGAACTTCAACTCATCGTCGAGGCCCAGTTCAAAGGCGTATTGGCACTCCGGGTTCAAGGGAAAAATATTGCCGTAGCGCGACAGGCCGAAACCTTTTTTATCCGCGGCGCGGACTTGCATGGCCCAGGCGGCGGCGGCCGCGTCCTTGTCCAGGGAAAGCAGCAAGTCGAACTCTTCCGCCGCCAGGCGCAAGCGGGTGTCTTCCCCGAACTCAAACAGGCGGTCGATGTGGCGGTTGCCGTGCAGCAAGTCGTAGGCGGCCGCATCCACCACCCAGGTGATGTGGGATTGCGGGTATTCGGTTTTCAGCGCGGCCAGCAGGGGCGTTGTGCGCAAAACGTCGCCTATGGCGGCCAGCTTGACGATCAGGATACGTTTACCCATGGGGCTGTACTCGCCGCACCCCTCGCACGGTCGTTTGAATTTGCAGGGTTTCTCGCCGTTAAAATACCGGCAATCGGGTTTGATGATCATGGAACGAAGTTTGCGCGCTTCAAGGTTGAAAAAATGAACGACCCCACCGCAAGCGGACGGGGTATCCGATAAGAATTTTTATTTAAGAGCCGCGGCAAGCCACGGGGAATAAAACCCACTTGTGGGATTAAACCTCCAGCAGGCCGCCCTTGTAGTTTTGACACAGAAAAAACCGGAAGGTGCGAACGGTTTGCCCTTTCCACTCGACGGGGAACGGGGTCAGTTCCATCACCGAGTCGAAATGCTGCTTGACCAGGGGAAGGTTTCCGCGTCCCTCAACGAATACGTAAAGGCCGTCCTCCCCGGCCAGGTGATCGAGACTTCCCAGGTAGGGGTAGCGTTTCAGGCCATGGATTCTGTAAGTTTGCGGCTGTCCCGGAATGTAAAATCCCAACTCGCCGGTGATCTGGTGGCGGTCGGCGAACACAAAAATTTTACGGGGCTTGCCGGTGTTCTGCAAGAGTTTTCCGGCTCTCTGGCCCAGTTGTTTCCATCCGTAGGCGCGTTTGGCAAAGATGTCCGACTGCGGCGACAGGGGAATGACATTAAACATCGCCTGCACATGCACCGCCACGGCCACCAGAATTCCGGTATAGACGGCGGTTTCCTTGACGAAGCCCAGCATACTGTTGGCGGCCGCGCGCTCGCGCCCGCCCCGCGAAAAATAAAGCCCCACCATCGCCAGCGTCGCGGTGAAATAGGCCATGACCGGCCAGTTGCCCTCCACCTTGCCGTTGACACTGACGAACAGGAAAAACAGAAAAACCGGCACGGAAAAAGCCAGCAAAAAAAGAAACCGGTCGTCCCTTTCCCGGCGCCAGAATTTATAACAATATACCATCGCCGCGGCCAGGGCGGTAAAAACAAAAGGCGTCACCAACAGCGCCTGGCTTCCCAGATATTCCAAAACGCTTGTGAGTGGCTCCACCGGCTTGCCCGCAAAACCGTGGGAAAACTGGAAGCCGAAGGAAGCCCAGTTGTTCATCGCGTTCCAGATCAGGACAGGACTGAACACCAGCGCCGCCAGCGCCAGCGCCAGCCAGGGTTCTTTTTGCCCGAGAACGCGCTTATGCTGAAAGGACAAGCCGAGAAATAACGCCGTGCAGGGCACCAGCAGAATTCCGGTGTATTTGCTCAACAGGGAGCATCCCAGGGCCAGCCCGGAGTAATACCAGAAACGCGGCTTATCTTTGAAAATGGCGTGGAAAAGCAGGTACAGGGTCAGGGCGCTGAAAAAGACCTGGGGGGTATCCGGGGTGATCACCACGGAGCCTAGGGAAAAGATCAGAATCGCGTTCAACCAGAGAACGCAATAAAATCCGATTTTTTCGCTGGCAAAGATGTCTCTGCCGAGAAAATAGGTCACCAGGGACAAACCGATTCCCGGAATGACGGCGGCCAGGCGCACAAAAAATTCGCTGCTGCCGCCTATCCCGGTCGTCAGGGCGATGAGGGCCGCCACCATCGGGGGGTGATCGAAATAACTCCACTGCAAATGCCGCGACCAGTCCCAATAGTAGGCCTCGTCACCGGTGAGGTTCAGGCGGGTTATCAAAAACAGGCGGCAGGCGGTGGCCAGCACCAGAAAAATTGTCAGTCGGGTTGTGTACGGTTTCACAGATAACCGAACGAATGTATGGCGACGCTCCGCAACGTCCGGAACATGGGGATAGTTTAAAAAAACGGCAAACGCCGGCGGCGAATGGCGCGGCACCAATCGGTTCTGGAACAATCCGCTTCGGATTAAACGATGGAAATAAGAAAAGCCGCTACTCTTGGGAATTGTCGGAGTCGACCAGCTCCCTCAGTTCCTTGCCCGCTTTGAAGAATGGAACTTTCTTGCCGGGAACATCGACCGTTTCGCCGGATTTCGGATTTCTGCCAATCCTCGGGTTGCGTGCGCGGATACGGAAACTGCCGAATCCGCGAAGTTCAACCTTTCTGCCCTGGCTGAGAGACTCCGTAATGCTTTGAAACACTGTATTTACAACGACTTCTGTTTGTTTTTTGGTCAAATTAATTTGACCGGCAACTTTCGCGACCAGCTCCGCCTTGGTCATTAAACATTTCCCCCGATATGTTTATATTGGTATTGGAAAGTATTGGGAAAAATCGGATGGAAGTATATCATCAAAGTCAATTAAGTCAAGGGCTTTCAGAGTGTTTTTCCGGCAAGCGGCGAGCCTGGCGCAGCGGTGCATTTGCACATTGCGGCGGGCGCCAACGAATTGATGGCAACCGATTGAAAAACCACTTATTAAAGGTTGCGTTAAGTTTTTTTCTCAGTTGCGCCAAAGGTATTGCAGGATGGGGAGATTATGGTAAGAGGCTATCGTATCGGCAATCCGGGTTGCGGAATTGCCTTGCACCAGCCAGCTTAAAAGACCGCGGAATTCCTTTTCCTGAATGAGCTTGGGACGCCTTTGCAAATCAAGAAGCTGCATCAGCAACTCAATGCTGTCCTCAAAACCGCCCAGTTGGTCCACAAGCTTGAATTCCAGAGCCTGCCTGCCGGTAAATATACGCCCGTCCGCCAGTTTTTTGACCTCATCGAGCGGCATATTGCGCGCCTTGGAAACGGCTTCGGCAAACTGCTGGTGCACGTCATCGAGAACATTTTGCAGGATTTTGCGCTCCTCAACCGACATGGGGCGCAACGGGGAGCCGGCATCCTTGAATTTGCCGCTTTTGATCACTTGCGGCTCGATGCCGATTTTGTCCATCAATTTTCCGATATTGGACGAGGCCATGATCACCCCGATACTGCCGGTCAAGGTTCCGGGATTGGCAACGATGCGGTCGGCGGGGCTGGCGATATAATATCCGCCGGAGGCCGCCAGGCTGCCCATGGAGGCAATGATTATCTTTGTACCCCGGGTTTTCAGCACCTCGTCATAAATTTCCTGCGCCGGCGCCACGGCGCCGCCCGGAGAATCGATCCGTAGAATAATCCCGCGGATGGAAGCATCCTCCCGATACTTGACCAGCTGGCGAACCACTTCCCGGGAATCTGTAATGATGCCCTGCACTTCCACAACGCCGACCTTTGGCCGGACAGCAGCCAACGGGTCCGGCAGAAAACTCGTCAGGATTTGCGAAAGCCCCACCAACGCCAGGACACCCAGGAAAAAGTAGAAAACCCGGGCGCTGAAAGACTTTTTTTTTCGTGGAGCGTGTGCCGTTTCCATTGTTGCGCAAAAGTTACCTAAAAAGGATGATAAGTTGGCGACGTCGCCCGGTCTCATGCGCTCCGGTGCGACATCACTCTTCGGTTTGCGTTTCGTCCTTGGCGCCGGCCTTGCCGTTTTCCATCAGAGCCTGTTCCTGCTCGATTGCCGAAACGTCCAGATTGGCCTCATAGGCCTTGATGCTCAGGCCGATCTTCTTGTTTGCCGTATCCACCTTGACCACCTTGGCCTTGACGACATCACCCACCTTGACCACTTTTTCCGGGTGCGAAACTTTTTCGGTGCTCAATTGGGAAACATGAATCAAGCCTTCCAATCCATCGTCGAATTCGGCAAAGGCGCCAAACCCGGTGGTTTTGATAATCGTTGCGGTCACCTCCGTGCCGACGGGTACGCGCTCGGCGATGTCGTCCCAGGGGTTGGGCTGCAACTGCTTGATCCCCAGGGAAATGCGAAAGGCGTCCTTGTCGATGTTCAGGACAACGGCCTTGACCTGCTCCTTTTTCTTGATGACCTCAGACGGATGCTTGATCTTGCCCCAGGAAAGATCGGAAATGTGGATCAATCCGTCCACGCCGTCTTCCAGCTCCACGAAGGCCCCGAAATCCGCCAGGTTTCTCACCGTACCCGTTACCTCGGAGCCGATCGGGTATTTGTTTTCGATATCTTCCCAGGGATTCGGTTCGACCTGCTTCATCCCCAGGGAGATGCGCTTCTTTTCCTTGTCGAGAGTCAGGACGACGGCTTCCACCATATCGTGCAGGGAAACGATTTTGCTGGGATGCTTGGTTTGCCGGCTCCAGGACATTTCCGAAATATGCACCAGGCCCTCGATCCCTTTTTCAAGTTCGACGAAGGCGCCATAATCGGTGATGCTCACTACCTTGCCGGTGATTTTTGAATTGACCGGATACTTGTTCTCCAGATCGATCCAGGGGTCGGGGGTGATTTGCTTGAGGCCCAGGGAAACCCGTTCGCTTTCCTTGTCGAACTTGAGGACCATCACCTGGATTTTGTCGCCGATGGAGAACATTTCGGAAGGATGATTGACGCGCCCCCAGGACATATCGGTGATATGCAGCAATCCGTCGATGCCGCCCAGGTCGATAAACACGCCGTAGTCCGTGATATTTTTGACAATGCCGTCCACCAGGTTGCCTTCCTTCATATTTGCCAGGGTTTCATGGCGGGCCTGCTTGCGCTGCTCCTCCAGCAGGATGCGGCGCGAGCAGACGATGTTGCCTCTCTTCTTGTTCATCTTGATGATCTTCATCTGGAACTTTTCGCCGATCAGTTTTTCCAGATTGCGAATGGGGCGCAGGTCGATTTGCGATCCCGGCAAAAAGGCTTTGAGGCCGATGTCCACGGTCAACCCTCCCTTGGCCTTGGCGACCACGGTGCCCTCGATGGTTTCGTCATTTTCCGAAGCCTTGACCAGCAGGTCCCAAACCTTGATTTTGTCGGCTTTATCCTTGGACAAAACCACGACGCCGTTTTCATCCTCGATTCTTTCGAGAAACACCTCGATTTCATCGCCTATTTTAAGGCTCTTCTCGGCGCTGGGAAATTCATCCAGGCTGACGACGCCCTCCGATTTGAAGCCGACGTCCAGAGTGACCGTTTCCTTGGAAACATCGATCACCCTGCCGAAGATCAGTTCACCGGCCTTGAATTTTTTGAGACTGCTGTCATAGAATTCCTCCATTTCCCGGAATTCGGCTTTTTCCTGTTCGGTCATTTCCTCCTGCTCGTCCAGGTCCAACGTATTCGATTTTTCCTTCATAGCGATTCAATCCTTTCGTAAAATTTTTCAGACATTGGCGGCGGGCCTGATGTGTTCCACCACCTTGTCCACGACTTCATCGATAGTTAAATGGGTAGTCTCCACGTAAATAGCGTCCTTGGCCCGAACCAGCGGGGCGATTTCCCTGTGCGCGTCTTCATAATCGCGCTGTTTGATCTGCGCGATGATTTTTTGCATGTCCACCTGCCGCTGCCTGGCCTTCAGTTCGAGATAGCGCCGTTTGCCGCGCTCGGCGGGGTCGGCGTCAAAATAGAACTTGATGTCGGCGTGGGGGAACACCACGGTGCCGATATCCCGCCCCTCCATGACGATTTTTCCCTCGCGGCCCATGCGGCGCTGTATGGCGGTGAGGATTTCGCGGACCTTGGGCTGGCTGGCGACGACGGCGGCGCCCTTGCCCACCGCCTCGCTCTTGAGAATCTGCGTGGCGTCGGTGCCGTTGACCATCACTTTTTGCCCCTCCGGATGAGGGATGAATTCGATGTCCAGTGCCGCCGCCACCTGCGCCACCCGTTCCCGGTCATGCAAGTCCACGCCGTCGTTTTGCGCGGTCCAGGCTACGGCGCGGTACATGGCGCCGCTGTTGATGTAGCGAAACGCCAGTTTCTCGGCGATGGTTTTGGCGATGGTGCTCTTGCCGCTGCCGGCCGGCCCGTCAATGGCGATAATCATTCATTCCCTCGCCGCCAGTTCAAACACTTCCCTGGCGTTTGCAAATGTTTTGACCAGATAGTCCTCTTCCTCCCGGCCGATCGCGGATTTGATTTCATCCAGCGTGTCCTCGAATCGCTCGATAATGTCCAGAACCGCGTCCCGGTTGAAGAGGCAGATGTCCTTCCACATCACCGGTTCGCTGGCAGCCAGGCGGGACATGTCTTTTAAGCCGTTGCCGCCATATACGGCGATAGCTTGGCCTTGCCGCGTTTTCAACTCGGCAATGGTGTTCATCAGCGCAAAAGCGACGATGTGCGGCAAATGGCTGACCGCTCCATAAATGAGGTCATGTTCGTTGGCATCCACCGGCAACACCGTCGAACCCAGCTCCCGCCATAACCCGGTGACACGGGCCAGGGCGTCCGGGTCGGTGCTCGGCGTGGGGGTGACAATACATTTTGCATTTTCAAACAGGTCCGGATCGGAAGCCGCGAACCCGGACTTCTCGCTGCCGGTGATGGGGTGCGTTCCGACAAAACGCGCCGATGCCGGAAGAATTTTTCCCATGGCCTCAACCACGGGAGCCTTGACCGAGCCGACATCGATGAGAATACAGGCCTCGCGGAGAGCGGGAGCCATGGCGCGGGCGCAACCCGCGATACTGCCCACGGGGGTGCAGATGGCAATCAGGTCGGAGCCGCGGGCGGCGGCGGCCGGGTCGGTGAACGCCTCGTCAATAAAGTTCAGCCTTTTGGCCTCCTCGAGGGTTGCGCGGTTTCTGCCGCAGCCGACGATTTTGCCGGCCAGGCCGCGCCGCCGGCACGCCCGCGCCAGCGACCCGCCCAACAGGCCCACGCCGACAATCGTCATTTGTTCAAACAAGGGTTTCATGTTTCGACTCAGACCTTTTGCGGGTAAGAACCCAGAACGTTTAAAAACAGGCAGCGCCGTTTCAACAGATCGATCACCCGGGCGACGGTTTTGTCCTCGATATGGCCTTCAAAGTCGAGGTAAAAAAGATACTCCCAGGGCCGGTTACGCAGCGGCCGGGACTGGATTTTGGACAAATTGATTTTGTGCCGGGCAAACAGTTGCAAGGTCTTCAGGAGCGCTCCGGCCTCGTCCTTGATGGAAAACATAATGGACGTTTTATTGGCTTTCGCCCGTTTGGCGGCGGTTTTGCCGATGACGAGAAAGCGGGTGTAGTTTTCCGTACGGTCCTGTATGTTTTTGGCGTGGACGTTCAATTGATAATGCTCGGCGGCCAGTTTCCCGGAAATCGCCGC
>Ga0114931_10005035_pt1 | contig 16361 bp, 15 predicted proteins | sample 2SBtaG_FD_89579 | JGI IMG/M metagenome (GOLD analysis project Ga0114931, IMG submission 89579) | Deep subsurface microbial communities from Kolumbo volcano to uncover new lineages of life (NeLLi) - 2SBTROV14_V59a metaG | ecosystem: Environmental > Aquatic > Marine > Volcanic | place: Kolumbo...
ATCGGCCGCGCGGAGCTTGTTCACCCCGCGAGCCACGATCTTCAAGGCGTCGATGTCCAGGCCGGAGTCGGTCTCATCGAGGATCGCCAGGCGGGGCTCCAGCACGGCCATCTGGAAGACCTCGTTGCGTTTCTTCTCGCCGCCGGAAAAGCCCTCGTTGATCGCGCGGTTCAGGAGGCGCTGGTCCAGTTCCAGGAGCCGGGCCTTCTCCTTGACCATCTCGATGAAGTCCATCGCATCGACGGGTTCGAGGCCGCGGTGCTTGCGGACGGCATTCAAGGCCGCCTTGAGGAAATAGCTGGTGCTGACGCCGGGGATTTCGACCGGATATTGAAACGCCAGGAAGATGCCGCGGCAGGCCCGCTCCTCGGCGGCCAGCGCAAGCAGGTCCTCGCCCTGGTAGAGCACCTCGCCGCCGGTGACTTCATAGGTTTCGTTTCCGGCGAGGACGGCGGCGAGGGTGCTCTTTCCCGAGCCGTTGGGGCCCATGATCGAATGAACCTCGCCGGCCTTCACCGTCAGGTTCACGCCCTTGAGGATTTCGCGACCCTCGATCTTTGCGTGTAGATTACGAATCTCAAGCATGTATGTACCTCAATGTGGTTTCGTTCGGCCAAGAACCGCACGCTTAGTCATGCTAAAAGAACCCTGCGTTTGAATCGTCACCCATCTCCCAGCGCCGCGCGGGCTGAAGCCCGCGGCTCGCTATGTTAGAGTGCTTTAGTGCAGACCGATCATCATGGTCGGCGGTCAGCCGACGCTGCCTTCTAGGCTGACCTCTAATAGTTTTTGCGCTTCGACGGCGAACTCCATCGGCAATTCCCGGAAGACCTCTTTGCAGAAACCATTGACAATCATCGACACGGCGTCTTCGGTGGCGATGCCGCGCTGGTTACAGTAGAAAAGCTGATCCTCGCCGATTTTCGACGTCGTCGCCTCGTGCTCCATTTGGGCGGTGCTGTTTTTGACTTCGATGTATGGGAAGGTGTGGGCGCCGCACTTGTCGCCGATCAGCATCGAGTCGCACTGGGTGAAGTTCCGTGCGTTGGCCGCCCCTTTGTTGATTTTCACCTGGCCGCGATAGGCATTCTGCCCGTGGCCGGCGGAGAGGCCCTTGGAGATGATGTAGCTCTTGGTGTTTTTGCCGATGTGGACCATCTTCGTGCCGGTGTCGGCCTGCTGGTAGTTGTTGGTCAGGGCGACGGAGTAGAACTCGCCCACCGAATGGTCACCCTGCAAGATGCAACTGGGGTACTTCCAGGTGATTGCCGATCCGGTCTCGACCTGGGTCCAGGAGATGTGCGAACGGCGGCCGGCACACTTGCCGCGCTTGGTGACGAAATTGTAGATGCCGCCCTTGCCGTCCTTGTCGCCGGGATACCAGTTCTGCACCGTGGAATACTTGATGGTGGCATCGTCCAGGGCGACGAGCTCGACGACGGCGGCGTGGAGCTGGTTCTCGTCGCGCATCGGGGCGGTGCATCCCTCCAGATAGCTGACGCTGGCCCCTTCGTCGGCCACGATCAGCGTCCGCTCGAACTGGCCGGTGGACATCGCGTTGATGCGGAAATAGGTGGACAGCTCCATCGGGCATTTGACGCCTTTGGGGACATAGACGAACGACCCATCGCTGAACACCGCCGAGTTCAGCGTGGCGAAGAAGTTGTCCGAGTAGGGCACGACCGAGCCGAGATACTTTCGCACCAGATCGGGATGTTCGCGCACCGCCTCGGAGAATGAGCAGAAGATGATGCCCAGCTCCGAGAGCTTCTCCTTGAAGGTGGTGGCCACCGATACGCTGTCGAAGACCGCATCGACGGCCACTCCGGCCAGCGCCGCCCGCTCGGCCAGGGGGATTCCCAGCTTTTCGTAGGTCTCCAGCAGCTTGGGATCGACTTCGTCCAGGCTCTTGGGGCCGTCCGTCTTCTGCTTCGGGGCCGAGTAATAGATGATGCGCTGGTAGTCGATCGGCGGGTAATGCACGTTCGGCCAGGTCGGCTCGGTCATGGTGAGCCAATGCCGATAGGCCTTGAGCCGCCACTGGGTCAGCCAGTCGGGCTCGTTCTTCTTGGCGGAGATGAAGCGGACGATCTCCTCGCTGAGGCCGGGCGGGGCGCTGTCGGCTTCGATGTCAGTGACGAAGCCATACTTGTATTCCTGGCTCGCCCATTTTTCGATCGTATCAGTCGGGGCATTGCTCATGTTGCTGCATCTCTTTCGTTCTCGAACGGACCGATCGACGACCGGAAAGTCGCACCTATTCAGAGCCGCGACCGTCAGGAAGCGGTCAGTGTCCGAGCTTGAGGGCCTTTGCATTCGCGGGCCGACCCCTCCCTCACGGTCGGGGCCATGATCGGCCGGTCAGACACGGGGCTAGGCGCTGAAGCTGCTGCCGCACCCGCAGGTGTGGGTGGCGTTGGGGTTGTTGAAGACGAACCCCCGCCCCATGACCTCGTCCTTGAAATCGACCGCTGTGCCCTCCAGATAGATCTGGCTCTTTGGATCGCAGATCACCGTCACACCGTGAATCGCCCACGATTCGTCGTTCTCGTTGCGGTTCTCGGTCAGGTCTAACGTGTATGAAAAGCCGCTGCACCCGCCGCCCTTCACGCCGACGCGCAGACACGCCTTCTCGATGTCCAACTTCTGGTCCCGGATGATCGTCTTGACCTCCGCCGCCGCTCGTTCGGTCAACTCAATGGCCATCGCAATTGTTTCTCCCATCATTTCCAACGGCCGAATCCTTCGGCCTGTCCGTTTCATTCGCATCCTCTCATCGCCACGGCGAGGTGCCAGCGGCTCGAGGAAGCGAGGTCATACCTTTGTTTTCTGCGGACGCATCTGGGCGAAGTCCGGCGCTTCGCGGACGACCGCTCCATCCACCGACAAGGCCACGCCCGGCTCCGCCTCGTCCAGGTCCCGGACGATATCCGCCAGGGTGATCCGCTCCAGAAAGCTGGCAAGTTTTTCGTGAATCCTGTGCACCGGTGCCTTGACCGGGCAGACGTCCAGCAGGTCACACGTCGAGTCCGTCGCATCCCGTCGGCCGGTGCACTGCACGAACCGGATCGGACCCTCGACGGCGGCGATGATCGCCGCCAGCGTCAGCCGCTCGGCCGGCATGGCCAGCGCATAGCCGCCCTTGGCTCCGCGGATCGAGCGAACCAACTCCTAGTGGCACAAGGTCTTCAGCACGTTCATCAGCAAGGCGGTCGGCACGCGATAGCGCTCGGCGATCTCCCGGGCATTGCACACGCTGCCTTCATGCCCGGCCATGTGGCTCAGGGCGATGATGGCGTAGTCGGTCTTGCGGGTGAGGGCGAACAAGGATTCCAGACTCCTGTAGCGTGAACTCGCTGCTACAAGCATCAGCGAGCGATCATGCGGGATAATATAGCACCCGATCGGTACCAATTCAAGTCCCATCAAGCATCATTTTTCAAGAAGTTCTGCGAGTTGTAATGTCTGGAGTAAGAGAATCTTGCTTCTCACGTCCTCTTGGGCCACCGCCCGGTGCTTCGAAGCATCTGATTTGATGAATCCAAGCGAGCCGGAGCATCCTCGCCCTCGGCAGCCATCGCGGAGTCCTTGGGAAAATCAAGACCCCTGCTCTGGTCCTCAACCCATCACATGAGCAGCGTCGACGCACGAGGACCTCTCGTGGCTCCGGTGTCGCGGTCGGCGTTTGAAACCGTTGGGGAGATGCAAAGGTCAGGCGGATGCGGGTTGGGTAGGGGAGGTATCGGTTTGTCCGGACCTGATAGAGGAGCGGGCCAAGCAGCACAGCTTGATGAGTTCGTCGAGGTGTTTTTTGAGGGCCGGTCGTGGTGTGTTGTCGATCAGGTCCTTTTCGACCTGCTGGGCGGCGGTGGAGATGGGCTCGAAGCCGTAGCCGCCGGCTTCGGCTTTGAGGCCGCGACAGAGCCGTTCGAGCGACTCGTTGTCCTGCTTGACATGTGCCTCCTCGATGGCGCGGAGCTTGGGCGGCAGCTCGGTGACGAAGGCGTCGATGAGGGGGATCATGGCCTTGTCTTGGGCCAGCGAACTGATGAGGGGTTCCTGCTTGATCGAGTCGATGAGTTCGGCGAGGGCCTTGCGGTCGTAGGGTTTGGCGATGTAGCGATCGAAGCCGGCCTCCATGCAGCGCTGGCGGTCGGCGGGCTGAGTCAGGCCGGTGGCGGCGACGATCGTTCCTGAATAGCCTTTGTCGCGGAGTTGTTTGAGGGCTTCGAATCCATCGAGGACGGGCATTTCTATGTCCATGAGGACGATGTCATAGACGCTATTGAGGGCTTTTTCGACGCCGATCCGGCCGTTTTCGGCGATGTCCACCTGGGCGTTCATTTGTTCGAGGAACATTTTGGTGAGTCGGGCGAAGGAGGGGTCGTCGTCTATGAGGAGGACTCGCGTCTTGACGGCCTGTGAGCAGAACTCGGCGGGATCGATCTCGTTGTCGAACTTCACGGAAACATCGTGGACGAGGCCCTCAACGTATTTGCATGCGACAACCGTGGCGTCCACGCTCTTCCACGTTCCGTGGGTGCTGATGAGCTGGACGACGCAACGGGTGGCGGGGTGAACGAAACCGCCGTGGAGGAAGGACATTCCACCGGGGCCGATGTTCCGCGTGGGGACCTGATAAGAGGTGGAGGTTCCGGCGCCTGGGGCCTGCATCTGGACGACACAGCCCTTGACGCGATAGCAAAACCGCTCGGCGCCTCGACGGTTTGAGGCTGGGGATCGCCGAGCGGCGTCAAGGCGATCGAGGATGGCGTCGATCGCGGCCTCTTCGAGGCGAATGGTTCGGACAACGTTCGAAGTTGTGCTCACTGAAGCGATCCTTCCGCAACAGGTTTCGGACCGAGAATACGATGAGGCGGCACTCGAGCCGTCGGGTCTGAGCCGCGTTGCCTGGTTTTCTTGTCGGACATCAAGTCGGTCCTGCTTAGGTGAATTGGCCCGGGGTCTTGGGTAGAAAGAAGGGGGGAGCCGAGGGTGGCGCGTGGAGGGGGATTCCTGCCGGTCAGAAGGCGTGATCGGACGTGGTTGGGTGGTTTGCATGATTATGAGCCGGCAGTTTCCGCCGAGGGCTGCTGAGACATGTCCCAGGTCGTTGGCTGCTGCGGTCGGTGTTGTTTTGAAGGTCGAGTCGGACGGGGCTCATGCCAAACCGCCGGTTTCCGCCGGCGGCTGGGTGGTGAACCCCTCCTCGCGGCGTTGCTCCAAGCATCCGCTCATTCGGTCATGGCCCCTGTTTCAAGCCCCGTTGACCCATGCCAAGAGACGGGCCGCTTCTTCTTCGGAGTAGCCGGCGCAGGCTTCCTCGATGATGCGCTGTCTTTGGGCTTGCGACATGGGCTTGCCGATAGACGCATCAGCGATCGGCGGAGGTTTGGGGCGGAACGTCGGCGACGGGGCGCGATGGGCGATCGGTGGGGCGTCGTCATGCTTTTGCCCGGTTGCGGGCAGGACCACGGCGTGGGGCGGCGGGCGTTCGACGGGCGCGGAGAGGGTTCGCTGGCCGCAGGTGGGGCAGCGGTGTTTTTGCTTGGTGAGCAGGACGATCGGCAGACCAATGGGCCCCCAGAACAGCCCTTGCATCGCTCCGCGCATGGCCATGCCGCGTTGTGCGCCGACGATCCCACAGATGACCGGCCACATGAGCCAGGAAATCAGGATCGTTCCGAGCATACCGGACAGGTGGCTCGGCGTGAAAGCTTGGAGCGCGTCGACCATGATCGTGCCTCCCGCACGGCCGTACGGCGAACGGTCGGTGGTGAAATGCAATGCCTGCCGAGGCGGGATGGCCTGGCCCCACCAGGGAGGCCCAAACGCTCCCCGATGGGTCGCGGCTAAACACCCCGATTGGTCGCGGCGGTCTTTTTATAGTGTACGATTCAGGGCGCGGTTGGGCGGAAAGTGGACACCAAGGTTTCCCTTGGTTTTGGGACGCACTTAGCCGCCGGTCCTCTCACGGCGCAGGGAGAGGATTTCCTGATAGGCCGGTTTGGGGGTGCAGTCTACGTCCAATAGTCCGTCCTGGTCGGTGGCGTCGGCCAGACGCTGGCAAGTGACGGATTCGACGAACGGTTTGGACAGGGCGATATGGTAGAACTGCCTGACCCATTGGGCCTGGACCTGATCGGACCATTGGCCGTGCCAGCAGCCGTCTTGGGCGTTTCCGCCGCCGGAGGGCACGCCGGCGGCGATGACGTGCAGCGGTTTGCCGAGGTTGCCGAATCGGTCGAGCAGGGCGGAGACCTGCATCATGTCGCGGACGTAGTGGCCGGGCTCTCCGGTTGCGAAGCGGATTTCCAGGCCGAAGGCATCGAAGTGGATGCCGTTCTGGACGGCCATTTCGGCATAGAGCAAAGGGGGGATGGTTCGCGGGTCGGCGGGGTAGTATTCGCCCCAGGGCAGGGTGATGCCGATGATGACGCTGCTCTTTGGGGCCAGTTGTTTGACCAACATGCAGGAGGTGCGCGTCAGTTCGATGATCTGATCGTAGGAGAACCCCAGGGAGTTTTGAGCGTGGATGCCGCTGACGGCTTCCCATGCCCGAACGTAGGGACCGTAGGTTTTCAGAACGTGCTGAACGTGCTTGGTGGCGGAGCTACGAAAATGGTCGTAGTCCTTGGCCCATCGGTGCAGCCAGTCGGGCAGATGGGCGGGGTCCAGCGACATGAGCGAAGCGCCCCAGGCGGGGAGCTTGTGTTGTTGGAGCAGCTTGAGCCAGGTGTCGAGATGGGCCTTTCGGTGGGCGCCCTCCTTGGGTTCCATCGAGGACCAGCAGAAGGGCAGGACGCCGAAGTCGAACGCCTCGGTCAGGCGGCGGACGTAGTCTTCTCGGTTTTGGGTGGTGTCGATCCGACAGCCCATCGCCGTGCGGGCCAATTGGTTGGTGGCTCGGCGGCGTTTGAGAAAGACCTCGGCGTGAAGGGCGGTGATGGCCTCGCCGGCCTCGACGCCGGCGGCGATGGCGGCTTCGGCATGTTGGGCCGCCGCGGCGTCGTCCGGGGCGGTCACCGCGTCGATCAAGCGATCGCGGGCGGCGTTCACCTGGTCATAGATCGGCCGGCCTTCAGGAAAGTCATATAGACCCCAGTCTTCTCGCTTCTGGCTGATCCGCATCATTTGGCCGCGGGCCAACTCGACGTGGAGGTTGTAGGGCTCTTTGCGTTCTTGGAGGCGGGTGGTTTCGAGCATCATCCGGCCGTCGCCGACCGGCCACATGATCGAAAAGGCTGCGGCCCCGCGTGCCCGGGAATCGGAGACGATCTCCCCTTTGCTGAACTTCAACTCGGCGCGCAACGGCACGCGGTCGCTGCCGATCAGGTAGGCCCCGCTCAGGTCAACGGACTTGGCCGGCGCACCATTCTTAAAGACTTTGAGCCGAAGCATGTGCTCTGCCGGTCGCAGGGACCGGTCCATTCCGAGTGTACGCCTCTCGCTCCCATCGAGCGCTTCTCAGCGAAAAGTGCCGCGGAAGTCCGGTGAGACACTTCTCAATCCATCTTACGCTCGCCGCCGGTCGGCGTACAGCACGCCGCGGTCAGGGACAGCACAGATGGATATCGAGATCGACGCGGTTTGCCAGGTCGATTGCAATTCCTTCGCGGAGGAGGCGGTTGCGTTGTTCGTCGGCGCCGGGTCCGGGGCGTGGACTGATCCTGCCGGCGGCCCCGACGACGCGGTGCCAGGGCACGCCGTCGGCCAGGGGTGAGTCTCGCAGGATGCGCCCCACGAGTCGCGCTCGGCCGGGTAGGCCGGCTGCCTCGGCGATGCGGCCATAGGTGCAGACCCGACCCGGGGGAATCAGGCGGATCAGGCTGAGAATCCGCAGGTGGTGATCCGCGTAGAGACCTGGGGTCTGCTGCGTTTGCTTCGGGCTCGCTGGTTCATGTCCAAACCTCAAGACGAGGCAGGCCGTTGCAGCCTTGGTCAGGCGGGCACCGGGTTGAGCGGCTCTTCGCCTCGCAGGACGGCCACCACGTTGGACGCGGCGATTTGGGCCATCTTCGCCCGGGTCGAGTCGGTGGCCGATCCAATGTGAGGCAGCAGGACCACGTTGTCCATGTCCAAGAGTGCCTGGGGCACGGCGGGTTCTTTGTCGTACACGTCCAGGCCCGCCGCGGCGATGCGGCCTTCGCGCAGGGCGTCGACCAGCGCGGCCTGGTCGACGACGCCTCCGCGAGCGGTGTTGATCAGAATCGCCGTGCGCTTCATGCGGGCGAGGGCCTGCTCGTCGATGAGGTGGTGGGTCTGGGGCGTCAGTGGGACGTGCAGAGAGACGAAGTCGCAGCGACGCAACAGTTCGGCAAGTGGGACCCTGTCGGCACCGAGCGCCTCGGCGGCCTCCTTCCTCTGTCCAGCGCTGTACAAGACCTGCATGTCGAAGCCCGTGGCACGCCTGATGACGGCGGTGCCGATCCGACCGGCGCCGATGATGCCTAGGGTTTTTCCATAGACGTCGGCCCCGAGGAAGTCGAGCATTCCCCAGCCGCGCCAGGCCCCGGCCCGCACGAAGCGTTCGGCCTCGCCGAGGCGTCGAGCGGTGGCCAACAGCAGGGCCCAGGTCAGGTCGGCGGTGGCGGCGGTGAGGACATCCGGCGTGTTGGTGACGATGATGCCGAGTTCGCGGGCGGCGGCGAGGTCGACATTGTCGAAACCCACGGCACAGAGGGCGATGACCTTGCATTTGGGCGCTGCGGCCTTGAGGCAGTCCCGGTCGATGGCATCGGGGAACTGGCAGATGATGGCGTCGTGGTGAGGGGCTTCTTCGAGCAATTCCTCCCGCCGCAACTGCCGGGCGAGTGGATTCATCTTGACCCTCACCCCGGCGACGGTCAGTAGGGCCAAACCCGACTCGGGGATCATTCGCGTGAGATAGACGGACTTGGACTGCATGTGCCGACTCCATACTCGTTGCGGGGTTGCAAGCATAAGGGAGTCAACTGTGAATTGGGAAGAGGGCCGATCCTCTCCGCGGTGCCGGGAATGGTTTTCTGCCGCTGCGCATGGCTGCGGTCGGCGGGAAACGGTATGCTATCCTGCCGCCGATCATGCGGTTCGCCGACATTCGGACCTGCCGGCAATCTCCGGCCGTCGGTTGTGGTAGAAACGTTGAGACATGGTACAGGACCTTTTCAAAGCCATCCGCGATGTCGCCACCCGCGCCGAGCCGACCGACCTGATTGAATTGGTCCTGATTGGGACGGTCGTTTATGCGATCATGCGTTTTCTGCGGGGGACGCGTGGGGCGCGATTGCTGCGCGGGCTGATCCTGTTGCTGGTGGGCAGCACGCTTCTGCTCTATTGGGCGGCAAACGTCTTCGATTTGGTTCGGATTCAGGTGCTTTACCCGATCTTCATCGGAGCGTTGTTTCTGGTGGCCCTGGTCGCGTTTCAGCCGGAATTGCGTCGGGCGCTGATTCGATTGGGCGCGGCGACCTGGTTCGTCGAGTCTTCCCAGGAGATGGACCGGGTGATCGACGCGATCGTCGAATCTGCGGCGTATTTGTCTAAGAACAAGATCGGCGCGATCATCGCGTTTGAGCGGGCCACCGAGCTGGGAGCGCTGGCGGAGAACGGCGTCCCGCTCGACTCGGAGGTCACCAAGCAACTGATCAATACGATTTTCTGGCCTGGCTCGGCGCTGCACGACATGGGGGTGATTATCTCGCAGGGTCGCGTTGCGGCGGCGGCGGTACAGTTTCCGCTGACCGACACGACCGAGATCAATCCATCGATGGGTGCACGGCACAGGGCGGCGGTGGGGCTTTCGCAGGAATCCGATGCCTTGGTGCTGGTGGTGAGCGAGGAGACGGGGGTGATCAGCGTCGTGAAAGACGGCAACATGCAGCGTGGTCTGACGCCCGAACGCCTGCGGCACATTTTGAGGACGGAATTGGGTCGCCCGGTGGCGGAAAAGAAATGAACAGGACAGGCCCGGCCATGCCGGTCAGCTCGCGGACGCTGTGGAAGAAGTTCAAGACCGCTTGCGTGGTGGTGGGGATCACCCTTCTCATCTGGTTCGCGGCCGACCAGAACGTGATGGAGCCGAGGACGTTTCCGATCACCGTCCGCCTGGCCAGCTCCGATCCGGATCGCTACGCGGGCCTGGCCGAGCCGTCCTACCAGCGGACGGTTCGGGTCACGCTGCGCGGTCGGCGGCGACATTTGCATGAGTTTGCCGGACTGTTGCAATCGCGCTCGGTGTTTGTGGCCAACATCGATCGGACCAAGCCGGTCAGCGTGACGCCGCAGTCGATCTCGGTGATCGACGACGTGCTCTCGAAGATTAAGGCGATCCGCGAGTCACGGTTGGCCGTCGATGGCGTCGAACCTGTGGCGCTTCTCGCACGGATTGACGAGTACGTCACGGTGGCCAACGTCAGGGTCCAGCCCGACTACGGCGATCTGAAGGTGACGGCGAACGTGTCGCCTCAGACGGTGTCGGTCCGCCTGCCACGGTTCGTGGCCAAGCGGTTGGGTCCGCAGCCGGTTGCGACGGCTTTGGCCGAACAACGCATCCGCGCGGACCAGGCGCCCGACGGCAGGTTCACAATCAAGGCACCTCTGGTCTTTGGGGGCCTGAAAGACCTAGATCCCGACGTGCGGATCGAGTTCCTGCCGTCGAGCGAGGTGACCATTTCAGGACGCATCGAGGCCCTGACCGAGACCCAGAGCAAGGGGCCGATTCAGATCACCTGGTCGATTCCCGATGACGTTCAGAAGAAATACGTCGTCGTGGCGGATCAGGCGAACTTCCGGGTGAACATCGACGTCACCGGCCCGAAGATGCGTCTGGACCAACTCGAGCCGGCGGACATTTTGGGGATTGTCGAGGTATTTGCCGGCGACATGGACGCTCCCGGGCCGGGCAAGGAGATCACGCGGGAGGTCAAGTTTATCCTGATCGACCCGGCGAAGTGTCCCGGCTGCACGTTGTCCTCGGAGTCTCATGAGGTGCGTTTCCGGTTGGAGCCTCGGCCCGTCGGATCGGTCACGCCGAGTCAGGGCTGAAAGCGACGGCGATGGGTTCTGCCCCGTCGTAGGTGGAACAGACGGGCCCGGGGGCTGGAGACTTTGGGGCGGGTAAGAAAAACCACCGGCTTCCGCCGGTGGCTCATGTTGTAGGGCGTCCTATTCGGCGCCTCCATCAAAACGCTTTGTGTCGCGCTGGTGAAGATCGGACGTGGGCCATTGTCCGATTAGGCCCGGATAACAACCCAATCTCTTGCCGAGCGCGGCAACTCCCGAGAACGCACGACATCGGCGGCGCGCAGAATCTATATTTTCTATTGCCGCCCATTGAGCGTTGACGAGGCAGTCACCTCCAGGCGGCCGTCCTGCACGAGACATTAGGCAAAGACATGATTGAAGGTGCGGCCGATATTTCTGACGTGCTGCTACCGCCCGAGGACGGCGCCGTGGCGCGCGCGCTGGGCGAACTGGAGGCAAAGGTCTCGAGGTGGACGGCGGCGGTCGCGCAGGTGCACACGGCGTTGGCCCAGCAGGTCGAGCGTTTGGCAGCGACGGAATCGACCGTGCAGGTTGCCGGCTCAATCGCTGACGAAGTCGCGGAAAGCTCGGACGAATTCAACGATCTGTTGCAGAGCGCCGAGGGCGATGGATATCAGACGCAGGCTTTCATTGAGCCGTCTGAGTCGGTGGCGGTCGAGGAGGTCGGTCGAGATGTCGCCGAGTCAGCCGCCGCCTCGCCGGAGTTTTCGGACCGTCATGAGTCATTGGCCGTCGAAGACCAGGAGGAAGCATCGGTTGATGAGGATGAGGCGCTTTTGCAGACATTGGACGAGAAGATGGCCGATGCGATTCGGGTGCGTTATCGCCTGTTTAACGGGCGGAAGTCCATTCGAGATCTGATTGACGAGTACGAGGAGCCGCGGGAGGAACCACAAAAGACATGGTGGCAAAGGGTGAAGGGATGATCGCCGAACAGCAGCAAGCCGACCGTCGCGGGGAGACCGGACCTGTTGTGGATCTCAAGCAACTGGAGACCCTCAGCAAGGAGATGGTCGATGCGATGCACTCGTTGCGGCAATTGTTCGAGGCCCGGGCCAGTGCATTGGAACATTGCCGTGTGGCTTTGGAGGCCCATCACGAACGGTTGGTGCGAGACTACAAGAGCTTCGAGGAGCAGGAGACACAGCTCTGCGAGCAGATGGAACGGCGTGAGGCGGCACTGGGTGAGCGAGAAAACCGTTGCAAGCAACTGGAAGAGCAGATCAAGGAGTTATCGAGCCGGCGAGACCGCGATGCCACCACGCTGGAGGAGCAGAAGGCGGAATTGAAGTCGCGCCGGCAGGCTCTGGAGTCCGAGCAGGCCAAGACGGCCAAGCTGAGAGATTCGCTCAACGAAGAGAGGCAGCGGTTGGCTCGGTCACAGGAGGATGCCCAGAAGCGATCGGCGGAACTGGATGCGGAGCGCGAGCGTCTGGAGGCGACGGCACGGGAACTGGAAGAGAAGTCCGCCCTGGCGCAGGAAGAGTTGAGCGGCAGTGAATCCCAAATGAAGGCCCTGGCGGAGATGGAGGCCGAGCTTCAAGAGCAGAAGGCGGAGCTCGCTCGACAGCAGGCGACGTTCGCGTCGCAGCGCGACGCGGTTGCCGGGAAGTTGGAACAGTGTCAGCAGCGCGAGGCGGAGATCAACTCGAAGCGCGAGGCCTTGGAAAGCAAGGGCAAGGAACTCGATCGGCGCGAGGCGCAAATCGAGGCGCTGCGGCAGGAGTGGGATTTGAAGATGGCGGACTACAACTCCGCACAGACCGGCCTCGCGCAGCTCAGGGAGGAACTGGATGCCGAACTGCAACGGATTGCCGAGTCGAAGAGCGATTTGCTGCCGTCCTATGGCCTGACGGAAGAGACGCTGGAGGCGGGACAGCCGGCGGACGAGGGGGTACCACAGGTGGCCGAACAAGAGGCCAGAGAATCGATTCAGCGTTTTCAGAAGCTCTGTCGCGATGCGAAGAGGCGTGCGGTCGGTCAATAGAGGCCAATGCGGAAGATACGGCACGGGTTTGGTGCCATTGTGTTACACGGGTTGAAACCTGTGCCACAGTGGGCGGGTGCCAGTGTGGGCATTGGAACGGGCTTTCATGCGGGAGGCAGAAGAATACCGCAACGAGGAAAATCGTTATGTTGCAATTGTTTTCACGAAGCACGGAATCACGAACGATTAAGCCATCACGGCGGGCGAGCAAACCGAAACCGAGGCCCACTCCCGCCGCTGTGGAAGCGCCGTTTGAACCGGCAGAGGCCGTGCAGCTATACAACGATCCATTGAATCGCTGTCTGCAATTGGAGCGATACGGCTATCTACTGGCCCATCGCCAAAAGTGGAGGGATCATCCGGACTGCCAGGAAGTTTTTCGTCTGGCGCGGCAACAAATTGACGAATTGTTTGCGATTGTTCCGGAGGGTTTTGCGTCTATGCCACTGGTGGTCAACGACGAGCCGGGCTGCCCTGAGATCACCGTCGATACCGAGCCTTTTCTGTTGGCACGGCATCCGATTACCAATGAGAAGTACCAGAAGTTCGTCGATGCGGGAGGCTACGGCGATTTGGATTTGTGGCCGAAGGAAATCTGGCCACACTTGATTGACTTCAGAGACGCTACGGGTGATCCAGGTCCGCGATTCTGGCGCGGTGGTCGCCATTGCCGCCGGCTGGCCGATCATCCCGTGGTCGGTATCGGATTTTACGAGGCGTCGGCGTATGCCAAGTGGGCAGGCTTTCGGCTTCCTACCGAGGCGGAATGGCAAATGGCGGCCACTTGGCGGATTCGCTCGGCGGCGAACGTCTTGCGACGCTATCCTTGGGGCGACGCCTTGGACATTCAGTGTTGCAACATATGGTCGTCCGGCGTGGGGCATACCAGCTCGGTCCACGACTACAACAACGGGGCGGCGCCCAATCAAGTGCTCCAACTTGTCGGCAACGTCTGGGAATGGACTGCGTCGGATTTCGAGGTGACCGATGAAGAAGGCGGAACCGTCGTCAGCGATATGAAAATGACATCGATCCGAGGCGGCGCATTCGACACGTTTTTTCCGATGCAGGCGACGGGGACGTTTCGGACCGGGCTGGTAAGTCTGGCTCGACCGCACAATGTCGGTTTTCGTTGTGCACTGGATATCAAAGGACAGAAGAAATAACACTGATCGAACGCTGTGAGGCAGTCAACAGATTTGAGAGAGGTAAGGGGGAAAGAGAGTGGCAACCAAACAAGCCGAGGTTCTGGACAGCACGGCCTGTCTGATTTGCGGAACGACCAACGCGCCCGAGGCATTTGTGCGAAGAGTGCTCCGCGCCGATGGCCATTGTTCAGGACGCCGTCAACCAGGAGCGACGCCCACAGATTGTCAGCGTTATCGGCGAGAGCAACGTCGGCAAGACCGTATATCTGGGATTTTTGCTGGACATGCTGGCGCAACGGGCGGGCGATTTCGAGGCGGTCCCCAAGGGGGCCTATTCCATTGACCTGCAACAGGCGGTGATCAGCCACATGTCTCACCGCATGTTTCCGCCGAAGACGCCGATGGAAGCCAACCAGTGGTATTGGGCCTATTATCAGGTCCGCCGGCGCGCCGTGGGCTCGCCGTGGGTGGACCTGATTATGCCGGACATGGCGGGCGAGTCGCTCGCCGCCGAGGTGGCGACGCCCAAAACATTTCGAGTCATTCATCGACTGTTGAACCAAACCTCGGGCATGCTCCTGTTGCTTGATGCCGCGTTGGCCGCCAATGGTTCGACGCAGCCGGATTTTTTCGCAATGAAGATGCTCAGCTATATCGACAGCATGAGCGCAGTTCGCGGCGGCGGGCGCCAAAAAACGCCGGTCGCCATCCTGCTGTGCAAGGCCGACCATTGCCCGGAATGTTTTGACGATCCGATCGCCTTTGTCAAGGCCAACCTGAACCGGCTTTGGAACCTCTGCGAAAGCCGTTTCGACAGCGTGGCGTTTTTTGCCACAAGCGTGGTCGGATCGCTCGGCTATGCCATGTCACAAGATCAGGCGTATGTGACGCCGATCCCACTGCACACCGCGCTGCGCGGCGTGATGGAACCCTTTGAATGGATTATTGATCAAATATGAGCCAGATATCCACTGTCACTCGCGAAGCTACCAGTGCCGACCAGGCCCTCTTTACCTCCGTGCGTTCGCCCACGGGCGAGGGCTATCGCATCATTGCCGCTAGTGTGAACGTCAGTCGCCAGGAGCGGGCGGAGATTCTGCGTCGGGCCCCGTCCCATGCCAGCCTGTGCAGCGAAGAGCCGAATACCGTGGCGATGTTGGCCTTTCCCCTGACCTCGGGTCGAACGTGCGTCGGTCTATGCCAGTATGCGGGAATGGAGCATACCGCACGCGGCGGAAACCGCGTCCATACGCACTTCGCCCTGCTCGACGAACAAAGCTATCGCCTGTTTGAGAATCATGCACTGGCGGTCCACGCTGCGCTGAATGCGGTGATCGGCGGCAGGCCGCAATTGAAGCCGGAGCCGACGTTGGAGAAACTCTCGCTGTCCATTGCTTCGATCGGGCCTCTGCATGGGCAGTTTCAATGCGGCGATCCTCGGCGAACCGAGTCGGTGTTGCAGACATCTCTGGCAATGCTCCAGGGACAGCGGCTCCTGGTGGTCGACCAGGAGGAGGGATTCGATCTTCTCGATCTGACCCTGACCTGCCTTCCCGCGGTGGTGCGACGCTGCCTGGCTGTCTCTGCCGGCTTGAAGTTCTCGCTGTCGCGCCGGCTGCAACTTTCCGTCGTGGCACCGGATCAGGGTCAGAGCCGCCGCGTCCTGTTCGGGCAACAAGTCGGTTGGCTCGATGCAGAGAATCCTTCCCAACGCCCCGCGTCGGCCTATGGCCCGTGGCTGGACTTTCTCAAACGGCGGCTGGAAGCGGGCCGGGTGACGGAGATTCGCCGACTGACTGCGGCGATCACAGAGGATGTCGATGCGCAGGCCCTTGGTCGCATTGCCGGGCTGTGTGACGACATTGACGCGGCAGTCTGCGCCGATGGCGACGAACTGGCTCGGCTGGTGTCCAAGTACGACCAATTCAGTCCAGCCTCAGACGTTGAGACGCAATTGTTACAACAATTCCAGGACGCCGCCGAGCGCCGCCCGACACCAGGCGCACGAATGGAAAAAAGTTGACCTCCAACCCATCGATTAATCGTTGGCGTCGCCAACGCGTCCCAAAGCAATGTAGCATCGGTCCTCTGCCCCATCTGCTGAACGTCCTGTGCGGACAGGTGGGAGAGATCTGTTGAGAACATCCGCGATCATAGAAGTTCGGCTCTCTCATCTGTAGGAAAACCCCGATGAGCCGCGG
>Ga0114931_10005036_pt1 | contig 16359 bp, 19 predicted proteins | sample 2SBtaG_FD_89579 | JGI IMG/M metagenome (GOLD analysis project Ga0114931, IMG submission 89579) | Deep subsurface microbial communities from Kolumbo volcano to uncover new lineages of life (NeLLi) - 2SBTROV14_V59a metaG | ecosystem: Environmental > Aquatic > Marine > Volcanic | place: Kolumbo...
ATTCGATTTAGTTTTATTAGAATATTTTTGTAAATAGATTAAGTGTTGTTAAATACATATAATTTTAGATAAATAATACGAAAATTATAATAAATACATAACAATAGAAATTATCGGATATTGATGATTTGGCGCTAATATCCCCATGTGAAAGTCACGCACGTGGTGGATGGGATGAATTCTTTCGCAGTAAAGAGTCGCAGTGATACCGGGGCAGCGGAAAGCTCTGGGGGTCCTTGCCCGGCCGAGCCGACCGGCCCGGCGCGTCAGGTCTGCGGCGATGGCGTGATTGAGAAAATGAGCGAGCCGGTGATGCGCCGGCTGATCGACTACATGTTGCTGCCGCCGAGCAAGGCCGACCCGCAGCAGCAGGTCCATGCGATGGATATCCTCTTGCGGGCGGTAGACACCTGCCCGGTGCCGGCGCGCCGGCAGCTTTCGTTACGCATTTCGCGGCTGCGGTCGCGCGGCCAGGCTCTGGCGGCCAGACTTGCCAGAGACTGCGAGATTTCAGTCGCTGCGCCGCTGTTGCTGGAAACCACCCTGCTCAGCGATCACGATCTCGTGGCGATCGTTGAAACCGGAGATGTCGAGCGTTGTAAACTGGTCGCGGCACGGCGCGATGTTTCGACCGCGGTATCGGCAGCACTGGTGGCGGCCGGCCACCTGTCGGCGACAAGACTGGTTCTTGAAAACAGGAGCGCGCGGTTTTCGCATGATACGATGGCGCAGCTGATAGCGCTCGCGCCGGGAGTTTACGAGTTGCACAGGCCGCTCCTGTCCAGGCTCGAAATGACCGCGCAATATGCGCTTGAGCTGTTCTGGCACCTCGGCCCGCCATTGCGCGAGAACGTGTTGTTGCGCTACCTCGGCGGCTGCCATGTTGTGCGCAGTCTTCTCGATCCGGATTGTGACAGCACACCGAACGGCCTGCCGCACAAACAATCGCGTGCGGTTTGTGGCGGCGGTGATGATTACAAGCGCAAGCTGGAATTGATTATCGAGAATATCGAGGACGGCAAGATTGCGCTCGGCGCCAAGAAACTCGGAAAGCTGTTGTCGATTCCGGAAAAACTCGCCCGAAAGCTGATAGGCGACGAGAGCGGCGAGCCGGTCGCGGTCGCCTTCAAGGCGGTCGGCGCCACCCGTGCCCAGTTCAGGGAATGTGCCTTCAGGTGGGCCCAATCGGCCAAGGCACCATTGTCTGCGGAACGCGACAGCGATGGCCTGGCCGGTGTCTTTGAGCGCCTGTCCCGGGATCAGGCGCGCATGGCAATCACCTATTGGCAATGGCAGCTTGAGGACAGCGGCGGCTGACCGCCGCCGTTTCACGGGCCTGTTGACAACGCCCGTCGCCGCGTCGGCGTGGCACAGCCGTTAGGAATTCATTAACCACTCCGGTTTTACCAATTCATACTGCCCGACAGCCGGGCTTTGCCAATGAATCTGGGAGCCGGTCCGTGACTTTGAGCAAGCACATCAGGTTCATTAGTCTTGCCGTCACGCTCCTGGTTTTCTGGCTGATCCTTTCCGGTCACTACACGCCGATGCTGATCACCATCGGTGTCATATGCGCTCTCGCCGTCGCCGCTCTGGGCTGGCGCATGGCGGTGGTCGACGAAGAAGGCCACCCGGTCGGGCTACTGCCGCGCGTGCCGATATACTGGCCGTGGCTGTTTCTTGAAATCATCAAGTCGGCGTGGGCGGTCACCAAACTCATTCTTGATCCGAAACTGCCGATCAGTCCGACCCTGGTCAAGATTCGTGCCGGCCAGAAGACGCCGATAGGGGTCAATATCTATGCCAACTCCATAACGCTGACGCCGGGGACGATCACGGTTGAGGCCGAAGGCAAGGATCTGCTGGTCCATGCCATCACCAGCGAGGGCGCGGCCGATCTGGGCGAGGGCGTGATGGACCGCAAGGTCACATGGTTCGAGGGGGCGTCGTAGATGTTCACTCTCGCGGCGAGCGCGATACTGCTGTCCAACATCCTTGCGGTTTTCCGGGCACTCAGTGGCCCGACGGTGTTCGACCGCGTCCTCGCGGCCAATGCCGCCGGTGGCGCGGCGATCATGCTGCTGGCGGTTTTCGGCTTTCTGACCGGACGCCCGGAGTTCCTTGATATCGGCATCACCTACGGACTGCTCAATCTGATCGGCACCCTGGCGGTGCTCAAGTTCTTCCGCTACGGCGATCTTGCACGCAGCGACGACGAGGTGACCGAAACCTGATGCAGATTGTCATCGATATCATCAGCTGGGTCCTGATCGCGGGTGGCAGTTTCTTTTATCTGGTCGGCGCGATCGGACTTTGGCGCATGCCTGACGTATTCACCCGCATGCATGCCACAAGCGTCAGCGAGACGGTGGGGGCCGGCGGGCTGATCGCCGGCATGCTGCTGCAGGCGGGGTGGGGGCTGGTCGCTCTCAAGCTTGTCGTCTTGTACCTGCTGCTGATCTTCACCGGCCCGGTGGCGACCCATGCGCTCGCCCGCGCGGCGCGCTTTGCAGGTGTCGAGCCGATGTTGGACAAGCCGAAAGGGCCGGACCAATCGAAGCTCTGATCAACATGGTGCTGCTCACCTTGATGGCCGCCATCACCGTTGGCGTCGTTCGCCTGCGCAATCTGTTCGGCGTCGTCATCCTTGGCGGCATCTACAGTTTTCTGATGGCCAGCGTATTGATCGTGCTCGACGCCGTCGACGTGGCGATGACCGAGGCGTCCGTCGGAGCCGGCATCGCAACGGTGCTGATGCTGACGGTACTCTACCTTACCAAGAGCCGGGAATCACAGTCTCCCCACACGCCCATGCTGCCGCTGTTCGTGGCGATGATCACCGCTGGCGTGCTGGTCTATGGCTCCGAGGGGCTACCGCCATTCGGTGCCGCCGATAACCCGATCCACAAGCGCGTGGCGCCGCGCTACCTCGAAAAATCGGTTGAGGAAACCGGGGTACCGAATGTCGTCACCTCGGTGCTCGCAAGCTATCGCGGCTACGACACGCTCGGTGAAACCGTGGTGGTGTTTACCGCCGGCATCGGCGTGTTGCTGCTGCTGCGTGGCCGGCGCCGCCGGAAAAAGAAGGAAAAACCTGCCGCAACCAAGGGGGAGGCGGCAAAATGAAACTCGATCTGATCTTCCGCATCACCACCAAGCTGATACTGCCGTTCATTCTGATGTTTGCACTCTATGTGCAGTTTCATGGCGATTACGGTCCGGGTGGCGGCTTCCAGGCGGGCGTCATCACCGCGGCCATGGTGATTCTCTATGCGATAATTTTCGGACTGCCCGCAGCGCAGAAGGTTGTGCCGGCGCGGCTGGCCGAACTGATGATCCCGCTTGGCGCCCTGATCTATGCCAGCGTCGGTGCTGTCGCCATGCTGCTGGGCGGCGAATTTCTCAACTATTCGGTGTTGCTGAGCGATGGCCCCCATGGCCAGGAACTGGGCATCTTGCTGGTCGAAATCGGCGTTCTTGTCACCGTAGCCGGCACCATGACAGCGATCTTCTATTCATTTGCCGGGCGGGGGCGCTGATGGCCGTGTTCTCGGAAATTGTGTCTCACTACAATCACTGGATCACGATTTTCCTGATGGTCTCCGGCCTCTATATCGTGGTCGCCCGCGGCAATATGGTGAAGAAACTTGTCGGGCTGTCGCTGTTTCAGACATCCGTCTATCTGCTCTACCTGAGCCCGGGAAAAATTCTTGGTGGAACGCCGCCGATCCTTGATCCGAATTTCGCTGTCTATTCCAATCCGCTGCCGCATGTCCTGATGCTCACGGCCATCGTTGTCGGCGTCGCAACGCTTGCCCTCGGCCTGGCCCTCGTTGTGCGCATCAACGAGGAATACGGCACCATCGAGGAAGACGAGATCTTCCCCGTGAAGGACGACGAATGACCCTCGAACAGCAGCTCCCCGCCCTGCAGGTGATCCTGCCGTTGTTCGGTGCGCTGATTTGCGCGCTGATGCGGCGTGGGTCGCTCGCCTGGGGCATCGCGCTCGGCGTTTCGTTCGCCATGCCGGTGATCTCCGGCGTGCTGCTGGCCGAAGTGCTCAGCAACGGTCCGATTTCCTATCACCTCGGCGGCTGGGCGCCGCCCTGGGGCATCGAATATCGGGTCGATACGCTGGGCGCATATCTGCTGATGCTGATATCGGCGATCGGCGCACTCATCATGCCCTATGCCCGCGCCAGCGTTGCCAGGGAGATTTCGGCCGACAAGCAGGCCTGGTTCTATACCATGTACCTGCTCTGCCTGACCGGGTTACTTGGTATCGCCATCACCGGCGATGCCTTCAACATTTTCGTGTTCCTGGAGGTCTCGTCGCTTTCGACCTACGTGCTGATCGCCATGGGCAAGGATCGCCGCGCGTTGCTGTCAGCCTATCAGTATCTGATTATGGGCACCATCGGCGCCACCTTCTATGTCATCGGCATCGGCTTGCTCTATTCGGTGACGGGCACACTCAATCTCGTCGATCTCACCGCCCGCATAAGCGAGATCGGACCGTCGCGTCCGGTGTTGGCGGCGCTCGCCTTTCTGGAGGTCGGTATCAGCCTGAAGCTGGCGCTGTTCCCGCTGCACGTCTGGCTGCCCAACGCCTATGCCTACGCGCCATCGGTGGTAACGGCGTTTCTTGCCGCCACCGCCACCAAGGTCGCGGTCTATCTTTATCTGCGCTTCCTGTTTTCGGTATTTGGTGTCAGCGTTGTTTTCAAGGGACTGCCGGTACCGGAAATCCTGCTGGCACTGTCGATCGCGGCAATGTTCGGAGCCTCACTGGTCGCGGTCTTTCAAGACAACATCAAGCGCATGCTGGCCTATTCATCGGTTGCCCAGATCGGTTACATCACGCTTGGCATCGGGCTGGCCAACAAAATGGGCCTGACCGGCGGTGTGGTCCACCTGATCAATCACGCAATGATGAAGGGCGCGCTGTTTATGGCCATCGGCGCGGTTGTCTACCGGGTCGGATCGGCACGGCTTGAGGATTTTGCCGGCATCGGCCGCAGAATGCCGCTGACGATGGCGGTCTTCACCCTTGGCGGTCTTTCCATCATCGGAACGCCGGGCACCGTCGGGTTTGTTTCCAAGTGGTACCTCGCCGTCGGCGCCCTCGACAAGGGCTGGTGGTGGCTGATGTTTCTGCTGGTCGCCAGTTCACTTGTTTCGGTGGTCTATATCGGCAGGGTCGTGGAAGTCATCTGGTTTCGGCCCCTGCTTCATACCGGCACCACGGTGCGCGAAGTGCCGCTCGCGATGCTCGTGCCAATGTTGCTGCTGGCGACCGCAACAATTTACTTCGGCATCGATACCACGCTCACCGCGGGCATCGCCGGGCGCGCGGTTGATATGTTGCTGGCGGGCCTGTCATGACCCAGGATGCGGCGATCATTGCGGCTCTGCTGATCCCGCTTGCGGGCGCGGTGCTGATTGTGCTCAGCCATCGCCATCCGAACGTCCGTGAAACCGTCACCCTCGTTACCGGCGGCGCACTTTTCCTGACCGTCGCCAGCCTGGTGTCCGACGTGTTTGCCGGCGCCAGTCCCGAAGCCGGCGGATTTGTCATCGCGCCGGGGCTGGAGATCACCTTCCGGCTCGAGCCATTGGGAATGTTGTTTGCACTGGTGGCGTCCGGTCTCTGGCTGGTCAATTCGATCTATTCGATCGGCTATATGCGCGGCAACAAGGAACACCGCCAGACCATGTTCTACGCCTGTTTCGCAGTTGCGATCGGGGCGACCATGGGCGTCGCGTTTTCGGCCAATCTCGTCACCTTGTTCCTGTTTTACGAAGTGCTGACACTGTCGACCTATCCGCTGGTGACCCACAAGGCCACCGAAGAAGCGGTGCGCGGCGGGCGGATATACCTGATGATCCTGCTCGGGACTTCGATGGTGCTGCTGCTGCCGGCGATTATCTGGACCTACGTGCTCGCCGGCACGACGACCTTTGCCGCCGGCGGTATCCTTGCCGGCAAGGCCGACGGCATCTTGGTTGCGATCCTGCTGGCGCTGTTTGCCTTCGGCATCGGCAAGGCAGCGATCATGCCGTTCCACCGCTGGCTGCCCGCAGCGATGGTGGCGCCGACGCCGGTGAGTGCCTTCCTCCACGCGGTCGCGGTCGTCAAGGCCGGCGTTTTCAGCGTCATGAAAATCGTCATATATATTTTCGGCATCGATCTGCTGGCGACCACCGGGCAAGGCACCTGGCTGCTTTATGTCGCCGCCGCCACCATTCTGATTGCATCGATCGTGGCGATGACACGCGATAATCTGAAGGCGCGGCTGGCCTATTCGACCGTCAGCCAGCTGTCCTATGTCGTGCTCGGCGCAGCCCTCGCCAACACACTCGGTATTCTCGGTGGCAGCATGCATATTGCGATGCACGCGGTCGGCAAGATCACATTGTTTTTCTGTGCCGGCGCGATCTATACCGCCGCGCACAAGACCAAGGTGAGCGAACTTGCCGGCCTGGGTCGAAAAATGCCGTTCACATTCGCTGCCTTCGCGGTCGGTGCGATTTCGATCATCGGTCTGCCGCCAATGGGGGGCACGTGGTCCAAGTGGTATCTGGCACTGGGGGCGATGGAGGCCGATCAGTTCATACTGGTCGTCGTTTTGATGATCTCCTCGCTGCTCAACATTGCCTATCTCCTGCCGATCCCGTTTCGTGCCTTCTTCGTGCGCCCCGGGGGCGATGATGCGGCGGGCGGGATCGCCGAAGCGCCGCTGGCCTGCCTGATCGCGATCGGCATCACCGCGACGGCATGCGTCCTGTTATTTTTCTTCGCTGACGCGCTCTACAATCTTCTGCAACTCATGAAACTTCGATAGGACGAGAGCAGATGGCAGAACAGCAAAAGCACCACATGTTTGATGACCGCCGCAATGTCCGGCGCGTCATTTATGCCCTCCTTGCCATATGCGGGCTGGCCATCGCCGCGGAATTTTTCGTTGAACGTCACGCTGTTCATCCATGGGAGGGCTCGTTCGGATTTTACGGCGTCTATGGCTTCGTCGCCTGTGTTGTCCTCGTTCTGGTCGCCAAGGAAATGCGAAAGTTTCTGATGCGCGCGGAGGACTATTACGATGACTAGCGTCGCGCCGTTCATGATCTTTTTTGCCGGCGCCATCATCGTTGCGCTGACCACCGGCACGGCGCGCACGGTGGTGATGCTCGCGATCACCGTGCTCGGCGCGCTGAACCTCTACGGAATTTCGGAAGGCGTTTATCTCGAGGTGCCGCTGTTCGACTATACGCTGACACTGGTTCGCGCCGACCGGCTCAGCATCCTGTTTGGCTATCTGTTTCATCTGGCGGCCCTGCTCGGGATCATCTATTCGCTGCATGTGCGGGATACGACCCAGCATGTGGCGGGCGTGCTCTATGCCGGCAGTGCGCTCGGCGCTGTATTTGCCGGCGATCTGATCACGCTGTTCGTGTTCTGGGAACTGCTCGCGGTGAGCTCCGTCTTTCTGATTCTGGCGCGACGCACGGAGCGTTCCTATGGCGCCGCCATGCGCTATCTCCTGATCCAGGTGTTGTCAGGCGTCATCCTTCTTGCCGGCGTGCTTGTCCGGGTAAACCACACCGGATCGATTGCGTTCGACTTTATCGGCCTCAGCGGTCTGGCCGGCTGGTTGATCTTTATCGCCTTTGGGATCAAATGTGCGTTTCCGTTCCTGCACAACTGGCTGACCGATGCATACCCGGAAGCGACCCCGACCGGCACGGTTTTTCTGAGCGCCTTCACCACCAAGGTTGCGGTCTATTCGCTGGCGCGCGGCTATCCCGGCACCGAATTGCTGGTCTATATCGGGGCCACCATGGCGATGTTCCCGATTTTCTTTGCGGTGATCGAAAACGATCTCAGGCGCGTGCTCGCCTACAGTCTGATCAACCAGGTCGGTTTCATGGTGGCCGGCATCGGTATCGGCACGGCACTGGCGGTGAATGGCGCGATCAGCCACGCGTTCAACGATGTGGTGTTCAAGGGGCTGTTGTTCATGTCGATGGGGGCGGTGCTCTACCGGACCGGCAAGATCAACGGATCGGAGCTGGGTGGCCTTTACAAGTCGATGCCGAAAACCACCGCTTTCTGTATTGTCGGGGCGGCGTCGATATCGGCCTTTCCGCTGTTTTCCGGCTTCGTCTCGAAGTCGATGGTCATGGTGGCCGCGCTTGAAGAGGGCTACCCGGTGGTCTGGCTGGCGTTGCTGTTTGCGTCGGCCGGTGTGTTTCATCACGCCGGGATCAAGATCCCGTTCTTCGCCTTTTTCTCCCATGACGCCGGAATCCGGTGCAAGGAGGCGCCGCGAAACATGCTGATCGCCATGGGGGTGGCGGCATTCATTTGTGTATTTAACGGAACCTATCCCTGGCTGCTCTACTCCATGCTGCCGTACCCGGTGGATTATGCGCCCTATACGGCGGCGCATGTGCTGACCCAGAGCCAGCTGCTGTTCTTCTCCGCCCTTGCCTTCTGTCTTCTGAAGCTCGCCGGGCTCTATCCGCCGGAACTGCCGGGCATCAACATTGACGCGGAATGGAGCTACCGCAAATTGTTGCCAGCGGTGGTGCGCCGCGCCGCGCGGGCAGTCGATGCCGGGCGCGCGGCCGCGCTCGGTCTTGTGCTGGGCCTGCTCGGCCGGACGCTGTCATATATTCAGCGTCATCACGGTCCCGGGGGCGTTCTGGCGCGCACCTGGCCGACCGGCAGCATGGCGATCTGGGCGAGCCTGTTGCTGGCCGGCTATCTGATCGCATATTTCTTCTAGAGAATCGGTCATCACGGGTTTTCCGCCCTGCATCCCACGAAATCTTCGCGTCGGCAGCAAAAATCAATATGCCGGAGACGTCATTTTGTTTTTCCGGTTTGACGGCGATGCTGGCAGTTTTGTCAAGTTACCATTGAGACGTTACTGGATTAATAGATTACCCGAATAAGTAGTAATTCTACCCCAATGAAAGAAATATATTGCGGAAAATTTTTTGCAGACTGAATTCAGGAACGAAAATTCTAATCATAAATGTACGGGAAGTTTTATATACCGAGACACAACAAAATGAATATTGAAATTTGCAATTACACCGCTTACATATGAATCGAAGTCGCAAATCTAACTATTTTCAGGGGAGATCAGCATGGATGCTGAGGACAGTGGCACAAATCCGGAGCTTGTAGAACTGGCTGCGGATGTTGTATCGGCATATGTCAGCAATAATGTTATTGCATCATCGGAGTTGGCCGGATTGATTGGCAGTGTCTACGCTGCATTGAATAATGCCGTAGAGGATGCCAAGAAGCCGGAAATGCCGCAACTCAAACCGGCGGTGTCAATCAAGAAGTCGGTGAGCGACGATTATATCATCTGTCTTGAGGACGGAAAGAAGTTCAAATCGCTCAAGCGGCACCTGCGCACCCATTATGATCTTTCTCCCGATGATTACCGGGAGAAATGGGGGCTGCCGAGAGATTATCCGATGGTTGCGCCAAGTTATGCGGCGGCGCGCTCCCGTCTGGCTAAACAGATGGGCCTTGGCCAGAAAGGCCGTGGACGCGGCTGACCGCATCCAGGGCTGCCAATCGCGAATGAAGGACAGCGGCACGGTGCGCTTCGGCGGGCCGTGCCGTTTTCTGTCTGAGCCTGCGGGCCAGCCCCATGGTGCGATTGAACGCCCTATAAAGGGCGAAACCGGCACTAAATTTGCTCAAGACCCAAAACGGCCTTGTCAGGATTCTGCTTTCTGATTCATAGTGGTTACCAGTGATTCGCCGGGTGTTGGGGGCTACGGGCAAAGCGGCGTTATGGCAGCAGCAGCAAAACTGACTTTTCGGGTGCAACTGGTTATTCCCGAGCACTGCGATCTCTACGATTACTGGATCCGCTGCGCGCGCGGGCGCGACATGCCGGCGCGTAGCGATATCTCGCCGGGCGATATTACGCATCTCCTGCCGTCGATCAGTCTGATCGATGTTAGTCCCGGCGAAAGCCGCTTCCGGGTGCGTCTGGCCGGCACCAGGCTGCGGGACTTTTATCAACGCGAAATCACCGGTCATTATCTCGACGAGCTGGAATGGGGCGACAAGGCCGAGTACTGGCAGTCCGCATATCGGCGGGTGGTGGAGCAGTGCCGCCCGGCCCAGGGCGTGGTACGGGGCCCGCGCCACGAACAGGATCATATCGTTCAGTTCTGGCTGCGTCTGCCGCTGTCGGGTGATGGCCGGAACGTCAACATGATACTGTGCTCCGATGCATTCATCCCGTCCTCGCGGGTGCCGGACATCGCTGTTGGCGAGGAAGTCCTGACGGTTGCGAGCCAGTCGTGAGGCTTTCGCCACGGCAGGTCCGATGCCGTTTCTTGACGAGACTGCCCAGCGTCTCAAGCTCCGCCTTGTAAGCCTGCATGAGTGCGATATGCCGGTTGAGGTCGTAACTCCAGTTAGCCGAGCGCGCTTTGCGTCGTTCGCCATGAAGAGCCCTGTTGAGCCGTTGCACGATGTCGCGCTGTAACGCCGCGTCGGGATTGTTCAATTCGTCTGGATGAATCGCGATCAGCCGTGGCAGATGCCGTTCACGATCGTATCGCGCGCTGCCGGCGGCAATGAGCCGGTTCAGCGAGGCGCGCATTTCCGAACGGCGGCTGTCGGTCTTGTTCATCTTCCAAATGCCCTGTTTGCGGTGTGACTGGACCAATCATCACCGCAAACAGCGCCAGGGGGGATAACCAATGCCGACGGGCCCGCGGACTACATATAATTGACGGTCATCACGATGCGCGCGACCCAGTCGGGGGTCTGGTCATAGCGCACGTCATCACCCGGCCTGGGCGGAACGAGGGTAAAGGTGTCGCCGGTACCGCGAATGACCCGCGCCAGTACTACGGCGCCGTTTTGCAATCCGACCAGCGCATTGGCGCCGATCGCGTTCGACATATTGGTGCCCCTGGACCTGTTGCCAATCAGCACCGTGCCGCTGGCCAGCCCCCAAATCGGCTCATCGAGTTTTACGGCAATCGGATTCTCGGCCGGTATGTCAATCGTCAGGGCGCCATTTTCCGGCTGCTGTGCGGGCGCTACGCGGAGCAATCCGCCGCGGCCCATCACGCCGAGAAATGGCACGTCGCGAGGTGACGGTGCGGCGATCAGGTCGGCTGGATGAACCTCGAACACATCCGCAAATCGCTGCAGCCAGTCCACTGAAACAGTCATGTTTGCCGTTTCCAGGCGCTGTACGGTCTGTGCGGTCGTGCCGACTAGTTCGGCCAGATGTTGCAGGGTCCAGCCATTCTGCTTGCGAAAATGGCGAATGCGGGTCTCCATGCAGAAAAGCTCCTCTTTCGCTCCGAATGTGCGATTTTCGTAAAATGTCGCCAAAGTTATCCTCCGATATCACGAAAAGTGTAAAAAATTTTCTTATAAGGTATTTATTCCTACAACTATCAGGGGTATAGTGAACAGTATCGCTTATGACGAGAATTTTCGCCAGTACACAAACGGAGATCGAGAGGATGATGGGAAAATCAGTTTCACACAATGCCGGCGCGCGCGGCGTGTCTGTTCGAGCGGTCCCGGATCGGTGCGCGGAGCGAATTGTCCTGGCACGCTATCGGATGGTCGAACAACTTGTCGCGCGCGTCTTTCGGGTTGCATTTTCCGACTTGCGCGCACCGACCCGCTGCCGCGCTCGGGTGGCATTTGCCCGCCAGGTAACAATGTATCTGGCTCATGTCGCCTGTGGTCTCTCTGTTAATCAGGTGGCACGGTTGTGTGGCCGCGACCGTACGACGACCGCCCATGCCTGCCGCCTCGTGGAGGACCGGCGCGATGATCCGGCGCTGGACAGTTCTCTGACTTTCCTCGAACTGGTATTGAAGTCGTGGATGTCGGCGCGGCGCGAACCGTTGTGTGATGCGGGGGTCGACGTGCGATGACCGGAAAACCGACGTTGATGGCGAAAGGGGACGTTGAGCGCGAGGCGCGCCGCGTTTTCAGGCGGCTCGCGGAAGCCGAAGCCGTGTTGAGGCCGATTGAGGGGTCTGACGGCAGGTATGGTGTGTTTGTCCGCCGCAACCGGTTTGCCCGCGCTGTCCTGGAGCTGGAGCAGGCCCACGTGCTTGCGTTTCGCCAGCGCGACTGGCTGGAGCCGGCAGCCGACGACGCCCTGGTTCTCAATCAGGTCGGCCGTGCCTGGTATCGTCGCTCCAGCGGTGGGCCGGAGCGCTTTCGCGCGCAACACCAGCTGACGCAGCGGCGCACAGTCCCGCTGGCGGACGGGTCTGTTGCGCCGGTCACCGTCAATGCCGGCGAAAGTCCGCTCGGCTGGCTGCGCAACCGCAAGGATGCGCACGGCAGGTCGATGTTGGACGGTGTGCAATTCGATGCCGGAGAGCGCTTTCGCGAAGATTTCGAACGCGCCCGGATGATGCCGCGCGTAACGTCGTCCTGGGCATCGCCGGTAGGCGCCGGCGCGCGCAGGCGGTCGGGCGCGCAAACACGCGGCGACAATTTAAGTGATGCGGTGATAGCCGCCAAGAAACGTGTCTTCTCTGCTCTGGCGGCGGTTGGTCCCGATCTCGCCGGCATCGTTATTGAGGTGTGCTGCAATCTCAGTGGATTGAAGGATGCTGAAAGGTTGCTTGGCATGCCGCAGCGCTCGGGCAAGGTCGTGCTGCAGATCGCACTGAACCAGCTTGCGCGCCACTATGGACTGCTTCGCGACGAGTTTGGCCCAGATATTCACCGGTGCTTCCGTCATTGGGGCGGTGACGACTACCGCCCGACAATCGACGGGTGATTCCCGGATGTTCAAATCCAGATTAATGTCCGGATCATTCGGCGGCGTGCTGTTTCAGTGCCTGGCGGGCATCATTCTTGATCCGCTCGACCATCGCAAACAGACCATTTGAGCGTTGCGGCGTCAGGTGGTCTGTCAAACCGATCTTCTCGAAAACCTCGCGAACATCGGTGGCAAGAATGTCGGACGCCGGCCGGCCAGAGAGCAGTTCGAGAAGGATCGCGATCAGGCCACGGACAATATGGGCATCGCTGTCGCCGGTGAACCGCAGCACCGGGTCGGCGGTCGTGCCTGACTCGCTCTCGGTCTTGAGCCAGACCTGACTGACGCAGCCCTTGACCTTGTTGGCCGCCGAGTGATCAGCCTCCGCCAGCGGCGCCAGACCGTTGCCAAGCTCGATCACGTAACGGTAACGGTCCTCCCAGCTGTCGAGGAGTTCGAAATCTTCTATCAGACTGTCAATCGTACGCGACATCGCTTCGTCCGGCGGAATGGAACGTCTTCTGACGACTACAGATAGACGCAAAACGCGGGTGGCGGCAAGCTGGGAGTGGAGGTTTCGCAGACCGAAGCAGCCGATGTTTGCTTGTCGGGTGGTCCGAAATTACATGCGCCACAAGGCGGCGAAAGGGCAACAAGCCGCCTTGTGGCGCTATGTGAGGCCGGGCACAGGTGCCCGGCCGCGACGGGGCGCTGGAATGGTTGGCGCTCCCGAAGTCAGGTGATCGTCATTTCGGCAACAGCTTGCCGGCCCTTTTTTCCGAGCAATCTGCATTGTATATGGCGCCGCCGGGGCGGCTGTCGTGATGTCTTCATGCCTTGGACCGACGCGCCGGACCGCCCCACACCGGGATGAGATCTTCCCTGGTCAGGGTGCTTCGGGTTGCCGCGTTTTGCGCCCCCGCCACCTTGAGCGAACCGGTCACAATCTTAGGGTTCAGCGCGCTCAATTGCGGTTTCCCGGCGGGTTGTGTCGCGGACTGCCCGGCCAGCGGTTCGTTGCTTGACGCCCAATCATAGATCACGCGCGCGCCATATCTGGCCTTGCTGGCAAACAGTGCAAAGGCCTGTTGGCCGGTCTGACAGACCGACTGGTTGCGGCCGCAGAAGCCCGAAAGATCGGTGACGGTGGTGCGCGCTGCATCCAGTGCCTCGATGGCCGATACCGGCTCAACGGCGCCATTTTTCACGTCAGGTGTGTCATTGTTGTCGGCCGGCAGCAGCATCACCACCACCGACAGCCAGAATGCGGTACGTATCATAAACATGTTTTTGCCCTTTCATGTCGAATGAGGGCAAAAAATATCAAATACCTTTTTGTATGACGTAAAAATCAAATAGAAAATAAGTATAAACTTTTCGAAAAAAGCTAATTAATTTCATTTTAATAAAATGAAACTCAAATTTTACAAAATATAGATCTTAATTCTTAGATAATTGTAATGACATTAGTATCAATTACAGATCAAATTTTAATCGTTCTGTGGAATTTCTAAGGTATTGAAAAATCGCAGCTTTATGGACAGGCACAGGGTGCGCGCGGGGCCCCGCGTGGTGGCGCCGCCGGGAATGTGACAGGCCGACGGGAAGAAGAGTACGGCTGGCGGCAGCTATTGTTCCGGGCAGCCGGCCGGAGTGCCGTGCGTCGCCGGCAGGGATTTGTAAACCACAAGAGACGATTGTGCTGTCAGGCAGGATTTGCCGCGCCCGCCGGCCATCAGGTCGATCTGCTTGCGGCACAGGCTTCTCGATGGCGTGCAAAGCCAGTGAATGGTTCAGAATTCCTTAATGGCGATCAGGCACGATGGCTCCAGGGACTATGGGATGGCGCGCCGGCTATGGCGCGACGAAGGGTACCTTGGTGAACGTAGCAGGTATTATTGCCGCAGGCAGGCGGTTGACTGGATCGCTGGTGCACAGTTCCGTACCGGCCGGCTCGCACGAGTTTGAGCGGCACCGCAGTTTTGTCTGTTTGCACCTGATCGGCGGACTGCTGGCGGTGGCGATGTTGCCGGTGCTGATAATCGGCACCAATCGGCTTGATGACTTTATCCTCGTCGTGCTGGCGTGGCTTGCCGCGCCGGTCGCGATCGCCGCATTTGCCGCGCGAACCGGCAAGCTGACGGCAGCCCATCTGCTGTCGACACTCAATCTGGCAGGTCTTGCAACATTCGTCGCCTACCATACCGGCGGTGTTCAGTCATTCGCGCTGGTCTGGCTGGCTGTCTTCCCGATCGAAGCCTCATTGTCAGGGTCCAAAAAGGTTGTCGCCGTCGCCGCCCTTACCGCATTTGCGGCGGTCCTGGGGCTCTATGTCGCTGGCCATGCCGGGATGCTGCCGCCAACGCGGGTCGACCCGGCCAATGTGGCAACTCTCCTTGCCGCCGGAACACTGGGGGCCGCCGCCTATGCCGGCAGCATTGCCTTCAATGTTCACAATTTTCATGTCAGTTCAAAAGACAGTTTGCGCCGCAGTGAGGCGCGTTATCGCCTGCTTGCCGAGAACGCCACCGATCTGATTACAAGTCACACCGCCAACGGTGACGTCACCTTTGCCTCAGGCGCGGTGCTGAGCCTGCTTGGCTGCAATGCCGCGGCACTTGCTGGTGCCGGACTCTTTCAGCGTGTTCACCCTGACGACCGGTCGGAATATCTCAATGCCCTTGCGGTTTCGCTGGAGACCGGTGCGGCAAGCAGCGCGGAATTCAGGATGAGAACGGAGTGCGGCGGGCAACCCGCCAAAGCCGATATTTCCGGCATCATCGCAAATTCGCCCTCTGGTGACTTTGTATGGGTTGAAATGCGTTGCCGCAGAATTACCGGGGAGGAATCGGGTGACGGCCGTATCGTGGCCATAACCCGGGATATATCGGAACGCATTGCGCAGTCGGCCGAATTGCGCCGGGCGCGCGACGAGGCGCAGGCGGCCAACCGCGCCAAGACATTTTTCCTGGCAAATATGAGCCACGAGTTGCGCACGCCTCTCAACGCGATAATCGGATTCTTGGAAATCCTGCGCGACACCGGCGAGGAGGTCACGGGCAACCAAAAGCTGGGAGAATATGCCGGTCTGATCCATCAAAGCGGCAGCCATCTGCTGCAGGTCGTCAACGATCTGCTCGATATGTCGAAGATCGAGGCCGGCAAGATGGAGCTCGATCCCGATGAATTTGATCTGCGCAAGCCGGTTGACGATTGCGTGCGGGTCATGGCGGCGGCCGCCCAGACCGCGGGCGTGGTTCTTGTCGCCGAACTGCCAGACGATCCTCTTGAACTCACCGCCGATTTGCGTGCCTGCAAGCAGATCCTGCTCAATCTGATATCCAACGCCGTCAAATTCAGCTCAAGCGGCGGCAGAATCTGGGTGCGGGCCGAACCGAGCGGCGACGGTGTCGTGCTGTCGGTGCGCGATGAGGGGGCAGGCATCGCCCCGGAAATCCTGCCCAAACTCGGCGCCCCGTTTGTTCAGGGCAATCTTGCCTACAGCCGAAGCCACGAAGGCACCGGCCTGGGACTATCCGTGGTCAAGGGTCTGGCGCGTCTGCATGGC
>Ga0114931_10005037_pt1 | contig 16351 bp, 12 predicted proteins | sample 2SBtaG_FD_89579 | JGI IMG/M metagenome (GOLD analysis project Ga0114931, IMG submission 89579) | Deep subsurface microbial communities from Kolumbo volcano to uncover new lineages of life (NeLLi) - 2SBTROV14_V59a metaG | ecosystem: Environmental > Aquatic > Marine > Volcanic | place: Kolumbo...
ATGTCGGCGAGGTGGGGGGCCGCGACGTTCTGCTGGTCTACGTCATCATCGACGCGGCGGTGACGCTCCCCGCGGTATCGATGCTGGCGGCGACCAGCAGCACGTCGCGGCCCCCCACCTCGCCGATCACCGTGGTGTGGTCCACCACGCTCGCCTGCGAGTAGTCGCGCTCCTTGGACAGGGCGACGAGGTCCTTCTGCAACACCTGGGCGTAGGTGCGGGCCGTCTCGAGCCCGCCGACATCCGGCGAGGCCACGATGTCGCCGACGAGGCCCTCGCTCTCCAGGAAGCGAGCGAAGGGCTTGCAGATGGACAGCCCCTCCAGCACGGTGCGGCTCGGGTCGTAGCACCCGACGAGGGCCGGGTTGTGGGGCTCGACGGTGAGGACCATCGAGGCACCCGTCGCCTGGATCAATCGCGCGAGCAGCCCGGTGCTCACGCCTTCACGGGTGCGCCCCTTGCGCTTGTCCTGGCGGGTGCCCGGCAGGTAGGGGAGCACGAGCGTGACCCGGTCGGCATCGGCGAGGCGGGCGGCGTCGACCGCGTGGAGCGCCATCATCAGGCGGTCGTAGACCGAGTGCGTCGAGCCCGGCACCGGCGCGCGCTGGAACACGTACAGGTCGGTGCCGCGCACGTTCTGCTCGATGACGTACTTGCCCTCGCCGCTCGCGAACCCCACCTCCTGGGTGGGGGTCACCGCGACGCCGAGCCGCTGCCCGACGCCCTCGGCGAGGTCGTGGGCGCCGTCGCAGGCGATCAGGCACAGGGGGGCACGGGCTTGCATGGGGCAGAGCATCCCCCGATCGAGGGGGCGGCGTCGAGGGCGGCCCACCCATCCGGGCAGGACATGACCGGTCGAGACTTGACCGCGCCCTGCATGGCCACACCTTCTCCACGTACGAACGTCCCTCGACGCTCCGCGCGGAAACATCCGCCGGAGCCCGACAACCCCGCGTCGTTCCGACGTGCGTGGAGGTCCATCTTGTCCGATCCCATCCTCGACTTCACCCTTCCGACCGACCTGCCCGCCTCGCTTCCGGTGCTCGCGCTCCGACAGGGCGCGCTGCTCCCCGGCGCGGCGGTGCAGTTCAACATCGGCCGCAAGCGGTCGGTGGCCGCGCTGAACGCCTCCGAGGGGTGGATCCTCGTGGCGGCGCCGCGCGAGCCCATGAGCCACCCGACCCCGTCCGACCTGATGCAGGTGGCGACGCTGGCGCGGGTCCTGCAGCGGATCGGCCCCACCGAGGGGTCCAAGCCCGAGGTGGTCGCGCTCCAGGGCCTGAGCCGCGTGACCGTCACCGGCTGGCCCGCCCAGCACCCCTACCTGCGCGCCAGCTTCGAGGTGCGCGAGGTCCCCTGGCCGCAGACCGTCCGTGCGGAGGCCCTAGAGCGGGAGTTCCGCGAGGCGGTGGAGTCCACTCTCGAGGTCTTCGGGAACGACCCGACCGTCCGGGCGCGGGTGGCGCAGATCCCCACCATCGCGCTGCTCGTCGACTCCACCGCGCAGTACCTGCAGGAGTCCGAGGAGTGGCGGCGCGACGTGCTCGCGACCCTCGACCCCATGGCGCGGGCCGACAAGGTGCTCAAGCAGCTGATCCGCACCCGCGAGGTGATCGCCGCCCAGAAGACGATCAAGGAGCGGCTCGAGACCGAGACCCGCGACATGCAGAAGGAGTTCTTCCTCCGCCAGCAGATGAAGGTGATCCAGAAGGAGCTGGGCGAGGGCGGCGACGAGGACGACGAGGTGGAGCGCCTGCGCGACCGCCTCGGCGACGCCGAGCTGACCGACGAGGCCCGGCGGGTCGTCGACCGCGAGCTGAAGCGCCTCGAGCGCCTGGGCTCCGGCTCCCCCGAGCGGAGCGTCGCCATCGACTGGCTGGAGTGGATCGCCGAGCTGCCCTGGGGGGTGCAGAGCGCGGTCGACGTCGACCTGAACGCGCTGGAAGAGGCGCTGGACGCCACCCACTACGGGCTGGAGGACGTCAAGCGGCAGGTGGTCGAGTACCTGTCCGTCCGCAAGCTGGCCGGGAGCGGGCGTGCCGACGTGCTCCTGCTCGTGGGCCCTCCGGGGGTCGGCAAGACGAGCATCGGCCAGGCGGTCGCCGACGCGACCGGCCGCAAGCTGGTGCGCGTGGCGCTGGGCGGCATGCGCGACGAGGCCGAGCTGCGCGGGCACCGGCGGACCTACATCGGCGCCCGACCCGGGCGACTGGTCGAGCAGATCCGCCGCGGCGGGACCATGGACCCGGTCGTGCTCCTCGACGAGCTCGACAAGGTCGGCAACAGCGCCTGGGGCAACCCGGCGGCCGCCCTGCTCGAGATCCTCGACCCCGAGCAGAATCACGCCTTCGTCGACCACTACATCGAGGTGCCCTTCGACCTGTCCAGGGCGCTGTTCGTGGCGACCGCCAACGAGCTCGAGAACATCCCGGCGCCCCTGCGCGACCGGCTCGAGGTGCTGCGCATCGAGGGCTACACCCGTGATGAGAAGCGGGTGATCGCAAAGCGGCACCTGCTGCAGAAGGTCGCGGAGAACGCGGGGCTCGAGCCCGAGGACGTGCAGTTCACCGACGCGGCGATCGAGGCGGCCATCTCCGGGTGGACCCGCGAGGCCGGCGTGCGCCAGCTTCAGCGGGTGCTCGGCAAGTTGTTCCGTCACGCCGCGGTCCGCAAGGCCAAGGGCGAGCTCGACGGGCCCCTGCACGTCGACGCGGACGACCTGCCCACCTACCTGAAGCGCGCGAAGTTCCACGACGACGACCACGAGGCGCTGTCGGAGCCCGGCATCTCGACGGGGCTCGCGTGGACCCCGGTCGGCGGCGACGTGCTCTACGTCGAGGCCTCGACCCTGCCCGGCAAGGGGCAGCTCGTGCTCACCGGGCAGCTCGGGGACGTGATGAAGGAGTCCGCTCGGGCGGCGCTCACCTACGTGCTCGCCCACGCCGGGTAGCTGGGGATCCCCCTCGACGTCATGGAGGGCCACGACGTGCACATCCACGTGCCGGCGGGCGCCGTCCCCAAGGACGGTCCCTCCGCGGGCGTCACCATGTTCACCGCGCTGGCGTCCCTGCTCTCGGGCCGCCCGGTGCGCGACGACACGGCGATGACCGGCGAGGCCACCCTGCGCGGGCGGATCCTGCCCGTGGGCGGCATCAAGTCGAAGGTCCTCGCGGCGCACCGCCTCGGGATCAAGCGGGTCCTGCTGCCACGGCGCAACGAGGCCGATCTCGACGACGTGCCCGAGGCGGCGCGGAAGGACATGGAGTTCATCCTGGTGGACCACATGCGCGACGTGCTGGACCAGGCGCTCGCGCCGGCCCGCGCCGCCGCCGAGGCCCACGCCGCCTGATCAGAAGGCGCGCCACAGGGCGAGCAGGGCGGCGGTCGCGAAGGCCACCACGAGGAACCAGCAGCCCCATCCGAGGCGTCCCGTCGCCGCGGCTGGGGCTCGGTCCGCATCGACCACGAGCACCCAGCGACCGGGGCCGGCAGGGCGAAAGTACCCGCCGTGCTCCGCGCAGAAGTCGGCGAGGACCTCCCGCGCCTCGGCGTGGAGGACGCCGGGTCCGACCGAGCGCCGCCCACGGCCGGTGACCACCGCCACCGCACCCGCGTCGAGCACCCCGGCGGTCTCGGCGGCGATGCGCACCGCTCGGTGGGCCTGGCGTCGCCCGAGATCGTGCAGGTCGACCACCGGCAGCGCGCCCTCGACCAACACGTGGGTGGTGCCACGCCACGGGCGTTGCTTCGCCCAGGGCAGGTCGCGTGCGGCGCGCTCGACGGGGGAGAGGGCCCGAACGAGGCGCTCGGCGTCGGTCACGACGCCCCGTGGGACCGAGTGCCCACCCGCCCGAACGCCGTCACGACCCTTCCTCCGATAGAATGCGGCTGAACTGGCGCAAAGCGCCATTCTATGCGACTCTATCCCACGGGAGGACCCTGGGCCCGGTTTGCTGTCCTTCTTGCCCAAGACCCTGCTCAACAGACTCGTGGGCGTCGTGGCGCTGATCGGTGTGGTCCTCGCCATCGCGACGGCCTTGTGGGTGGCGCGCTCCGCCCAGCACACGGCGCGCGAGGTGACCGACGCAGAACAGGCTCGGATCCTGACGATCGCGACGACACTGGCCCCGTGGATCGACGGTGACGTGCACCAGGCCCTGGTGCGCCAGGAGCCGTCCACCGACAGCGTGACCACCTGGGCCGAGGCGCCTCCGGACGCTCGACGACTGCACGCCGCGCTCCAGCGAATCGCCACCGACAACGGGCTCACGAACCCCATCTACACGATCCGCCTTCGCCCGACGGCGCGCTCGGAGGTCACCGAGGCCCCCGACCAGCCACACCCCGACGCGATGGAGTTCGTGCTCAGCAGCTCCGACGCGCCCTACTGGCTGCACGGCTACGCCTACAAGCCGGAGATGCGGCAGGCCCTCTTCGACGGCAAGCCCGCCGTCGCGCAGCCCTACACCGACCAGCACGGCCAGTGGATCTCGGCCTACGCCCCGATCACCGGAGGCGACGGTCGCGTGGTGGCGCTGCTCGAGGTGGACGCACCGCTGTCCTCCCTGCTCGCCCGGGTCCACGAGCGCACGCGCCAGACGATGCTCGTCGCGGGCTTCGCGTTCCTGCTCATGCTCGCCATTGTCGCCCTTCTGCTGTCGCGCACCACCCGATCCCTGTCCCACCTCGAGGCGTCCGCGGCGCGGTTCGGACGGGGCGACTACGACACGCCGATCTTCGCCGAGGGCGTCCGCGAGGTGGTGCAGCTCGCCGAGACCCTCGAGAGCGCGCGAAAGCAGATCCGCGCGCACATCATCGCCCAGGCCGAGCAGCGCCGGGCCCTCGCCCAGGCCCTCGACGCCGCCGAGCAGGCGACGCGCGCCAAGTCCGAGTTCCTCGCGAACATGAGCCACGAGCTGCGCACCCCGATGAACGCGGTGATCGGCTACAGCGAGCTGCTCATGGAGGACGCCGAGGCCGAGGGAGACGCGCCGCTCCTCGGCGACCTGCGCAAGATCCACGCCGCCGGCAAGCACCTGCTCGGCCTGATCAACGGCGTGCTCGACCTGTCCAAGGTCGAGGCCGGCAAGATGGAGCTGTACTTCGAGCCGATCCAGGTCGCGGGCTTCATGGAGGAGGTCGTCGCGACCATCCGGCCCCTCGCGCGCAAGAACGACAACGAGCTGATCGTGGATGTCGAGCCGGGCATCGACACCATCGAGGCGGACATCACCAAGGTCCGCCAGTGCCTGCTCAACCTCCTGTCGAACGCGTGCAAGTTCACTCACCACGGCACCGTGGCGCTGCTGGTGCGGCGCGACGCTGGCCCGGCGATCACCTTCTCGGTGGTGGACACGGGGATCGGGATCACCCCCGAGCAGCTCCAGAAGCTGTTCAAGCCCTTCTCCCAGGCCGACGCGAGCACGATGCGGCGCTTCGGCGGCACCGGACTGGGCCTCGCCCTGTCCCGGACCCTCGCGCAGATGATGGGCGGCGACATCGAGGCCGAGAGCACCCCGGGCGTGGGCTCGCGCTTCACCCTGCGCCTGCCCCTGCAGGAGACTCCCGCAGTGCCCGACTACCTCGAGGCCCAGCACGCGCTGGGCGACGTGGTGCTCGTGATCGACGACGACGAGGCCGTCCTCGACATGGTGAGCCGCTACCTCGAGAAGGAGGGCTTCGACACCGTGGTCACGAGCGATCCCGCCCGGGGCCTGGAGCTGGCGAAGGAGCTGAAGCCGCTGGCGATCACCCTCGACATCCTGATGCCCGACATGGACGGCTGGGAGGTCCTGCGCGCGCTCAAGGCGGACGAGCAGACCGCCGACATCCCGGTGCTCATGTTGTCGGTCGTCTCGGACGCCGAGCGCGGACTCGCCCTGGGCGCGGCCGAGTACATGCAGAAGCCCATCGACCGGGAGCGCCTGCTCGCGACCCTCGCCCGCTGGCGCAGCGAGAGCGAGGAGGACGTGGTCCTGATCGTCGAGGACGAGCCGGATGTCCGGGAGCTGATGCGCCGCACCCTGGAGGGCGACGGCTGGACGGTGCGCGAGGCGGCCAATGGCCGCGAGGCCCTCGAGGCCATGGAGCAGGGCCCGAGCGCCGTCCTCCTGGACCTGATGATGCCCGAGATGGACGGCTTCGAGTTCCTCGGCGAGGTGCGCAGCAACCCCGACTGGGGCGGCGTGCCCGTGATCGTCCTCACCGCCATGGAGCTCAGCGCCGACCAGCGCCGCCGCCTCGAGGTCTCCGCCCAACGCGTGATGTTCAAGGCGAGCCTCTCCAACGACGACCTCCTGAAGGAGACCCGAGACGCCCTCCAGCGCCTGGTGAAGGGCGCCGCCTACCCCGCCTAACAGCCGCCGGCGGTGGCGCAGGTGCCGATGTCGGCCCTGGCGCCGTTGCTGCCGGTGTAGCCGTTGCTGCCGGCGCTGCTTCCGCCGGAGCCGCCGAGGCCCACGGCGCCGCCGGAGAAGGTGTCGCCCGAGGTGACCGCGGTGCTCTGGTAGGTGTAGACGCCGTAGGCGCTGCCGCCGGCGCCGCCGCCGCCGCCGCCCGCGTGGCCGCCGTGGCCGCCCGCGCCGCCCCCGGCGCCCGCCTGGGCGCCCGTGCCCGAATGGGAGCTTCCGCCACCACCGCCGGGGCCGCCGGGCTGGCCGGAGCCGCCGTGGCCGCCGCGACCCCCGTCGCCCCCGTCGCCGCGGACGATCTGCGAGTCGTAGATCCAGGCCGCGGAGTTGGACACGGCGAAGATCCCGAAGCTGCTGCCGCCGCCGCCGCCGCCGCCGCCGGGGTGCCCGCTCCGGCAGCCGCCGGCGCCCCCGCCGCCGCCACCCGCCCCGCGGGCGTCCGAGCCGAAGGCGCCGTTGTCGCAGCCGCCCGAGCCGCCGCCGCCGCCGCCGCCGCCCCCGTTGAGACCCTTGCCGCCGGTCGCGCCGCCGCCCGCGTACCAGTAGTTGGAGGCGATCAGCCCACCGGCATCGCCGGGGAGGCCGCGGCTACCGTTCGAGACCCGGCCGGCGTGCCCCGCACCCGGTGCGGTGCCGGTGCAGGTCTGGCCGCCCGAGCCCGCGTCGCCGCTGGATCCGGAGGTCACCGTGGCCGCGCTCCCGGCCAGGCCCGGCGTGTCCGAGCAGTCGCCGCCGAGTGAGCAGGTCCCGAACAGGCCGCTGCAGTCCTTGTCCGGCTGCCCGCCCTGGCCGCCGCCTCCGCCGTGGGTGTCGCCCGCGCCGTTGCCGCAGGACTCAGAGCCACCGGTGCCCCCGGCCTGGCGCCCGTCGTCGCAGGCGCCGAACCAGGAGGCGAGCGCGGCGTCCTCCCCGTCGTGACCGCGGGCCGCGGCGTCGCCCGAGGGCCAGTCCGTGCCGTCCGAGCCCGCCGCGCCGTTCGCGCCCTGGCCGCCGGTGATCTTCACGCGCTGGAAGGTCACCTGGCTGCTGACGAGGTGCGCCGCGTAGCTGCTCTTGCCCGCGCGTCCCACCTGCCCGCTCGCGTCGGGACCGTGCAGGTGCAGGTCGGCGAGGAGCACGTTGCTCACGTTGCGCGCTCGGAGCGCCATGTACTGCCCGTCGCTCGCCTTCCGGCCGAGGATCTGCGACTCGTGACCCGCGCTCGTCACCGGGCCGCGCTGCCAGGTGGCGTCGTAGCCGCCGTAGATCTCCAGGCCGCTCGTCGGCTGCACCACCTCGACGTAGGTGCCGGCCTGCACGAAGACCTGGGAAAGCCCCCGGTTACCCGCCACGGTGATCGCGTGGCCGACGCTCGCGCACGGGCTCGCGAAGTCGCAGGTGGCGTTGTCGGTGCCGCCGTTGGAGACGAAGACCGCGCGGGTCTTGTCGCCGTCGATCCCGTCGCAGTTGTCGTCGTAGAACGCGGCGTCCGGGTTGTCGGTGGCGTCCGGGTTCGTGGCCGGGTCGGCGTCGTCGCAGTCGCCCGGCTGCAAGGTGGTGCACGACGGGTTGCTCCCGTCCACGCAGCTCGGCCCCTCGCAGAAGCAGTCGCCGTCGTCGTCGAAGGCGGTCGAGCCCTCGTCGATCTCTCCGTTGCAGTTGTTGTCCTTGCCGTCGGGCAGCTCCGGCGCACCGCCGTAGATCGTGTTGTCGGCGTCGTTGCAGTCGTCGACCGGCAGGGTGCCGCCGTCGTAGCCGGTGCACGCCGCGTCGACGTGGAAGTCGAGGTCGTCGTCCTTGTCGTCCACGACGCCGTTGCAGTCGTTGTCCTTGCTGTCGCACAGCTCGGGAGCGCCCGGGTAGACGGTGGGGTCGCCGTCGTCGCAGTCGCCGCCGTTCGGGCTCACGCCGTCCCCGTCGTGGTCGACATCGTTCGGGTCGGTGACCGTGATGAACACGTCGTCGCTGTCGGTGTTGCCGTCGGTGTCGGTGACCACCAGCTCGAGCTGCAGGCTGCCCTGGGGCACGCTGTCGAAGCCCACGGTGGTCGAGCCGTTCGACTCGGGCGGGCCGGTGTACAGGACGACCGCCGGGCCGCCCGTCGTGTCGCGCCAGCTCCACTGCACCTGGAGCGCCGACGGCGCGTCGTTCGGGTCGGAGACCAGCCCCGCGAGGTCGACGTGGTCGCCGATGCTATAGGTGGCGAAGTCGCTCGGCGCGAGGATCTGCGCCGTGGGGCGGTCGGCGCTCGTGCTCACCTCCACGGTGATGCTGTCCGTGGCGGCGGCCCCAGCGAGATCCACCGCCCGGAGCGTGATCGTGTGCACGCCCGGGTCGAGGTGGGTCGACAGGTCCGTGATTCCCTGGCTGTCGGGCCACACGAGGTCGCCCTCGCCCAGGGTCCCCTGCGGGTCCGACGACCACGTGATCGTGTCGAGGTCGTCGAGCCCGTTGTCGTCCTGCACGATGCCCCGGAAGTCGATCGTCTCGACCGCGTCGAAGAGATCGCCTTCCTGGGGAGCCTGGATCCGCACGACCGGGGGACTGTCGATCACGTCGCCGGGCGCGAAGTCGCTCTGACAGCCCACGAGGGCAGCGACAACGAGGACGGGGAAGAACGAGCGGTCCGACATGTTCGACATCCAGAGCGGTCGCATCATACCTGCCAGGACGACCGGGTCACATCCGGAATAGGATGAAGGAACGATGCCACGCTGGGTCCTGCCAATCCTGTTCCTCGTCTCGGGCTGCAAGGCGCCTCCCGACGCCCCGATCCAGCTCGACGCCCTGTGCGCCTGGATGTTCGCCCACTTCGACGACGACGATCCGCGCAACATGCGCGCTGGCGCAGAGAACCTCGACGTGTGGCTCGGGGAGAACCTCGACGCCACCCTCGAGGGCTACACGGTCAACAACCTGAGCCCGAGCGACGTGCAGAACCTCCCCCTCGACAACCCGTCGGTCGACAGCATCGTCGGCGCCGCGGTCGGGCACGTCTCGCCCTACGGGGTGCTCAGCATGGCCGATCCGCTGGTGGTCGAGGACCAGACGCAGGTGTTCCCCGACTCCTTCGACGCGCACCAGCGCACCTTCCTGACGGATCCGACCTGCTTTGTCGACGAGTCCTGCGACGTCGTGCGCACCGAGAACGAGGTCGAGTCCTCCTACGCCCTCGGGCTCAAGGTCAGCACCCACGGGCGAGCGGACTACCGCTGGGTCGACCTCGGCCACGGCAACCTGGCCCTCGTCCATCGCACCTTCCTGCTCGAGCCCGCCGACACGAGCTTCGCCTGGCTGCAGATCAACGCGCAGTACTTCATCGGCGTGATGCTCCCGCAGGACGACGGGACCACCCGGCGCGTGTCGGCCACGTGGATCTCGGCCATCGTCGGCGCCTCGCCCGTGCCCAAGGCCACCGCGCTGAACCTGATCATCAAGTCGATGCAGAGCGACAGCACCGACCTCGACACCTGGCTGGACGACAACCGCTGAACGTCAGGCGGCCATCGGCGACGCCACCACCAGCCGGAAGCTCATGTTCGGCCGCTCGCCGAGGACCTCGTTCTCGACCACGTGCAGCCCCACCTCGTCGAGCACCTCGAGGAAGTCCTCCTCGTAGGTGACCTGCCCGAAGTCCACGGTGGTGAGGCTGCGGAGCATCGGCTTGAGCGCCTCGGCGAACTTCGACTCGCGCTCGTGGAAGGTCTGGGTGAAGAACACGCGCCCGCCCGGGGCGAGCAGGTCGGTCACGTGGCGCAGCGCCTCGGCCGGGTCGGGCATCAGCATGAAGCTCGCGCTGAAGTACACCGCGTCGAAGCCGGTCACCCCGTACTCGTAGATCGACTGCAGGCAGATGTGCACCCGCTCCGCGAGCCCGCGGCGCTCCATGTGCCGCCGCGCCTGCTTGACGTAGTCGGCGTCGATGTCGACCCCGGTGACGTACAGGTTGCGGCGGCGCACGAGGTCGGCGTTGTCGGCGAGGGCGCCGCCGGTGCCGATGCCCACGTCCAGCAGGCGGGAGCCGGGCTCCATCCGTAGCAGCACCTCGCGGTACCAGCCGCGGGTGAGCGGCAGCAGGGCGCGATCGTAAATCCAGGCCCGCATGCCCATCGGGGGTCGTGCTCCTCGTGCTTCGCGCGCGTCGTAACTCGCGGGGCCGGCGCCTCGCATAGGATGTGGCCCATGGAGAATGCCCCGATCGATCCCCGTGAGGGTACCCCAATCCACCGCTTCTTTCGGGGGCTGCTCTACCCGTGGCACGGTGCGAGGTGGCTGTGGAGCCACCGAGACCTGTGGCCCTGGGCGGCCGCGCCCCTGCTCATTACCGGGTGGATGATCGCCGCGGCGCTCTGGCTGACTATCCGCTTCGGCGATGCCCTGGTCGCCCGGACCTGGGTCCCCCCCGACGGCCAGACCCACCCCCTCGCCGCCGCCCTGTGGTGGCTCGCCGTCCACACCCTCGAGGGGATGATCTTCCTGGTGCTCGCCGTGGTGCTCTTCGTGGTCGGCAACATGCTCGCGAGCCCCTTCTGGGACGTCCTCGCCGAGAAGGCGGAGCGGGCCCTGCTCGACCGCCCCGAGGCGCCCTTCCACCTGCGCGTGGCCCTCGGCGACGCGTTCATGAGCATCCGCCACTCCCTCCTCGGGATCGCCCTGTACCTCCTCGTGATGCTGGCGCTCACGACGCTCAACCTGCTGCCCGGCGTGGGCACGATGCTGAACACCCTCCTCGCCTGGCCCGCCACCGCGTTCTTCGTCGCGCGGGAGGTGATGGACATCCCGCTCTCGCGCCGGCGCACCCCCTTCGTCGAGAAGGTCCGGTGGATCGGCCGCCACCCCGCCCTGATCGCGGGGATCGGGACCTCGACCATGGTGCTGCTCGCCATCCCCTTCGTGGACCTGCTGGTGATGCCCTTCGCGGTGATGGGCGGCACCCTGCTCTACTGCCACCTGCACCGGGTCGGTGCCGGGGTCCCGCAGCGGGGTCCCGGCGGAGCGCTGCCCGCGACCGCCACGCAGGGGCTGGTTACCCAGCCCCCGGAGGGCTGAATGAACGATCCGGTCAAGCGCGTGGGCATCGTGTTCTCGGGAGGGCCAGCGCCCGCCGCCAACGCGGTCATCTCCTCCGCGGCGGTCTCCTTCCTCTCCCACGGCCTCGACGTGCTCGGGTTCTTCCGCGGGTACTCCAACCTCCAGCACTACCACCCGGTCACGCACCGGCTGCTGCCCGACGTCCACTACCGGGAGCTCCGGGACCGCGACGTGCGCGGCAGCCGCAACGAGCGCGGGATCGTGCTCGGCACCTCGCGGGCGAACCCGGGCAAGGCGATCGCCGGCCCGAAGGACCTCGACGACCCGAAGAAGTCGGCGAAGCTCCACAACGTGTACAACGCCTTCGTCGACCTCGAGGTCGACGCCCTCGTGTCCATCGGCGGCGACGACACCCTGAAGACGGCGAACTACCTGTACGAGTTCCAGAAGCGCCTGCCCAAGGACGCCAAGCGGGTGCGAATCGTGCACCTGCCCAAGACCATCGACAACGACTACAAGGGCATCGACTTCACCTTCGGGTTCTTCACCGCCGTCGACTTCATGGCGAAGGAGCTGCTCAACCTCCGCGCCGACGCCATCGCCACCAGCTCGTGGTTCATCGTCGAGACCATGGGCCGCAAGGCGGGCTGGCTCTCCTACGGCGTCGCGATCGCCGGCGAGGGGAACCTCGTGCTCGCGGTCGAGGACATCGACGAGGCCCTCGCTACCGACGAGGAGATCCCCGGCCCCGACGGCAAGCCGCAGCGCGAGGCGCGCCTCGACCTCGTCAAGCTCGCCGACCGGATCGTCGACCTGATGATCGAGCGCGAGGAGCGGCGCAAGCACTACGGCACGGTGGTCATCGCCGAGGGACTCGTCGAGATGCTCCCGGAGCGGCAGCTCGCCGACGTCCCGCGCGACGAGCACGGCCACATCAGCCTCGGCAAGGTGAACCTCGCCCAGCTCGTCGCCGCGGCGGTCGCCGAGCGGTACCACGCCCGCGTCGGCGAGCGCAAGGCGGTCAAGGGCGCGCAGCTCGGGTACGAGTCCCGGTGCGCCCCACCCCACGCCTTCGACGTGATGCTCGGAAGCCAGCTCGGGATCGGCGCCTACCGCGCGCTGGTCGAGGAGGGCCTCGACGGGCACATGGTCAGCGTCAGCGGGCAGCTCGAGCTGGTCTACGTGCCCTTCGCCGAGCTGGTGAACCCCGAGACCCTGCGCACCGAGGTGCGGTTCATCGTGCCAGGGAGCGACTTCCACCAGCTCGCCCGGTTCCTCGAACGCCGCACCGAGCGGATCCTCGAGTTCTCCCCCGGACCCCGCCGCGGCTGGCGCACCTAGGAGGCGTCGTGTCCACGAACCACCACTCCCACGTCGCCGCCGCCAGCCTGAACCAGACCGTCGGGGACTGGGCGGGCAACGCCCGCCGGATCCTCGCGGCGATGCAGGAGGCGCGGGAGCGCGGCGCGAGCCTCCTCGCCCTGCCCGAGATGTGCATCCCCGGCTACAGCCTGGGCGATCGCCTGCTGATGCAGGGCACTCTCGACCGCTCCTGGGCGATGCTGCGCCAGATCCAGAACGCGACGGGCGGGCTCGTGGTGTGCGTCGGGCTGCCCGTGCTCCACCGTGGCATGCTGTTCAACGCCGTGGCGGTGCTCGCCGACGGCGAGCTGGCCGGGCTCGTGGCCAAGGAGCACCTCGCGACCGGCGACGTGCAGTACGAGAACCGCTGGTACCAGGGCTGGCCCCACGGTCGCGTCGAGGCCTTCGACGCCCCCGACGGCGAGGAGGTCCCCATGGGGCACCTCGTGTTCGCCGCACCCGGTCTGGGCACCTTCGGCATCGAGATCTGCGAGGACGGCTGGCGCGGCGTGCGCCCGGGCTCCCTGCTCGCCCTGGCCGGCGCGCAGATCCTGATCAACCCGTCGGCGAGCTGGTTCGTCGTCGGCAAGCACCGGCTCCGCCGGCGGCTGGTCACCCAGGTGAGCTTCGAGGACCACTGCACCTACCTGTACTCCTCGCTCCTCGGCTGCGACGCGACCCGGTTGGTGTTCGACGGCAGCGTGTTCATCGCCCACGACGGCGAGGTCCTCGCCGAGGGGCGCCGCTTCGCCTTCGACGCCGATCACGTGATGGTCGACCGGGTGGTAGACATGCAGGTCGTCGCCCGCAACCGCATGGAGGAGGGCTCCTGGCGCCAGCAGGTGCAGGCCCTCGAGCACGGCGAGTACGGTGCGGTCCCCCAGACCGTGCACCTGGCCGGCGACTTCGGCACCGGCGAGGACGCGCCGCCCCGCGATCCCTACTGGCTGGACGGCACCGGCGACACGACCCCGGATCCGAGCCTCGCCTGGCTGCACGAGCGGGGGCTCGTCCGCCAGGCCCCCACCGCCCGGGACCTGCCCTACCTGGAGCTGGAGCTGGCCCTGTCCCTCGGACTGCGCGAGTACACGCGCAAGTGCGGCATCCCCGGGGTCACCCTCGCCCTGTCCGGCGGGCGCGACTCGTCCATGTGCGCGCTGCTCGTGCACCGGATGCACCGCTACGACCAGCCCGATCTGGACGCCGACGCCCTGGCGACCCACGTCCACGACCGGTTCACGACCGTGTACATGGCCACCGAGCACTCCTCGCGGGCCACCCGAGACGCCGCCGCCGGCCTCGCCGCCGAGGTCGGCGCACGATTCCTCGAGACCAGCATCCAGGATGCGCTCGCCCTGCACGTGGGCCTCGCCGAGCGGATGACCGACCGGTCGCTGGACTGGGACGATCCGGTCGAGGACATCGCGCTGCAGAATGTCCAGGCCCGCCTGCGCGGCTCGCTGATCTGGATGGTCGCGAACCTGGCCGGGTTCCTGCTGATCAGCACCTCGAACAAGTCCGAGGCGGCGGTCGGCTACGCCACCATGGACGGCGATACCTCGGGTGGGCTCGCGCCCATCGCCGACGTCCCGAAGTCGCTGGTGATCGCGTGGCTCGCGTGGGCGGCACGCTTCCACGGCTATGGAAGCCTCGAGGCGGTCACCGCGGTCCCCGCCACCGCGGAGCTGCGCCCCGCCGAGCTGTCCCAGACCGACGAGGGCGACCTGATGCCCTTCTTCGTGCTCGACCAGCTCATGTACGCCTTCGTGCAGGAGGGCCAGGGGCCCCTGCAGATGTTCCGCTCCCTGTGGCCGGCGATGCAGGAGCGCTACGGTGGGGACGCGCGCGCCTTCGCCGCCCACATACGCAAGTTCGTGCGCCTGCTGTGCCGGGCCCAGTGGAAGCGCGAGCGGTTCGCGATCTCCTTCCGGGTCACCGCCTTCGACCTCGACCCGAAGACGGGCTTCCGGTTCCCACCGGTGCAGGCGCCGTTCACCGAGGAGTTGGCCGAGCTGGACGCCTGGGTCGACACGCTCGGGGTCACGGAGCGTTAGCTCGACGCATGGCCATCGATCCGAAGCACATCGCGGCGAACCAGCGGAGCTGGAACGTCGCCACCGCCAATCACAACCGCCACAAGGGCGATCAGGCCGCGTGGCTCCGCAACGGCGGCAACACCCTGTTTCCCGAGGAGCTGGAGCTGCTCGGCGACCCGCGGGGACGCGATCTCGTGCACCTGCAGTGCAACGCGGGCCAGGACACCCTGTGCCTCGCGCGCCGCGGTGCGCGGGTCACCGGCGTCGACCTGTCCGACCACGCGATCGCCTTCGCGCGTGACCTGTCGGACCAGACCGGGATCCCCGCCTCCTTCGTGCAGTCCGAGGTCGTGGCGTGGACCCACGAGACCGACCAGCGCTTCGACATCGCCTTCGCCAGCTACGGTGTGCTCGGATGGAACGAGGACCTCGCCGCGTGGATGGCCGGGGCGCACCGGGTGCTCCGGCCGGGGGGGATGCTCGTGATGATCGAGTACCACCCGCTGACCTGGTCTCTCGGCCCCACCCTGGGCCTCGACGGAGACGACTACTTCGAGCGCGGGCCCTACCTCGACCCGGTGGGCGACTACACCGCCGAGTCCATGGAGCAGCTCGGCGCCCCGGGTCCCGAGTCCCGGCATCCGAACCCGGAGCCGGCGACCTCCTGGCAGTACACCCTGGCTCAGACGGTGATGGCGATCCTCGGGGCCGGATTCACCCTGGAGCACCTGCAGGAGTACCCCTTCAGCAACGGGTGCCGCTCGAACGAGCAGCTCGTGCTCGGGGAGGGACGCCGCTGGTACCTGCCGGCCGGCCGAACCCGCCTGCCCCTGATGTTCGGGTTCCGCGCCCGCGCCTGACCCTCGGGGCTTGTCCGAGCCACGAGGGCCGACGCCCGCAAATCGGTGCCGAGTGCACTACTGCCAACCCGACCACACCAACGGGCCGGCCTACCAGACGACGCACTGCGACTACCCGCGGAAGTGGTACTGGATCCGTTGACCGGTGCCGCGGTCGCTTCGCGGTAGGCTTCGCGCCATGCAGGACGGCGCGCCGATCATCGTGGCTCGCGGCCTCGGCCGCTCCTTCGGGCGCACCCGGGTGCTCTGTGGCATCGACCTCGACCTGAAGCCGGGCGAGGTGCTCGGCCTGATCGGGCCGAACGGCGGCGGCAAGTCGACCCTGCTCGTGCTCCTGGCGGGCCTCGTGCGCCCCACCGACGGCACGGTGACCCTCCGGGGCATGCCTGCCCACGAGCTGGCGCGCGCCACCACCGGCGCGGTCGGGCTGATCACCGCCGAGCCGGGGCTGTACCCGCTGCTCACCGGGCGCGAGAACCTCCGGTTCTTCGCGAGCCTGTTCGGACTGTCCCGGACATCCTGCGACGATCGCGCCGCCCCGCTCCTCGCCGAGCTGGGCCTGACCGAAGACGTCGATCGCCCGGTGGCGGAGTGGTCGAGCGGGATGAAACAGAAGCTCTCGCTGGTCCGCGCGCTCCTGCTCGATCCCGCGGTGCTCCTGCTCGACGAGCCG
>Ga0114931_10005038_pt1 | contig 16350 bp, 16 predicted proteins | sample 2SBtaG_FD_89579 | JGI IMG/M metagenome (GOLD analysis project Ga0114931, IMG submission 89579) | Deep subsurface microbial communities from Kolumbo volcano to uncover new lineages of life (NeLLi) - 2SBTROV14_V59a metaG | ecosystem: Environmental > Aquatic > Marine > Volcanic | place: Kolumbo...
CTCTGTATCCAAAGTTAAACATATTGCCATAACCATTGTTAGTTCAGAAAAACCCGCGCATCCTTTTAAAGGAAATTTTTCATGAATATTTCTAAAAAGAAATTGGAATCTCTTGTTGATGGGCTTCCTGATGAGGTCGATACCGAAGAAGTTATGTATCGCCTTTACCTTCTTCAAAAAATCGAAATGGGGGAAAATGATGTTCAGAAAGGGCGTACTTTGTCCAACAGCGATGCAATTGACAGGTTATCCAATAAATGGCGGAATTAATTTGGAGTGAAAAATCCCTCTCAGATTTAGAAGAAGTCTACGATTATATAGCGAACGATTCCCAAAATTATGCCCGCCAACAAATGGAACGAATTTGGCAATCGGCTCAGCGTTTATGCCAGTTTCCCGAGTCGGGGCATCGTTTGCCGGAGTATCCTCAATTACCTCATCGAGAGCTTGTCGTTGGAAATTATCGTGTGATTTACCGTCACGATTCTCAAAAAGATGAGGTTATCGTCGTGACTGTGACGCATGGTGCTCGGAGACTTGGAAGGCCCGGCAAATAAAGGGCGTGGCTTAAATTTTTTTACCTCATTTTAACCGCCATGCTCCACTCTTCTTATCGTTTAAAGTAAATAAAAATGAATATCGGCATCGTGACGCTCAACGCGAAGTTCATTCATGCTTCGCTCAGTCTGCGTTATTTGAGAAACGCCGCCCGCGAGGCCGGGTTCGGCGACGTCTGGATTGGCGAGTTTGTCATCGATCAACCGCTCTGGAAAATCGCGGCGGAAATCCAGCGGCGTCAACCGGATGTCGTAGGGGTCAGCGTTTATATCTGGAACCGGCAACAGAGTTTGCAGCTGATCGAATTGCTGAAGAAGCAAAACCCGGAGTTGACCGTTGCCGTCGGCGGCCCGGAGGTTTCGTTCGAGTCGTCCTTTTCGCCGGAATTTACTGTGATCTCCGGGGAAGGGGAAAACAAATGGGTGGAATTTTTACAATACCGGAGGCGCGGCGAAACCCCCGCCGCTGACGTGCTCCGCCGGTGGCGGACTTATGGGACGGATTTGCCGCCCTTGCGTCCGCCTTATCTGGAGGAGGACGGGGCTAATCTCGGCAACCGGATCGTCTATCTGGAAACTTCCAGGGGATGCCCCTACCTGTGTTCCTTCTGCTTATCCGCGCGGGACGAGACGGTGCGGTATTTCGACGACGACCAGATGCGCGGCCAGGTCGAGCGTTTGATGAAAATCAAGCCCAGGACGATAAAATTTATCGACCGCACGTTTAACCTCCGGCCCAAGCGGATGCAAGCGTTGATGCAGTGGCTGGCGCAATTCCGCGGGACATCTTTTCACTTCGAGGTGGTGGGGGACATTTTAACCGCGGATGTTCTCGATTTTCTGAAAACCGTTCCGCAAGGCATGTTCCAGTTTGAAATCGGCGTGCAAACGGTGGACGGCGGCGTGCAATCCGTCATCCGGAGAAAACAGGACAATCGGCGGGTGTTCGCGGCCGTGAAAAACCTGGTCCGGGAAAACCGGGTGCATGTGCATTGCGATTTGATTTTCGGTCTGCCGGACGAAAGTTTTGCCGGCATCCTGGAATCGTTTTCGACCCTGGTTAAATTAAAGCCCCACGAATTGCAATTGGGGTTTTTGAAATTTCTTCCCGGCGCGCCGATCCGCGACCTGATCGAAACGCATGAATACCGGTTTCAGTCTTTTCCGCCTTACGAAGTTGTGTCCCACAAGGCCTTGCCGGCCGGCCGGGTGATTTATCTTAAAAAATTTGCCGAGGTCTTCGACCGGTTTTACAACTCGAAACGTTTCCGGTTTTCCCTTGACCGTTTATTGGAAACCTGGGAACCGGCAAAACTGTTTGACCGCCTGCTGCGGTATATGGAAATGAACGGCCTGTTTATGCGGGAGCTTTCCCTGGACCGTGTGTATCGGGCATTTTTTGAAGCCTTCGATCTCGCCGGCGACGGCTTGGCGATGGACCTGCTGCGGTTGGACTATGTGTATCGTCAGCGGGTGTTTCGCCTGCCGGATTTTCTGAAAAATCCTCGGGCGCAAGGGGCGCGCTTTAAAAGCTGGAGCGGCGACAGAAAAAGCCCGTTGTTTCTTTTCATGCACGAAATTCAATTCAACGGCAACGGGGTTAACTTGAATCCCGCCGGTGAACCGTTGTATTATGCCTTTGTTCACCCGAAAGAAAAAAACGGTTACATGGTTCAACCCGCCGTCGTGCGGGAATCGGAGATAATTTCTTAACCTCGTCGAAAGTCAAGGAGTCAGCAATGAGCACACCGGGCCAGCAGCGTCTCAATCACCGGAGTTATGTCGTCACTCAGGGGGACAAACGTTCTCCGAATCGTTCCATGCTGCGCGCCGTGGGATTTACCGACGGGGATTTCGATAAGCCCATTATCGGCGTCGCCAACGGCCAAAGCAACGTCACGCCCTGCAATGCCGGGCTGGGCAAGCTGGCGGACCTTGCCGCGGCGGCGATCAAGGAAAGCGGCGGCATGCCGCAGATGTTCGGCACCATCACCATCAGCGACGGCATTTCCATGGGCACCGAGGGGATGAAGTTCTCCCTGGTCAGCCGGGAGGTGATCGCGGATTCGATCGAAACGGTGTGCCGCGGGCAGAATCTGGACGCCGTCATCTGCGTCGGCGGCTGCGACAAGAACATGCCGGGCGCCATGATGGCGATGGCGCGGCTCAACATTCCGGGGATTTTCGTTTACGGGGGAACGATCAAGCCGGGCCACCTCGACGGCAGGGACTTGACTCTCGTCAGCGCGTTCGAGGCTGTCGGCCAGTTCAGCACGGGCGCGATCGACAATGACGAATTGCTGGCGATCGAAAAAAACGCCTGTCCCGGTTTCGGTTCCTGCGGCGGCATGTTTACCGCGAATACGATGTCTTCCGCCTTCGAGGCGCTGGGCATGAGCCTGCCCTACAGCTCCACCATGACCAACGAGGATAAGGAAAAGGAGATCAGCACTCAGGAAAGCGCCCGGGCGCTTTTGCGGCTGCTGGAAAAAAATATTCTGCCGCGCGATATCATGACGCGCCAGGCCCTGGAAAATGCCATCACCGTTGTCATGGCCGTTGGCGGGTCAACCAATGCCGTCCTGCATCTTCTGGCGATCGCCCATAGCCTGAAGATTGACTTGAGCATCGATGATTTTGAAACCATCCGCCGGCGGGCGCCGCATTTTTGCGATCTCAAGCCGTCAGGGAAATATGTGACGGTCGATCTGCACCGTTCCGGCGGCATCCCGCAGGTCATGAAGCTATTGTTGCAGAAAGGTCTCCTGCATGGCGATTGCATGACCGTAACCGGAAAAACGGTTGCGGAGAACCTGCAAAACGTGCCCGCCGCGCCTCCCGCGGGTCAGGACGTTATCCTGCCCCTTGACCGGCCGAAATCTCCAAAGGGCCATTTGGTGATCCTGAAGGGAAATTTGTCGCCCGAGGGCAGTGTCGCCAAAATTTCCGGGGTCAAGCAATTGTCGATCACCGGTCCGGCGCGCATTTTTGACTCGGAGGAGGAGTGCCTGGACGCTATCATCACCGATCGAATCAAGCCGGGAGACATCGTCGTCATCCGTTACGAAGGCCCCCGGGGCGGGCCGGGAATGCGCGAAATGCTCGCGCCGACATCGGCTATTATCGGCAAGGGGCTGGGCGACAAGGTCGGACTGGTCACCGACGGCCGGTTCTCCGGAGGAAGCTATGGATTGGTGGTCGGCCATGTCGCCCCGGAAGCGCAAGACGGAGGACTCATTGGACTGCTGGTGGAGGGAGACTCCATTACCATCGACATCGACCGGCACGTGTTGCAGGCTAACGTCAGCGACGCGGAAATCGGCAAGCGAAAAGAAACGTGGCAGGCGCCGCCGCTCAAATATACCGATGGGGTTATGGCCAAATACGCCCGTCTGGTATCCAGTGCTGCCCAGGGCGCGGTTACGGATTGACGGAGGGCTTGGGATACATTATCCCGTTCCCACGCTCTGCGTGGGAACGAGCATGGGAGCGGAGCGTAGGAATCAGAGGGAAGCAAACAACAGTCCGTCGTCAATCTCATGTTGAATGGGGCGGCGGTTTCCTTTTATGTTTTTAATGTCGGTTTTCTCTCCCCCGGTCCCTTTCGTCAAGCCCGGTTCCAGGATATTTGCAAATTGAAAGACGAGCCCGCCAGTGAGCACGAGGATTTTCAGTTGGAACGTCAACGGTATCCGCGCCGCCCTCAACAAGGGGCTTCTGGACTGGTTCGCGGCGGAGTCGCCCGACATCCTTTGCGTTCAGGAAACCAAGGCCTCTCCCGGCCAGGTGGAAGACGGCCTGTTGCCGCCTAATGAGTATCACGCGACCTGGAACCCGGCAGAGCGCAAGGGGTACAGCGGCGTCGCCACGTTCGGCAAAAAAAAGCCGCGCGCCGTGCATCTCGGCATGGGAATCGAGGAGTTTGACGTCGAAGGCAGGATGATCCGCGGCGAATATGACGGGTTCGATTTGTTGAATGTTTATTTTCCTAACGGCACCTCCGGCAGCGAACGGTTGGATTACAAGATGCGCTTTTACGACGCCTTTCTGGAACATTGCGAGGCGTTGCGCAAGTCGGGAAAGGAACTTATCGTCACCGGCGATTTCAACACGGCGCATCGGCCGATAGATATTAAAAACGCCAAGGCGAACGAAAAAAACTCCGGCTTTCTGCCCGAGGAGCGGGCGTGGCTCGACAAGTTCATCGCGCACGGCTACGTGGATGTCTTTCGCAAACTTTACCCGGGAAAGGTTCAATATACTTGGTGGACTTACCGGTTCGGCGCCAGAGGACGGAATATCGGCTGGCGCATCGACTACTTTTTTGTGACCGAGGCTCTGATGCCGCGGGTTAAGGACGCGTTTATCCTCGACCAGGTGCCCGGCTCCGACCACTGCCCCCTGGCGCTGGTTATAAAATAGAAATGAGGAACACTATGAATATGGAACTTCACGGTACATATCACGGATTTGAATTGGTGCGCCGGGAGGCGGTGCCGGAGCTGAAATCCCTGGCCCTGCAATTCCGCCACGCGGCCACCGGGGCGCAACTGCTGGTGCTGGAAAACGACGACGACAACAAGGTGTTCAGCGTCACGTTCCGCACTCCGCCGGCCAACGACCGGGGGGTGGCGCATATTCTCGAACACAGCGTGTTGTGCGGCTCCAGGAAATACCCGGTGAAGGAGCCGTTCATGGAAATGGTGAAGGGCAGTCTGAAAACCTTTCTCAACGCCATGACCTTCCCGGACAAGACCATGTACCCCGTTGCCAGCCGCAACCGCAAGGATTTGTTCAACCTGATGAGCGTTTACCTGGACGCGGTGTTTTTCCCGAAAATCACGCGGGAAACATTCATGCAGGAAGGCTGGCATCATGAACTGGAAACCGCCGGCGGGGAAATCGTTTATAAAGGCGTTGTGTTCAACGAAATGAAAGGCGCGTTCTCCGATCCGGAAAGCCTCATCGACCGCTATCTCTCCCACGCCCTGTTTCCGGACACGGTTTACGGCCACGAGTCCGGCGGCGACCCGGAGCGCATCCCGGACCTGACCTACGAGGAGTTCCTGGCGTTTCACCGGAAATATTATCATCCGGCCAACAGCCGCTTGTTTCTTTACGGCGACGGTTGCACGCTCGACTATTTGCAGTTCATTCAGGAAGGCTATTTGCAGGAATTCGCCGGCGGCCAGGCCGATTCCCGCATCGCTTTGCAAAAACGCTTTCAGGCGCCGCGGCGCAAAACGATTCCGTATTCCATCGCCCGTGGAGAGCCGGCGGAGAAAAAAACCTATGTGACTCTGGGGCTGCTCTTGGGCCGGGCGGATGACCGGGAACACTGCCTGGCGTTCACCATCCTGAGCCACCTGCTGCTCGGCACCCCCGCCTCGCCCCTGCGGAAAGCCCTGATCGATTCCGGCCTGGGGTCCGAGGTGGTCGGCGGCGGGTTCGACGACCAGCGCGCCGAAACCTCGTTTGCCGTCGGCTTGAAGGGCACGGAAAAAGAGAACGAAGAAAAAATCCTCGCATTGATCGACTCCACCCTGACCCGCCTGGCTGAAAACGGCATCGACGAAAACATGGTCACGGCGGCGGTGAACAGCGTCGATTTCCGGCTGCGCGAGGCCAACTATGGCGGATTTCCCAAGGGCATCGTTTACAACATTCAATCCTTAGGCTCCTGGTTGTACGACGCCGACCCGTTGATGCACCTGAAATACGAAGACCTGATGAACAAGATCAAGAAAGCATCGCCACACGGGTATTTCGAGGATTTGATTCGGCGTCATTTGCTCGGCAACCCGCATCGATGCGTTATAACGGCCTTGCCCCGGCCCGGCCTCACCGAGGAAAAAGACGAAAAAACCTGGAAAAAATTACAGGACTTCAAAGCCTCCCTGAAAGCGGACGAGGTGACGCGGTTGGTGGCAACGACCAAAAGGCTGCAGGAGCTTCAACAAATCCCGGATGCCCCGGAGGCTCTCGCCACCCTTCCCAAATTGCGGTTGGACGATCTGGAGCGCAACTCGACCCGCTATCCCCTGGATGGCAGGAACGGCAACAAGATTCTTTTTCACGATTTGTTCACCAACCGCATCGGCTATGTGCAGGTCGGGTTCGATGCGCGCGCCGTTCCCATGGACAAGATTCCCTATCTCTCCCTGCTCGGCACGCTCATTCTTGAGATGGGGACGAAAAAACACGATTACGTGGAAATTTCACAGATGCTGGGCATTCATACCGGCGGCATCCGCACCTCGCATTTTTCCTCGGCCCATCTCAGCGATCCCGGCCGCATTCTTTCGTACATGTTCTTTAACGGCAAGGCGGTGATGGACAAGCTGGACAAGCTGTTCGACCTTTACGCCGAACTGTTGGGCGACTACGAGTTCGACAACCCCAAGCGCCTGCTGGAGATCGTCCGCAGCGCCAAGGCGGACATGGAGGCTTCCATCGTTCCCACGGGCAACCGGTACGTTGCCGCCAGGCTGAACTCCTATCATTCGCGGATCGGCAAATATGACGAGATCGCCGGCGGGCTGACCTCGTTTTATTTTCTGGAGGACCTGCTGCGGCGGGTGGAGAAAAATCCGCAAGAAGTGGCCGCCGAGTTCAGGCAAGTGGCGGAATGTATTTTCACCCGGGACAACATGCTGGTCAACATCACCTCGGAGGCAGCGGATTATCCCGTATTCGAGAAAAAAGTGAACGCGCTGGCCGAACGGTTTCCGGAGCGAAACGGCGCGCCGGTTACCCTGGAGTTTCCGCCGCAACCCGCCAACGAAGCATTTTTGACGGCCAGTTCCGTTCAATATGTCGGCAGGGGGGCCAACCTGTACTCTCTGGGGTTTACGTACACCGGGCATTTCAATGTCCTCCGGTCGGTCTTGAACACCGGTTTTCTTTGGGAGAAAGTGCGGATGCAGGGTGGGGCGTATGGCTGCTCGGCTTCTTTGGATGTTTATAGCGGCGATTTCGGGCTGGTGTCCTACCGCGACCCGAACCTGTCGGGAACGCTGGCGGTTTATGACGAGATCGCCGGCTTCATCGCCGGACTGGAACTGTCGCCTGAGGAACTGGAAAAATCCATCGTCGGCTGCGTGGGCAATCTCGACCCCTGCCTGAGTCCGGATCGCAAGGGGTATGTCGCCATGGTGGAGCACCTGACCGGCCTGGCTTATGAAACCAAACAACAGTACCGCGATCAGGTATTGAGCACGACGTTGAAGGATATTAAAGCCTTTGCCGGCGTGTTTGAAGAATTGCAAAAGACCGGCAGCGTTTGCGTATTGGGAAACGAAGACAAGATCAGGGAGTCAGCCGGCCGGTTCGACCATTTGGTTAACGTGTTCCGCTGAGGCCCTGATCCGCGGGTTTATCCAGCGAGGCTTTGATGGTTTCGAGGCCCTTGCGGGCGCAGGCTTCATCGAAGCGGTCGCCGGGCGCGCCGCCGACGCCGATGCCCCCCACGACCTCCCCGCCGATTTTTATGGGGAGTCCGCCGCCCAGGATCAGGATATTTTCATTCATGTCCCGCAACGCCTGGATGGACGGAATTTTGACGATGAGTTGCGCCAACTCGCGGGTCGAGCGGCCCAGGCTGGCGGCGGTGTAGGCTTTTTTCCGGCTGCTGTCCGGGGTGTGCGGCCCGGCGCCGTCTGCCCGCAGCAAGGCCTGGACGTTGCCGCCGCGGTCCACCACGGCGGCGCTTACCCGGTAGCCGTCCTGCCGGCATTGCGCCACGGCGGCGGTTGCGGCCTGTTGCGCCAGAGACAGAGGCAGCGCCCGGGTTTGCCGCAATTCGTCGGCGGCAACGGACAAATGCCCCGGCCCGGCGGCCGCCAGCAAGATTATGACTGGAAACACCAAGCCGTTCACCCTGTCCTTTAACATATCCTGCTCTGCCTCCAGTAAAATCCGTTGACGACACCGCCCCGCGCAACAATCCGCGCACAGGGCTTGAGAAAATATTCTAACCGAAATCGGCGTCGCAAAAACGGAAAATTTTTCCTATTAGATTTACATTTTGCGTCACCGCGCCATGGTCCCGTTTTCTGTGTCATTTGCCGAGTTGCGGCAAAACCGCGAAAATTCCCGCCCTTGATCCGGTTCTGAATTTGCCGAAAAGTTTGGCATGGACTTTGCTTGAGTTATAGCGTGAGACAAAAAACCGTTTACCGATGGGTTGGACATCCTTCGGCTTTTCCGCAAGCGGGCAAAATAACGGCAGAGGAGACAACGTTCGGAATATGATTACCCTGAAACGCCGGGAAGTGCTGAAAATACTCAAAAACCGCGGATTCACCAAATTGTCCCAGTTGAAGAGAAGCTGCCGTTATTACGAAAAGTTCTTTCATGGCGGCGGCAGAAGGACAGCGAAACTGCAGGTCGCCGTTTTCATCGGCTAGAGCAGCGATTTGGCAAATGCGAAGGCCTCTTGCATTTTGGGCAGTTGCCCCAGGTTGGGCACAATTTCCAGGTAACGCACCACCCCTTGGCGGTCCAGCACGATAATGGCCCGCGTCAACAGACGGTTTTCGTCGATCAGCAATCCCGTGGATTTGCCGAAACCGGCGTCGCGGTAATCGGAGAGGAAAATCAGGTTTTCGATTTTAGCGTTTTTGGAAAAACGTTGTTGCGCGAACGGCAGGTCGCGGCTGATGGTCACCAGCGCGGCATCGAGGCCGCCGTTCTCCTCGCTTAAAATATGGGTCTGCTTTTCGCAGGTGGAAGTATCCAGGGAAGGAACAACGCTGAGGATAGTCACTCTCCCAAGGAATGACCGCAAGTCGACCATTTCGAGAGCCGTGTTCGGCAGGGAAAGTTTCGGCAGTGTTTGTCCCACCTGCAAAGGCTGGCCTGTCAAATTCAGAGTCTTGCCGCGCAGGCTGACCTGCCGCGTCTCCGAGGCCTGAACGGCAAATACGGCGAGGCTTGCAAAAACACAGACAATAAAGATAAACGGATTTCTGAACATGGTGAAACCTCCCTCCCGGATTTGAGAAAAAAACTGAACGGGCGCCCGTGCGCTTTTGTAATGAAGTATTAGATTGCGGCCACCGGAGAAAGGATTTGCCTTTATCCGCCGCGCCGCAAGAAAAACGTGCGGCCCGTTCTGCTTACAGCGTGCCGAATGGCGGCCGCTGGCATTTGACGGATCATTGACTGTTTTACAAGGAGTGTGACAAGTGGAAACCACGGATTTACTGAAACTGAAAAAAGACGAAGTGCTCTTTGAGGAAGGAAGCCCCAGCGACTGCGCCTATATTATCCAGTCCGGGCGGCTGGAGGTCTCCAAGGCCCAGGGAAACGGCGGCAGGGAAATTGTCGGCTTTCTGGAGGCCGGTGATATTGTCGGAGAGATGGGGCTTATCGACGGACAAGTCCGCTCCGCCACCGTGAGGGCGGCGGAAAACACTCAATTGACCCAGATCACCCGGGAGCATTTTCAAATCCTGTCAAAACGCCATCCCGCGGCGCTGATGCCGATTTTGAAAGTTTTGTCGGCCCGGTTGCGCAGCATTCTGACACGGGTTCCGCCCGCGCCGCCGGCCTAAGGACAATAAAAAGAAGCCGGTCCGCGATGACCCGCGGGCCGGCAAAAATGGTTGCATTCAGGAGCCAAGTTCCGGGAATGCCCGGTTTAAACTTTCACGTTAATATTGGTTCCCCGTCCCCGGTCGTCGCCGTCGCCGTCACCGTCCGGCTGGTTGGCTTGCACGCTACCGCTCTGATCCAACCTCGCGTCATTGTTTGCCCGGGCAGGATTGCCGGCATTGGTGTTTGCCTGGACAGCCTGACTGGTCAACAAGACGGAACCGCCTGCGCTTGCAACATTCATAACTTGCCTCCTTTCAAAAAGGTGATCTGATACCCTGCTTATCGAACAAAAAGGCCGGAACTTGAGGAAAAACAGGTATTCCGAAATTCGGCATCTCTTTAGCGTGCCGGTCTTATTTGCTTTCCCTCGTATCCTTCATATGGTAACTTTCACTTGTCATTTCCCCGGGCCGGCGAAACCCTCCTCCAGAAAAGGTTGCATGCAGTTTGATCGGTCAAACCAACTGAAAAATAATGGATAAACCGCCGGCAACAGAACGGTTCCGCATTTCCTGGGATACGAACATTTATTTGTCGCTTTTCGCCGTCTTCTATTTTTTCTTTCTTCTGCTGACCCCCCTGGGAACCGAGATCAGTTTTGTGCCCCATGGCCTGGAGCCGCGGGGAGTTTATAACGTTCTCAAGATCGACGCCGGCGACGACGCCGGATACTTCGCTTACCTGCGGTCGATGTTCATCGACCACGACATCGATTTTTTTAACGAGTTTTATTATGCCCACCGGAAACGCGTCACCGGCACCGGTTACGTGTTCAACCAATGGAATATCGGCCCGGCGGTGCTCTGGCTGCCGTTTTTCCTGTTGGCGCACGGGGTCACCAAAATTTATAACCTGCTGGGGGTTCCTCTGGCGCAAAACGGGTTGTCGTTCGTCTATTTTTCCAGCACGGCCCTGGGGTCGGCCACTTACGTTTATCTCGGCCTGGTGTTGCACTTTATGATTCTGCGGCGCTGGTTTTCCAGGCGGGCCGCCTTTTGCTCGGTGACCCTGTTTTTCCTCGCCACGCCCCTGCTGTATTTCACCTTCATCCGGTCGCGGATGGCCCACGCGGACGATTATTTTTTGACCTGCCTGTTTGTTTTGAGCTGGCTGCGCTTCCGCTCGGCGCCCTCGGCGCGCAAAAGCATTTTGCTCGGCTTGGCCGGCGGGCTGATGATTTTAACGCGGATCAATTCCATCTGCTTTTTGGCGTTGCCACTGTATGACGTTGGCGCGCGGTTTTATCGGCAGTTCAGGGCAAACGAAACCGTGGACCGGACGTATCTGCGGTACTTTTTCTGGAGCCTGTTTTTCTGTGCGATCGTTTATTCGGTGCAGATGAGCGCGAATTTTATCTTGTCGGGGACGTTCGCCGCTGACGCGCGCTCGAGCATGGTTCTGAACACGATATTCTCGCCAAATGTTTTGCAGACACTTCTTGCCAATCCGGCGCGCATACTTTGGGGTTCCAACTGGGGGTTGTTTTGGCACGCCCCCGTTTATATTGTCGCCGCCTGCGGACTGTATGGTTTTGTCAGAAATCACAAGGGCGTTGGCCTGCCCTTGCTGGCGGCTCTCGCCATTCCGTTGTTTCTGGCATGGGTTTGGCCGCATCATGGAATTTCATTCGGGCAGCGCCATTTGCTGACCACCAACGTCATTTTTTCATTCGGCCTTGCGTGGTTGTTCGACGCTTGCCGGGGAACCCGGAAATTCCAGGTCCTTGTCGCGGCCGCCGCGTTGTTGATTGCCTGGAACTATATCCAAATTTGTTTCTATAAAATCGTCGTACCTTATAGCAGTCCCCGCTTTGTTCTGCAGGTTGCCGAATCCCTGCGTATCCTTTTGCCCATTCCGGAATTATTGTTGCGGGGGGATAACTTTTTTTTCCTGATTTTTCATCCCGACTTTCAAATCAAAACGTATCTCGACCACTACCTTCTGGTATTATTTCCCTTATTTCAACTGCTTGCCCCGCTAATCCTCCTGTTTACAGGGGGTTATATTTGGGATAGAATGAATCGGCGTGCAGCGGTCAAGAAACGGATCGCTGAATCCGTAATAATAATTATGACGTTGTTTTTTGTGGCGCTGAACGTGACGATCCAAATTTGGAACGATCCTAAGTCACCGCAATTCATTGCCCGGCGAAAGGCATTGGTGGCGGAGCGGCCGGCGCCGGAAATAGCCCCACAAACGAGGTTTGGAGACCGGTGATCAAGGCTCAGGAAGCAAAACCCGCGGATTCCCTCGTTGCCGACTCCACGGTTTCCGGGGAGGCGAGCCGTCCCCGGAATGTTGCAAAAAAAACGCGCGATTTGCCCTTGACGGAATGCAAAAAAATTCTCATCGTCATCCCGGCGTTCAACGAGGCGGCAAACATCGGCCGGGTGCTGGCGGATATCAAGCGGGAGGTTCCGGATATCCCCATCCTTCTCGTTAACGACGGTTCCTCCGACGATACGGAGCGGATTGCCGGCGAAGGCGGGGCCAAAGTCATCACGCTGCCTTTCAACTCGGGGTATGGCGTGGCCCTGCAAACCGGGTTTCTCTATGCCCTGCAAAAAAAATATTCCGTGGTCCTGCACATGGACGCCGACGGCCAGCACGACGCCCGTTTCATAAAACCCCTGCTCCGGGAAATCGAAAAAGACGATGTGGATGTGGTGATCGGCTCGCGTTTTCTCGGCGCCTGCAAATATAAAGCGGCTTTTCTGAAGCGCCTGGGGATGCTCTTTTTCGGTGGCATCGCCTCCCTGATCACCGGCCAGAAAGTTACGGACCCGACATCCGGATTTCAAGCCATTAAAGGAAAAACCATCACCTTTGCCGCCGGCGACTTTTATCCGCCCGATTATCCTGACGCCGATTTCATTATTATGCTGCACCGGCACGGATTTAGAATCCGGGAAATCCCGGTTGCCATGCACCCGAACGCCGAAAACAAATCGATGCACCGGGGCCACAAAACGCTGTACTATGTTTTCAAGATGATCTTGTCGATCGTCGTCACCCTGCTGAGAAAAGAAACCAGGAACTGACTTCCCATGCCGCCGCGAATCAAAATCATTGCAATCCTGATCAGTATTTTTCTAGTGGCCTATGTTTTCGAGTTGGTGCGGCGAAAACACCTGACCGAGGAATATTCGATGGGTTGGCTGGTCACCGGTTCGGTGATGCTGGTGCTTTCCGTTTTCGATGACGTGCTGAAATGGGTTTCCCAACTTGTTGGCGCGACACTGTTCACGTCCACCCTGTTTTTTTTCGGCATGTTGTTTCTGGTGGTGATCTGCCTGCACTTTTCCATTCGCATTTCCGCGCTGACCCTGCAAGTCCGCCGGTTGACGCAGAACATCGCCATTCTTTATCACGACAAGGCAGAGTTGGAAAAAGCGGCCGCCGGCCGCGCCGCCTCCAGCGCTCCTCCGGGAATTGAAAACTTTGAAAGTTTTAAGAACGATTGAGACGTTTCTCCCCTACATTTGCGGTCCCGCCAACCAGGCGTTCCAGATATCCAACCGGCTGGAAGCGTTGGGTATTTGCTCGCCCGTGCTGACGACTTACTGCGATGTCGATCCGGCGCTTCCGGGAGACGAAACCATCGGCCGCACGCGGGTCCTGCGGGTCCGCGGCCGCTTGCAAATCATGCGGTACTGCGTCAGCCCCGGCATGATCGGCCACCTGCGGCGGTTCGACATTCTGCATGCCCACAACTACCGCAATTTCCAAACCGACTGCGGTTTTTTTTTGCCACATTGAAAGGCAAGCCCCGGGTCCTCAACACACACGGCTCCCTTCTGGGTTACAGGAAATATCTGCCCGCGGGGTTTCAGCGGCTGCCCTACGAGGTTTATGACCGGCTGACGTTCAAGCGGGCGGCAAGATCGGCCGATGCCGTGGTCGTGTCGTCGAAATTTGAATACACAGATGCCGTGGAGTTTGGTATCGATAAAAATAAATTGCACGTCATCCCGATGGGGATCGATATCGAATCCCGGCCGGAGGGGCGGCGCGAGCAAGAGGGTGGGGTGTTGCGCCTCCTGTTTGTGGGGCGGCTGGCGCGGGTGCGCCGGGTGGAGTTGCTGCTCCGGGCGGCGGCGAAATTGTCCATCCCGTACCACGTGACGATTGTCGGCGGTGAGGAAAAAACCGCCGGCTTGTCGCCGCCGGGCTATCGGGACGAATTGAAAAAACTTTGCGCCGATTTGGGGATCGCCGAACACGTCACATTCGCCGGCGCCCAGCCGCCGGACGCGCTCAAAAACTTTTACCGCGCGGCGCACGTTTTTGTGTATCCTTCGCTGTACGAGAATTTTGGCCAGCCTGTCCTGGAGGCGGCGGCGGCGGGGTTGCCGGTGGTCGCCACCGCCGTGGGCGTCGCCAGGGAACTCGTGCGCGATGGCGAGACCGGTTTTCTGGTCCCCGGCGAACCGCCAAGTATCGCCGAACGGATCACAGCCCTGGCCGAACCGGAAACCCGGGCGGCTTTCGGAAACAGTATCCGCGCGGCCGTCCGGAAAAAATTTTCATGGGATAATATTATCCAACGGTACGTCGCGATTTATCACTCATTTTAACCACAACGTATGAGCCAGGAATTCGACGAATATTCGGAAAATTACCGGCAAGTTTTCGATGACGGTATGAAAGCCACGGGGTTCGACTCCGCCCACTTCGTCACCGCCAAACTGAAGATGCTGCGAAGTTTGAATCCATTGCTTTGCGAGGCATCCATCAACTTCCTGGACTACGGGTGCGGAACGGGAGTCTTGTGTGAATACCTTCACGGATTTTTCCCCAAGGCAAATTATTTCGGTGTCGATGCCTCCGGGGAAATGGTTAAGCAGGCGCGGTCAAAATACGGGCTTGCCGGAACCTTCGACGAAACCGGCTCGACGGAATGGAAAACAAGAGCATACGACATTATTTTTGCCGCGGGGGTTTTCCATCATGTGCCGCACAACGAGCACAAACCTATTTTGCTGGAACTCAAAAAGCTGACGAAAGCTTGCGGCAAAATCATCATCTGGGAGCACAACCCCATCAACCCGTTTACGCGGAAAATTGTCCGGGACTGCGCGTTTGATACAAACGCGGTTTTAGTCCCCTCCGGGAAGATGAAAGCATTGCTTGCCGAGGTTCAACTGTCCCCGGTTGAAATTATTTACACGACCTTTTTCCCGAAATTTCTGGAGTCCTTGATTCCGCTGGAGCGTTTTTTGACATGGTTGCCGCTCGGCGGCCAATACGTCGCCGTCGGCGAAAACCGGCTCACCCCTCTCTCAGGCCCATGAACGGTTCGGCGGCTGACGCAAATATGAAATCAGATTTTTCCCGGCGCAAGGAATCGACTTAACCCGTCCTCCAGTTTCCGGGGGTGGTAGGGGAACCGCTCGGGCGGAATGTAGTCCCCCTGCAGCTTGTCGCACAGCAGCCTGGGGATTTGATCGCGGGCCACTAAATCTTTTTTTAACAACAGCCCCGCTTCGATCAACGTCCGGGCTACAAACACCGGGACGAAAAATTTGAACCGCCGAACTCCCAGAAACCGGCTGATTCGATCCACCAGAGAGACAAAAGAAATTTCCTCCGGCCCGCCCAGCACCAAGACAGCGTTCTTAAGATTTTCCATGATAATTGCTTGGGTCATGGCGGGGATAATGTCGTCCATAAAAACCGGGTTCAATTTGTATTGACCATCGCCAATAATGGGAACGATTTTAAATTTCCGGATGTAATGCGCCAGCTTATTGATGGCATCGCGGGAACCTTTCCCATAAACTTCCGCGGGCCGCAGGATGAGCCACGGCAGTCCGGATTCTTTGACCAATTCTTCGGCCTGGAATTTGCTTTCGGCGTAGGCGCCGCCTGCGGGGTGAGCTGTTCGTGAACTGACATAGACAAACCGCCGCACTCCATTTTCGACGCTTGCTTTGAGGAGGTTTCGGGTGCCATCAAGGTTCACGCGAAAATAATCCCCCCGCCGGTTCGTGTGAGTCAAGGCCGCCAAGTGGACGACCGTGTCCATGCCAGCGGTGGCCCGTTCAAGACTTTCGGGATTGCTCAGGTCCCCCGCCACTTCCCCACAACCGTCCAGCGTCAGGGGCGAACGGTGTACCAGGGCCGTGATCCGGAATCCTTTTTTCTCGACCAGGCGGGGGACCAAACTTTGTCCCAAACCACCGGTGGCGCC